>JACCEC013097586.1_pt1 | contig 12295 bp, 25 predicted proteins | sample 7450121 | NCBI WGS metagenome assembly JACCEC01 (sample SAMN15323455, study PRJNA562643) | freshwater metagenome | isolation source: river surface water | place: USA:Blue River Watershed | collected 2017-08-18 | reverse complement strand
CTGGTAGCCATTGTTACCACGGTCACCACCGCGGTTAAATTTTACGTGTTGTTTAAGAGTATTGTTTGAGGCATCCATTTTCGCCATCCTCCGAAATTTCAATCCAAATTTTACGATCTGTGTAAGTTTTGCTGATTTGTTCGTACAAATCATCTGCAATCATTTCACAGGACTTATGATTCAATTCAAGTGTTCCTTGATTATACAAGTTTTCAAGCCAACGTTTAAATTGAATGAACTCTACATCTCTGTCATCGTGAAAAACCTCTAGGTAGATTTTAAAGTGGAAAATATGTCGATGCGGAAAACCTAAGAAACTTACGTCATCTGCACCGCCAGTAGCTAACTTAGGGTCCGTAAGCGCCGCTGGATACTTGTGAATGCCTTCTTTGCGGAAGGTGATCCAAATCATGTCAGTTGACATGTTATTCCTTAATCAATGTAATTGTTAGCTTTTAAGTATACCCACATCTTCCAGTCAATTGCTTGAGCAAATTCTAGAAGCTTGTCCATTTTGCGGTTAAGTTCGGCAATGCCATCGTCATTACTGCTAGCCTCTGCTACTGCTTCTTCAGCACCGGCAGATTTAGGCAACGGACGCTTTACGGTCTTGTTCAAGTTGCCAACTTTAACATCATCACTCATTTTATTTTTCCTTGGTTTAGTTTACAGGTGTGTCGCCTTTGTAGGCACTCCATGGTGTAAAGTACTTTCTTTTAGTTAGATCCTCTAAAGGAATGCACCATACTCCAGGATTTGTAGCATTAAAGCCTTTGTCATCGACTTTAATGGTTGTATTATAATTTAACAGCCTTAGGTAAGGAAGTTTCACCGAAACCATTGGAATGACTCGTTGATTCTCGCTTGACGAGCTTTCTAAAAACCCTTCAACTTGATCAGCCGTAATGTCAATGGTTACATAATCAATAGAAATGTCATCCAATAGACCATCAACCATGTCGTCAATTTGATTCCAGGTATAACCGTCAGTATTTTCAACGCCATGAAAACTCATATTTGCACCAAGATAAACATGACGAACATGTTTAGAATAGTCAAGGTGAGAATTACGATCTGCAATAACTTCCTTAATCTTATCGGGCAAGTGGGTACCAACTACAAACAAAGTAACTAGGCCCTTTGCAGGTGAGCTTTCGACTTCCGTCCCGACAAAGAAGTCTGGAGCGATGCGATCAATACTCATTCCATGTCCTCTTCGAGCTTGGTTAGATTTTCGTTATCAAGACTTGCCATATCATCCTCTTCTGGAATCTCTTCGGCTGTGTCAAACAGATCCTTGTTCTTTGCGGCATTAGCGGCCTCTACGCCACCAAAGCTAATAGAGTTTAGGAATGTTGTGTTGTCAACGATCATTTGTCGAGCATCAGCGATTGATGTTGTTGGATCAAAAAGTACTTCTACAAAGTTATTAAAGTATAAAATATCGTTGGGAATAAACTCGCTTAATTGCGGAGGCTTCTTACCAAATCCTGTTGCATCTTTATAACTGACCTTAACACGTTCATATTCAACATCGGCAAGTCTAAGTGTTTCTTGGACTGCTTGTATATGATTATACACGTTATGTGCCATGATGAGCAAGTAGGACATAGTGTCCCAGGAAGTCTTTCCTACCTTTCCTACCTTGTTAGCATCATTTGGTCCGAGCCAACAAATGTCGCCTGCTACCAAACGTTCCATGATAGGACCTTGATGTGGCATAGCTAGCTTGGAACCCTTAAGCCGTTTGTCATCAATACTCTTACCCATAGAATATGTTAGCTTCTGTGGAGTAAAGTAATTGTAGTTGTATGACAAAGCATAACCGCCTGCCGCAACAAATGGACTAGCCGCATCAAAGCTAATGTTGATGTTTGGATTGTAGTGCTTTTGTAATTGACGTTTGATAGATGTCAAGTAGCAGGCCCACTTCAAACGACCAATACCCAAGAAGTGGATCCAGTCCTTGTCAGCAATGAGGCCGTCCTCGATTAAGTCAAGCAAGCGATTTAATACGCTTGGCATGTGCTTCATATTAATACCAGCAAATGCCCAACCTTCTAGTGTACGGTCTTCAGTATAACCCATTTCCTTAACAGATTCGGGCTTACTAAAATGTTTGATTGTATCGTACCATAGCTTAGAGTTATCTGGTGTGCTACCAGAGATAACATTCAAAAACTTTGTAGCACCAGGAACACGATGCTTCATAAAGTAATGAAGGTTGTGTACTGAAATGTCTAGTGTATCTTCAAACTTAGTTAAACCAGTCTTGGCACTTAGCGGAGGTACTGCGGCAAACGCAGGAACGTCCAGTGTCATTGACCAATCAGCAGTATGCTCTAAGTATCGCAAAATTTCTTCTCGAAACTTATCACCCTCGGCGCCTTTAATGTTTTTCCAATCCATTTTGATAACGCCGGTTGCCAATTGGAAACCAGAACTATCACCAACGATAATTGTGTTCTTACGATCACGCTTATGAATCATTGGCTCTTTGTCGTTACAACGAGTTAGATTTCTGTCAGCGTGTCCTGCTGAGTATAGTGCAACACCATAGTGAAAGTAAGAGTTGTCTTTCTTTAAAAAGTCGACACCATCAAAACCGTGTTCAAAACCTGCTGGTAAGCGACCTGGCTCAACAAAGGTAGGGTCGCTTGCAATCTTACCAAGTTGCTTGGTATAGAATCCGCTGATAGCTGGAAGGTAGAAGGCATAATTGCCTTCCATGGCCTTCTTTGTTAAGTCAATTGTCATCTTTATTGGGCGCCGGCGATATATTGATAAGCAATTAGGCCACTGTCAAATTCGACCCGGGCCGCTTTTTCGCTAAGGCTCAGCACAGGAGTACCTTGACTACATTGTTTAAATGCTGTCATCATAGCCTGGATAGACAATGCCACTGGTCGCTTTAATGTTTGTGTAGTATCAGCAAAAATAAACTTGCCAGCGTGGCCGCCACCTTGTCCACTGCCAAATGTAAAGACTAACTTACCGTTTTCTGTACTTGCAATAAAGTTAGGTTCAATGGCCGCATACAAACCACCACGAGCCAATAGTTCGCTAATTTTATTAGCCTGCGGCTGAACAACTACTTCCCAGGTTGTGCCTTTAAATGTACGGGCCTTAGTTTTCATTAGGTTAGTAGGGGTAAGACGATACTCGTCTTTGTTACCATCTTTGTTGGTAAACACTAGTCGATCTTTGTTGCCATCTTTATCAGTGCCAACACTGGCTGTGCTATCTTCTGCACGATAAAGATTAGTTAGACCAATATAAAAACCAAGATTCATCATACCGAATGTATCCGGCAAATCTGCAACCTTGTCTTTGCTATTTGCAAGAACTGTTAGCAAACTACCTTCTGGGTAGGCTGTAAACTTAGTTGAGTCTGTTTCTTGCTCCACCAAGATCTCTTCAAAGAGCCCAAGGCTTGCGATGTTTTTAGCTACATCAAGCGCGATATCTTTTAACATTTATGAATCTCCTGCGATATGTTGATTGTATTTAGATTTAGGTGTAAAGTCAAGACTTGGTTGTCCGTTTAGGCAAACAAGTCATCAATGAATCCTCGGTCCTTACTTAGGTTTAAGTCCCACTTCAGGACGCCAAGGAGGTTTTCGATCTTACTGTCGATGATTGTTTCTTCCATAGCAGTATGATCAAATGGTAATTGTTTGAACCAATCGGGTAGGTTCATTTCATCAATGGGGTAGGCAATGCTTGTAATACCCATTGGGTTGGATCTTAGTTTGCACACAATGGCTTTTTGACCGTCGGTGATATCCATACTACGTCTATCGCCAAATGCTTCTTTAATTCTGTTCCAGTTAATGGCCGCCATTGCATGTCCTACTCCGCATTTACCAGTTTTAACATAGGTATCTGTATGCTTAGTTAGATTATTAACACGCTTAGGTGTGCCCTTTTCCCAGCCAGGTCGGCTCTTAAATTCTTCTCGGAACTGTTTGACACGGGCCATAACTTCATATTGGTCTTTACCTTCTAGAGCCATAGTAAGGATTTCTTCCAAGAACCGTTGCATAAACTCTGGAGTATCTGCCCGCTTCATATCCAGGCCCATGGCCTTAAGCTCGCCGCTTGATCCATTAATGTCTTTGCGTTTGCCTTCTTTATCTGTAATAAGAACAGCATAACGCTTCTTAGTCATGTATATGCCTTTGGAAGCGACAACTTCTCGACCTGCTTTAATAATCTCACCTTGGCTAGCCGGAGCGTTAAAGGCATAGTTCATAAATGCAGGGAAAGTAGCATTAACCTGCTCTGATATAGCATCGTATAGCTCAATGATCTTATCAACAGACCAATTAATTTCTCCTGATTCAATTTGTTCTTTGAACACAGGCACAGCAGAAAAATACACAGAGTCAGTATCACCATAGATAATTGCTTTACCCATGTGATCCTTTTCGCCTGTTAAGCAATCGTTAACAGCGCCTGCCATGTGGCGTGCAACAAGGCGTCCGCATAGTGTAGTTGACTGTCCTAGTCGCTGATCAAAGAATCGGCTACCTGCGTTCAACAACGCACCGTAAGCAGAGTTCAAGTTAATTTTCTTAACTAGCTGTCGCTTGTCCCAGAAGTCGTACATATCTGTACCATATGCTTCCTTGGCTTTCTTTTGAAGTTCCTTACGTTCAGCATACCAGCGTTCTAGTAGACCCGGAATAACACCTTTAGTGGCATAGCTAAAGATTGTACCATTGCCACTTAACATTAAAGGTTTGCCACCGTGGAAGACAAAATCGTAAACCTCGGCGCTAGACATTTCGGTACTGGTACCATCTGCCCAATCTACAATTTCTGTTTGACCAATGTCACGGTTCATTACAGATTCATATTCGAAGCAAGCAAACTTACCTTCCCAGAATTCAGCAATGCCTTTGCCGTCTGCAATAAACTCGTCAATACCTGCTAGTGTGCGTGTCTGCCTTACTTGCCCAATAATAGTCTCGGGACTCATATTAAGGGCACGGATAAGCGATGGGTACAGTGAGTTAATATCCATGGAGCCAATCCACTCATGCATACCTGCTTTAGGAACAGCAACATAGGCGCCAGCGGCTGCATTGTCCTTTGAATCTTCACTGCGACGAGGACGGTCCGGTACTACCATGCCAAGTCTATGAGCCTCATTGATAACAGCTTGGTCTGTAACTGCAACAGCGCCCAGGGTACCTCGAAGTGTAACTGTGTTAGCGTGGCTAATAAGGTTTGTGAGCTCAATAAACTTTAGCTTGTCATCGAGCTTCTTAAGAAGTATAACGTCTTGCCTGTTATACGCAATAAACTTTTCCCAGTCATTGTTGTATAACTGGTCTAGTGTACCTTCGTATGGAATCTTGTTTTCACCTAGTTCGTACTCGCCAATAAAGTCAAGTCGATAAGTGTGCATCTCGTGGTAGTTGTACTTGCGATACAGTTCAAGATAGTCAAGGTGAACACGACCAATTGGGTCATATGTTTCTAGTGTCTTGCCATACTTTTCAAACTCACGCTTCTTTGGGTATTGGTCCCATAGGCAAATCCTGCGGGTCTGATCCTTGCCCAATACTCGCGTAATACGATTTGTAGTATATGGAATATCAAAACCTTCTGAGTTCCAACCACTTAGTACGTCAGCATCGTCGATGAGGTCTAGCCACATCTCGAGCATTTCTTTTTCATCGTTGCAAAGAATAGTATCTTCAAATTTTGATACAATATCTTTAGCAACTTCCTCAGTCATTGCTTCAGGCTTTAGAACTAAAGTAATAGTTCTATTAATCCATTGCAAATGTGTAGTGATAGCAGTGATATAGTTAAAGGGGTCTTCTGGCGGGGCGAAGCCTTTGACTTTATCATACGAGACTTCAATGTCGAAGAATGCCACTTGCAACTCTGGCGCTTCCTGACCACCATAAACTTCTTCTAAACAACGATTAAGAGGTTTATAATCGCTTTCGCAAAGTTTCTTGTGGCTGTGAATTCGTCGTTCTTTGTCAAATGCCGCGGCATTACTTAAAAGAATTCTACTAACACGTTCACCGGCAATATTAGTAAACTTACCCTTATTATCTGGGTAATACAGTACATACTTTGCAGGGTACTCTTTGAGTACCCTCTTGCCATCTACACGTTCTACTACGTGGATGATTTCTTTTTTCTTATCGTGATATGCGTCAACAAACATGTATTATGTATTTTAGTTCAATAGAAGTGTTTAGCCAGTGCGTCACGCAACTTCTCAGGTTCAACTTCGATTTCTAGTTCCTTGAGAGTGTTGGTGAATACATACTCTAAGTCTTCAAACTTATAAATGGAGTTATGGAGACCGAGGAACCCGGCATGTTGGGCCGCCGCATAAGCTTCTGGTCCCCAACCAAAGGTGGTGTATAGTATACCACGATAGCTTCTTCCTTCATCGAGCTCACCTTTGCATAGCTTCTCTACAATAGCACAAAATGCCAGCAGTTGTTCTTCTGGTTCCAAACTAGAATAGTACGAATTGGCCATCTGCTGATAAGCATCAAATGCTTCAAGCATCTGGCGACCAGTTTCGTGAAGTTTGTCTAGTACTTCTTGTTTTTTAGTTTCTTCATTCATAGTATATTTTAACAGATAATCATTTCCAGGTCAACGCAAATAATGCCGCTTCCTCGTCGCATTCAAACTGGATAAACTTTTCTGTTAGATAACCAGGGCTGTGATAGTAAGGATGCTGGCAGTTTTCTTTTAGCCATTCGTTTACAATGTAATCTTTATAAGATATTTGCCATTGTGCCGGAACACCTTCAATGGTATTAGCATAGACTACCTTGTGCAATACAGGAAAGTTAATACCCGGAAATTTCTCGTTTGTTTTATATCTTACAACCATGTTAGCTTAAAAAGTGCGGCTTCGTTTTTGTTTTCAAAAATAAAAAGTCCGCCGTGGCGCTTCCAGTGATACTTGCATTCGGTATGGAGCCAATCGTTAATTGCTTTGGCTCTAAAATCAGGTATAGAGGTTTCAAATTCTACTCGAACCCAACCAACAGAAATTAACATTTCAGAAATAATTTCCCAATCGATTTCTTCCTGTAAAATTTTTGCCGCTTCGTTGGCCCATTCCTCTTCCATAACCTGTGTTGCTGTTTTATTCATAGGTATTCCCCGCCCCAAGTTAATAAGAACATGTTTGCGGCTTCTCGCCATTCAAATTGTACAACTTCGTAATCCCTGTTTGAAAACTTTTTCCACTCAACGTGCCATCGACGAAAGTATGCGCCTTCTGCATCAAAGTCTTCGCACCATTTAAACATCTCGCTTGTGCATCTAGGTACTTTGATACGATAGCTAAAGTAAGGACTATTGTTGCCACCTTCAGAGTAAAAATATTCCATTATGACCACATAAGTTTAGCAATTATAGCATGTTCCTGGTGCTTTTGCCTAATCTTTATAGTGAGCCGATTGTCCGTTGCGTCTCTATCTGCCATGCCCCAATTCCAATCCCATCCTTGTCGGCCAACATGCTTTTCCATCCAAGGACGATAGTGGTCATTTGGATCAGCAGAGTCAATCTGTACCCAAACTGCGCCACCTAGGTCCACCCATCTTGGGTCGTTATGATCTACAACTAAAGGGCCTTTAGGCCACTTTACATTAATAACAACTCCTGGCATAAACCGCCACCAAAGTTGTTCTTTGATGTTTAATCCACAAGGCAGGTACACACCTTTGCGAAATTCGAATAATTTTTTGATTTCAAACTTAGCCACGTCATGACCACCTTAGCACAAATAAAGGGTGCAAGGAACGTACTTGAAACGTATAGCCATTTGAGCCAGACGATAGCAAAAATGTTTCAACTCCGCTTTCGTGACACCAAGAACTAACTTCGTACCAATTATTAGTGGTTGTACAACAATATACAGGATAATTATTCCATCCTGGATAACTGCTTCGTTCAACTGTTTTCATGACCACCTCAATATAAACATTATAGCATCTTCTTCTTCTCGGAACCAAAACTTTGCATTGTTAGCATACCAACGAGAGCCAGGTTGCCACACGCCCATCTTTGCACTAGGCCCAAATACTTCAACACACCATTCAATCATGTTCCTCCAATTATTGTTTTGTAACCCAACATGATGCTGCCAATCAAACTCGGGCTTAATTGTATGATATCGAGCGCCGTGTATTCGCCCTTCATTCCTTATCAATTTCCCCATTGTAGCTTGAACATAAAATAGTCTTCGTCATCCTGGAATGCAAAGAACCAATAGTCCCCGCCGCCTAGTTCATTTATTGACCACTGGTTGCCAGTACTTGGCGCTTTCATTGCACGATGCATATCATATCGCCACTTGCCTGACAAGTTTTCTTCACACCAGTCGCATATCTCATGGAACCCGTCCCGGTATCCACCGGGACCATAATCATAAATTCTCTTGTACACAAAGTTTTCGCGGTTTTCAAAACAATGTACGTGCTTGTAGCCATTGTAATAGTTGCGTATTTCTGTGGCCCGTGGAATGTGATCTGGATCAAACTTGCGATTGTAATCTGCACGATTACGACAGTGGTGCTTGGCTAAGAAACGATTTTCTTGCCAAGTGCGGTACTTAGTTTTTATAGTGTCTATTAGGGTCATATGTAATTAAATCAAAAACAGTTGCGTATTGCACATGTGGTTCCATGTGAAATCCAGTACCCCAAACTACCCATACCTTACGTTTAAAGACTCGTTCTCGCCATATATATTCGCCGTAGATAGTCTTAACCGGTAGCCACGCATATACTTCCCGCCATGGGTAACAATCGCACCCGTCGTCAATGATACTATACTCCACCTTATACCAGCACCACGTAAGTTAGGAACAAGACAGCTTAAACATAACACCATCTTCGTACTTGGCAAAGCAGTAAGTTGAGTTATGTTCATTAAAACGCCAGTCTTCTTTAGGCAAGTTATTTTTAAGCCAAATAATACGCTCGCTATTGGCTTCCATGTGTTCCACGGGCATTTTAAATTGATAAGGCCACAATCGTTTATTAAGTACTCTCATGAAAATTTTATCCTAAACATCATTGCTTCTTCTGGATCATCAAACACTACTTCTAGATAACTACCAAACGATTGTGGTGGCGGGTAAAATTTTACCTCATACCTTGCACTTGTACAGTTAGCATCTAGCCAGGCTTTTAACACAGAATGACCCGGATACGGAGGATCTGTAATTTTGTCATGATACGCAAAGCACTCAAACTTCCACGAGTGTCCTAAATTTACGCTACGATGAAAGTGAACAGCCCACGACTCCACTACTGTCCCCATTGTAATTTTAACATGATATATGTTTCTTCGTCAACATCAAATGTGTTTGCAACAGTATACCAATTATGGTCAATGTGGTGGTGCCATGTTTCTTCGCATTGTTCCCGCAACCATTTAGAAGCTTCTTTAGAACATCTAACGGTGTACCATGGCTTGCCGTCAACTAATGCTCGATCCATCACAACCAAATGTCGTGGTAAAGGGTCAATATATTGCCATTGCTGTTGGACGGCTGTTTTAATCACTGTCGACATTTGACCACCTTAACAGAAACAAAGCACGTTCGTTTTGATCTTTGACTCGCCATATATTATGATGAAATGTTCTTTCGATCATCCTTTGAGAAAGCCCAGAAAGTACTAGTTCTACATTTATTCCGCTATCCTGGCACCAGCGTTCAACTTCTAGTGTATGCTTGGTTGACAAAGCAATATCTCGCTCGTCGGCAACAACTCGATATCCGTCACGCTCAAAGAATATCTTTTGACCCATCATGGCCACCTAATATTATAAAGCATAATAAACTGTTCGGCTTCTTGCTTTGACTTGAATTGCCATGTATCGTAGCTTATGCGCCTAGCGCCAGAATTTTCATTTGTCCAACCAATAACTTCTTCTTCCTCGTGTAGATCAATTACAACGCCTCTTAAATTGGATAACTTGCGTTCGGGGTCTTCATTTAATCTAACAGTATGTCCCCAATTGCCCTTATCCCTACCTCGATAACAATACTCAGCCTTGAACCATTTCATTGTATACTACCTCCCCACGCTAAATGGCATAGCATACAATCTTCCTTATTTTTAAATTGTACATGGGTTATAGTATCATACCTGCTACTGCTCAAGTCACTGACATCGGTGGTATCCATTATCCACAAATCGTTATCGCCGTGAAACATATCAAAGTATTGCCACTCGGCTCGAGTTGTCATTACAATGGGGCTAATGTTTTCGCTTAACCAGCCTGCTAGTTCGTGTTCGTTTACATCACCAATGTACAGGCTATTCATACTTGAAAATTTAACATGAAGTAAGCGGCTTCGTCTTTGTTAGTGATATGTACTGTAATCATTGGGTCTCCGCTATTAAACCTAGGAGTGCAATCAGCGGTAGGGCAATTATTTTCCATCCACTCTAAGAACGCTTGGTGGTCATCACAGTATACCCAGCAATGCCAGCCCATAACCTCTTTACTGAACTGATGTTCGGGTTCGCCTTTCTTAACCAAAAACGCTGGCAATGTGCGCCAGCCATCTTCAAAACGCCAATGATGTACAGTTGTTTTCATCAACCTAACCCGGTGCTTAATTTAAACAATGACACTTCGTCTTTGGTAGCAAACAACAGCCTATGTCGACGCTCATCGTCAATCCAGCACCAATATGGATTTTGGCAAAGCTCTTCACCGAACATATTCGTTGTGTATGCATCATTCCAATCGTGCCAATGTTTGCTAGGTCCCCAATTCTCCCAACACCATGCCCGCAACTTAAAGAAATTATTTTCCCCGGTGGTTGGGCAATCTAAGTGAAACAAAAATTGTGGATGGCCAGCATAACGCTTGTCATTTTTTTTAATGCGTAATTTCCATGTTAACACACGAATTACAGGGATTTTTGGTTTTATTGAAGCCACAACTTAACAAGTGCTACAGAATCAATGGTTACCAATAGGATGTAGTTGGCTAGCATTCCTGTGCTTCCTCTGGTCATTGCGGCCCAGGCGAAGATTGCACATTGCAAAATAAACAGCGGATAAAGGATTAAAAAAGGAGGCGTGGGGACTGTAAGCATCATTACAACAGAACAAGTGATGCTTAAGATCCAGGCAAGAATTTCCAGCACACAACGAACTGGATTCTCTTGCCAATCTTCTACAACATAGTCTTTGATGCTGACTAGTAGTTTTTTCAAACCTTACGCCTTATTTTTTGTTACAATTAGAATTTCTTCAACAGCTTCAAGGTCCGTTTGGTCCTTATCAAAGTCGCCCTTGAATGCTTTGGTAATTGCTTTATTAAGCACAGCTGGCTTAATTTCCATTTCTTCTGCAATAGCAGCCACAGTCTCTTTTAGGCCCACATTTAAGTCGTCAATTTCACGCTTAACTTGGACCCCTTCTTGGATCACTTTTGTAAGTTTGGCAATCTGCTCAGGTGTAAAGCTCATCATATCTCCTAAAGTAAAGTATTACAGGAGTTAGTGTAGCAGATTACCCGCGACTTGTCAACTGATGGGGTCGACGAATTATATCTTCTTCGTCGCAATGAGAACCAAATTGGATCTCTACTATTTTACATGGCGATTTGTAAGGATTGCTTATTCGATGCCATTGATCTACTAGGACCAGGTGGTAATCGTGAGCCTGTATTCTTTTGGTAGGAAGGTTATAACTATCAACGTGCATGTTCCCGTATACATCACACATACCTTCGACTACCTGCCAGTATTCACTGCGGTACTGGTGCTTTTGCATACTAATGCTTTCTCCGGGCATAATTACTAATTCTTTTACTTTAGTTGCGCGGCCAGAGTTGTTGTGCTCGTATATAACGCGATAGTTCCCCCAAGGACGTTGCGTAACTGGACCTTTCCAGTCTCTTAAAAAGTCACTACTCGATCCACGCTTATCTTCGCCGCCAACACCAAATTTAAAAACAACATCAGTAACTGACATTTCAGGAATGTTAACCGCAGTGCGGTCGCCGCCGTTTGCAAATATAATTTGGTCGTTTGGAAATTCTCTTTTAACTCTTTCAAGCAACGAGACAGCCGAGTCGTCCCAATCTTCCCAGCTCATTACCTCGTCAACTTGCTTTAAGTTACGAACAACTTCGGCCCTATGATGCCAAGGCATAAATGCAGACCCTTTTTTTCGGGTAAGCCATGCATCGCTGTTGATGCCTACAATAAGATAGTCACCAAGTTCTTTTGCTGCCTTTATTAAAGAAATGTGGCCGGCATGAATAG
>JACCEC010645988.1_pt1 | contig 12297 bp, 10 predicted proteins | sample 7450121 | NCBI WGS metagenome assembly JACCEC01 (sample SAMN15323455, study PRJNA562643) | freshwater metagenome | isolation source: river surface water | place: USA:Blue River Watershed | collected 2017-08-18 | reverse complement strand
GGCTGGCCTCGTGGCTGACCAGCATCACGACCCAGGCCGTCATGTGCATACCTCCCTGATGGTGTGGACAATTCCTGCCCACATCGTCTTCTCATTGCTCTGCTGCCGCACGAATCTTCTCCCGGCCTGTCCCAGGCGCAGCCGCAAGGGCGCATCAGCATCGAGTCGCAGCACCGCATCTGCCAAGGCCCGTGCGTCGCCTGGCGGGGTGGTCAGCACGCCGTCTGGCGGCAGATAGTCGGCCAGGGCGGGGGTGGCCGTGATCACGCAGGGCTTGCCCAGGGCCATGGCCTGCAGCAGCACCGTCTGGCCGCTGGGGTACGCCAGTTCATGCACGGCCAGCACCAGGCCGCGACAGGAGGCCAGGCGCTGCCAGTACTCTGATTCGGGCATGGCCGGCAACGGCGTGATGTTCGAAGGCAGCACGGGCGGCAGCACGCCCTGACGCGCGATGACATCACAGGGCAGGCCTGCCAGCGCCATGGCATCGACCAGCGTGTGCCAGTCGCGGCCCAGGTCGCGCCCGACGCTGAGCCAGGCACCGCTGTCCGACCCGCTGGAAACCAATCGATCGGCTTTTTCGGTGTCGATGCCGAAGCGCACGACCGCGATCTGGTCGTCGCGCAAGCCCAGATGTTCCTGCAGGATGGCCCGCTGGTTGCGGGAAAACACCACCACCCGGGTGACTTGGCGATACAGCCGGCGCAAACGCTCGCGGCGTGCCGGCGTCGTCAGCAGATCCTGGGCCAGCCAGCACGCGACGATGACCAGAGGCTTGCGCCGCAGCGGCGGCAGCCAGGCCCTGAGCAGCGCGAGCGCGTGGCCTTCGCTCTCGAACAAGGCCAGCGTGGCATCTGCACGCCAGATACGCCACAGGCTGGCCAGGGTGTGCAGGCTGGGGCCGTGCAGGCGAGGCAGGCGAGCACCGCTGGCATGGCGAAGCCGTTGCCACCAGTTCAGCAGTCGGTAGGCCCAGCGCGGCGATTCGCTCCAGATGACGCCCTGATCGACGGCGTGCTGGGCACCGTAGGGCATGGCATCGGGACTGTCGGAGGGCTCGGTCTTGAGCCAGTGCAGGCGCAGTGCTGGCGTCATGTCCGTGCCCGGGCAGCCTGCCGGTAGATCGATTGAAAACCGGCCTGGAAAGCCGGCAGGTCGAAGAGGGCGCGCGCCCGCTCCTGTCCGCATCGACCCCAGGTCCCGGCCTTGACGGGATCATGCAGCAGTTCCAGCACGGCCGTGGCCAGGGATGCGGCATTGCCTGCGGGGCACAGACGACCGGTTTCCTCATCGACCACGATGTCGATGGTGCCACCCACCGCTGTGCTGACCACCGGCTTGCCCGCGGCCATGGCTTCCACCAGCGTCAGGCCGAAGCCCTCGTAGTCTGAAGTCGACAGGAACAGGTCAGCGGCGTGATAGGCATCCACCAATTCCTTGTCGTGGAGCGAGCCCAGCCAATGCACCTGACCGTCAATATCCAGTTGCCTGGCATGCTGCTGGAGATCTGCCAGCTCAGGGCCGGAGCCTGCAATCATGAATGCCGTGTCAGGAGACTCATTGATGACGAGTCTTGCCGTATCGAGAAACAGTCGGAAGTTTTTCACCGGAACCAGTCTGGCGGCACAAAAGACGAGACTGGCGGTCATGGGAAATGAATTCTTTTCACGCCATGCACGAGGTTCTGTCAGAGGCTGGTTGTAGTGGGAGAAGTTGATGGCCAGGGGTAGCAGTTCAAGCCTTTCTGGTGGCTTGGAGAGAAACGAAGCGGTGCGTTCCTTCACTTCGCTGGAATGGACGATCGTGAAAACCGATGGGTTCCTGGCGGCCTGCTGCTCCATCCAGTCGATGGCACGGGAGGCTTGACTGCTGCCTGGGGCATAGTGCATTTCCATGACATAAGGTATGCGCAAGCCGATTCCGGCGATGAAGGCATACCAGGCCTGTCCGCTGTGAAGGTGCATCACGTCCGGTCTTACTTCACGCATGATGCGGCGCAAACGAATGATCACCAGCAGTCGATTGCGCAGGGTCAGTCGGCCATCCATTTGCAGACTGTGCCAGCGGTGATTGCCCAAGGCGGGCAGATTCTCATCGACCTGGTGGCTCCGGATGGTGCAGACGTGACTCTCGAACTCCGTCGTGTCCAGTCCTCGCAGGAGCTGACGAACGACGGTTTGAATGCCCCCCTGCTGACTCAGTCGGCCAACGAAATCCAGCACCCGCATGTTCAAGATGACTCCCTGCCGGTGCGAAGCGAACGAAGCTCCGGATCATTGACGATGTCATCGCTTGACTGGAGTCCATGCCAGAAGCCTTCGAAATCCTCGTCGCTCATCGCGTTCCACTGCTGCCAGTGTGTTCCCAGTCCCTTGTGGTTTCCCAGCTCGTTGATTGCCGATGCGCCTTCCCTGACTTTTTTTCGCAGTTGCTCGCGGGTGCGATAAGGGTAATGCGCGATCACCAGGCCGTCGCCGCTGCTGCCCGGGCGTTGCACCCAGTGATTTCCCATCGAAACGATCGCCTTCGGGTGGGCGCGGAAAGCCGTCTTGGGCATCGGGTTGGGGCGAATCCGGCGCAGAAGGAACTGGTCCGGTGAGAATTTGTCCAGTGGCTGGCTGGGTGGAAGAAAGTCATAGTGGGGAGCGGGTATCTTGTCCGCCGTGCTGGATTCAAGCAGTTCGGCGAGCGTTGTGCCACGGGTAGGCCACCAGATCTCATCGGCGTCGAAGGGGATGATCCAGCTGGCGCCGCATTCAGCTGCAAAACGTGCTGCCAGGGTCATGACGGCACGTTGCTCGTACGCGGGATGGCTGTATTGCGCGACTTGAACGAAATCGCCGAATTTCTCCAGTGCAGTGACTGTGTCGTCAGTGGAGAGATGGTTGACAACCAGAACCCGGGCCATGCCTTGCTGACGGAAATGCTCGACGATCAAGGGCAATGTGCTGGATTCATTGCGAACCATGGTGACTGCCCAATGACCAGCCTTGTGACTGACCTTGGGATTTGCCAGGTGCTTCCTGACTTTCTTCAGCTCGATTTCGACAAGTCTTCTGAAATAAATATTCGATATTTTTTTTCTCAGGGCTGCAGCCAATTTTGCAATATCGGTGTTCATGGGAAATCAAGTGGATCCGGTTGAAATCAATGATGATTGAGTCATCAACGAAATCCGAACAATCTGTTCAGGATTCTGACACCTGGCGAGCCGCGCAAATCATTGAATTTCCTGTAGTCTTCCACAAACAATTTGAAGTGCGTGTCAAGAAATCTTTCCCTTTCCCTGACTCGTTCCTGTACTGATCTTGAGCCGATGCCATCGGTGGGAAAATTTGCCACCAGGAGTGGAACTTTCTTGTATGACTTCTGGTACTTGCAGATGGCAAGACAGAACAGCCCCCAGTCGCTCACGATCTTGTAGCTGGTGTCGTAAAGTCCGGCCGTATCGAAAACCGACCTTTTGATGAGCGTTGCCTGGTGGGGGAGTGTCCTTCGGGTGAAGTAGTCGAAGCTCAGTTCTGCCGGATAATTGCTGTGGCTGGTCTTGTCTGATGTGTCGATGAATACGAGATCGCCGTAGATGATGTCGGTTTCTTCGTCGATGAATGATGAAAATTCCTTCAGTGTGCTGCTTGATGTGAACCAGTCGCCACTGTTCATGAACAACAGGTATTTCCCGGTGGATGCTCTTATTCCCTTGTTCATGGCATCGTAGATCCCGCTGTCTTTCTCGACGATGGACCTTGATATGCTTGACTGATTTTCTTTTATTACGTCAATGCTGCCGTCGCTTGATTGGCCATCAACGACAATGTATTCGAAGTTTTCATAATTTTGCTGCGAAACACTTTCAATTGTCTTTTCGAGACCTGCTTTGTTGTTGTAATTGATAGTGATGACTGATATTGAGTTGCTATTCATGTCGAGCTCTGATTGGGTTCCTGATCTCAGGAATTCGATGTCTCAATCTGATTTGTGATGAAATCTGGAATCATTCAGCGCTGACGCTGACCCGGTAGCCGTTCGTCTTCAGCAGTGCCTGACGGCGTGCATCATCGAGGTCACTCGATACCATTTCGTCGCACAGTTCGTGCACCGTGATCTCGGGTACCCAACCCAGCTTGTCCCTGGCCTTGCTCGGGTCGCCGAGCAGGGTCTCGACCTCGGTCGGCCGGAAGTAACGCGGATCGACGCGCACCACGACCTGGCCGGGCTTGAGCGCCGGTGCCTTGTCACCCGTGATGCTTTCGATGACGGCGATCTCGTCCACGCCCTGGCCCTCGAAGCGCAGTTGGATGCCCAGTTCCGCCGCCGACCATTCGATGAACTGGCGCACGCTGTACTGCACGCCGGTCGCGATCACGAAGTCCTCGGCTTGCTCCTGCTGCAGCATCAGCCACTGCATGCGCACATAGTCCTTGGCGTGGCCCCAGTCGCGCAGGGCGTCGAGGTTGCCCATGTAGAGGCAGTCTTCGAGGCCCTGGCTGATGTTGGCCAGGCCGCGGGTGATCTTGCGGGTGACGAAGGTTTCGCCGCGGATCGGGCTTTCGTGGTTGAACAGCACGCCGTTGCAGGCGTAGATGCCGTAGGCCTCGCGGTAGTTGACCGTGATCCAGTAGGCGTAAAGCTTGGCGACCGCGTAGGGGCTGCGCGGGTAGAAGGGAGTGGTTTCCTTCTGCGGGATTTCCTGCACCAGACCGTACAGCTCGCTGGTGCTGGCCTGGTAGAAGCGGGTCTTCTTTTCCAGTCCCAGGATGCGGATGGCTTCCAGGATGCGCAGCGTGCCGATGCCATCGACGTCGGCCGTGTATTCGGGCGACTCGAACGACACCGCCACATGGCTCATGGCGCCGAGGTTGTAGATCTCGTCGGGCTGCGTTTCCTGGATGATGCGCACCAGGTTGCTGGTATCGGACAGGTCGCCGTAATGCAGCTTGAAGCGCGCATTGTCAATGTGTGGGTCCTGGTAGATATGGTCGATGCGCTGCGTGTTGAACTGGCTGCCGCGGCGTTTGATGCCGTGCACCGTGTAGCCTTTTTCGAGCAGAAATTCGGCCAGGTAGGAGCCATCCTGGCCCGTGATGCCGGTGATGAGCGCGACCTTGTTGATGGACTGCGGCATGGTGACTCCCTGAATGGTTCTATTTGGAACGGATCTCGCGGCTGGCGAGGAAATCGGCGTAGGCCTGTTGCAGGCCTTCGGTCAGGCCGACCTTGGCCTGCCAGCCCAGGCCTTGCAGGCGGCTGCTGTCCATGAGCTTGCGCTGTGTGCCGTCGGGCTTGCTGGTGTCGAAAGTGATCCGGCCCGCGTAGCCCACGACTTGCGCGATGGTGTGCGCCACTTCGGCAATCGTCACATCCGACCCGCAGCCGACATTGATGTGGCTGAGCATGGGCTGCGTGTGCTGCTCGTACACCGCCTTGGGCAGGTTCATCACATGCACGCTGGCGGCTGCCATGTCATCGACGTAGAGGAATTCGCGCTTCGGCGTGCCAGTGCCCCAGATCGCTACGCTGGCTGCGCCGCTGAGCCTGGCCTCGTGGAAGCGGCGGATCAGCGCGGGAATGACATGCGAGTTCTCAGGGTGGTAGTTGTCGCCCGGGCCGTACAGGTTGGTTGGCATGACACTGCGGTAGTCCACGCCATACTGGCGGTTGTAGGACTCGCACAGCTTGATGCCAGCTATCTTGGCGATGGCGTAGGGCTCGTTGGTGGCTTCCAGCGTGCCGGTGAGCAGCGCGTCCTCGCGCATCGGTTGCGCCGCCAGCTTGGGGTAGATGCAGCTGGAGCCCAGGAACAGCAGCTTGCTGACCCCATGGCGGAAAGCCGCGTCGATCACGTTGGCTTGCAGCATCAGGTTGTCGTAGATGAATTCGGCCGGATAGCTGTTGTTGGCGTGGATGCCGCCGACCTTGGCCGCCGCCAGATAGACCTGATCGGGCTTTTCCGAGGCGAAGAAAGCGCGCACGGCGGCCTGATCGGTCAGGTCGAGTTCGGCATGCGTGCGCGTGATGATGCGGTCAGCGTGGTAGCCGGCAGCCAGCAACTGGCGCACTATTGCGCTGCCCACCATGCCGCGGTGGCCGGCGACGTGGATCCTGGGGGAACTGCTCATGCGATGAATCAGGAGATGCTTGCAGCCGGCAGCGGCCGAGTCGTGAAACCGATGTACCAGGGCATGGCTGCGGCTATGCCTTGACCGATGGTGTGAGTGGGGCGGTATCCCAGCAGTCGCTCGGCCTTGCCTATATCCGCCTGGCTGTGCCTTACGTCGCCAGCTCTAAAGTCACGGTGCATGGCAGCCTTGTAGTAGTGCACGCCGTTGGCGGCCAGTGCAGCTTTCAGCGCATCGAACAACCGGTTCAGGCTGGTACGCTCGCCGACGGCGACGTTGTAGATCTGGTTGCGCGCCGCCGGGTCGGTGCTGGTGGCTGCCAGCAGGTTGGCCTGCACCGCGTTGTCGATAAAGCAGAAATCGCGGCTGGTCTCGCCGTCGCCGTTGATATAAATTTCATCGCCCGCGATCATGGCCGCCGTCCATTTGGGGATGACCGCCGCGTAAGCGCCGTCGGGGTCCTGCCGTTTGCCAAAGACGTTGAAGTAGCGCAGGCCGATGCAGTTGAAGCCGTAGCTGCGGGCGAACACGTCGGCATAGAGTTCGTTGACGTATTTGGTCACCGCATAGGGCGATAGCGGCTTGCCGATATGGTCCTCCACCTTGGGCAGGGCGGGGTGGTCGCCGTAGGTGGAACTGCTGGCCGCGTAGGTGAAGCTCTTGACGCCAGCGTCACGCGCCGCCACCAGCAGGTTCAGAAAGCCCGTGATGTTGGCGGCGTTGGTGGTGATGGGGTCGGCCAGGCTGCGCGGCACGCTGCCCAGGGCGGCCTGGTGCAGCACATGGTCCACGCCTTCGCAGGCTTGGCGGCAGTCTTCCAGTGCACGGATATCGCCCCTGATGAATCGGAAACGTGTCCATTGTTCGGGCGTGACCAGGGTCTGGACTTCGTCCAGGTTGCGCTGGTGGCCGGTGGCAAAGTTGTCCAGCCCGACCACGCGCTGGTCGAGCTTGAGCAGGGTTTCCAGCAGGTTGCTGCCGATGAAGCCGGCCACACCGGTCACCAGCCAGGTCCTGGGGTGCAGGCGCAGTTCGGCCTGGATTTTTTCGTAGCGATTCATTGAGGTTTTACAGTCGTCCATCAGCCAACCCCATGGGCAGGATGCCCTTGACGTCGAACACCACCGAGTCGGCCGCCCCGAGCGAGCGGATGCCAGCCTCGCCGAGCTCAATGAATTGCCGGTGCGCGACCGCGATCACGATCGCGTTGTAATCCCCGGCTTCCGGTGCCTCCTTGAGGCACTCGATGCCGTATTCGCTGCGGGCCTCATCGACATCGATCCAGGGGTCGTAGATGTCGACTGCCGTGTGGTAGCTGCGCAGCGTGTTGACGATGTCGATCACCTTGGTGTTGCGCACGTCGGGACAGTTCTCCTTGAACGACAGTCCCAGCACCAGCACCCGGCTGTCGGTGGGCGCATGGCCCTTGCTCAGCATCAGCTTGACCGTCTTGTCGGCCACATGCGATCCCATGCTGTCGTTGATGCGTCGCCCGGCCAGGATGACTTCGGGGTGGTAGCCGACTTGCTGCGCCTTGTAGGTCAGGTAGTAGGGATCGACCCCGATGCAGTGGCCGCCGACCAGTCCGGGACGGAAGGGCAGGAAGTTCCACTTGGTTCCCGAGGCGTTGAGGACTTCGTGCGTGTCGATGTCGAGCCTGTGGAAGATCAGCGACAGCTCATTCATCAGCGCGATGTTGATGTCGCGCTGGATGTTCTCGATCACCTTGGCGGCTTCAGCGACCTTGATGCTGCTGGCCTTGTGCGTGCCGGCGACGATGATCTGGCGGTAGAGCTGATCGACGGCTTCGGCCACCCCGGGTGTGCTGCCGCTGGTGACCTTCTTGATCGATGGCAGGCGGTGTTCCTTGTCGCCGGGGTTGATGCGTTCGGGGCTGTAGCCGCAGAAGAAGTCCCGGTTGAACTTGAGGCCACTGAGCTTTTCCAGCACGGGCACGCAGATCTCCTCGGTGGCGCCGGGATAGACGGTGGATTCGTAGATCACCAGGTCGCCAGCCTTGAGGACCTGGCCCACGGTTTCGCTGGCCTTGACCAGCGGCGTGAAGAGCGGGCGATTGGCCTGTCCGACCGGAGTCGGCACGGTCACGATGAAGACTTGTGCCTGCCTCAGGTCATCGATCCGGCTGCTGAAGCGCAGTTGCCTGGCCGCCTGCAGTTCGGCGTGGCTGCATTCCAGCGTGTGGTCGTGGCCGGACTGCAGCTCGGCGATGCGCGCCGGGTTGATGTCGAAGCCGATGACGCTGCGTTGCCTGCCGAACTCGACGGCCAGCGGCAGTCCGACATAGCCCAGGCCGATGATGGCGATGGTGGCATGATCAATTTGCATGGTGTTCATGTCGATTGGGAGTTGTAGTCGTAGGTCTTGTAGTGGTAGCGCCCGTGCCGGTAGCCGTACTTGTAGCCATAGCGGTTGGCCCGGCGTGACAGGTCCAGACCGTTGAAGACCGCACCGCGCAAGCTGGCACCGGACTGCTCGAGCCGCTTGATGGATTCCTGCATTTCGGGCAGCGAAGTGACTTCGGCGCGCGCCATCAGGAAGACCGTGCCCGCTTGCGATGCCAGCACCGCGGTGTCCGAGACGGCCAGCACCGGCGGCGAGTCCATGATGACGACGTCATACCGGGCTGACAGGGCCTTGAGCAGATCGACATGGGTGGGGGACATCAGCAGCTCGGCCGGGTTGGGCGGCAGGGTGCCGGTGGAAATGAAGTCCAGACCGGGCGCTGCGTCTGGCCTGAGCACCTGGTCCAGCGTCTGGCCGCCGGCGATGAGTTCGCTCAGGCCCAGGCCGCGCTGCTGGCCAAAGATCTTGTGCACATGGCCCTTGCGCAGGTCCGCATCGATCAGCAGCACGCGCCTGCCGGCGGCGGCGAGCACGGTCGCGAAGTTGGCGCAGACAAAGGACTTGCCCACGCCCGGTGTGGGACTGGTCAGCAACACGATGTTGTTGGGGGCGTCCAGCATCGCGAACTGCAAGGCGGTACGCAGGCTGCGCAGGCTTTCGATTGCCGGATCATCCGGCTTGGTCAGCGCCAGCAGATGCTGGCCGGCTTGCCTGGCCTTGATCGACTGTGCCAGGACTTGCTGCACCGGGCTGAACGGTACGGTGGCGAAGACGTTGAGGCCGAGCTCCTGCTCGATCTTGTCGGCGTGCTGTATGCCTGGGCGCATGTAGTTGCGCAGGAAGGCCAGGCCCAGGCCCAGCGCCAGACCGATGCCGGCACCGATGCCGATCATGGCCGGGCGGTTGGGCTTGCTCGATGTCTGCGGCTTGAGTGCCGGGTCGATCACGCGCACGTTGCCGAGCTTGCCTTCCTTGGTCAGGCGCAGCTGGTGGTAGGTCTCGAGCAGCCGGGTGTAGATGCCGTCGCTGATCTTGACCTCGCGCTCGAGCGTCAGCAGTTCCTGTTGCACGGCGGGCAGGTTCTTCGCGGCCGACTCCAGCTTGCCGATCTGGCCGGACAATTCCCGGATCTTGCTTTCCAGCGCCTGCATGGCCGGGTGCTCGTCGGTGTAGAGCTTGTCGAGCTCCTTGCGCCTTTGCTGCAGCTCGACCAGGCGGATGCGCTGGTCGGCGCTGCGCTGCATCAGGTCCTTGGCGTCGTCGCTGAGCTCGAAGATGCCGCGCTCGATGCGGTACTGGTTGAGCTTGTCTTCGTTGGCCTCGACTTCCTGGCGCAGCTGCGGCAGCAGCTCGGCGAGGAATTCGACCGATTTCTCGGCCTCGGCGGCCTTGCGCTTGGTGCTGTTGCTGACGAAGATGCCGGCGATCTCGTTGAGCACCTTGGCGGCCTTTGCCGGATCGGGGTCGTCCAGCGAGGCCGTGATGATGCCGGTGCCGCTGCGCACTTCGATGACGCGCAGGTTGTTCTGGATCTCCTGGGTCACCGCCAGATGGGACTCGCGCTTGACGATGAACTCGGCGCCGGGACGCCCGATGACCGAATTGACCAGCAGGGTGCCGCGATCGCCAAGATAGTCGAAGCGCAACGGCTTGCCGATCTCGCCCTGGCCGATCTGTCCCCCGTCTTCGCGCAGCAGCAGATAGCCCTTGCCGGTCAGGCGCAAGATGAGGCTCTGGCCGATGAAGGAAGGGGGCAGATCGAGTTGTCCGATTTCGAGCTTCTCGTTCCCATGCACATAGCCGCTGAAACCCAGGAAACCCGGGGTCGAGGGTTGGCTGGAGATGCGCGACAGCCAGTTGCCGACCACCGGCAGGTACTTGGGTTCCACGCTGAGGTCCAGCACCAGGTTGTTGACGGCTTGGCCGATCACCGAGCGCGAGCGCATGATCTCGATTTCGGTTGCCGTCGAATTCTTGCCATCGCCGCTGAACATCGGGCCCAGGCTGCTGCCCTGGTCATCGATCTGCATCAGGGTGCTGGCTTCGTAGATCGGTACGGCCAGCTTGGACTGCACGAAGCCGGTAGCCAAGCCGATGGCCGTGACAGTGGCAATCACCCATTTCTGTTCAAGCGCCAGATCGAGCAGTTCGATCGGGTTGAAGCTGCTTTCTTCGGCCATGGGGACGGCAGTGACAGGGGCTGGTGCTGCTTGATTCGATGTCATGTGGTGCGATGTCTCAGCTGGGTTTCCGGATGCGATGGGACCGGTCGGTCAACCCCCGAAGGGGGATCATCGATTGAGCGTGTCCACTGCCGTCCGGCTGGAGGTGACCGCTTGCGTGCTCGGCAGCAGCAGGCTGATCACGCGGTTCCAGCGCACGATGGGTGCCGGATCGACGTAAACCACGTCACGCGGCTTGAGCTGGAAGCCTTCGGCCAGGATGTAGTTGTAGGGCGTGGAGGCGTCGAGGTGGTAGATCTCGGGCTGGTCGCCTTTTTCGTTGCGCATGACGTAGATCTGGCTCGGATCGCTGCCGATCTGGCTCACACCAATGGCTTCGCCCAGCGCCTCGTTGAGTGTCAGCTTGCCGTAGCGCATGGGCACCGGCCTGGGCGACGTGACCTCGCCCAGCACATAGACCTTGGCGTCTTCGCGTCCCAGCACGCGAACCATGTCGCCGGCAGCGAGCAGGATCTGGTTGGGGTTGATGTTTTCCTCGGTCAGCTTTTGCAGGTTGACGACGGTGGTCTTGTCGCCGCGCGTGACGCTGATCGCGGAGCGGTCGGCCGAGGGCAGCAGGCCGCCAGCGCGCGCCAACGCCTCGGGCAATGTCATGGGAAGGTCGTTGAGCGCGACCAGACCGGGGACGCGCACATCGCCCTCGATGTAGATGCGGTTGCTGCGATAGGCCTGTATGCGCAGCGTGACCTGCGGGTCCTTGATGTAGCGGGCCAGTTTCCTGACCAGTGCGTCGCGCGCCTCGGCCTCACCCAGGCCTTGGACTTCCAGGCTGCCGATGTAGGGAAACTGGATCGTCCCTTCGGCGCTGACATATTGGCCGCCCAGTGTGGTGGCCCCGGTCTCAGGGGCTCCCGTGACGCCTCCCTGGTAGGCCGGGGCACCCATGCCGCCGGCGGCTGCCGTTGCCGAAGCCATGGCGAATTCCGGATGGCCCCACACGACGATGCTGAGCACGTCGCCCGGACCTATCCGGTAGGGCTGCGGTTTGCCGAACAGGTGCTTGACCTGGCTGACGGAGTCGCCTTCCTGGGTCGCGCGTTGCTGGCGGATCAGTTGCTGCGTGATTTCGGTCAGCGTATCGGGCGGCGGACTGTCGTCTTCTGCCGGCTGGCTCAGCAGCGTGAGCAGGGTGGTGCGCTGGCCTGCTCCCCGGTCGGCTGCACCCGACATGTGCAGACCGGGGGCCAAGGCACACCCGCCCAACGTGGCTGCGATCAGGACGCCCAAGCCCAGACCCTGGACTTTGCGCTGGAATCGGGGTTCTTGGTGGTCGCGGTTGATGAGGGACATGGGTGCTGAAATTTGATCGTTTTCTGACCTGCGGCTAGGACATCATGAGCGGCCTCTATCATGGCTACCGCAGGAAAGGAGTGGTTAAACTGCTGTCCTAGTGCAACACATTCTAGCCTCAAATATCCCAAAAAATGAATGATTTAAATGATGCAATTTTGTTCGATAAATTTGCTCGGAAAGCGGCGCTTGATCGGCTGAAATCGGCGCTTGCTGTTCTGGCTTTGTCAGGACTGCCTGTTCTGGCTTGGTCGGGTGCCGAGCCTTGGCCGACCGCTGCG
>JACCEC010860227.1_pt1 | contig 12298 bp, 27 predicted proteins | sample 7450121 | NCBI WGS metagenome assembly JACCEC01 (sample SAMN15323455, study PRJNA562643) | freshwater metagenome | isolation source: river surface water | place: USA:Blue River Watershed | collected 2017-08-18 | reverse complement strand
CTTACATTACTGGTAGTCAAACTGTTACCAGCATTACTCGTGCTTATACTACAATTAGCTCAACTTCATACACACGTATTGTTATGAGCGCAGTAGGCAATGCCAACAGTACCAGTGGTAGCGGAAACGATATCACAGTAACAGTAACAGCCGCAGGTACAGCATCTAGCTATACACGTACTAACTACTTGTTCTTTACAAGTTCAACTTGGTTAGCGTCCGGTGCGACGGTAAGTACACGAGTTAGCTCAGCATTTACCAGTTTCCCAGCGGGTACATCTGTATCAGCAGTGACAACACGTACATTTGGTGCAACAACTGTTTATCGTGTGACATTTACACAAACGTCCAACACAACACTAAATGCCGCGGGCACAGTGACATTTGCGTTTGGTGCGGCCTACGCACTACCAGGTGAACAGGTATTCTCCTTCGTTACTAACCCAGGTAGCAGTGACAGCTTGAGCTTGGATGCACTGAAAGAACTTACTTCAACTGCTATTGGTGGACGAGGTACATTCCCTAATGGTCCAGACGTGCTGGCCATCAACATCTATAAGGTTGCAGGTTCAGCTACCACAGCTAACGTAATCATTCGTTGGGGCGAAGCTCAGGCCTAACATGGACTGGGAAACAGTAGGATCCTATGCTTGGAGGCAAGACATCTCCAGATGGGATTCTACAGTTGAACCCGCACGAGCTCTTTGGACAGTATACATACAAGGCCCAGCCGGCACCGTAGCGGCTCGTGACATAGTATGGATGACAGGCCGTGAAGACCTGCTGGATATGATCTACTGGGAAGTTGTGGCTGTGCTAGATGGGCACTATCATTGCTGTCTAACTGGAAACTGCTGGCTCTTGGAATAACGGCGTCGTTCCCAAAACATAATCCAACTGTTAATGTGTGCTAGACTCATAACCCACCACATGATGGCCATTTCGTGGTGTCCAAACCACGATGAGCTACACATCGCACCCGTACCAAACCAACTGATAACCCCGCCCACAAAGAACAAGGGTGTTGGTGCTAGACTAACTATTTGATTGAATAATCGCATGTGATATTTAGCCGTAAAAAAGCCCAGTGTTACCCGGGCTGTCAAACTAGCGATTCATTACGTACATAGTAACTTCAAAGCCAAAGCGCATTTCTGTTGCTGATGGTTTAGTCCACATGGTAATTCCTCCTTTTGATGATTGACATACTGCACTAGTATGTATCAGTATAATAGCACTAAAAACCCCTGAAATACATACTGATAATCATTAAAAGACTGCCCGTAAGATGCTTAGTAACGCGAAGCGTCAGCGCAAAAAAATTTCGCGAAGCGCGGTAAAATTCTAACTAGCTACGAAGTAGCAAGCGGTAAAACGTATATCTACGTTTCTGCTTGCCGTACCCCTATAATAATCACAAGTGTCTAGTATCGTCCTTGGGCAGTCCAGTAGCTAAATCTAAGCTGTCATCCACCATGTGTACGCACTCGCTAAACCGCAGTAATAACTCTGTTAATATGGGTCCTTCTGCCACCCAAAAGCGTGTACGAGCCAAATGGAGTTCAAACTCTAGATTATGAGTGTGTATAAACTTGAATACTTCACTAGCCCTTGGATCTAGGCTAGATACATAGTAGTGACGCATTAAACGCTGACAAAGTAACAGGCAACTGCAAGTACGGCAGTAACATACAGCCATCCATAGCGATCCCAATAACTAAGCTCGCTCCATGGTCTAGAAGCATAGAAACAGTCGTAATCTGGGTCATAAAAGTATGTGCGTCCGTTATAGACTATATGTTGCTGATACTGCTCATCTAGCGATAATTGCTTAATACGCTTACGCTCTGAATAGCATACGCTGTCAAATTCATGGGAATCAAAACTGTTGGTAGTCATAGTACAGTATATAGTAGCGAAAGGTATCTGTGTGGGATAAATTTGGTAGCGCAAAAAAATTTGGGGAAGTACTTACAGTTCTTATGGGGTTGTTTTTACAGGTGTACACAGAGCAATTTGGCTGTTGAACTATGTGTATAGCTATAGTGGGAAACAGTAAAAACCACTATACGGGGCATCCTTGCTGGTACTGTTAACGCTGTGTACTGTATATTTAAGCCCAAACGTCAACAACAATGCCCTTGGGGATTCTATTACGTTTAGTATACTGATGGCCATAAGTGATGTAACGATGCATGACTGTATATAGCCGAGAGGTAAAATGGGTCCAAATTTTCTACGCTACGAAAAAAATAAAGATAGTACTTAAACTTTTTCCCTGGTGATTTTACACCTATGGGTGGTAAATTTTGCTTGCGCTGTTGTAAAAAAACAACAGTTTATAAATTGTATAGTCGGACCCCCTCACCATTTCGAAATTATTTCCCAATCCCCGACCTAAAAAAAATCCCCTAGCAACCGGGAGCGAATCGGATTTATGCTAGGGGACCACAACACCCATTGCCTTGTTGGCGTTGGGCTCCGACAGGTTACCGGGAGCGAATCGTTGGCCTGTCCTAGTGCTACGCTCTTAGCGGCGCATACACGTAACCTCTACTACGCTAGCCCAGTTGTTGGGCATACTCACACGGATGTCTGCTACCTTAAGTACCATACGCAAGCTCAGCTCACGCATACGCTTGGCATTGGTAGCAATGAACTCTACTACTTCCTGCTTGTCTGCATCCGTTAGCTTATAGTCATCCAACATGCCGCACTCGTTAACTACCTGTCGGATACGTAGAAGCTTCTCACGCTCTGTATCAATAGTTAGATCCAAGTAATGGCAACGGCTTTCCAATGCTTCCAAGTGATCCCTAAGCTTCTTTGACTTAACGTGGTCGAACTTGATGTTTGAAATAAAGATAGCACCACCCTTGAACTCAAAGCTGTTTGGCACGCCTTCTTGACGTAGCAAGCGGCTATCTGTGTTCCAATGAATAGTACGCTTCTTGCCACTGTCCAATGCTGCCTTTAGAATGTTCAAGCTCAAGTCATCAAGCAATACACTATCACAGTCATCAAACACTAGAATGCATTTACGATCCGAGAACTCATAGAGCTTCTTGTACAAGCCAATGGCACTCATCGCGCCCTTGACTACTTCGTACTTCTTTAGCTTGGTATCGTTGGCCACATCAGCAAACACATCATGCTTGCCCAGAACCTTCTCAACACCAAAGCTCTTACCAACGCCTGGAGGGCCTGTGACAATCATAGCACGTACATCGCCCTTCTTCACAGCACGAGTCATTTCTTCTAGAATGTTAAAGCGCATACCCAAACGTTCCATAATGTCTTCGTCTGTTTGGTCCTTTAGTTCGGCTTCCTTAGCCTTAATATAGTCAGCATCCTGCTCCAGGCTTGCACTCGTGCCTGCACCGGATTTCTTTACGTTTTTGGGCATGTCCGCCAATGTCATTACCTTTGCCAATTCGCGCTCCTTAATCTATTACAAGTCTATATTATACACTCAAGGGCTCGTGTTAGCAAGCCCTTTGGTGTTTAATCTAGTCTGCTACCTGCGTAGGCAGTAAAGCCTGCCAGCTCAAACACTTCTGCGGCGGCACGGGCACCTGCTTCTAGTGTGTCCACGTTTTGGACTGCCATACCGCTTGGGTTCCAAATTTGAAATGCTTTAGTGTAGTCTTGACGCACACCTGCCTGTTTGAGCATCTTGCCCAACTTGGTGTTGCCTTTGATGCCGTAGATGTTAACCCAGGCAAAGCCACAGGCATACTGATCCTTACCGCCCAGTTTGTCGTAGAAGAACTCCATTGCGGCCTTGTATGCGGCCTGCTTGGCTTGTGCTACGATTGCATCAACTTGCTCTTGTGTAGTAACTAGTACTTGGGACATGTTTCGCTCCATGTTGTGTTGTTGAAGTAGTTATTATATTACCAAAGCGTGGGATTGTCAACCAGCTTGCGCTTATTGTGTGCAATGATGCCTTCTTCAACACAGAGCGCAATGCCCAGGACGGCCAAGAAGATCCACAGTTCCATAGTCATGTAGAATGCCGACAGGATGTCCATCATTGTGCAAATACCTCTTTAGATAGGATTTCAGTTTCGACAAGTTGGTTGCAAAGATTAAACGTCATCATTGCGATTTGGAATGCTAGGGCTTTGTCCTTGCCCGACAACTGTTCGATGCGATTGAACAGGTCCTGCTCGTCCTTAGGAGTGACAAACAGTTTGCTCTTTGGGATTGGGTTGTTGACTACATTATACATTAGGTTCGCTCCTTAGTTGCTGTTGATGTGTTTATTATACTGCCTTTTGGGTTAGGCGTCAACCATCTCCAGTTTGGTTGAATGATATGTAATAGAGCCTTCATACTCCAACTGACTACGCTCAAACTCTGTGAGGAAGTCGTCTGGCACAACACCGTAACCAATGATCCATTCACGGTAGCCAACGCTATCGCATTCAATCTGAGGACGGAAGTGATTGACGAGTTCTGCAAGAGCTTCGTCGCTACGGCCAGCTGGGCCCAAGTCGTAGACATAATCGTTGCCACCTTTGAACTTCCAGTACTGTGGGCACTCGCCTTCGCCGTCCCAATCGTGGGCGCCATAGTTTTCTTGGATCTGGGTTTGAATGTGTAGCTTCATAGTTCGCTCCTATTTGCTGTGTGTATGTGTATATTATACTGGGCATTGCCCAAAATGTCAACCCCAGTCCTTCTTGTCGCCATGCTGTTCGTTGTAGTCATAGCCCGCCATGTAAGCTTCGTAGGCTTCAGTGCCCTGCTTCAGTTCAACGCGGGTGCCCTTGTATGTGCCTTCTGGCCAGCAGTGAGGATCGCGTGGGCGTCCGTAGTAGCTGTCAGCACTGCCACGGTCGAATGCGTTGCCGTGTTGCTGGTCGTATGTTTTACCGTTGAATGTGTATTGGGTTGTTTGGTCTACTGTTACCATAGTGTTCGCTCCTTGTTAACTTATGCCACTATTATAGCGCATTTGAGCGAAGTTGTCAACCGTTTGAGTGTTGTATTAAAACAACAATGGCCTGCCCGGAGGGACTCGAACCCCCTACCCTGTGCTTAGAAGGCACATGCTCTATCCAGATGAGCTACGGGCAGATGTGTGGTGGGCCCCCGGAGAGTCGAACTCCGCACCAATGGATTATGAGTCCACTGCTCTAACCAAGCATGAGCTAGAGGCCCTTTGTGTTATCTACTTAGCTGTTTAATTGAAGCGTAGTCACCGTCTGCTGTTTCTTCAAATACTTCAACAAAGTCGCACCCGTCATTAAAGTGTTTCTCTGCTATCTGAAGTGCTTCTTTCTTACTGTGGGTAGTTTCGAGAAGTTCCTGATGGCCGTCTAGTTCGGCCCAGACTTCATATTGGGTCCAGCTCATTGCTTTCTTTCTGGTTTAGGAGGTCGCAGATTGTCTGTGCTATCTGTTCTGCTTCGTGTTGGTTATCTCTTGCTATGATGCAAAGCACCCGCCCAGCAGGGACTGATTTGAAGTCCCTAACTACTACCCTGTGTGGGCTGTAGTCATCACTGAGCGAGCAAGCGTAACGCATTGGTTAGAACGGAGCGTCTTCGAGGTCTGCATCAACCTTAGTTGCTTTTGCTTTGGTAGTCTTAGTAGCTTTGGCAACTGGTGCCTTGGCCTTAGGGGCTGTTTTGGCTTTAGGAGCCTTAGGTGCCTTGTCTTCAAGGTACTCAGCGATAACTGACTGAGCAGCCGCATCTTGGAACTCGGCCATTGATTGAATTTGTTTCACTGCCTCATACTTGGTAACAGCAGTATCCAACTCGCACAGGCGAATATCTTCGTGACCTGACTTAGCAAGTACTTTGATTCGCATGATATCAGTTGCAAAGCGAACCTTATAGTCGCCATTAAGTTTAGAAACGCCAACAACGTTAAAAAGTTTATCTGTAGCCATGTGTGTATCTCTCTTTTGGTTTAGTTAAAAAATATGCCAGTTTCCTTAGCATGTTCAAATTATATTACCTTTTGGGTTGCTTGTCAACCGTTTTACTGCCTTTTTGGACAACTTTTTTGCCGCTTTTGAACTCCTTTTCGATATAGTAGTCCACCAATTGCCGTGTAATCATTTTAACCAAATCACTCCCAGATTCGTCCGGACATATGAATCGGACAGGGCATGGGCCCCATCCGCCATACTCCATAAACTGATGGAACCATCTGCGGTGATCTTTGTTCTTAGGATCAAAGGCAACCAGCGGGCGGGCGTAGAATTCAAGTTTACTCATGATCCTTAGCCCATAGACGCATGATAGCGTCTAGTTGATCCATTGCTTCTTTACTTGGTATCATTCTTCTTCCTCTTCTTGGTTTTCTGCTTCATACTCTGCCATGCACTCACTGATGCCAAACATCTCATCAAGCTCTGCTGGAATCTCTTCACGAACTGCCTCACTTGTGCTGGGCAAGTCATAGAAGTCATCATCGCCATCCCACCAAATGCCTGCAAAGTTCATGCCTGGCTCATAGTAGTAAGCACGAACACTGAAGCCTTGGTCTACCATCTTTTCGTAGATACCAATAGGCGGGCTCCATGCACTGTCAAAGCCAATAGTTATGTCGTTCTTCTGGCCTTCTGTGAGCATTACCTTGTCGTAAGGATCGACATCCCACTTAGTGCCCCAGTTGGCTACGCAGAAGTCATACCAGTTAGCCACACCATACTTGGCAAGATTAGACTTTTCTTTTGCTTCTAGGTCAATCTGTGCAGGATCAGTGTCATCACCTACACGGCCTGCAACAATCTGCAGATCCTCGGGCACTGGGCAGATGTAGTTGCACATCTTGCCTTCGTTTACTGCATCCACAAACTCTTTGAGCTTGGCTGGGTCTGGATGATATATTTCTACTGTGTTATTGCACCAATTAGGCATATTCGCTCCTTAGTTGTATTCGCAAAACTGCACGGAAGGGTCAATGCTGGCCAACTCTGCGGCGCAACGATTGAGGAAGTTGAACTTGTTTTGCAGTGCCGCACCACGCACTTCGCCATCGCAAGTTAAGTTTTCTGGGCTAAGGTCCGCATCGATTGCGTTGGCGATTGTTTGGCGATCCTTAGCGTTAAGCAGGCTAAGGGCAGGCTTACCAAAAATCTTTGCCCAGGAATTGCGACTTTCGACGTATTGTTCCAAATTGCTAATGTTCATCTAACGCTCCTTTTGTGTCTGTATGCAAGTATTATACTACAATTGAGCAACCTTGTCAATAACCCTTTTGGCATCAGGGTAATTGCCCAGGAGCTCCATTTCACACTCGACCCGCAGGAACTGTGCCTCAAGTTTGAGTTCACGTGCATAAGCGTCTAACAGTTCTTGGGCATAGAGCCTGTCGTCATCGTCGCACTGGGTATTCCAGTCATCCAGGACGGGCTTAGGGCTGTTGAGCAGGAAGTTGAGGTTATCTCTATCCCAATCATTTGTGATGTAGCCTTTCATAGGTCCTGTCCTTTGTGCTTAGGGTTGCGTTTGTATGCCTTCTTGCTCTTCACTACCTTCTGCTTGAAGGGTGTATTTTGGGCAAAGAGAACAAAATGCTCTCTATGCTTTTTGGGTATTTTTACAATAATCTTCACATCGCTCTCCTTACTGTATGCCATAATTATAGCATTTTGGCAAGGAGTTGTCAACCGTTAACTGTTGCTGGTAGCGTGTGGACTGTACTCTTCGTCCTTGATGCCGTTCAACTCCATCCAAGCGTAGACGTACTCTACAGGACAATCCAGCGTCTTGCTGATGTTCTTGGGCGTGATGCCCTCAATGTACAGTTGTTCAATGTCATAGGACATCATATCTAGTTCACTCATCTTGCTCACGGGTTAGCCTCCATCCATTGCCGTTCTTTAACTTCGGCTACAAGCTCTGCATCATCAAAGTTAGCATAGCCTTTGAAGCCGTCCTCTAGATAGGTGCGAAGCAGTTCAAGCCCGCACCCGTCTCCTTCCATGATATACTTGAAGTCGCTTTCAGTCAAGTAGTCAATCATCTCTTCGCGTGTTGCAGTACGGGTCATGCTTCCTCCTGTGCTTTCTGGTATTCAAATGCGTCTTCGAGCGTCAAGTACTCGCCGTCAGTGCCGTAGAACTGAACAAACCAAGTAGCTACGCCGTTGACGTTACGCAGGATGTAGTCGTACTCTTCAAACTGTGCTTCGCGTGTGTATTCCTGAAAGTCCTTGAATGTGTTGACGCACAAGTCCTCGCCACGGTCGCGGCAGTAAAATGTGCAAACGTCACGCTTCGCTTCTGCCCAAGCCTCATACTCAGGTGTTCCGTATTTGTACGGGCTGTCAAACTCGTGTTGGTCGCCGATGTTAGGGCCCAAGCTAGACAGTGAGCCCAGCTCGATTAGGCGTTGCAGTTTGAACGGATCCATGTAGTGGGCTTGCAGGAGCTTGCCGTTGTTATCCAAGTAACCGTCCCAGTGGCAATAGACTTGCTGGACAGTACCGTCTGCGTATTCCAGGGCAATAGTTGAACGTGTAGCCATTTGTTTCGCTCCTTACTGTGTGTTGATGTGTGTATTATACAATGATTTGGGCAAAGCGTCAACCTTCAACCCAGCAATCCCTGGCTAGCTCTGTGGTTATTTCCTGCCCGCCAATGTAGTCCCCTTGGAACCCGTACTTGCTTTCCAGTGTCAAGCTAGTACCCGAGTAGGTTTGCTTGATGTCTACAATAGTGCCGCATTGTTCAACATCGCTTTTGAAGCAAACAACGTCACCGATTGTAACTGTCTGCCCGTCTACTTTTGCTGTCTTCAAGTTTCGCTCCTTGCTTTGCTAGTATGTGTATATTATATTACCAAAAAGCGTTCTTGTCAACCTGGGCAGAAACCTTTCCAGCAGTATGGGTAATGAATACTTTTGCGCTGTCAGTGCCGCCTTCAACTAGAAAGACAGCAAGGTAGCACAGTTGCCCGCCGTTAGTAATGCCCAAGAACTTACAAGAGCTGAACGCCGGGCCCTTGTATCCGTCTGCCTTTGCTAGACGTGTAAGCTCCGGGGCACGGTAACTGATAAGGGTTTGTAATGCTTCGGCGGTAATCATTCGTCGTCCTCTTCGCACAAGCCCTCACGCTCCATCAAGCATTCCAGTGCATCGCGCACTCGGTCGCTAGTGTCCATGTAAACAACATAGTCGCCCAGCATACGCTTGTCTTCGCTGTCGATGTATTCAAAGCCACCGTAGTAGTTGAAGCTACGGGCACGGGCGTCGTCAACTACAATAGCCTGCATGTCTTCGTCAACATAAGCAAAGCCGCAACGCTGATCCAAACCCAGTTCGGTTGCGCTTACACGGCGCATACCCGCAACATGTCGTTCCACCAAATCTTGCACTTCGTCGGCAAGGTCCAAAATATTTGAAAATTCACGCATAGTTTTCGCTCCTATTGTGTTGTTGATGTATGTATTATAGCACTAAACAATAACCCAGTCAACCAAAGGGTCTTTATGTTGCTACATAAGCGTCCGGTACTTCTTCGTCAATAGCGCATACTAAAGCATTAAAAGCGTCTTGTATGGGCGCATTTTCTTCAAAGTCAGTGTCCACTAACATTTGAAGTTGATATAACAATGTAAAAATATGTTGTTTGTCGGGTGACATAGTGCTCCTTGTTGCTATGTGTTAATTATAGCGCACTATGCCCAAAATGTCAAGCCCAGGCTTTGTATAACCCTGCTAGCCCAATGGCTATTGCTACAAGGTTGACAATGAGTTGCGGGCTATTGCGCACCCGCACAGTCCATGCCAAGTAGCAAATGCCTCCAAGTACTCCAGCCACAATGTTCCATGGATGCAGGTGCGGAAAGAACGACATTAATGTGTACATTGTAAGCAGGCACACGGTGCCCGCCCACTGTAAAATATTATTAAGCATCCGCGTCCTTTGGGTTGTTGTCCTGCATATAGCACAACACGTCTTCAGCCGCGTTGTCTATAGCATTGTGCAACTCGTAGCACTCGTCACTAGCACCCAGTGCCTGCTGTACTAGTACGTCTGCTTGATTAAGTAAGTCCACAGCTTCAAGCAGGAGTTTGTTTTGTTTGTCATTAAGCATACATAGCCTCCTTTAAGCTGTCCTCACCGAACTTAGCTTTCCAGCTGTCCAAAAAATCCTTGCCCACGTCCAAGCTAACATAGTTGTCGCCCTGCATGCCTTGCTCGCTGTAGCACAAGTCCACTACAAGCCCATGCTGTTCAACAAACTGCATCAAGTCCATTTTAAATTGCTTGTCAGTGTAAATTAGGCCGTCTGTGTTAACGTCCCAAGTTGCTGTGTTAAAGTATACACGCAACTCGCCAAAGTCGCCGTACTCGTCGCAGTAGCCAATTTGCATGTCTGTAATCTCTACAGCTTTTGCAACGTCGGACCAATAGCCGTCCCCGCTAGTGTTAAAAATTACTTTTGTCATACATCGCTCCTTTTAAATTACATGTCAAGTTCTAACATTTCTATGTTAGTTGCTACTGTAAAGCCCTCTTCGCTGTAGTAGTCGCGTACAAAATTTTGTTCGGCGTTTAGTGCTAGTTCGTATGTACTGTAAACGCTAATATTGTAAAAAGCGTCTTCAATGTCGCCAAGCCCTTGCGCTTGCAAAATGTATACTGTCATCTAGTGCTCCTTCTTACTATGTGTTAATTATAGCGCACTTTGCCCAAAATGTCAAATATGCGCTATAAAGACCCTACAGTTTAGTCTACTATTTCGATGTTGTTTGTGTTAAGTGTTTTGCTTGCATTTGCAATAACATTTAATACTTCTGTTGGACTTACATCTCCGCTTACATAAGCGCATTTGTTTTGTACTGGGAAAGCATTAACTAGCTCCCCGTTATTATTAAACTTTTTATGTACATTAAACGCGACTACTACTTTTACAGTACCTAATTTTTTGTTAAAAATTAGCTTTGCTTTTGCAGGTGTGTTAACAGCGTTAACAGTAAATGTATGTAACATTGTGCGCTCCTTTGTGTGTATGTCATTATTATAGCGCACTCTGCCCAAAACGTCAACTCAAACTAAAAATACCCGAGTAGACTGTAGGGTCTTTTGGTTGACGCTCTGCCCAAAAGAGAGTATAATATACACATGTTCGAACTTAAAGGGGGTGGACGTGGAGGGTGCCTGTCGGATCTATGCGGTGATCAAATGAATAACCCGGTTGCCAACCGGGTTAATCTTTACATGGACCAGTAGGCTTCACTGGATGGGCTACAGTACCTAGGCGTATCGAACCGCTCTGTGTACTCTGCTCCACCCATTAGGTTAGTCCGTTTGACCATAGTCTCATGGATTTCATAACGGAAGCCATGCCCAGCTCGCCATGTATGCTTGACAGTATGCTCTAGGGTACTCTTGTCCGTAGTGTCATAATCCGCATAATGCACTCGCCTCTCACCTGATTTGGTACGGGCATCCTTCTTGTAGATGATTACAGTATACATGTCTTCTCCTTAGTCCAACAGCGTCATATAGGCGCTTGGGTTAACCTTCATGAACCACTCCAGGGCACGGCGCAGACTAGTGTAGTCGCCCATCAGTTCGCACCCTTTAAGGTAGTCATATACTGCCACTTCCTCTGGGCTGAGCATACATGCTTCGCCGCTAAATGGGTTCTTTACTTCAACGGGCTCCTTATCATAGATTTGAATGCCCGGGAACAGCTCTTGTACAGTCTTCATCAGTTCGCTCCTTTTGTTAACTTAGCCTATAGTATACTGCCAAAAGGCAGTCATGTCAACCTTATGCAGGTTGGAGCATGGACAGCGGAACGCTATATCGCGCACCCGTAGCATCCACAGTGACATCAGCTTTCTTAATTTTAACCTTGCTGACAGTGACTACCACAGTACCGCCCAGCTTGGCATGGGTCAGTTTGGCCTTTGCACCCGACTTGAATGTGACAGCATTGACACGGGCTACCTTGCTCTTGGCAAAGCGGACAGCGTCTTCAATGCTGGCCAAGTCCAGGGCTGAGAAGTTACCCGAAATGATTGCGGTGTTGATTGCTTGAATGTTCATAGTCGCTCCTTTTGTTTAACTTAGCCTATAGTATAGCACCAAAAAGATACCCTGTCAACCGCCCTTTAAAATAGCCCTAAACTCATCAAGGGTAAAGGTCTTGCCCTTCCACCACGCACCCGCGGGCTCCATTACTGTAACCTTACCTCGTTTGGACACCTTTACCCACAGATCACCGTTCTGCTTAGGTGCGTTGGGAATACAGTAGACAGTCATTTCAGCAGACCTTTATAGTACTGATAGAGCCCAAGGATCATGTTCCAATCTCT
>JACCEC012178013.1_pt1 | contig 12303 bp, 12 predicted proteins | sample 7450121 | NCBI WGS metagenome assembly JACCEC01 (sample SAMN15323455, study PRJNA562643) | freshwater metagenome | isolation source: river surface water | place: USA:Blue River Watershed | collected 2017-08-18 | reverse complement strand
CACACGGTGAATATGGTATTATTTCTGAAGGTAGCGACCCATTAGAAGTTCCAGATACTGCTAACTTAGCAGACGACATGATGCAGGTTATGCAAGTTTACAAAACTGGCATCTATGCAACTGACAGTAAAGCAGAAGACGTTGCAGTATATGTTTACAACCATAGCTACTCACCGTACAACGTTTCAGAACTTGAAGTTAACCACGGTGCTGGTTTAATTGTTGACTTTGTTAATACTTCACTAGTAGGCGGTAGTGGTTACTTACCTGCTAGCGGTTCAACAACTTATGCTAACGTTCCGTTAACAGGCGGTACAGGTAGCGGTGCTACTGCTGACATTACTATTACTAACGGTGCAGTTGTATTAGTATCGTTAAGATCACAAGGTACAAAATACTCAATCGGTGATACATTAAGTGCCGATAGAGCAAACATTGGTGGCGGATCAACTGGTACAGGATTTGTTATTCCAGTTAACAACGTTGAAGGTAACGGTATTGCACGTTACGAAGTTGCTAGCGTAACTGATGTATCTAGTACAATACCAAGTACTGTTATTGGAACTCCTGTTAAGTCAGGAACTGGCCCATGGTCTGTAACTTACACATTTGCTGATGTAGGCTATACTCCAAAGATTGATATTCCTTATACAATCTCAGGTGCAACTAATACATTGTTTAATGGATTGCATACTGCTACTGCATCTACATCAACTAGCGTAACTGTTACATATACTGTTGACCCAGGATCATGGAGCGGTGGTACAACAACACTATGGGGTCGTGGTAACATTATTCGTCTAAACTTGAACACTGGTGGTAACAATGATACTGCTACTACAGGTTTAGCTACAGACTTATCACATGATCAAATGCTTGTTACTCGTAGTAACCAAAACTTTAAGTTCTACGAAGTTGACGATACTAACCCAACAAGACCAAGTACTGCGTTAACTTATGTTAACGATCCAAACGGTGCAGGCAGTGATGCCATTGTTTATCGTGTACTTGCGTATAGTACTAAAGGTCCATTAAACGAAGACTTAGCATCGGACGAAGCAATCCTTGGCGCTGATACAACATACGACTATATTAAGATGGTTGTTAACGAAACTAACGCTGTAGTTGCTGACCCGCTAAATGCTGGACAAACTTATGGTTCAAAGCGCGGTGACTTAGCTATTGCTATTGAACGTTTAAATGAAGACAGCGTTGCGGCACGTCTAAACTCAGCTGATATGATTATTGCCTGGGACGGTAAGATCCACAGAGTAGTTAGCTACACTGACTTAGGACTTGCCGCAGGTTATGGTGTTCTAAGAATTGCAGACGTTGTTGGTAAAGATCTTAACAGTCCTGCAACAACTGGTTTACAAAGCCCTGTTATCCCAGGTGCATTGTATAACTTAAACATTGCTGAACCTCCAACATTACGTGCAGGTTTAGCACAAACAGAAGCCGCAGAGATTGTTGTTAGAATTTCTACATGTCGTGTAACAGGACATGACTTCTTAGATATCGGTACTGGTAGCTATAACCAATCTAACTTCCCAACTAAGATTTACGGTGCTCCAAAGACACCTAACCAAGGTAACGAAGTTGAAGAAAGAACAAGAGGTCGTTGCTTCTATGTAACAACTGACCAAAACGGTATTTTCCGTGTAGGTCGATTCTTCGAAGTTGACCAAGGTACTGGTCGTGTAACGTTTGCGGCATCTATTGCGTTGTCAAACTTAGACGGTTTAGGCTTTAAGCGTGGTGTTACAGTTTCTGAATTCTCAAACGATGATAGATTTACTGACGGTGCTAACGATGCACTACCGACCGAATCTGCTGTACAAAGTTACATCGATCGTCGACTAGGTCAAGACCGTAACAGAATTGCACTAGCTGATTCTCAACTAATTGGTCCGGGCTACTTAGATCGCGAAGGTATTTTAGCGTTCGTTGGTCCAGATCCATTGAACATGGGTGGCAACTTAATTAGTAACTTAGAAACACCAGTAAGCGATACTGATGCGGCTAACAAACTATATGTACGCAATCAACAACTTTCAGACGATCGTGTTGACACTACAACTGTACCTGCTAAAACAACTAACGACTTACTAGTGTACAACGGTAGTAAGTGGGTTAACGCTGAAACAATTACTACAGGTGATATTCAAACTAGCCTAAGTGGTAAGAACTTAGCATTGAATATTAAGGCTGGTGCTTTAATTGACGTTGACGTTAACGCAGATGCTGAAATTGCTCAAAGCAAGTTGTTAATGCAACTAGCTACAACTAGAGCGGCAGCACCAACAGGTACTGCAAGACAGAAACAAGCAACTACAGGTTTAGCAAGTTTTAGTAATACACAGTTCTCAATCACAGACGGTTTTGTAACATTACAAACTTCTACAAGTGCAAGCACTGGTGTAACGCTAAACAAGATCCAACAAATTGGTACAAGTACTATCCTTGGTAACTTAGGCGGTGTTGCCGCAAGCCCAAGCGAACTAACACCAGGTAACGTTGTTACTGCTGGTGATGGTATTAAGAACGCTAGCTTTGCTCCAGGATCTGTAGGCTCAGACGGCCGTGCAATGATATTAACTGCTATTACGCCAAATGCGTATAGCACTATTAACATTACACAAAACGGTGGTACATCAAGTTTAGTTAAAACAGATACAAGCGGTTTCATTGACGTTAAGGGCGTTAAGGTTGACGGATACACAATCCTTGATACATCATCAACAACACTTAACATGACAACACCGGGTACTGGTACATTCTTAAGTACTAGCGGTGCATCTAACTCAGCCGTTATTACAACAATGAACGGTACTGTTAACGTTAATGCGATTAGCTCTGCAAGCACTACAACATTCAGTCCTGCTAACGCTAACGTAACATTAAGCCCAAGTGGTACTGGTTCTGTAACAATAGCACCAGCAACCGTTGGTACTATGAACAACATTGACATTGGTGGCACAACACGTGGTAATGGTTACTTTAAGATTCTTCAGGCTAACGCGGCTGCTGACTTTACAAGTACCGTTACACACTCAAGTAACACATTGTTTAATAAAAATAACCCTGCTATTAGTAACAGTTCCTACTCAACAGCTAACACATCAGTTGAATTAAGAACTACTGATGGAAGTAATCCAGGTATTGGTTTCCACCGTTCGGGTTATACTGCTGTTACATTGTATCACGACGTTAACAACAGTTTAAGAGTTCGAGATGCTAACACAGGTGCAGATGGTATTGTTTGGACTTCTTCAAACGATGGTAGTGGCTCTGGATTAGATGCAGATACAGTTGACGGTTTAAACGTACATACTGGACGTAACAATAGTGCGAACCAAATTGTTCGTACAGATGGCAACGGTTACATCCAAGCTGGTTACATTAACTCAAGCAACGGTAACGAAAACAACGCAAGCAACCCAGGTAGAATTTGGGGTACTAACGGTAGCGACGACTACTTGCGTACATATCAAAACGCTTATGTACAAGTTGGTTACTCAAGCTATGCCGCAGAAGCATGGAACAACACATTCTATGTACGTGGTAACAGCCCAACAATTCAGTTTGTTGACAATGATCAAGGACAAAGCCGTTACGTTCACCACAACGGTGGATCGATTGGTTTCTTGAACAGTGGCGGTAACTGGGTATTACGTTGCGATGACAGCATAACATACACAACTGCAAGCTCTGCACGTTACGCTGACTTGGCTGAAAATTACGAAGCTGATGCGGCTTACGAGCCAGGTACAGTTGTAGTGTTTGGTGGTGACAAAGAAGTTACTATCAGCACAACACACAACGATACAAGAGTAGCAGGTGTTGTTTCAATTCAACCAGCTTACTTAATGAACGGTGAGTTAGATGTAGAAAACACAACACCAGTAGCGTTACAAGGTCGTGTACCATGTAAGGTAATTGGTAAAGTTAAGAAGGGTGACATTTTAGTCACATCCGCTAGAGCAGGATTTGCTGTTGTTAACAACTCTCCAGCACCTGGCACTATTGTTGGTAAGGCTTTAGAAAATAAAGACTCACTAGGCGACGGTGTAATTGAAGTAGTAGTTGGTAGATCTTAAGGATAAAACTATGGCATTATATGACGGAACAAATTTAGAGGAAATCAACTTAGGTACTGTTATTAACGACGGTACCGGTGACGACCTTCACGAAGCATTTCGTAAAGTTAAGGACAGTCTTGAGTTCCTGTATACTAACAGTAACGTTCCTGTAACAGGAGCTAACTTAGGATCTGGAGCTCCTGTATTTTCTGCAAAAAATGGCGGAAACTTAGAGTTTAGAAGCATTGTTGCAGGAACAAATATGGCCGTTACATATAACGGTACTTCAATCACTGTTTCAACAGCAGGCACAATAACTGCTAACTTAACTGGTAACGTTACAGGTAATCTAACAGGTAACGTTACAGGTAATGTAGTAGGACGCATTAGAACAGGCGGATTAGAAGCACTTAATCCGTTTGTCGATGTTAGCGATTTAAATAGAACGATAAATACATTTGACTATGGTTCTATCGTGGTTACTTTTACGAATCCCATCAAATATCTGATGCACGAAGTTGGTACAGATATGGGATCAATTACTACACCGAACCCAATAGGCATTGACGCCGGAACCATATAAGGAGAGAATAGAATGGCATTACAAATTCGCAGAGGACCGACAACTGATAGAACCGCAGTGGTATTCCTTGCAGGTGAAATCATTTACGATACTACATTGAATGAAGTGTTTATCGGCGACGGAACTACTTTAGGCGGACGCCCAGTAACTTCTTATACTGATGAAAATGCAAAAGATGCCGCAGGCGCACTTCTTACAACAAGTACAGGTAACGTTGCATTTACATATAACCCAACAGGCAATGCTCTTACAGCAAACGTAACATTAGATGGTATTGGTATTACTTCAGTTAGTGAAGATACTACACCAGAGTTAGGTGGAGACTTATCATTAAACGGTAATGATATTACAGGCACAGGTAACATTAACATCACTGGTACAGTTACAGCAACTAGCTACAGTGGTGTTACAGCAACAATGGTTGGCTTAGGTAACGTAACAAACGAATCTAAAGCTACTATGTTTAGTAGTCCAACGTTTACAGGAACAGTAAGTGGCGTAACTGCTACTCATGTAGGTTTGGGTAACGTAACAAACGAATCTAAAGCTACTATGTTTACTAGTCCAAGCTTCACTGGAACTACTACACTTGATGTTGTAAATATTAACGGTCTTACAACTGTTACATCATTACCAAACGCACCAACTGAATTTATTGTCGACGATAACGCAACAACAACTTCACAAAGCCCAGCGTTAAAACTTAAAGTTATTGCTGGTGCAGTTGATAACTCAGGTCCAACTGTTGAATTCTTTGTAGATACTAACTCAACTGCTGAAGAGAAGTTATCTCGTATAATGTCAACTAACACCGCAGATGGTCCTTCACTAAGCCTTAGTTTATACAACGGAACATCATTTGTTAAGTATGTTGAAGCACTAAACAATGCTGTTATTTTTAACGATACATTAGTTATTAAAGATAATGGATTGTTTAACCACACAACTGCATTACCGACAATTACCCCTGGCACAGACATCACTATCTATTCAGAAGGTAACATTGTAACGTATGGTAACATTTTACCAGGTATTGAGGGCACTCCTGTATCAGGAGATTATAGCTTAGGTTCCGAAACACAACAGTTTAAAGAAGCACACATTAAGGACAAGATTGTTATTAAGGGTGGCGTAAGCGTTGTTCCTGCTACAAGTATTGGTGCTTCTGGCGATGTACAAGGCACTATTACAGTTGACGGTACTTACTTGTATTACTGTGTTGCAGACTACGACGGTACTACAAACATTTGGCGTAGAACTGCATGGGATGCAGGCACCTGGTAATCCTTTAGTCCCATATACTAATAAATACAGGATATGGGATTAAAAAATGCTTAACGTTTGGACAAAATCTTCTGTCTATGACTTTAGCGATATCATACCTTCTGAACAGAATGGTAAACTCGATGAACGTCGATCAGTCAACTTAGCACTTCCAACTATAACAGATCTAACCGGAATTTCCTTTAGTGTAATATCCGGTGCGCTTCCTGGCGGATTAAGACTCGAAAATAATAGAATTATAGGTACAACTTTAGAAGTCCCTACAACTACAACATTTAAGTTTGTTATTCGAGCATCTAACGGTTTAGAAGTTAATGACAGAACGTTTAGTTTAGCAGTAGCAGGACCAGATGCACCACAATGGGTCACTCCAGAAGGTGCATTAGCTGTAGGTACATCAACTACTAGAATTGCAAATATTCAAAGTTTTTCTAGAACAAACAATTTAATAACAATACAAACAGCCCAGGCGCATACTTTTGTGTTTGGAAACATTATTTCTGTGTATTGTACTAACCCGATTATTAACGGTGTTGATATCGAAATATTAAGACCGAATCCTAACTTAGGCGAAACAGAAGAAGAGTACAATACTAGAATTGCTAATACAATTACATATAGAAAAGTTGGGCCAAATATTGCCCAAACAACAGCATCGGGTAATTTAGTATTAAACAATTCACCGTTAACATTTGTATTAGATAATACATACATCGACTTTCAACTTCAAGCAATCGACACAGATTTGTCAGCAAATGATAATTTAGAATTTTTTATTGCAGAAGGCGAAGGTGAACTTCCACCAGGGTTAACATTAAGCTCAACAGGCAGAATTTCCGGAATTATTGATCCTATATTAGCACTAGACATTACTGCAAGAACAGGTTTCTTTGATACTAACTTATTTGATTCAAATCCATACGACTTTGGTGAAGTTCCAAATATTGGTATTGAAGATTACTACAATGTGTTAACTCCTAAAAAGTTAAATCGCAATTACGAATTTATTGCTAGTGTAACAGACGGCGAAACGATCGTTAAAAGAATATTTAGAATCTTTGTAGTAGGCGATGATTTCCTACGTGCCGACAACATGTTGATGCCTGTCGGTACTAGTGCGTTCACTGCTGACGCAACATACTTACGTGCGATTGTTTGGTTATCTGCAAACAACTTAGGTCTAAAACGTGCAAACAATTACGTTACTATTTTACTAGATACATTTGACCCTAACCCTGCTATTGGTCCGGTTGAGTTTGTGTTAGAAGCATACAACGACGACTTGTCAGTTAGTAAATTACCAGACGGATTATTTTTAGATCCCAAGACAGGTGAAATATTTGGATTCATTCCTTATCAACCTGCAATTACAGAAAACTTTAAGTTTACTATTAACGCTAGAAAGTACGACAAAGAAAACTTACAGAAAGTCGATGTACAAATTATAGTAGCCGACGATGCGGCATACGGTCAGAATTACTTAATGATTTGGCCATTAGATGCAGAAAGCCAAAATTTAATTACCGGTGACGTAATTCGCATCGGTCCAACTGTTTATACTATCACTGAATACATTGCACCTGTAGGATCTGCAACTAAAGCGATGATCCGATTATCAGATAATCTTATTACTGACGTGTTTGACACGTACACTATCACTCAAACATATTACATCAGCGGTGCATACATTATTCAAGATAGTAAAAAGACATTTACAGTAAGCGTTCTAGGTGAAGTAGATAGTGTTATTAAATTTAACACACCGTCCGACCTTGGAGTTATTAAAGTAAACTACCCAAGTAGATTAAGTATCGATGCAACTACCTCTGTTCCTGAAGCTATTCTAACTTATAGAGTAGTAGAAGGTAGCTTGCCGCCAGGCTTGTCATTAAGCTCAGCTGGTAATATTGTAGGTAAGATTAATCAGTTTAGAGCAGACAGCGTATCTGGATTTACTACATTTGATAATGCCGGTGGTAACCCAACTACCTTTGACGGTGGCAGTATGACTATTGACCAAGGTTATAGATTTACTGTTTACGTACAAGACCAGTTTAGATTTAGTGCAACATCACAAGAATTTATTTTACGTGTTAACGGTACAGACTTAACATTGTATAGCAACATTTATACTAAACCGTTGCCAAGACAAGAAAAACGAGATCTATTCTACAACTTTATCAACGACACTACGGTGTTTACACCTAACAAGATTTACCGTTTTGGTGATCCAGAGTACGGTGTTCAAACAGAATTAAAAATGCTAATCTATCCAGGAATTGAAAGTTTAGAAATTAGCAACTACATAGCGGCGATTTCAAAGAATACAAAGCGCAAGCGTATGAAGCTTGGAAATGTTAAAAAAGCTATTGCTAAAGAGCAAGGGTCCGATACTATTGTCTACGAAGTAATTTATGTAGAAGCATTGGACGATTACGAAAATGCAAACGGATCTGTTGCGGCAAAAGTAAAACTACCGCAAGCATCGAGTTCACCAATTAGCATTAATCAAGCTAGACGTAATCCTGTAGACGGTAAGATTGGAACTGTAAATCAAACTACTAATCCTGACACAATTACATACGAATCTAGCAGTATCAACTCTAAAATGAATTCGCCTGCGTATGATAGATTTGTTCCAACTACAACACCAATTACTATCGATAGTAGTAATGTAAACGTAAGCGGACGCGACTTAGAATATGTGTATCCGTCTAGCATTAAAAATATTCGAAGTAATATACAGGAATTAGGTATTACAGAAAATTCATTTTTACCGTTGTGGATGACAACTCCGCAAGATAACAGAACTGCTGCCACAGGGTTTATTAACGCAATACCATTATGCTATTGCAAACCCGGTGAAGGCGATTATATTCTAGCAAATATTAAGAATCGCAACTTTGATTTTAGTCAACTCGATTACGAAATTGACAGATTTATTATAGATTCTGACATTAATGACGTACAGGAAAAGTACTTAAAATTTGCTAATTACAGATTTAACATCTGATAAATAACAAACAAGGATAATTTAACATGGCTTATACAAGAATTACAGACATTGACGTAACGTTTCCAGTTGCTGGCGTAGATAACGAAAGTCAAGGATTTCGCGATAACTTTTCTGCTATTGCTGATGTACTAACAGCAATCGAAACTGATGTTGCCGGTTCTAGCGGACTTCAAGTTACTAGCTTTAATGTAACTGATACTGAAACAGACATCGGTGGAAACAGTATATTCGACGCAGATTTACGTGCTTGTACATCAAAGAGCTATCAAGCCGCTAGCATTGTTGCAGATCAAAACATTAGTTTCTTAAGCGGACACTATCAAGTTTTACCTGTTAACGCCGACATTGTGTTTAACCTTGCTGATTGGCCGGCTGCTGAACGCGAAGCTGTTATCCGTGTACACTTAGTTGGTGTAACATCAACTGCTCGTACTGTTGACTTTACAGTAGACGGCGGTGGGGACATTTATTATGATGACACATGGCTAGGCTTATCTGGTGCTCCAACTGTAACAATCGATAGTACATCCACAGCAACATTAATAGAATTTTGGACATATGACGGTGGCGCTACTGTGTATGCCAAATACTTAGGTCAATTTAGCACACCATGATCCATCCTTTAGCTGAAGATTTTTCTACACTAAAAGACGCTGAGATTGAAAACAAGATTCAAGATCTCAGCAAAAAATACTTTCAAGCAAGCAACATGGGAGTACAAAATCAAATTGTACTCCTACTTGACATGTATAAATCAGAATTGGCACAAAGACGTGCTAGAGTTTGGCAAGAACAATACCAAAAACGCGATACAGATCTTGACAGTTTAATAAATGTAAGCTAAAATAGCTTATATGAAAACTGATTCTCTCGGCATTCCAATATACTCTTCTAACGACATTTTAGAATTGCTTTATCAAGGCAAAGTGTCTGTTCTTGAAGAGTTATTTGTCGATCCAAATGATCAAGAAGTTGCAGAGTTTAATAAATCAGCAGAGCAACTTGGAACTCCAAAACTTAAAGAATATACTGAACCTGCTGTTAGCATAACAGAGTTCGATGATGTATTACAATCCAACTGGTTCATGCCCGACGAATATAAAACACTAGACATTGAAGCATGGATATGGGAACAAGTACCACCGTGGGATCCAGAGCATACTAGAGTAGCAGAAGAACTTGAAGCATTTAAAGAACGAAATATGCTGAATCTTTTGCGTTGGCTCAAGTACTTTGTGGATACATGTACCGCAAATAACGTAGTTTGGGGTGTAGGACGTGGTAGCTCTGTAGCAAGTTATGTGCTATACTTATTAGGCGTACATAAGATAGATAGCATTAAATATAATTTAGACTGGCAGGAATTCCTGAGATAAGTACTATTATAATAGGAGAAGCATTATGGCTATGAAACCCGCACCAAAGAAAGTGTATCGTACAGCAAACGGTAAGCAAGTTGACATGGATTTACTACGTCAACGTAATGAGCTTACACCAGCTGTAGGTAACGCTCGTGTTAACGCTCGCGGAGACGAACTAGGACCAGGTGGTAAAATTGTTCGCAAACGTGAAGACATTCTTAAAGACTTTTACGCTCAATCTGAAACAAAAAATTAAGAGGAATAAATGGCTACTGTTAAAGGTAAGATAAAACCGTTAGGTAAAAAGATATTAGTTAATAATATGTACTTCGGTGACCAAGAAACAAAGTCAGGAATTATCATTGCAAACGACAATGGTAAAGAACGTGGAATTTATCCACGCTGGGCCCAAGTATGGGCAGTAGGTCCTGACTTTGACGAAGAGTTTAGTGTAGGCGATTGGATTCTTGTAGAACACGGTCGCTGGACTAGAGGTATTGAGGTAGAACAAGATAATGGTGACATCACTACTATCCGAATGGTGGATAATGATTGCATTATTATGTGGGACACTGAAAAACCAAACGATGTATATATCGGAAACGAAACTGATTTATCACCATCATCAAACATTAGACCGGAAGACTTTATATCATGACGAACTCGTTTCGCGATCAAGAAAAGTTTATGAAAGCCTGCGATCAAACAGTAGGCGAACTAAACGAAGCACAGTACAAACTATACCTTGACCTCATGGAAGAGGAATGGAAAGAACTTAAAGTAGCATTAGAAAATAAGGATCGTGTAGAGCAGTTAGATGCACTACTTGACTTTATTGTTGTTACTACTGGCGCTATCCATAGTGGTGGCTTTGACGGCGAAGGCGGTTGGAAGGAAGTTATGTCAACTAACTTTGCTAAAGTCGACAAAGAAACAGGCAAGGTACGCAAACGTGAAGATGGCAAAGTATTAAAGCCAATTGGCTGGATACCACCGGATTTAAAACCGTTTGTAAAATAACTCCAAAGGGTCTTGACAGACCCTTTTTTATTCTCTATAATAGTATTAATATTATCATTTAAGATAATCATTGGAGAACCCGCATGAACGATAACGAACAAAATATCGAAATAATGAAAGACCTTAAAAATAGATTAGACAAGGTCTTACAACAACAACCAGACAGTATTATTAACATACAACCCAAAGACACTAGCAAATGGCACTTTAGACTTAGCATTGTAAAGAGCGGTTTGCGTTTTGCGGCGGCTTTTAGATTAATTCAGGGCGATATGCTCGGTGCAGGTGTACTTTTTATTCTCGCAGAAATTTTGGGAATAGCAGAAGAAATGGTGTGATGTACAAAGTAAGATACTATATGACTGCCGGAACACTAACAAGCAAAACATTCGCAACATTACATGAAGCGACTATGTTTGCTGTGTATCAGGTTAACTATGGCAACGTATATGGGATAGACAAAGTATGAAGAAGATAGAATTTGTTGACATGGTAATTGAGCTACACAACATTGCTCGGGCAGTTGAAACAGAGTTTGGACACAGTAACTTAACTTCAGATCTCCGCAACTGTGCAGATAGGTTGCATGTACTAGCAGTTGGTGTTAGAATAGCAGAAGCAGAAACAAATAACATTATTCAAAAGGCAAAAGAATGAAAGAATTATGGGTTGAAAAATATCGTCCTAGTACGCTAGATGGGTACGTCTTTAAAGACGAAAGACAGCGTCAACAAATTGAAGGTTGGATTAAGGACGGTAGTATTCCGCACTTGTTGTTTAGCGGTAATGCAGGTGTGGGTAAAACTACACTAGCTAAGATCCTTACTAACGAATTGGATGTTCAAGATACTGATGTATTACTTGCTAACGCATCTAAAGAAGGTCGTAAGATTGAATGGCTTAACGACAAGCTAACAGGCTTTTGTCAAACTATGCCGTTTGGCGAGTTTAAAGTTG
>JACCEC010917719.1_pt1 | contig 12304 bp, 14 predicted proteins | sample 7450121 | NCBI WGS metagenome assembly JACCEC01 (sample SAMN15323455, study PRJNA562643) | freshwater metagenome | isolation source: river surface water | place: USA:Blue River Watershed | collected 2017-08-18 | reverse complement strand
TGAGTTCGGCTCCACTGAGATCGGTTTCTTGGGGAGTGCGGAAATGATTTCCCGCCGGACGGATGGCTTCGTGGGCTTCCTGGGCTCCTTTAGATTTCGTTGTATATTGACGAGGTTTCGGGCTGAGGTAGTTTTTCCCATATTTCTGCTCGACGCATTCACGAGCCGCTGCGATCGCTTGCTCCGATAAATGTACCGAATCAGTTCTCATATAAGTAATATAACCTCGTTCATACAAACTTTGGGCAATTTGCATGGTTTGACGGGCACTTAACCTCAGTTTTCGGTTTGATTCCTGTTGCAAAGTCGAGGTTGTAAACGGAGGTAACGGTTTACGGGTAACGGCTTTTTCCTCTAAGTTGGTCACCGTCCAAGGTTTCCCGAAAATCCGTTGTTTGAGGGCTTCGGCTTGGGCTTCATCCAGTAACACCACATTCCGACCTTGAGCAATTTTTCCGGTACTTTCATCAAAATCACTTCCGGTCGCCACCTTGATTCCTCCCAGGGTAATCAGTTTGGAATCAAATTGACTCTGGGTGTGTTCCAGCAAGGCTTTTAAATCCCAATATCCTCCAGAGCGAAAGGCGCGACGTTCCCGTTCTCGACTGACGAGTAACCGCACCGCCACCGACTGTACCCGTCCGGCAGATAATCCCCTGGCAATTTTTTTCCACAATAGGGGGGAAAGGGTATAGCCATAGAGACGGTCAAGGATGCGTCGCGTTTCTTGGGCGTGTACCAATTGTTCATCAACGGTGCGGCAATTTTTCAGCGCTTCACGAATAGCTTCTTGGGTAATTTCGTGAAATACCATGCGTTTAATCGGAACTTTCGGTTGCAGAATTTGGAGCAAATGCCAACTAATACTTTCTCCCTCACGGTCTTCGTCAGTGGCGAGGACAAGTTCATCCGCTTGCTTGAGGGCGGCTTTCAGTTCTTTAACGATTTTTTGCTTATCTTTTGGGATGACGTAAATGGGTTCAAAGTTGGCTTCAACATTCACCCCCAGTTGCGCCCACTTTTCCGCTTTATATTCTTCGGGAATTTCCTCAGCCGAGGGCGGAAGGTCACGAACATGACCCATTGAGGCTTCTACCCGATAGGTTGAGGGTAGGAAGTTACGAATGGTACGTGCTTTGGTGGGAGATTCAACGATGACTAAGGTTGACATGACGCCTTCTTCGGATAGCAGCGAACTGGGACAAATGCAAGAAAGGAAAAGTTTACTGCGAGCAGTAAACAGTCCTTTAGTTCTATGCTATCTTGCAACGTTGATTTAACAACCCCTCCAGTCTAATAACCCGGAGTCAAGTTACACAACTTCTGCTGAGTCTAGCAAAATCCCGATTTCATCAGGATGGCATGAGCGCTATGATTTGCTCACCCTGAATCCCCATTTTTGGTAAATTCAACTATAATTAGGAACTACAATTCAAAATCGTTCACGGTTCCTAGAAGGTTTCCACTGTGTTTACATCAACCCTTCCCCGACAGGATAATTCAACCGTTGCAGATTTACCGACGGATTTATTTGCAGCGATTCAAGCGTTAAAACAAGAGTTGAACGCTGTTATTTTAGCGCATTATTATCAAGATCCTGATATTCAAGATATTGCTGATTATATTGGAGATTCTTTGGGCTTATCTCGTCAAGCGGCTCAAACCAATGCCGATGTGATTGTGTTTGCTGGGGTTCATTTTATGGCAGAAACTGCCAAAATTTTGAATCCTGATAAATTAGTCTTGTTACCCGACTTAAATGCAGGTTGTTCTTTAGCCGAAAGTTGTCCGCCGGATGCTTTTGCTAAATTTAAAGCTCAATATCCTGATCATTTAGTGGTTTCTTATATTAACTGCACGGCTGAAATTAAAGCCATGAGTGATATTATTTGTACCAGTTCTAATGCGGTTAATATTGTTCGGCAAATTCCTGAAGATCAACCGATTATTTTTGCTCCCGATCGCAATTTAGGACGATATGTGATGGCAGAAACGGGACGGGATTTGGTGTTATGGCAAGGTGCTTGTTTGGTGCATGAAAACTTTTCTGAGAAAAAGTTAGTTCAATTAAAAATAGAACATCCCGAAGCGGAAATTATTGCTCATCCTGAATGTGAACCGCCGATTTTAAATCATGCGGATTATATTGGGTCAACAACGGCTTTATTAAACTATGCTAAGAAAAGTTCTAAGTCGAGTTTTATTGTCGTAACTGAACCCGGAATTATTCATCAAATGGAAAAGGAAAACCCCCTTAAATCCTTTATTCCAGCCCCTCCGATGAATAGTTGTGCTTGTAATGAATGCCCCCACATGAGGTTAAATACGTTGGAAAAATTGTATTTATCTATGAAAAATCGTTCTCCAGAAATTACCCTTCCTGAAGACATCCGACTGGCGGCTTTACGTCCTATTCAACGAATGTTAGAAATGAGTCGATAGTGTTTATAGAAACCCTAAAAACCCGGTTTCTTGAAGAAACCGGGTTTTTATAACCTTCATTAACCAATTTCATCAGGATTAATTCCTTGCGATCGCAAAAATTCTGCTAATTTTTCAGCCCGTTGATGTTCTTGTTCAGCCCGTTGACGTTCCTGTTCAGCCCGTTGACGTTCCTGTTCAGTCCGTTGACGTTCTTTTTCTACCTTTTCCACCCCCCAAGGCAGTAAATTTCCGCCTTCATCCCACCATCTTAACCAATAGCCATTCCGTTGCTCTTTTTCTCCTTGCCAAACTCCTAAAAATAGCTTTAAATCTTCAATCCAATATTGGTTATTCTCATCGGTTGGCTTGAGTTCATAACGTCCATTTTGTAACGAATAAAATTCTAATTGTCCGGTTATGGGTTCAAAAATCGCATAAATCGGAACCTGCAAAATTTGTTCATAAAAATACCATTTTCCAGGGGGATAACTGCGTTTAACCGAATATTCTCCCCCTTCCGTTTCCGATAGAAATTCGATGACAATATTAGGAATATCCCCTTGCAAATTAGGGGTATAACTTTTTCGGGTTGTTTCCGGTTGAATGGATTTGACTTGTTTAATATAAAGCCAATCAGGAGCTTTAATCACTAAATCCCCATTCAGTGTTGCACATAAACCGAAATTAGACGCAATCAACATTTCAGGTTGAATTAAACCTGCGAGTTCTAAACTTTCTCGAAGTGCGCCCGCAATTAAAGGTTGAGCCGTATTTTCCACAGGTTCTTCTTCTAATTGAAAATCATCTGGTAACGCTTCCCATGTAATCACGGGACGTTGAAGTTGAATAAAATGCTGTTCCTGAGTTGCCACCATAATCTTAACGAGGGTGTTAAAGTAATTTTATTTTAACGTTGGTTTTAAAGGGCTGGAGAATCGCTGGTAAAATAAATATGACCTAATGTTTTTCCTTGATAAACTCGTTTAGTTAAACGCCAACCCGGTTCTAAAACAATTTTGGCAAAACCATTCGTAAATCCATAGCTTCGGCCAATAATAATCGGTGAGGCCGTAACATTAGCACGAGACTGAGCGACTAACAAAATATCATTAGGTGTACTTTGAACACTCAGGGCGTGGGATAGTGCTAAATCTTCTCCAGCCATTCTCACGGAATAACCATTGCTATCCGTTGCTCGTCCACAAATCCCCGTAAAATCAAAATTAAGCAGTAACGGATCAACAATCGTCGGTTGACTTCCGCTTTCACTCCAACAAGGACGACTATCGGAGATTTGTTCAACCACCACTAAGGTATGCCCAAAGGCACGAGGGACAGCAATTGCGACAAATCGTTCTTGCTCGACTTCCTTGTGGTCAAATTGTACAGCGATCGCATTCAAAGGAGAACTCAGGGTAGATATCCCGATGATTAATCCTAAAATAAGGGTTCGTTTCAGTGCTAGTTTCATAGGGTCTTTGCACCGTCCAATGGGTGATCCAATATGACTTTTAATAATACTCTAGTGGCACAGGTTAAGAGTGTTTTTCTGATTTAAAATCCAACCGGAACCACTAACCCTTCTCGTGCCATAATTGCCTTCGGAAATACGGCTTGGACATCCTTTTCAACCTGATCGAGAAAATCATCAGTATGGGAAGGATCATGATGGAAAATGACGACTCGCTTAATTCCAGCCACTTCAGCCATTTTTACGGCTTCTTGCCAGGTGGAGTGACCCCAACCCACCTTGGGAGATTTCGGATTATGATATTCTTCATCGGTGTACATGGCATCGTAGATTAAGACATCAGCATTTTGAGACAAATTCAAAACATTTTCATCCAAACCATCGGGTAAATGTTCTGTATCCGAACAATAAACCGCCGTGCGTCCATCCCAAGTAATGCGATAACCCATAGCGGTATTCGGATGATTTAATTGTCCGGTTTCAATGAGAATATCATCTAACATCATTGAATCCCCTGGCTTTAGGGTATAAAACCTTAAATCGGCTTGAATGCCTTTGAGGGGAACTGGAGAATTGGGATGTAAAATTCGTTCGATAAAATGTTGTTTCATCGAGTCTCCATCCGGTGGAATTGCTCCATAAATATGAAAACAATTTTCCTTCATAAATGCTGGGGTAAATAGGGGAAATCCTTGAATATGATCCCAATGGTAATGCGTAAAAAACATATACGCTTCCACAGGCATTTCACGCATTAATTCATCCCCTAACACTCTTAAACCTGTTCCGCCATCAAAAATTAAGCGTTTACCGCCTACCCGCATTTCTAAACAGGATGTATTACCCCCATAACGAATGGTATCTTTTCCAGGGGTGGGAATACTGCCACGAACCCCCCAAAACTCGATGACAAAATCTTCTGGGTTTTTACAGGAGTCGGATCGGTTAGGATGATTTTGAGGACTAACCCCAACAGACGATAGGCTGGTTTCCATTTTTATTCTTCAGGCTTCAAAGTACCACACTGACCATGATGACGCAGCAAATGATCACATAGGACTAGGGCAACCATCGCTTCTACCATTGGCACTGCCCTGGGTAAAACACAAGGATCATGCCGTCCTTTCGCTGCTAACAGCGTTTCTTCTCCCTCATGGGTGACAGTACGCTGCTCTTTCCGAATTGTAGCAGTTGGCTTAAAGGCTACTCGGATAATGATATTTTCTCCATTAGAAATGCCACCCTGAATTCCACCGGAACGGTTTGTTGCCGTTCTGATATTACCCGTTGAATCAGTATAAAATTCATCATTATGCTCACTTCCGGTGAGCAGAGTTCCTGCAAAACCGGAGCCAATTTCAAATCCCTTGCTGGCAGGTAAGGACATGACTCCTTTGGCGAGATCTGCTTCTAGTTTATCAAATACTGGGGAACCCAACCCTTTTGGCACATTTCTAGCCACACATTCAACGACACCTCCAATGGAGTCTCCTTGATCCCGAACTTGTTCAATCCGTTCTATCATTTTTTCAACACAATCGTCATCGGGACACCGAACAATATTACTTTCAACTTGTTCTAAGGTTACGGTATTGGGATCAATGATGGCTTCTAAATCTTGAATGCGTTTAACATAGCCAATTATTTCTACTCCAGCAAATTGTTTGAGAATTTTTTTAGCGATCGCTCCTGCGGCGACCCGACCAATGGTTTCTCGTGCTGAAGATCTTCCGCCGCCTTGCCAATTGCGAATTCCATATTTAGCATCATAGGTAGCATCCGCATGGGAGGGGCGATATTTAACCACCATATCGCTATAATCTTGAGGGCGAGTATCTTGGTTTCGCACCATAATCATAATCGGTGTTCCCAAGGTTTGCCCCTGAAAGACTCCACTAAGAATGTCACAGGTATCGGTTTCTTTGCGGGGAGTGGTAATTTTGCTTTGTCCAGGGCGACGCCGATCTAATTCGGCTTGAATTTCTGTAATATCAAGGTTTAATCGGGGAGGGCAACCATCGATAACCACTCCCACCGCCCCACCGTGAGATTCTCCAAAGGTCGTGATCCGAAACAAATGTCCAAATGTGTTGCCCATAATGGTCGTATTTATGCTGCCAAACTTTATATTTTACCTTAGAAAGACGATGACGATTGAAGGAACAGGATTGAACAGGCAAGATGCCTGTTCCACAGATCCTATCTAATCTTCGTGTTCTTCAAAGGGGTCGCGCAGATCAGCCGCAGCAGGGCCAAAAGCTGTATAAATTGCATATCCCGTCAGGGCGATAACAACCGCAGCGATGCCAATATTAAGAGCTATTGCAGGTTCCATGAGATTCATCCCTTGTGATTCGTGTCCTTCTATAATAAAATACTCATAAAAATTAAGACAATTTAACAATTGTTGCGGTGCTGGAACCGGGATATTGTGTTGAGCCTGAAAGGGGTATCCCCTAAATCGGGTAAGATTAGCCTAAGTCTCTTATTTCTTTCCAAACTGGAGGGAGTGGGAGTATCCGAAATCCAGATAAAATTTTGTTGACGTAAAAAATTTAGGTGAACTATGGCACAACGGACTTGGTTAGGAGATTTACTAAGACCTTTAAATTCTGAGTATGGTAAAGTTGCTCCGGGTTGGGGAACAACTCCTGTAATGGCAGTGTTTATGGGGTTGTTTTTCGTATTTCTGTTAATTATTTTACAGATTTATAACTCCTCACTGCTACTTGAAAATGTGGATGTGGACTGGTCTAAATTAACCCGCTAATCAAGTTCAAATCCCGTCAATCGTGAACTGTGAGGAGTCATTTAGGGAATTTACCTAAATCCTGAAATTTCTAATGATTTAAAGTTAGAAATTACAGTTCACGGTTTTATATTTTTAAGGACTATTTTTAAAACAAGTTAGGAGATTATTGACATGAATATATTTGGCATTGGTTTACCAGAAATGGCTGTGATTTTGGTCGTAGCTCTTTTAATTTTTGGCCCTAAAAAATTACCTGAAATTGGTCGCAGTTTAGGAAAAGCGTTAAAAGGATTTCAAGAAGCCTCTAAAGAATTTGAAAACGAATTTAAACGGGAAGCTCAACAGTTAGAAGAAACCACCAAAATTAAGCCCGACAGTAATTCAACCGTTGCTGCACGTTCAAAACAGGAGTAAGTTAATCTCCTGAATTAAGACTGAATTAGAATCTAAATGTTACTGAGTGATTTTAACATATGACAATGGAGGTTACACCCGCTAAGACATTAATTGTTCCTCAATTAATTGTAGGTTTAGGAAACCCTGAACTCCGATATGATAAAACCCGACACAATATTGGTTTTGAGGCTATTGATGCTTTAGCAACCGCTTGGCGAATTCCGATTTCTGAACAGCGCAAATTTAAAGGGAAATTTGGCGAAGGGGTAACGTCCTCTGGAGAGAAAATTCGGTTATTAAAGCCGCTAACCTATATGAACTTGTCAGGACAAGCGATTCGGGCGGTTGTGGATTGGTATAAACTTTCCCCAGAATCTGTATTAGTGATTTATGATGATATGGATTTACCTTTGGGACGGTTGCGGCTGCGATTGTCGGGTTCAGCAGGCGGTCATAATGGGATGAAATCGACAATTTCTCATTTAGGAACCCAAAATTTTCCTCGGTTGCGAATTGGAATTGGTAAACCTAAGTCTGATTCTGGTACAAATGGCGGAGAAACGGTTTCTTATGTTCTAGGGAAATTCTCACCATCGGAAATGCAAGTGATGGAACAAGTGTTGCAATGGGTGGGAGAGGCGATTGATTTAAGTGTGCGTCAAGGTGTCGAAAAAGCAATGAGTTTATACAATAATCGTAGTTGTTGTTAATAGCTATAGAGTGAGTTCTCGAAGTTTACCTGAAACAACAGCGTATGTTCGGATTACGCGACAATCTTGGCAACAAGGTCTTCTCGAAGGGGAAGTCAGTGCTGGAGATTATGAGTGGCGATTTCAATGGCGATTTCGCCACACTAAAAGACTTATCATTCAACCGTCCCAAGGTCGAGCTTTAATTCAAGAACCCTTGGGACGATTTTTAGAAAAGAGTGATTATCAATTAGAACCGGGCGGCGATTATTCTTTTACCATTCGGGCTCAATTTTAAGGAAAGAAATAGAAAAAGTAAGGTTATTTCAAGTTAAATCAGGAGAGTATTTAACTAAAATGAATGATTTGATTGTCCATAAAATTAATATTGCTCATGATCGATTAATAGAGCTTACCAAACTTGCAGATCAAGCCAAACCGTTTTATGATTGGGTTGAAAAACACGCTAAACGCATCACAGGTTCTCATCGGTGTTTAAGTGAAATAGTGTTGAGTTGTTCTAAGAGCGAAATTAAACAAATAATCAAGGCTTGTTATGAGGATAACAATGATGAAAAGCCTTTTTTATTTGATGGGATTGGCCGTATGTATACCCATAATAGAGCGTGTTTTTACTTTTTTGCCTGGATGATCAGAGATGCTCCTCAACAAAGACTATCTCCTCTGATTAATCGGATGAAAATAGCCGATAAAGTAACAGAAATACTCGCTCAAACTGATTCTTTGGCTGAACTAATATTCGAGTATCGCACGATTGTCAAGAGTTTTGAGTGGTCAGCAGTAAGAGAAGTTGTTATTGATCGTTTAGAAGGATCTCGTCGCAGTATCAGGGGTCATGAGCTTGAGGCTCATGTCAGAACAAGCCTAATCACTGCAATTCAGCATTATTATTCTATTTATGGAAACTATGGTAAATTTAAAAAACCCAAAATTGCGGATAAGCAAATTAAGCTAGGAAAACATACGATTGATGTTTCTGTTGAGTTAACACCAAAAAATGATGCTGATCAAGTCAGTTTATTGATTCCGGTAAAAACAAGAGAAACAGAAGGGGGCGGTCATGCTAATTTGTTTAGTCGTGACATAATTACCGCAATTCGAGATATAAAGAAAGATAAAAATAACTATCATATTATTGTTATAATAGTAGCCGAGAATTGGTCTGCATCAGAGATAGCAACTATCACGAATCAGATTGACATGATTTTTCATTTCAACATGAATCCTAACAAATTTGTAGGATTTGATGAAGAATCCCAAGTCAAATTTAATAAATATCTTGAAAAAATCCTAAAAGGAGAGTAAACATAACATGGAAAATCAGGTAATTCTGGGTGATGCTAGAAAAATAGTAGCCACACTTCCAGATAATTTTTTCCAAGCTATTGTAACTAGCCCGCCCTATTTTGGTCACAGGAGCTATTCTGAGGGCGAAAGTCAACAAGAAATTGGTCAAGAAACTGATACGGAAATTTATATATCAAATTTAGTTAGCTTGTTTAGGGAACTCAGAAAAAAGCTTAAACCTGATGGGTTGCTGTGGTTAAATTTAGGAGATACTTATCGAAATAAATCATTATTAGGCATTCCTTGGCGAGTTGCATTATCCTTACAAGAGGATGGCTGGATCTTAAGAAGCGATATTATTTGGCATAAGCCTAATGCCATGCCTTCCTCGATTAAAGATCGTCCGACAACTGATCACGAATACATTTTTTTGTTTGCCAAAACTCCAGAATATTATTACAATGCGGATGCTATTAGAGAACCCCATGTAACGTTTTCAGAAAAATCCAGAATGAAAGGTGGGCGAAACCATTTCGGCAAGAACAATGGCACGCCAGAAATGGGTAAAAACTCAGGAAATCAAAATCTACATGATGGAAGATGGGATCAAGCGTTCCACCCAAAAGGCAGAAATAAAAGAACTGTATGGGAAATACCTCTGAGTAAATTCCGAGATGTTCATTTTGCGGTCTATCCTGAAAAGTTAGTGGAAATATGCCTACTAGCATCTACAAGGGAACAAGATTTTGTTCTTGATCCGTTTACTGGTTCTGGAACAACCGGAGTCGTCGCTTGTAAATTATTCCGAAAATTTATCGGAATTGAATTAGTGGAAAAATATCAAATTATGGCTCAAAATAGGATTGATGAGTTAACTTCCCAGCTTAATATATTTAATCTACTTTCTTGATAGTTAGAAATCGATTGTTAAATTATAGAATTAAATAATGCCTTAAGCTTGATTTTTTGTTCCCTTCATCGCCAGTAACGCACTACCATAGGCTGCTTCTGTATGAATAGGCGGCATCATTGGAACTTTTAAATATTGTTGACGAATTGCTGTCCAAGTGGGATTTTTTGAACCTCCTCCAGCCGTATAAACTTGAGTCAGGGGAGTAGCACCCAGTTGTTGTAAAAGTTGATAACCTTGGGCTTCAATTCGGGCAATACTTTCTAATAAACCCTGAAGAAATTCAATCGGATTATCGGGGCGAGGTTCGAGGCGGGGAAGCAATTCAGGGTCGTTAATGGGAAAGCGATCGCCTTTTTTAATTAAGGGATAATAATCTAAGTTAGTCTTAAGATTAGGATTAATCTGATCACTGAAATTGTTTAGTTCATTATCCGTAAAAAATTGACGTAATACCGCACCCCCAGTATTAGAGGCTCCTCCTGTTAACCATAAATCCCCTAAACGATGGCTATAAATACCAGATTTAATATGATTTACAGGGGTATAACTGAGAAGTTTTAACACTAAAGTTGAACCTAAAGAGGTGACGGCCTCCCCTGGAATTTTAGCTCCACTGGCTAAAAACGCGGCAATACTATCGGTGGTTCCCGCACAAACTTGACAGGTTTTTGGTAATTTTAATTGTTCTGCAATTTCAGGGGTAATACTTGAAATCGGGGTTCCTGGGGCTACCACATCAGGCAATTTTAATACGTCTAAATTCATCAAAGATTGTAAACCGTTAATCAACCAAAGGGGATAGGTAAAATTCTCTACATCATAGCCTAATTTTAAACTATTGTGATAATCACTAATTCCTAATTTTCCATGCAATAAAAATGATAACCAGTCGGCTTGATGAAGAAAGTACAAGGGGGTGAATTGTTGTTTTAAATAGGTGTTTTTAACTATTAACCACCAGATCAGTTTGGCTAAACTTGAAGTGGCACTCATGACAAGATGATCAGCAGGAGCAATTTTTTTTAACCATTCTAGGGTGACAGCGCCTCGACTATCATTGTATAGAATAGGCAAATCTACAGGAATACCTTGACTATTACAGAGTAGCACGGTGGCAGAGGTTCCATTAATTGCGATCGCATTAATTTCACGGCGAATATTCAACGGAATTTGTCGAATTACTTCAAACAGAGCCGTTTTCCAAAGGTCAACCCATTCTGAAGGATCAGTTAAGGGGGGAAAGGGAAATTGAGTTTCAGCGATTACTGTCCCTTCGGGATTAATCGTAATAGAACGTGCACCGGATGTTCCAAAATCAATTCCGATATAAAAATTAACCATTCTTTATCAGTCCGACTAATTTATATTTAATGAGTTATAGTAAAATATAGAGTTTGTGCTTGTCCGAAATTAGGTTAATTTGTTAAGTTTTAATAAAAATTCCTGAAACAATAAAATTACTCTGGACGTTAATTGCTCAGAAAGTTATAACTTAAGGGTTAGTCTCTGAATTGTATCCCAATTCACGACTAATGATTGTAAACTTGAGCCATTAATCGAGGATTTCATGGATACACTTGCTTATAATCATCTCGTTTCTGCTTATGAGTCTCCTCGTCAACCTCATCTGAATGGGAGTTTGGTATTATTCCGAGGCGTGAATTGGAGCCAAATTTCAACAGCTTGCTGGATGCCGATTGTTGCAGCCGCCATCGGTTTGTCGGTGCTTAGTATCAGTAAACCCGCCAGTGCGGCTCTCTCTTACGGTGATAGTGGCTATGGGGTGAAACAGGTTCAGTATGCGTTGCAGAACTATGGCTATTTTGGAGCTAAAGCAACGGGTTACTATGGCAAAATCACGAAACACGCGGTTAAGGCTTTTCAACGGGATTATGGCTTATATCCCGATGGAGTGGTCGGCCCTGCCACAGCCTCTGCTTTAGGTATCGGATATCATGGGTCTAAACCCAGCTATACCCATGCCAGTCATCAGGGTTGTGGTCATTGTGGAGGTGGCAGCAGTAGCTATATGTCGCGGGGCGATAGTGGCTATGATGTCAAACAATTGCAACATCGTTTAACAAACATAGGTTATTTTAATGCGAATGCTACTGGTTACTATGGCAAACTAACCGCCCATGCTGTTAAAAATTTTCAAGAAGATTGTGGGCTCTCTGCCGATGGTATTGCTGGCCCAGCAACATTAGCCGCATTAGGGCTTTAAAGGTTTGTTGATCAACTGTTATAGAGGCGTTCCTAGGAACGTCTCTCAAAAGGTTTTTGGTATTTTTCCCTAGATTTTAACGCGACCACAATTTAATGGTTTTATCTTTACTTCCACTGACTAAATA
>JACCEC013167425.1_pt1 | contig 12305 bp, 5 predicted proteins | sample 7450121 | NCBI WGS metagenome assembly JACCEC01 (sample SAMN15323455, study PRJNA562643) | freshwater metagenome | isolation source: river surface water | place: USA:Blue River Watershed | collected 2017-08-18 | reverse complement strand
CGAATCCTGAATTCTCTATCCTTCCTGTCACTCACGGAGTGTTCATGCACTACTCATTTACTGAGAAGAAGCGAATCCGCAAATCTTTTGCGAAACGCGCTAACGTTCACGATGTTCCCTACCTGCTCGCCACACAGCTCGAATCCTACACGGCTTTCTTGCAAGCAGACACAGGACCATCGGTACGCAAGACCGAGGGCCTGCAATCCGCGTTCAACTCGATCTTTCCGATTGTGTCGCACAACGGCTTTGCTCGCCTTGAGTTTTTATCCTATGTGCTCGGTGATCCGCCATTCGACGTCAAAGAATGTCAGCAGCGAGGTCTGACTTACGCGTCTCCATTGCGCGCCAAAGTTCGCCTGGTCATTCTTGATAAAGAGTCGCCAACGAAACCAGTCGTCAAGGAAATGAAAGAGCAGGAAGTCTACATGGGCGAATTGCCCCTGATGACGGTCAACGGCTCTTTCGTGATCAATGGCACAGAGCGCGTCATCGTTTCGCAGTTGCATCGCTCGCCTGGTGTGTTCTTCGAGCATGATCGCGGCAAGACGCATTCGTCTGGCAAGTTGTTGTTCTCTGCTCGCATCATTCCCTACCGCGGTTCATGGTTGGATTTCGAGTTCGATCCGAAAGATATTTTGTACTTCCGTGTCGACCGTCGCCGCAAGATGCCAGTCACGATTCTGCTCAAGGCCATTGGTATGACGGCTGAGCAGATTCTGGCGAACTTCTTTGTATTCGATAATTTCGGTTTGCGCTCTGAAGGCGCCGAAATGGAATTTGTCGCCGAGCGTTTGCGCGGTGAAGTCGCGCGATTCGATATCAGCGACAAATCCGGCAATGTCATTGTCAGCAAAGACAAACGTATCAATGCCAAGCATGTGCGCGATATCGAGGCTGCTGGTATCAAGCATATCTCTGTTCCTGAGGACTATTTGCTGGGTCGCGTGTTGGCGACGAACATCATTGATGCGGATACCGGCGAAGTCATCGCTAATGCGAATGATGAGTTGACTGAAGAATTGATTGGTCACTTGCGCGATGCAAAGGTAAGCAATATCCAGACGCTGTTTACCAACGACCTTGATCAAGGTGCTTATATCTCGCAAACTCTGCGTGCTGATGACACTGCCGATCAAATGTCTGCACGTATTGCGATTTATCGCATGATGCGCCCCGGCGAGCCACCGACAGAAGACTCAGTCGAAGCGCTCTTCAATGGTTTGTTCTACAGCGAAGATCGTTACGACCTGTCTGCAGTGGGTCGCATGAAATTCAATCGTCGCGTGGGTCGCGATGAGCTGATCGGCACGATGACGCTCTCCAACGAAGATATTCTGGCAGTGATCAAGATTCTCGTTGAGCTGCGCAATGGTCGCGGCGAAGTCGACGATATCGATCACTTGGGTAATCGTCGTGTGCGTTGTGTTGGTGAGCTGGCCGAAAACCAGTTCCGCGCTGGTCTTGTGCGAGTCGAGCGCGCAGTGAAGGAGCGTCTGGGCCAGGCCGAGGCCGACAATCTAATGCCGCATGACCTGATCAATTCCAAGCCCATCTCGGCAGCAATTCGCGAATTTTTCGGTTCTTCGCAGCTCTCCCAGTTCATGGACCAGACCAATCCTCTGTCCGAGATCACGCACAAGCGTCGCGTTTCCGCATTGGGCCCGGGCGGTCTGACGCGCGAACGCGCTGGCTTTGAAGTGCGCGACGTACATCCAACGCACTACGGCCGGGTCTGCCCGATTGAAACACCCGAAGGACCGAACATTGGTCTGATCAATTCGCTCGCGATGTATGCACGTCTGAATGAGTACGGCTTCCTCGAAACCCCGTACCGCAAGGTCACCGACGGCAAGGTCGGCGACCAGATCGACTATCTGTCCGCAATTGAAGAAGGCCGCTACATCATCGCCCAGGCGAATGCGACCATCGACAAAAATGGCAAGTTGTCTGATGAGCTGGTTTCGGCTCGTGAAGCAGGTGAAACTATTTTGGTTTCACCTGAGCGCGTGCAGTACATGGATGTGGCGCCAGGGCAGATCGTGTCGGTTGCGGCATCGCTGATCCCGTTCCTTGAGCATGACGATGCGAACCGTGCTTTGATGGGTGCAAACATGCAACGTCAGGCAGTCCCTTGTCTGCGCCCTGAAAAGGCACTGGTGGGCACTGGCGTTGAGCGAACTGTAGCGATTGACTCAGGTACCACAGTGCAGGCATTGCGTGGTGGTGTAGTCGATTACATTGATGCGGGCCGTATCGTGATTCGCGTTAATGATGACGAAGCGCAGGCTGGCGAAGTAGGCGTCGACATCTACAACCTCATCAAGTACACCCGTTCAAATCAGAACACCAACATCAACCAGCGTCCTATCGTTGAGGTGGGTGATCGCGTGGCGCGTGGCGACGTAATCGCTGACGGCGCTTCGACCGACCTCGGTGAACTCGCTCTGGGTCAGAACATGCTGGTCGCGTTCATGCCCTGGAATGGCTATAACTTCGAGGACTCGATTCTGATTTCCGAGAAGGTAGTGGCTGACGATCGCTATACTTCGATTCACATCGAAGAGCTGTCGGTAGTGGCGCGCGATACCAAGCTCGGACCTGAAGAAATTACTCGCGACATTTCAAATCTGGCTGAAAACCAGCTTGCCCGTCTGGATGAGTCCGGTATCGTTTATATCGGTGCAGAAGTCGAAGCGGGCGATGTGCTGGTCGGTAAGGTGACGCCGAAGGGTGAGACACAACTCACACCAGAAGAAAAACTGCTGCGTGCGATTTTTGGTGAGAAGGCCTCCGACGTCAAAGATACCTCGCTGCGAGTGCCGTCGGGGATGGTCGGTACCGTCATCGACGTACAAGTCTTCACGCGTGAAGGCATACAGCGTGACAAGCGTGCTCAGCAGATTATCGATGATGAGCTCAAGCGTTACCGCCTAGACCTGAACGACCAGTTGCGTATCGTTGAAGGTGATGCATTCCAGCGTCTGGAAAAAATGCTGATTGGGAAAGTCGCCAATGGCGGTCCGAAGAAGCTGGCCAAGGGCACGAAGATCGACAAGGCATACCTGGACGATCTCGAGAAATATCACTGGTTTGACATCCGTCCGGCTGATGAAGATGCCGCAGGTGCGCTGGAAGCGATCAAGGAGTCGATCGCTGAAAAACGTCACCAGTTTGATCTGGCATTCGAAGAAAAGCGCAAGAAGCTTACCCAAGGCGATGAGCTGCCACCGGGCGTGCAGAAAATGGTCAAGGTCTACTTGGCTGTGAAGCGACGTCTGCAGCCTGGCGACAAGATGGCGGGTCGCCACGGTAACAAAGGCGTGGTCTCACGCATTGTGCCGGTTGAAGACATGCCTTACATGGCCGATGGCACGCCAGCTGACATCGTACTCAATCCTCTTGGCGTTCCATCACGTATGAACGTGGGTCAGGTGCTTGAAGTTCACCTCGGCTGGGCCGCCAAAGGCCTGGGTCTGCGTATAGGTGAAATGCTGGCAGCCCATGCCAAAGCCACGGATGTGCGCGGATTCCTCAAGCAGATTTACAACGAATCCGGTCGTACCGAAGATCTGGACGCATTCTCGGATGCCGACATCATCAAACTGGCCGACAACCTGAAAGACGGTGTGCCGTTCGCCACACCGGTGTTCGATGGCGCGCATGAAACCGAAATTCATCGGATGCTCGACCTGGCTTATCCGCAAGAGATTGCGAATCGTCTGGGTATGACGCCGTCGAAGAACCAGGTCACGATGTATGACGGCCGCACCGGCGAAGCTTTCGAACGTTCCGTCACCGTGGGCTATATGCATGTGCTGAAGCTGCACCATCTGGTCGACGACAAGATGCATGCACGTTCCACTGGACCGTACTCGCTAGTGACTCAACAGCCGCTTGGCGGCAAGGCGCAGTTCGGCGGACAGCGTTTCGGCGAGATGGAGGTCTGGGCTCTCGAAGCCTACGGTGCTTCCTACGTCTTGCAGGAAATGCTGACCGTAAAGTCCGACGACGTGAATGGCCGCACCAAGGTGTACGAAAACCTGGTGAAGGGCGATCACGTGATCGACGCCGGCATGCCGGAATCCTTCAATGTGTTGGTGAAGGAAATCCGCTCGCTGGGTATCGATATCGATCTGGAACGCGACTAAGCCTCAACGTCCTCTCCCGCTGGGAGAGGACGCCGTAACGATTAATTTTTCACGCCACACTGGAGTGATACATGAAAGCACTGCTCGATCTATTCAAGCAAGTTCAGCAAAACGAACAATTCGACGCGATCAAGATTGGTCTCGCGTCACCTGAAAAAATTCGTTCCTGGTCTTATGGCGAAGTCAAAAAGCCTGAGACAATTAACTATCGTACGTTCAAGCCAGAGCGCGACGGTCTGTTCTGCGCCAAGATTTTTGGCCCGATCAAAGACTATGAGTGCTTGTGCGGCAAGTACAAGCGCCTCAAGCACCGTGGTGTGATCTGCGAGAAGTGCGGCGTTGAAGTTACGCTGGCCAAAGTACGCCGTGAGCGCATGGGCCATATCGAACTGGCTTCGCCGGTCGCACACATCTGGTTCCTCAAATCCCTGCCGTCGCGTCTGGGTATGGTGCTCGATATGACGCTGCGCGACATTGAACGTGTGCTGTATTTCGAAGCCTATGTCGTCACCGATCCTGGCATGACGCCGCTGAAGAAATGCCAGATCATGTCCGAGGATGATTACGCCGCCAAATACGAAGAGTTCGGTGATGATTTCACTGCTTTTATGGGCGCCGAAGGCGTTCGTGAGTTGCTGCGTACCATCGACATCGATCGTGAAGCGGAACAGCTGCGCACGGATTTGCGTGAATCCAAATCTGAAGCAAAAATCAAGAAATACGCGAAGCGTCTGAAAGTACTCGAGGCCTTCCAGCGTTCCGGCATCAAGCCGGACTGGATGATCATGGAAGTGCTGCCGGTCCTGCCGCCGGAGCTGCGTCCCCTAGTGCCGCTGGATGGTGGCCGTTTCGCGACATCGGACCTGAATGATCTGTATCGCCGCGTCATCAATCGTAACAATCGTCTGAAGCGTTTGATGGAATTGCGCGCGCCTGAAATCATCACGCGCAACGAAAAGCGCATGCTGCAGGAGGCGGTTGATTCGCTGCTTGATAACGGACGTCGCGGCAAAGCGATGACGGGTGCGAACAAGCGTCCGCTGAAATCACTGGCTGAAATGATCAAAGGTAAAGGCGGCCGTTTCCGTCAGAACCTGCTGGGCAAGCGCGTTGACTACTCTGGTCGTTCAGTGATCGTGGTGGGTCCTCAGCTCAAGCTGCATCAGTGCGGTTTGCCGAAGCTGATGGCACTCGAACTGTTCAAGCCCTTCATCTTCAATAAACTTGAACTGATGGGCTTGGCAACAACGATCAAGGCTGCGAAGAAACTGGTCGAGGTACAAGAGCCTGTGGTCTGGGATATTCTCGAAGAAGTGATTCGCGAGCACCCTGTGATGCTCAACCGCGCGCCGACCTTGCACCGTCTTGGTATTCAGGCTTTCGAGCCTGTGCTGATCGAGGGTAAGGCAATCCAGTTGCACCCGCTGGTCTGCGCAGCGTTTAACGCCGACTTCGACGGTGACCAGATGGCGGTTCACGTACCGCTTTCTATTGAAGCGCAGATGGAAGCTCGCACGCTGATGCTGGCGTCAAACAATATTTTGTTCCCGTCGAATGGTGAACCGTCGATCGTACCCTCACAGGATATCGTGCTGGGTCTGTACTACGCGACGCGTGAAAAAATCAATGCCAAGGGCGAAGGCATGATGTTCTCGGGCGTCTCCGAGGTCATCCGCGCCTACGACAACAAGGAAGTCGAGCTGACGACCCGTATCACGGTACGTATTACCGAATACCCGAAAGATCCCGCGACAGGTGAATTTGTCAAAACCATCAATCGCTATGAAACAACGATAGGCCGTGCGATTCTGTCAGAGATTTTGCCGAAAGGTCTGCCGTTCAGCGCCATTAATCGAGCGCTGAAGAAGAAAGAAATCTCCAAGCTGATTAATATTTCATTCCGCAAGTGCGGACTGCGTGCGACGGCCGTGTTTGCCGACCAACTGATGCAGTCCGGCTTCCGCTTGGCGACACGCGCGGGTATTTCGATTTGCGTCGATGACATGTTGGTACCGCCGCAAAAAGCGACGTTGATCGCAGCAGCCGAACAGGAAGTCAAGCAGATCGAGCAGCAGTATTCCTCAGGTTTGGTGACTTCTGGCGAGCGCTACAACAAAGTGGTCGACATCTGGGGCAAGGCCGGTGATGAAGTTGGCAAGGCCATGATGGAGCAGTTGAAAGTTGAAGATGTCGTCCGTCGTGATGGCTCCAAAGGCACACAAGAGTCCTTCAATGCGATTTACATGATGGCTGACTCCGGTGCTCGAGGTTCTGCCGCGCAGATCCGTCAGCTCGCAGGTATGCGCGGCCTGATGGCTAAGCCAGATGGTTCGATCATTGAGACACCTATCACGGCGAACTTCCGTGAAGGCCTGAACGTTCTCCAGTACTTCATTTCCACGCACGGCGCCCGTAAAGGCCTTGCCGATACCGCTCTCAAGACCGCGAACTCGGGTTACCTGACACGTCGTCTGGTCGACGTAACTCAGGATCTGGTCGTGATCGAAGATGATTGCGGCACGTCCAATGGTGCGTCGATGAAAGCGCTGGTGGAAGGTGGTGAGGTTATTGAGGCGCTTCGCGATCGTATCCTTGGTCGTGTCACTGCATTGGATGTGATTAACCCCGATACTCAGGCAACTTTGTATGAATCAGGTACCTTGCTTGATGAAGATATGGTTGAAGAAATCGAGCGCTTGGGTATTGATGAAGTCAAGGTTCGCACGCCGCTGACCTGCGACACGCGCTATGGCTTGTGCGCGATGTGCTACGGCCGCGATTTGGGTCGTGGCAGCATGGTCAACTCTGGTGAGGCTGTGGGTGTGATTGCGGCGCAATCGATTGGTGAGCCGGGCACTCAGCTCACCATGCGGACGTTCCACATCGGTGGTGCGGCATCACGCGCTGCCGTGGCCTCATCGGTGGAAGCCAAGTCCAATGGCGTCGTGCGTTTTACTGCGACCATGCGTTACGTCACGAATGGCAAGAATGATCAGATCGTGATTTCCCGTTCGGGTGAAGTGCTGATTACAGACGATCATGGTCGTGAGCGCGAACGTCACAAAGTTCCTTATGGCGCGACGCTGATCGTGAAAGATGGTCAGACGATCAAAGCCGGCACTGCATTGGCCAGTTGGGATCCGCTGACACGTCCGATCATCACCGAGTACGCAGGTATGGTGAAGTTCGAAAATGTTGAAGAGGGCTCAACGGTTGCCAAGCAGATCGATGAAGTCACTGGCTTGTCGACGCTGGTCGTTATCGATGCCAAGCGTCGCAGTACGGCCGGCCGCACGCTACGTCCTCAGGTCAAGCTGATGAACGAGAAGGGTGAAGAAGTCAAGATCGCCGGAACCGAGCATTCAGTGACCATTGGCTTCCAGGTCGGTGCGTTGATTACCGTGAAGGACGGTCAGCAAGTTTCTGTTGGTGAAGTGCTCGCGCGTATTCCGACGGAGTCGCAGAAGACCCGTGACATTACGGGTGGTTTGCCACGCGTTGCCGAACTGTTCGAGGCGCGTTCGCCGAAGGATGCGGGCATGCTGGCGGAAGTTACCGGTACGGTCGCTTTCGGTAAAGAGACAAAAGGCAAGCAGCGTCTCGAAATTACCGACATGGATGGTGAGAAGCATGAGTTCCTGATTACGAAGGACAAGCAGGTGCTCGTGCATGATGGTCAGGTTGTCAACAAGGGCGAGATGATTGTTGATGGTCCCGCAGATCCACAGGACATTCTGCGTCTGTTGGGTATTGAGGCGCTGGCTCGTTACATTGTTGATGAGGTGCAGGACGTGTATCGCTTGCAGGGTGTGAAGATTAACGATAAGCACATTGAGGTCATCGTTCGTCAGATGCTGCGCCGCGTGCAGGTCGTTGATGCTGGCGACACCAGCTACATCCCGGGTGAGCAGGTCGAACGTTCAGAGCTTTTGGACGAAAATGATCGAATGATTGTCGCCGATAAGCGTCAAGCGACTTATGACAATGTGCTTTTAGGTATCACCAAGGCCTCGTTGTCGACGGACTCCTTCATTTCTGCGGCGTCGTTCCAGGAAACCACGCGTGTTCTTACCGAAGCCGCGATCATGGGCAAGAAGGATGGCCTGCGTGGACTTAAGGAAAACGTCATCGTCGGTCGTCTGATTCCTGCTGGTACGGGCCTCGCGTTTCACCGTGCCCGCAAGGAGAAAGAGGGCTGGGAAGCGGAAGAGCGAGCAGCGATGCTGCAAGCCGAAGCTGCCCGGGCTTTGCAGGAAGCCGAGGCAACGGCTTCGACCGGGGAAGTCAGCGACGAAGGTTGATCAAAGTTGCTGTAAATACAATAGCCCCGGCCAGTCCGGGGCTATTTTTTACTGCGCTCCCTAAGCATCCCCGTAGTTGACGATGGGTGGCATGGGATATATACTCGCGAGTTCTCGAATTTAAGCTCGCTCGGGCTTAAGCGCTCTTTGGTCTGTGTTTTCTCAGTCCTGGTCACGCTTTTCCTTGCCTGCTGATATTGCAAATACGCCGCACTGCCGGGCTGTTTGCGATGATCCGTCCCCTTTTGGGGGTTTTGCAATACCCTAACTTTGTTGGATTTAGACCGATGCCAACCATCAATCAATTGATTCGCAAACCGCGCACATCTTTGCGTGTGAAGAGCAAATCACCGGCGCTGCAAAACAGCCCGCAAAAGCGCGGCGTCTGTACCCGCGTGTACACCACGACACCAAAGAAGCCGAACTCCGCGCTTCGTAAAGTCGCCAAAGTCCGTTTGACCAATGGTTTCGAAGTCATTTCGTACATTGGCGGTGAGGGCCACAATCTTCAGGAGCACAGCGTCGTTTTGCTGCGCGGTGGTCGTGTAAAGGACTTGCCTGGTGTGCGTTATCACATGGTTCGCGGCTCACTCGATACCCAGGGTGTCAAAGACCGTAAGCAGGCGCGTTCGAAGTACGGTGCCAAGCGCGGTAAAGCTGCAGCGAAGTAAACAAACTTACCGCGGCAAAGCCGCGGAATGCATCGGCCCGAGCGGCCGAGTAAGTGGGTGATTTTGATGGTCATCCGCGGTAGCAGACAAAAGTCGCTGCCAACTGAAGACTGAAAGGAAAAGCAATGCCACGTCGTCGTGAAGTTCCCAAACGCGAAATCCTGCCGGATCCTAAATTCGGCAATGTTGATGTCGCGAAATTCGTGAATGTCCTGATGCTGTCCGGTAAAAAATCGGTTGCTGAAAACATCATCTACGGTGCTTTCGAGCACATCCAGACCAAGAGCGGTAAAGATCCGCTCGAAGTTTTTGCAGCGGCCATCAGCAACTGCAAACCCATGGTTGAGGTCAAATCGCGTCGTGTCGGTGGTGCGAACTACCAGGTGCCGGTCGAGGTTCGTCCAGTACGTCGTATGGCGCTTTCTATGCGCTGGCTGCGCGAGGCGGCTAACAAGCGCAGCGAAAAGTCCATGCCCCAGCGTTTGGCTGGTGAGTTGCTCGAAGCGGCAGAAGGTCGCGGCGGTGCAATGAAGAAGCGCGATGAGGTGCATCGCATGGCAGAAGCGAACAAAGCGTTCTCGCACTTCCGCTTCTGATGGCAGGGATGCAGGCAAGTGTCTGCATCCGAAACTAACACCAAGCCGGGTGCTCTATATTCATCAGGGACACTCGGTTTCGTTCATTTAAAAAGCTTAGGATTTATTATGGCTCGCAAGACCCCCATCGAGCGATACCGCAATATCGGTATTTCCGCTCACATCGACGCCGGCAAGACCACAACGACAGAGCGCATTCTGTACTACACCGGTGTAAACCATAAAATCGGTGAGGTGCATGATGGCGCCGCGACCATGGACTGGATGGAGCAGGAGCGGGGCATCACGATCACCTCGGCTGCAACGACGTGCTTCTGGAAGGGCATGGCGAACAATTTCCCCGAGCATCACATCAACATCATTGACACCCCGGGCCACGTCGACTTCACCATTGAGGTTGAGCGTTCCATGCGCGTGCTGGATGGCGCTTGCATGGTGTATTGCGCAGTGGGCGGTGTGCAGCCTCAGTCGGAAACTGTATGGCGCCAGGCTAATAAGTACAAGGTGCCGCGTCTGGCTTTCGTCAACAAGATGGATCGCACCGGCGCGAACTTCTTCAAGGTGTACGAGCAGATGCGTAGCCGCCTGAAGGCCAACCCGATTCCTATTCAAGTGCCTATTGGTGCGGAAGATCAGTTTGAGGGTGTAGTTGATTTGGTGAAGATGAAAGCCATCTTCTGGGATGAAGCGTCGCAAGGCATGAAATTCGATTATCGCGATATTCCGGAACACCTCGTTGATATCTCTAACGAGTGGCGCGAAAAGATGGTCGAGGCTGCCGCAGAGGCGACCGAAGAATTGATGAACAAATACCTTGAAGAGGGTGACCTCTCCGAAGCGGAAATCAAGGCAGCGATTCGCCAGCGCACGATCGCGGGTGAAATCGTGCCGATGATGTGCGGCACCGCGTTCAAGAACAAGGGCGTTCAGGCCATGCTTGATGCCGTCATTGAGTATATGCCTGCGCCGACGGACATTCCGCCAGTGAATGGCATGGATGAGAATGACCAGCCTGTTACGCGTAAAGCGGAAGACGGCGAAAAGTTTTCCGCGCTCGCATTCAAGATCATGACCGACCCCTTCGTTGGTCAGCTGATCTTCTTCCGCGTGTATTCGGGTGTCGTGAATTCGGGCGATACCATTTACAACGCGATCAAAGGTAAAAAAGAGCGTATCGGTCGTATTCTTCAGATGCACGCCAATCAGCGTGAAGAAATCAAGGAAGTTCGCGCAGGCGACATCGCTGCAGCGGTCGGTCTCAAAGAAGCCACGACGGGCGACACACTTTGCGACCCGAGTGCCGTGATCACGCTCGAGCGCATGATTTTCCCCGAGCCAGTGATTTCTCAGGCCGTCGAGCCAAAAACAAAAGCTGACCAAGAGAAAATGGGTCTGGCGCTTAATCGTCTCGCGCAGGAAGATCCCTCTTTCCGCGTCAAGACGGATGAAGAGTCGGGCCAGACCATTATTTCCGGTATGGGCGAATTGCACCTTGAGATCATTGTCGATCGCATGCGTCGCGAATTCAGTGTTGAGGCGACCGTCGGCAAGCCGCAGGTGGCTTATCGCGAAACCATTCGCAAAGTTTGTGAAGAAATCGAAGGCAAGTTTGTTAAGCAGTCCGGTGGTCGTGGTCAGTACGGTCACGTTGTTCTGAAGCTTGAGCCTCAGGAGCCGGGCAAGGGTTTCGAGTTTGTTGACGCGATCAAGGGTGGCGTTGTCCCTCGTGAATACATTCCAGCGGTCGAGAAGGGCGTGCTTGAAACACTCCCAGCGGGCGTCCTCGCCGGATACCCGGTGGTCGACGTCAAGGTCACACTGTTTTTCGGTTCGTATCACGATGTCGACTCGAATGAAAATGCGTTCCGCATGGCTGCATCCATGGCATTCAAGGATGGATGCCGTAAAGCCAGCCCTGTGCTGCTCGAGCCAATGATGGCCGTGGAAGTTGAAACGCCGGAAGACTATGCAGGTAGCGTCATGGGTGACTTGTCCTCACGTCGCGGTATGGTGCAGGGCATGGATGAAATTCCAGGCGGTGGCGGCAAGATCATTCGCGCTGAAGTGCCGTTGTCTGAAATGTTTGGTTATTCGACCTCGCTGCGTTCAGCCACCCAGGGTCGTGCAACCTACACGATGGAATTCAAGCACTATGCTGAAGCGCCAAAGAACGTGACCGACACGATCATCAGCGCCAAGGGCAAGTAATAAATCATAGGCGGCATCCTGATCGGGATGTCGCTTTGGGTCGAATCCAGTAAATCGTTCTTTTTGAAGGAAGAATAATCATGGCAAAAGGCAAGTTTGAGCGGACCAAACCGCACGTGAATGTGGGCACGATTGGTCACGTTGACCACGGCAAGACGACGCTGACGGCGGCGATTGCGACGGTGCTATCGAAGAAATTTGGTGGTGAGGCCAAGGCCTACGACCAGATTGATGCAGCGCCAGAAGAAAAAGCACGTGGCATTACGATTAACACGGCGCACGTGGAATACGAGACGGCCAACCGTCACTACGCGCACGTGGACTGCCCTGGTCACGCTGACTATGTCAAGAACATGATTACCGGTGCAGCGCAGATGG
>JACCEC011537571.1_pt1 | contig 12306 bp, 9 predicted proteins | sample 7450121 | NCBI WGS metagenome assembly JACCEC01 (sample SAMN15323455, study PRJNA562643) | freshwater metagenome | isolation source: river surface water | place: USA:Blue River Watershed | collected 2017-08-18 | reverse complement strand
AAAATGTTGAGTTGGAGTTCATATGTTTATGCATTTAATAACCCCATAAAGTATATTGACTACAATGGGTTAATACCAATACCAGTGAATAAACTATTCAAGGGGATGTCTTATAGGATTGATTCTTGGTTTGGTCCGAGAAATACAGGTATTAAAGGGGCAAGCAAAAATCATAAGGGTTTAGATATTAATTTTGGTTATGGACAAGCTGATAAAGGAGCCCCTGTACTAACAACACATGATGGTATAGCGAAAATTGATAATGACCCTAGTGGAAAAGAAGGGCGTATGGTTACAATAACTTCGCCTGATGGAAAATTTAGAACTAAATATTTACACCTATCGAAAATAAATATCGGTAATAATGAGAAAGTCAATGAAGCATCTCAAATTGGAGAGATTGGTGGTAGTGGATATGGAAGTGAAATTGGACAACAAACACATTTACATTACGCAATTGAAAAATTTAATGATGAAACTGATAAATTTGAACCTTATAATCCAACTGAGGGCAAAGATAAAAAAGAAAGTAATATTATTGATCCTCAGAAATGGATAAAAATAAAAAAAGTAGGATTTCCCATGCTACAAGAGTCAACAATGGAGGCTGATGCTACTAGAGTGAATCTCTACCAAATTTTTATTAATATTGGTAATTTAAAAGCTGGTAGTTATAAAATTGTTGACGGGAAGATAGTACCACTATAAAGTAACTTTTAAATTTTAATTTTGAAATGAAATTTTTATTATTGGCGACCGCAAGTATATTTTTAATTGGCTGTAAAACCAAATCAAATGAATCTACCACAAAATTGATAAAAAGCATTAATGTATCAAAAGAAGAACCTTTTGAATCTTTTATAAAAAAATTTAGTTGCGATTCTACTTTTCAAAATAACCATATAAAATTCCCAATATTATTAATTGCTGAGGATGATTCTGGTGAATCCGAGCAGAGTTATATTGAACAAAAAGATTGGGGTTTTTCAGATTTAACTAAATTAAAAAAACCAAAGTATATTCAAACTCTTAAAAAAATAAGTAGTTTAGAATATCTGCTTATTTTTCAAATTGAAGATACTGGAGTATACATAATTTATACATTTAGAAAACAAGAAAATGGTTGGATACTAATAAAAATTACCGATGCAGGTGATTGATTACTAGGTTTGCATGGCTTAATCGAAAAATTAGATGGTGTTCAAAATCGCTTCACTTCTTGCTTTACCAAATCTCACAAGCTGAAGGCAGAGAGTTACCTTTGGCTAATGGGTTTGAGCAGGAGTATGAGTATAGAGATTGGTTAGGTAATTTGAGAGTGAGTTTTAAGGATGCAACCGTCGGAACGCCTTCTATCCGAAACGCACCAACCATCGTACAAACCATTGATTATGACCCTTGGGGATTGGAATTGAATGGAATTGGTTATGAGAATACACCTAGTCCTAGCAGGTTTAGGTTCGTAGGGCGTGAGAGTATAACCGAAACTGGTTGGATAGATTTAATGAAACGAATGTACGATGCACCTACTGGACGCTTTGTATCCGTTGACCCCATACAATTCTCTTTATTTTCAATCCCAAACATATTTTAAAAGATTTCTTTTTTGTACCTTTCCGAATAAATTTCAACAAACCAACAATGAAAAAACTATTATTAATTCTGTTGAATATTTGCTTTTTACAAGCAAATGCTCAACAAATCGAACAATGGCTTACAAAAAGTGACCAATCCATTATGTTCGAAAAGCAAAAAGACATTGTACAATTCACCAAATTATCTAATCAATTACCCACTATTTTTGTTGATTCTCAGAAGAAATTTCAATCTATAGATGGATTTGGCTTCACACTTACAGGCGGCAGTGCCATGCTCATCCAAAAACTCCCCAATTCGAGCCGAAATAACTTATTGAACGAATTATTTGCCGAAAATAATCAAAATATTGGCGTTAGTTGTCTAAGAATAAGTGTTGGTGCTTCTGATTTAGATGACCATGTTTTCAGTTATAATGATTTGGATAAGGGCAAAAAAGACTTGAATTTGACTAAATTTAGCCTACAAGAAGATCAAAAGTATCTGATTCCTCTCTTACAAAGTATTTTACATATCAATCCAAAAATCAAAATATTTGCTTCGCCTTGGTCACCTCCAGCGTGGATGAAAAGTAATGAAAACTCGAAAGGCGGTAGTCTAAAACCTGGATTTTACTCGATTTATGCTCAATATTTAGCAAAATATATTCAGGAAATGAAAAAGCAAGGAATACCGATTCATTTCTTAACTATACAAAACGAACCGCTCCATCCAGGAAATAATCCGAGCTTATATATGTCGGCATCCGACCAAGCTGTTTTTATCAAAAAGTATCTCGGTCCACTCTTTCAAAAACTTACAATCAAAACCAAACTTGTTATTTACGACCACAACGCTGACCGCCCAGATTATCCAATAAGTATTCTGAATGACCCAGACGCTGGCAAATACATTGATGGCTCTGCCTTTCATTTATACGGAGGGAGTGTCGAGAATATTCGACAAGTACATGAAGCACACCCTACAAAAAATTTATACTTTACCGAGCAATGGATTGGGGCTCCAAGTAATTTTGGTGGTGATTTCAATTGGCATATCAAAAACTTAATCATTGGAGCTACCCGAAATTGGTGCAAAACAGTTTTGGAATGGAATTTGGCGGCCGATCAAAATCAAAACCCTCATACTGAGGGCGGATGTACTGCTTGTTTGGGTGCATTGACGATTGCGGATGCTACCATTTCCAGAAATGCGGCTTACTATATCATTGCACACGCATCCAAATTTGTACGCCCCAATTCCGTTCGAATTGCCTCAAATCATACGCTAAGTTTGTCGAATGTAGCTTTTCAAACACCTAATGGAAAGACAGTTTTAATTGTACAAAACGAAGATAGTAAAGAGCAAAATTTTAATATTTCTTATCAAGGTAAGCAAGCTCAAATCCAAATTGCTGCGGGAGCTACTGCTACTTATATTTGGTAATGTTAATCTATTTTATAACATGGTATTTATTCTAAACATATTATTTTGGGTCATGACAAACCTCCCGATAATTCATCTAAAAAGTAATGAACCAATAGTTCTTACTGATACTTATTTCAAAAATGCTACTGATGGAGGTAATGCTAAGCAAAAAACATCTGTACAGCTCTTAGCTACTGAAACACATTTAAGAGTTGATTTTAGTTGTTTCGATAATCCGTTTACGCATGAAAATACTTATAGCCAACACAATAGCGAAATGTATCATCAAGAAGTTTTCGAATTATTTATTGCCGAAGGAAGCAATGCCCCTACCCGATACTTGGAATTAGAAATCAATCCAAATGATGCTTTATTTATCGGATTTATAGATAATCCTACAAAAGAAGCACCCGAAAAATGTCAATTTATTAGCCATGAAGATGCTAAAATTATCCATCATGTCGAAAAAAAATCAGATAGCTGGCATGGAAGCCTACAAATTCCTTGGCAACTTATTGGGGGTAAGAAACCTCAATACCGAATCAATTTTTACCGAATTATTTCTCTAAAATCACATTCGGACAGCCATTGGAAAGGTACGCCAGCTTCATGTGCCTATTTGTGTTGGAATTCAACCATGAGCGGAAAAACACCACGTTTCCATAGACCAGATAAATTTGGTATTTTACAAATTGACTAATAAAAGTGGAATAGATGTTTAGTTTTTTGTGAACCCAAACATCTATTCTATTTTTAATAGAAAAATACTTCATCTACAAAAAGCCATGCTTTATCTCCTTTGCCTGGATGCCATTTAGGTAAAACCGAAATTGGTTTCATTAGCAAACGATAATATTTCATTTCAGATGCAGGTAAAGGAATATTTATACCAAGATTGGCATTAGGCTCCATCTTGGTTGGCATAGGCAAGATGATTTTTTTCAGTAATTTCATTGTGTTTGGAGATTCACCTCCCCATACTTCAACAAATTCGGGAGGCATGATATACGAATCCATTTTTTGTAAATAACTGATAGTCAATCCATTTATTTTTGATTTATTAGTAAATCCAAATAAAACATTCATTTTTTCTTCACGGAAACCAAGCCAAGAACTTTCCTGAAAATTATCGTTTTGACCTTTTTTCAAATCAATAAAAGAAGCAGCACCCAAACCTGGATATTTAGGATTCGCTGGACTAAGCAATCGGCTTTCTGTCGGTGTAAAATTAGACCTAAAAAAACGATAACTTACTTGCTTGCTTGCCCACCAATTTTCCTTCGTTGCCAATGCTTTTAATACAGTGTATTCGTGGATATTAATTGGCTTCTGATAAATATTTTGTGTTGTAGAATCAGGCTCAGAGCCATCTAAAGTATAACGTATTTGAACATTTTTCAGTGTATGCTTCAATTCGACTCCGGTATTTCCTTTAATAATAAAGTTTTCATTTTTAAGAATAGGTGGATTAAGTGTCAATTTTTCTTCGGGATTATCTCTTGCTCCCATATCGAACACAATTTTCGGATATTGCTTCTTTAATTCACCAATTTGATTTTCAGTAATTTCTGTATTCCATAAATAAAGATTCGTTAATTTCGGCAACTGTAATATTTTCTGCAAATGCTTGACAGTAATAGGGTTACCGGCCAAAGAAAGCGATTTTAAACTCGAGCATTCTCCTAAAAATGCCAGACTTTCTCCGCTAATACCAGTTTGATTTAGATTCAATTGCTCTAAATTTACAAAGCGTGAAATTATTTGTAAATCCTCATCTTTGATTGGCATTTTAGATAAATTAAGGGATACCAATTGCAGACTGACCTTCGAAAGTTTTTCCAAAGCATTTTTATCGAATTTTTTATTTACAAAAAAATCAGCGTGTAATGCTGGCGAATTTGAAGCCAAAGGAGAAACTGAACAAAACGGAGTATTAACAGCCTCTATATCTGCTTCGGATGCTGCACCAAAATCATAGTTCTGAACAAGCTCAGGTTCAATAATATGCTTATTTGCTAACGTACGAAAGAGTGATTTTTCCACATAATCCGACAATTTTTTATCTATCGATGCCCCTTCATTGATCCACGCAGTTAAAAGTAATATTTCCTCCTCGCTTAACTGAGGTTTTCCTTTAGGAGGCATGTGCTTTTTATCTTCCAAAGGTAGTTTTGCTCGCTCTATAATATGACTATTGAGAGCATCTCCAGCTTTCCAAAGTAATCCATTTTTACCTCCTTTTAGGATTTTATTTATATCTGTTACATTCAGCCCACCTTTTGATTTTTTATCATTATGACAATTTTGGCATTTCTCTTCCATAATTGGTAAAATGACCTGCTCAAAAGCAGAGCGATTGGATGGTTGACTTGAAGACTGCATTTTTTCCCAAAGAAAAGCTTCTCCATGAGTCATTGCCCCTCCAAAATGCCCAGTCAATCCTACTAAAATAAGTAGTAATAAAGATATCGGTAGAAGCCTAGCAGTAGTTATTTTATTGAAAAAAACCACAGAAACATAGCATAAAATACTTGTCAATACACCTAAATATTGATGTATTTGTAATATTTTTTCGTCATATCCACCCTCTTTCGATAGAAAAAATCCTAATATGGCAGTCAATGCCGAAGTAATTCCACATAAATTCAGAAAAAACAATAAAAATCTATCGAACACTATTTGTTCAAATTCTTTCCTAAATAAATGTAAAATTGGTAATAGACAAATCAATCCGATTGGTAAATGTATCAAAAGAATATGTCCTCTGCCCAATAATTGAAAGGCTAAAGGCAAGTGAACGGCATCTCTAAATGCAAAGAGAAATATTAGAAAAACATTCAGACTCAATAAAAGATAAGACGAAATACGATTAAGACCTTGCATATATAAATTGGTAATCAAATTCAATTATTTTAAACCATCAATCCAGGTATAATTTTCCCGGAAACATCTGTCAAACGGTATCTTCTACCCAAGTGTTTGTAGGTCAATTGCTCGTGATTCAAGCCCATTAGGTGCATTACTGTTGCATGAAAATCATGAATATGAACAGGATCTTTGACGATATTATACCCAAACTCATCCGTTTCTCCATAAACAATTCCAGGCTTTACGCCACCTCCTGCCATCCAAATACTGTACGCACGTGGGTGATGGTCTCGACCATAATTATCTTTTGTAAAATTTCCTTGACAATAGTTTGTCCGTCCAAATTCTCCTCCCCAAATCACGAGCGTTTCATCTAATAAACCTCGTTGTTTTAAATCCATTACCAAAGCCGCTGAAGCTCTGTCCACATCCTGAGCTTGTAGAGGCATCTCATAAGGTAAATTACCATGTTGATCCCATCCTTGATGATATAATTGTACAAAACGCACACCTGATTCAGATAATTTTCGAGCCAAAAGAGCGTTGGCAGCATAGGTACCTGGTACCAAACATTCTGGACCATACATTTTTATAATATGATCGGGTTCTTTAGATAAATCTGTCAGTTCAGGTACGGCAGTCTGCATGCGATAAGCCATTTCATATTGTTGGATTTTTGCTTGCACTTCCGGATCTGCATTTTCTTCAAATCCAACTTGGTTTAATTCCGACAATTTATCCAACATTCTTCTTCGGGCATCCTTATCCATTCCATCTGGGTCATTCAAATACAAAATTGGGTCTTCACCACTACTAAAAACAACCCCTTGGTGCGTTGAATCCAAAAACCCATTTGTCCATAATTTTGAATATACTCCTTGCCCATTTCCCCTTCCTCTGGATAGCAATACACAAAAAGCTGGTAAATTTTTATTCTCACTTCCCAAGCCATAGCTCGCCCAAGCCCCCATACTTGGGCGATTGCCCACCTGAGCTCCTGTTTGAATAAAAGTTAGAGCAGGGTCATGATTAATTGCCTCAGTATTCATGGTTCTGATGATACATAAATCGTCAGCAATTTTAGCAATATTTGGAAATAAATCACTAATCCAAGCCCCAGATTGACCGTATTGTTTAAAGTCAAAAAAAGACCCCATCAAGGGAAAATTTGTCTGATTTGAAGTCATTCCCGTCAATCGCTGCCCATTTCGGATAGAATCAGGGAGGTTCTGCCCCATCATTTCCCTGAGTTTGGGTTTATAATCAAAACTCTCCAATTGTGAAGGAGCTCCATTTTGGAATAAATAAATAACTCTTTTAGCTTTAGGGGCAAAATGAGGCAAACCTAAAGGCAATTCATTATTAAGTGCATCAGTTTTAAAAACATCGGGCATCAGTAAAGACCCTAAAGCGAGCGTTCCGATTCCAGTTGCTGTTTTAGCTAAAAAATGCCTTCTATTTATATTTAATCGATTTTCGAAAAATTCCTTATTCATAAAAAATCTTGTTAAAATAACGTGAGTTTAAGTCCTTACAATTGCTTCTTCCATATTAAAAATCATCAATATTGCCTGCATTAGAGCCGCTGTGGAGGCATTTTCTCCATTATACATAGATTTCAGTTCGCCTATTTGCAATAATTTTTGAGCTTTAGTAGGGTTTTTTGTAAAATTATTTTTTTCTACCTCAAAATATTTACTCAAAATATCCAATTCTTTCGATTTTGGTTTTCGACAAATAATAAATCGGAATGATTTTTCAAGTTTTTGAGTAATATCATTTTTCTCAAGCATTAGTTTTTGAGCCAAGACACGAGCAGCTTCCATCGTTTGAGGGTCATTGAGCATCACCAAAGCTTGTAATGGCGTATTGGTACGCCCTCTTTGCACTTCACATTGATCACGGTTACTGGCATCAAATATCAACATCGAAGGAGGAGGTACGGTTCTTTTGATAAATACATACATTCCTCTACGGTATAAATCTTTTTCGTGGTCTTGAACGTACCTTGCCAATGTTCCTCTGCCTGAGGTTGCCACTTCCCACAAGCCTTTCGGCTGATACGGTTTGATACTCGGCCCTCCAATTTCTTGATTCAAAATACCGCTACTTGCCAATACTAAATCTCGAACATTTTCGGCAGGAAGACGCAAACGAGAAGCTCGTGAAAGGTAAATATTTTCAGGGTCAATTTTCAAATGTTTAGGTAATAATTTAGATGACTGTCGGTAGGTAGCAGATAATACGATTTGCTTGACCAATCGTTTGATATTCCAATTATTTTCACGGAAATCCACCGCCAACCAATCCAAAAGCTCTGGATGTGAAGGCAATTCTCCTTGCATTCCAAAATCCCCTAAGGTTTTAACAATTCCACGCCCAAAAAACTGAGCCCATAAGCGATTCACAAATACCCTAGAAGTAAGCGGATTTTTTTCGTCTATGAGCCATTTTGCCAAGCCAAGTCTATTTTTAGGAAATTTCAACGAATCATAAGGTAATACCGAAGATGGTACTCCAAAAGTAACTTGCTCGCCATGTGCGTCATAATTTCCCCTATTCAATACATACGTTGGGCGAATTTTACTCGAATCCTTCATTATCATTACAGAAACTTTTGCTGTATCTTTTTTATTGATAAACTTTAGAATAGATTTCACTTCGTCCGACGAAATTTTCATATTGGGAGGATCTGCAAAAGAGGCATCAATTGTACCAAAAATTCCTTTTTCGGGGACTTGATTAAAAAATGCAAAAGTTTTGTAATAATCTTTCTGAGAAATGGGGTCATACTTGTGGTCGTGACAATGAGCACATTCATAGGTAAGAGCAAGAAAAGCCTTACCAAAAGTATTGGTTCTATCCGAAACATATTCGACCCGATACTCTTCATCTATCACACCTCCTTCTTGTGTAATTTTATGATTTCTATTGAACCCAGTAGCTAAGAGCATCTCTTTAGATGGCTTTGGGAATAAATCCCCTGCCAATTGCCACTGCAAAAATTTAGCATACGAATAATTCGCATTGAAGGCATGAATTACCCAATCTCTCCAAGGCCACATCGTCCTTAAACCATCATCTTGATATCCATGTGAATCAGCATATCTTGCTACATCTAACCACGGAATCGCCATTTTTTCTCCGAAATGCTTACTTTTTAACAACTCATCAACCACTTTTTCATAAGCATTAGGAGATTTGTCGTTCAGAAATTTTTCCTGCAATTCTAAAGTTGGGGGAAGACCCAATAAATCAAAAGAAACTCTTTTCAATAATTGTTCTTTATCTGCGGCATCATTTGGAGATAGCCCTTTAGATTTCATTTTATCATAAACAAAATAATCTATTTCGTTCACTGCCCAATCTTCATCAGCTTCTGGTATTATATTTTTTTGAGGAGCAATAAAAGCCCAATGGGGTTTGTACTTTGCCCCTTGATTAATCCATTTCTGAATTAATTTCACTTCATACTCTGATAACTTTAAATTTGAATTAGGTGGAGGCATCATCACTGCCGTATCTTTTGAGATAATTCTCTGATAAACCTCCGATAATTCAGGATTTCCTGCCACGATAGCATGAGCTTTGGGGTTATCCTTCAATGCAGCGTATGCTCCTTCAGGAGTATCCAAGCGGAGATTTGCCTCCCGCTTATTCACATCCGGACCATGGCATTTAAAACATCTATCGGATAAAATTGGGCGAATATGAAAATTATAATCTACTTCATCTGGCAAATCGCTGGTTTCATTCGCTGGATTTGAACAATTAGAACAACAGCACCATATTAATAATAAAACAGCAAGTAATCGGATGGCTGTTTTGTTACAAATCACTCTATTTTTCATAGTATAGAAATTTGTTTCAGGCTTAGGGTTTGATGATTTATTTCGGTTGATGAAAAAACAGGAATTTAGATAGTTTTTTAATTTTTTTATTAAATATACTTATCTTTGATACAAACAAAGTATAAATATAAATAAATATTGAATATTTTGTATTTAATTGAGCAAATAAAATAAAACTATTCAATTAGCCCCTATTCAAATCATGAAAAAAATAGTATCATTACTATGCTGTGCGAGTTTATTCAGCATTAATCTAAGTATTCAGGCACAATCTTCAGGTAAAATGCCAAGCGAAGCCATTAAACTTCCGATAGGGTTCAAAGCAGAAATTATCGGTAGCGATTTAGGTGCGACCCGACACATCACGGTAGCCAAAAATGGAGATGTATATGCCAAATTATCTAAGTTGAAAGATGGAAAAGGAATTTTACTAATTCAAGACAATGATAAAGATGGAAAATACGAAACCATTCAATCTTTCGGAAATTATCCTGGAACAGGCATTGATATCAAGCAAAATTACTTGTATGCTTCATCAAATACGGGAGTTTTTCGATATAAAATGAATGAAAAATCAGAAATAATCGACCGAGAGAATCCTGAAAAAATAGTTGACGGACTTATCGACAAAGGGCGGGATAATGCCAAGCCTTTTGTGTTAGACAAACAATCGAATATTTATGTAACAATTGGCTCTTGGAACGATCCTTGCCGGGAAAAAGGAAGCGGAAAAGGTATCATGCCTTGCTCGATTTTAGATTCAGCAGGTGGTATTTGGAAATTCCGTGCCGATGTCTTGAATCAACGATTTGAAAATGGAATTAAATATGCAACTGGATTAAAAAATGCAGTAGGAACTGCTTGGAACGACCATACGAATAGCCTTTTTGCTACCGTACATGGCAGAGGGCAATTCCACGATTTTTATCCCCAATTCTATACACCTCAACAAAGTGCTGAACTCCCTGCCGAAACTTTGTACGAATTACATCAAGGCGATGATGCAGGTTGGCCTTATATTTACTACGACCAAATTCAGAAAAAGAAAATCCTTGCACCTGAATATGGAGGTGATGGTAAAAAAACTGCTGGCGAAAAAGCCATAGACCCTATCGTAGCTTTTCCTGCACATTTAGGACCTAATGACTTATTATTTTATACAGGAAATATGTTCCCAGCAAAATACAAAAATGGTGCGTTTATTGCGTTCCATGGTCAATCACCTGAATTGAAAAAAGGGTATTTAGTTGCTTTTGTTCCTTTTGTCAATAATAAACCATCAGGGAAATGGGAAATATTTGCCGATAATTTTGCTGGCATTGATTTGGCAAAACCAACTGGTCCTGTAGAACACAGACCATGTGGACTAGCTCAAGGACCCAACGGAGAATTATTTGTTAGTGATGATTTAAACGGAACTATCTATAAAATAAGCTACAAGAAGAAATAAATTCTTAGTTTTAGGAGTAAAATCGGTTCATAGGAATGAATACTGATTTTATTCCTAAATTTAGTTTCCCAAAAATAAATAAAGAACCAATTAATATAACGAAATTTGCACCATAAACCTTTGTCTATCAGATGACTAAAAAACTTATACGATTCGATTGGGCTATCAAAAGACTCCTCAGAAACAAATCTAATTTTGTAGTTTTGGAAGGTTTTTTGAGTGAATTATTGTTTGATGATATCAAAATTCAACAAATTCTCGAAAGTGAAAGTAACCAAAATCTCGAAGATGATAAATTCAACCGTGTCGATATTTTAACCCAAAACTCTAAAAATGAACTGATTATCATCGAAATACAAAGCACTTACGAAATAGATTATTTCCACAGAATGGCGTATGGCGTTGCCAAAGCTATGGCTGAAAATCTAAAATTAGGGCAACAATACGCTCAAATTAAAAAAATAATCTCCATCAATATCGTCTATTTCGACCTCGGACAAGGACAAGATTATATCTATAAAGGAAGAACCGAATTTACTGGATTGCACCAAAATGACCTTTTACAACTCTCCGATAAACAAAAGAAAACTTTTCTGAAAGAGAAAATCTCCGATATATTTCCAGAATTTTACTTGTTGAAAGTAAACCAATTCAACGATATTGCAAAAGATACTTTGGACGAATGGATCTATTTCCTCAAAAACAGCGAAGTAAAAGACTCATTCAGAGCAAAAGGTCTCAAAGAAGCCAATGACGTTTTGGATATCATGAAACTTCCAGAAGAAGAAAATTATGGATACAATCGGTATTTAGACAGACTACACCTCAAAGCAAGCGAAATTTTTACACTACAAACCGAAGCAGAATTTAAAATAAAAGAAGAAATTGCTAAAAATGGAATTGAAAAGGGCTATAATAATCAAATTATTGCAGACTTAACTGGGCTATCAGATGCACAAATCAATCAGTTAAGAGACGATTTGAAAAATTAGTTTTTAAATGAAACACCGTATCTAATCAAATATAATGTAAATTTGCACCATAAACCTTTGTCTATCAGATGACTAAAAAACTTATACGATTCGATTGGGCTATCAAAAGACTCCTCAGAAACAAATCTAATTTTGTGGTTTT
>JACCEC010890225.1_pt1 | contig 12308 bp, 9 predicted proteins | sample 7450121 | NCBI WGS metagenome assembly JACCEC01 (sample SAMN15323455, study PRJNA562643) | freshwater metagenome | isolation source: river surface water | place: USA:Blue River Watershed | collected 2017-08-18 | reverse complement strand
CTGCTATTAATCCAGTAGTGAATACGCCGTTTACTATACAAATGTGGGTTAAAATTAATAATATAGGTATACAAGGTGGTACTTTAGTAAGTAAGGTGTTTGGTTCTCCATCATATGACGGTTATGCTTTCGGTTATAAAACAAATAACACATTAGAATTACACGAAAATGGTGGTTTGATATATTATTTTCAGTCAAGTAGTGGTGTGTTAAGCAGTGGTTGGGCACTCTACACAGCAAATATTCAATTCGGAAATGGAGGAGGAAGAACAAACAAGATATTTGTAAATGGTCGTCAAGTTATGTCAACAATAAGTAATGATAGCATTCAAACTACTAATCAAAATATGACATTTCCTAGGGGATTTTATGGAGATGGAAAATGTGACATTGGAGAATTTTATTATTATAACACACATTTAACAACAGCACAAATCATACAAAATTTTGATGCAACAAAAGGCAGATATTCTGTCGCCTAATTTATTTTTTTAAAAATGTAAAATCAATCCTAATTTATTATAGTAATATAATAAATTATTTTATGCCTACGTATGCGTTAACCTAGGGTATTACTTGAGTAGAGTCGTTAGTAACGAACCATTATAATCTTCAATTCCGGTATGACTCAGTGAGATGCTCACATCAATATACACATTACCTCCCATCTTTGTCCATCTATCGCAAAACAGCCAATCTTCAGACAAATAATGATCATCTACAACAGCACAATCAAATAATGCATACGCATACTTTTGTTCAAGGGGTGCCAAGAACGAAATGTCATCGGTATATTTTGTTTGTGGGAATGCTTTGGACATTTGCTCGATTGTTTCTCGCTTCAACATCATAAAACCAGTAGCCAAATGCTTGACTTTGGTCAAGTTCTTGTTGATTTCAATTTGGTTGCTTAAAAAGTTGGTGTTATATCTTAGCAATTGGTGTTGAATGGCTTGTTCATCCGAAACAATCGTCTTCAATTGAGTATTATTCTTGGTTTGTATCCAACGCAACGCGGGGTTAATATTATCTGCAGTGGGAACCAACTTGTTGAAATCATATTTCTTGAGTGGGTAAATGCCACCAACAACGAATTTATCGGCAACCATTAATTTTAAAATATCGACAGGATCCCAAGTAATATCATTGTCAATAAACATAATATGGGTCATGGTGGGACAAGCCATCGCTTTGGCAACCAAATTATTTCTTGCTCTAGGAATTAAAGAATCATTTCGGCAAAATTCCACGGTAACGGAGATATTGGTGTCTCGCATTAATTGAAGAGTGGTCATTAGGCAATGCACATAATTAATATAGCACATTCCTCCGTAGCAGGGGGTTAAAATATACAAATGTGGTTTTTTAGTGGATACATAATCTTGTACAATGTCTTTAAAATTAGTGACGACATCTTCTTGTACAGAAGAAGTGGAACCGGAAGAAGTGTTATCAGAAGGATTCATATTTACAAATATACACTGGTTCCTGTTTATATTGTTATTGTGTAATAAATTTTAATTGGTCTTATTATTATATGTGAGATAATTATATGGAGTATTTAACAGATAATTCTCAAAAAGAAATTCCTTTTTGGGCAGATGATATAAATATATTGTGGAATCCAACCTATGCATTTGAATTGGTTCCTACAAAACAAATGTCGTATAATCAGCAGATGAATTCTATTTCGAGAGCAATTCTTTTATTGAGTATTTTAGGATTTTTGACAACTGCTAATATTCGTATTCCCATTATTTCTGTGATGATTATGATTTCTATTTATTTCGTTTTTGTCCACCAAACAACAAATCGAAAAAAGAAGGAGGCGATGGATGTTATTTTTAATGATGAAAACGCACCTGTTTTAGACCGTTCGGAATTGGCCGATAAAGTGAATACATTATTAGGAGGCGAAAAACTAGTGGATAACACTTTTGATAAGCCAACTGCGAATAATCTGATGTCAAATGTCAATTTGACGGATTATACAACCAATGTGAATAAGAGGCCTGCGCCACCCGCACATTTAGAATCTGTGAAAAACGATATTTTAAAGGAAGCGAAACAAATGGTGAATAATTCAAATCCCACGTTTCCTAATATTTCCGATAAATTATTTTATAGTTTAGGCGATCAACTTACATTGGAACAGTCAATGAGGTCATATGTGTCAAATCCATCTACAACAATACCAAATGATCAGGCAACCTTTTTAGATTATTGTTATGGGGGTATGGTGAGTGCAAAAGAAGGGAATCGATATGCATTGGCAAATAATTTAATACGTCATCAGCAATAATTCTAAGAATAGATGTCAACAAAAATAAAGATATTTGTTTACTTATCTTTTGTATTTTCATATAGTATATAAACGAATGTCGCAAACATTTGACTATTATTTTAATCAACTCGGACGAATTGGTAGCGATGCTGTAGATAACAGTCAACGTACTCTTGCCAATACACGTTTTTCGAATTATTTAGTTTCCAATTATTATGATGAAGGTACCTCTGGTCAACACGTTGACTTTGCTACAACACAACCAACTATTATGTTTAGTGGATTAGCTATGGGACGTGGATTAAATAGTTCAGTGATTGATTCCGAGTCCTCTCTATTATACCAAAATGTAAATGATCGTCCTTTAGAAAAACTCCAATTGATGCCAAGACCTTTTTTAACCGTTCCTTATTTAGGAAGAGGCGCTTGCAACCCAACAATCGAGAGCCAATTGCAACAGGGTGAAATGGTTCGTGACCGTAAAAGTGTTATGAATACTAGTCCTGTTATGGATGGATATACATTGTATTGCAGTGAACCCCAAGAGAACAAGGTCGAAGAAGTTGCATTACAAGATGCGTTCCGTGGTGGAATTGCGTCACGTATGATTGCGTTCGATAAGAATACCGAGCAAAACCATAAATCATTTAGTACTCATTATTAAATCAAACATCTTTTTATAAATAATATGTGTATAAAAAAGAACAAGAATAACAATATAAAAAAGGCGTTTTCCATATCATACATATATGGAAAATACACAAACACTTGATCATTAAAAAATATTGATTTATCTTTTTCATTATAATTGTATATGCTTTTTCTGATCCCTCTTTTTTCACACATGTCCACTTTTTCTCCGATATACGCGTATATAAATTATAGAATACGTATGTGTTTTGTAAAAATATTGTGATTGGATTTTACGGCGCATATCGAAATTCGCACGGGGTTGTATGTGAAAAAAGTAGAGGGTGCTCAAATCCTTGGACCCCCCAAAAATGGACATTTATTGTCCAAAAAGAATGTCCAAAATGAGGGGGTCTAAGGAATTTTACAAGGTTTTATACATTTGTTACGCATTGCGCAGTCAAAATGAAAATGCGCAAAAAATCACAAGGACCCCCCAAAAAAGCACAATGTGGATCGAAAATGATCGTGAAAATGCGTTTTTTATTTTGCACCACTTCGTATCACAAAAAAATATTTTGGACATTTTTTTTCGCATTGGCATCAGACCCCAGGATCGGCAAAATGCGTTTTCTTCCGGATTAAGAATGTCCCATTTTTGGACCTTAAAAATTATGGGTTCACGATTTTTGTTCAAAAATGCGTTTGTGACCATTATCGAGCGAATCGATTTTTTCGATTTTTTTTGGAAAACTTTTCTGAGAAAATCAAAATTGGACATTTTTAAAATGTCCAAAATGAAAAATCCCAAAAAAGTTTTCAAAAAAAGAGAATTTTGTTCAATTTTATAAGATTTTATAAGAATTTATATATATTATTTTATTTTTTTTATTTTTTTAGAATTCTATAAAAAATTTTATAGAATTTTATTTTTTTATATTTCAAAATTTAAATTTTCAATTTTGGTCAGGGAAAAAAGTAGAAATATTCGATTTACTGTCGATACCAAAAATAGATTTTATGTAATTGTAATTTTTAGTTGTGGATCCGTTTCCGGATAAAATGTTATTTTCATAAACCATGTATTCATTTTCGATCCCTGCTACTTCAAACCTAAAACTTATATATCTATATAAATCGGAAAATGGTACTTTGAGTTCACCATTTGATTTGTGACTTATAAATAATTGCATGAATGATTCCCATATAGATCTGGGAAGAACTGCGCGGTTTAACCTTCGGTCTTTAATATATTGTCTTTGTGCTTGGTAATAATCAGACCACTTTTTGTCCATCATATCCACGGATGCAAAGTCGTTCAATATTTGATTAAGAAACACTTTGGTTTCTGGGATTGAAATTAATAACACATATAACGTAAACAAATTATCTCTAAACGCACAAGTACTTTGCTGTATAATATGATTATTTGGAAAATTGAATCGTTCTTTCACAATATTCACTGTTATATTATTAGATGATGGATTCGTTATGTGTGTTTGTCGAATTGATTGCAACTCTGGGTCATCCATCATTTTTTCAAAATGGTCTGCACTTTTTGAATATAATCTTTCGTTTAAATAGCATTTCCCATTCTCAACCAACTTATTAAATATGGATTCAATTAATTCAGACAAGTTTATTTTGGTAAGAATTTGTTTTGCACTTATATTTCCAAAATGTCCATAATTTGATAAAAAAGAGTTTGCGTTTTCATTATATACTATGTATTGGGATGTTATGTCTCCAATTTGTTTTTGTATTTGTTCTTCTGACATATTACCCATTTTTTCATCAAATACTACACAATTGTTATATTTTTGCAAATCATTTTGATTTTGAATAAGTTCCATTTGGCTTACATATTTATCCACATTGTTATCATTTTCGTTTACCATAATATTATTTAATTTTATCTTGTTTGCCAATTTATTTTTTTGATATTTCATAACTTTCACTTTAGTAACAAAGTCAGCAAGCCCTTCATACTCATTCACAATCGTATCGTTAATAACGAATCCTATATTTTTATCTATTTTTACATCAAATTCTTCTTTATATAATTTCATTGTTAAAATCATCTCATTAATAATAACCAACTTATATTCTAGACTTGTCATACTATATAATAGTATGTATTAATTATATGTTTAAATCAGTTTGAAAAACAAATAAGAAATAAGATATATAAATAGATATTTATATATTCGACTGTACAGTCGAATGACAGAAACTAATTTTGTAGAAGAATATTTTAATGCAACGAATGAATGTTTTCAGAAGTTTTCTTCGAAGACAATTGTTTTTATGCAAAACGGTGTGTTTTTTGAATTATATGGGTATAAAATAGTAGAAGAAGACAAAGAAAAAGAATCCACCGAATTACAAGGTAGTTTAATTTATCCAATTTCCACTTTGTGTGGTTTAAATGTTAGTTTTAAAAAAGGAAGTATTCCATCGATTCCAAATGCGAATGTGTATATGACAGGTGTAAGAGATTATGTATTAGAAGGTATGATTTCTACAATTACAAATGCAGGATATACTATGGCGGTATATGTTCAAAAAATAAATGAAACGGGTAAAACGAAAAAAATAACACGTGTACTTGATAAAGTATATTCCCCCGGAACCTTTTTATCCCCAAACGAAAACGACCCCAAAAATACAACAAATTATATCATATGTATATGGTTTCACACTTTCAATAATGCATCCGGGAAACAATTCATATATGGTATATCGGCAATCAATATTGTAACGGGTGAAAGTTTTTTATTAGAACGGGAAGTAACATTTGATATTACACCTTCTACATTTGATGAAATCGAACAAATCCTATCGATTTATAATCCAAGTGAGTTGATTTTAATTTCACCGTTTGAAGAGAATGTCATGCATTCCATTATTCAATATATGAGTATACCCAATAAAATCACTCCATACATTATATCTTCTCAATCGGTAATCGCAAAAAAATGTACTACACAAACCTATATTCATTATTTATTATCTATGTATTACGGTGAAAATACATTAAATACTGTCTCCGAATTTTTTACAAATATGATTGCAACACAGTCATTTACTTATTTACTGTATTTCATTCGAGAAAGGAATCCAAATGTGATCCATAAAATGCAATTGCCTTACTTTTTAAACACTTTACAAACCGTTAAACTTGCAAATCATACTTTATCTCAATTGAATATAATCGATACGGAGGATAAAAGCGAGTTTTCATCTGTATTACAATTATTGAATAAATGTATGACTGTCATGGGTCAACGTTGTTTCAAAAAACAGTTGACGAGTCCAACATTTGATACAGAGTGGTTAGAAAAGGAATATCAAATGATCTCTTTTTTATTGGAACCGGACCAAGTAGATATGTTACATCCAGTGCGTCAAATATTGAAAGGAATACCAGACATAGATAAAATCATTCGACAATTGATTATCGGTGAAATTTGTCCCCATACATTTTATCAATTGCACACAAGTTTAACCAAAATACAACAATTACACGTATGTTTGCAATTATTAGATCCATTATATGATTATGTTTCACCGAATCGTCGATATTCAAAATGGATTCAAACCATTACACATGCCATTACATATTTGTCGTCATGTTTACACATTTCGAATTGTAATGGGGTATATAAAACCATTAATAAGTGGATTATACAGCCACTGTATTCATCCGAATTGGATTCAAAAATGACGTTGTTTCAATTGTATAAAACCGAATTTTGTACGTTTCTACAGCAATTCAATAAATACATTAAATTGGCTTTACATTCCGATCTAGAATTTTGTAAAGAATCTTATACAGAAACAACTGGATACACGATACAGTTGACTGTCGCCAAATCAAATGCAATAAAATCTTCAATCTTAAATGGAACAAAACAGATTGCAGTGAATGACAAGATATTTGATTTGAATGATATTACGTTGCATAATATTACAAAAACAATTGTTGAAGTTCGCCATCCGTTATTAAATGAAATTCAAGAATATTTATCGACATTAGCACAAGAAATAAATGAACTGTCGAGCCAATTCTATTTACAAATTATTAAAGAAATTCAATCAAGTACAGTCATTCAAGATCTGGAAGATCTATCTTATTTTATTACTAAAACAGATGTGATTATAAATAAAGCATATCTATCTAAAAAATACAATTATTGCAGACCTACAATTGATACAAGTCGTACGGAATCGTATGTAAGTACGATTCAACTCCGTCACACATTAATTGAACATATCCAACAAACGGAATTATATGTAGCCAATGATATTTCGGTAGGATTGGAAGAACGTGGAATATTAATATATGGTACGAATGCAGTTGGTAAGACGAGTTTAATACGCGCACTCGGTGTTGCACTTATTATTGCCCAAAGTGGAATGTATGTCCCTTGTACATCGATGACATATGTTCCATATCGTTCGATAATCTCGAGGATTATAGGGAATGATAATATTCATAAAGGACTGTCCACGTTTGCGGTTGAAATGTTAGAATTGAGAACGATTTTAAGATATTCAGATGAATACAGTTTAATTTTGGGTGATGAATTATGTAGTGGAACGGAGCAAGAATCTGCAAACAGTATTTTTGTAGCAGGATTACAACATTTATACAGAGTGAAATCCTCGTTTTTATTTGCAACGCATTTGCATGATATTGTGCATTTTGAGGAGATTCGTCAAATGGAGCCTGCACTTGTATGTAAACATTTATCGGTTGTATATGACAATGAATTAGATTGTTTGATTTATAATAGGATATTACAGGCGGGATCAGGGGATAGAATGTATGGTTTAGAAGTATGTAAATCACTGCATTTGCCATCATTCTTTTTGAATGAAGCGTTCGATATTCGTAATAAATATTATGGTGTTTCGAAAGATAAGAAGACGACGTATAATGCGAAAAAAATTCGGGGGATGTGTGAAATATGTGGTCTTCAACTTGCGTCTGAAACGCATCATTTGCAGGAACAGAAGAATGCGAATGCAGACGGCTTTATTGGGTCTATACATAAAAATCATACTGCAAATTTGGCGTCCGTTTGTAATAAATGTCATAACGATATGCACGATCATGTGGAACCCGGTAAAAAACGGGTTCGTATGAAAACGACGACGGGGAAGGTGGTATTGCGTTATAAAGATGAATCTTAATGAAGAGAATAATAAAAAACTACTTAAATAGTTGAGATGAATAAATGTATTAATTTTATAAATGCTAATATTTTATACCGGTATTGGTTGTAAAAAATCTGAAATTCATACTGAAAAGGAATTTTTGAATATAATGAATAAAGAATTCACAAATAAAAATTGGACGGATGAATTTAGGTTGATTCCAAGAAAAACACATTACCAACTCCAATTCAAGGATTGGTGTTTACCAGAAGAGTTTACATTTTTTACATTAAAAGATTGGATTGAATATTCTGGTGCTGAAATTATGTGTGAAGATGAAGTAGCAAAAGCACAATACAATATATAAAATATGGATTTGTGTAAGAGGAACCACTCAAGAGTGGCTATAACCAAAATGTATACGGGTATTAAAAGAGAATAACAAAAATAATATATAAACATATCTTTATATTGACGATTATAAAATGAATAAACAAGTATTGTATGACAGTGTGGATGCTATTTATGAAAAATATAAAGATGATCCTTACATGTCGGAACGTATTGAAACCTATATTAAAAACCAATTGCCGTGTATTATAGAGGGGTTTCATCAAGATTATGAGACGCGTCAATCGCGTATGAAAGATTTGTTGGTTGAAAAAGACAAGTTTATCAATGATTTTTTACTGTTTCATCCGTACTATTATGTGTCGGCAACCAATAAATATTTTTATTATGATGGCATTCATTATTATGAATATACGGAAGATAATATTTTGATTAAAATATTAACTACGATTACAAAGGAGAAAACGTTGTTATGTTGGAAACAAAAGACCAAATTAACAATTATGAAAATGATAAAAGAGAATTTGTTGTTGAAGAGTATTCCTGAAACGACAACGATTCAAAATGTACTGTCCATTTTATATCCTACTTTTTTCACAAGTAAGACAGAAGCCAAATACTTTTTGTGTATATTAGGCGACAATATTAATAAAAAGAACACACATTTGAATCATTTTTTACCCAATTCATGTAAATTATGTATTCAAGAATTAAACTATATTTGTTTGACTGTGTTTGGTACTCAACTTACAAATACAATTAAACATAAATTCTCCGGACATGCATATGAAACCAGTCGTTTTTTAAAGGTAAATGAAACCATCCAAAATGATTTCAATATTGATATTTTGTTACAATCTGCGATGGATATATTATGTGTGGCATGTCATTATTCGATCCGTTATGGAGACAGTGATACATATGTGAGTACATATAGTCATGATAAAGAGTTGAATGATTATGTGTTTAGTTTGCAACATCAAACACAGGATACGGTAATGGATGATTTTATAAATAGTTATATTGTGTTTGAAAAGAATACGTCTCAAACACATCAATATGAGATTAGTTGGAAGAATATGTTGTATTTATGGAAGCATTATTTGTCTCTCAACAATTGGCCATTCATTGTATCGATGACTGTTTGCAAGCAATTGATAACAAGTAAATTGCAAGACAATTATAATGCGACGACGGATTCTTTTTATGGGATTCGGTGTGAGCACTTGCCGATAATACAGCATTTTTTGACTTTTTGGGATACGAGTGTGACGGCGACTACTAATAATGAAAATGATACATCTGAATATGAAATCAATGAGATTACGTTTATGTTTCAGAAATGGTGTTCTATGAATCATGTGAATCATCAGATGATGACAGATGATAAAATGATTGATTTGATCCAATTTTATTTTCCCACGATTGATATTATTCAGAATAAATACATTTATAATATTTCGTGTTCTATTTGGAATAAACATCATGATATAGATTTAGCCATTGAGCATTATAAATTAGAAACGGATGATAAGACAGTCAAATATAAAGAGAATGCATATTTATTTTACTGTAAATTTATTGTAGGTATTCATAAAAATAGGGAACAAATAGTGAGCAAACTCTTTTTTATGAGATATATTGATGAATTACAATAATCATCACATACACACATTATACAATTGATATATTCACTTCGGGATTGGCTCCACTTTTATATTTACCGATAGATGCAGTGACTGAATTTGGAACTACCCATTTTACAATCGTTGGTTGTTTTACGCCAACATGCACACGTTTGGTATTGGATGCATAGGATTGATGTAATCTATAATAACTCCATGCGCTTTCATTTCCATTTTTAAAGATTGGGATCCGTTCCACTTCGCATTGTTCATATAATAATTTGCTGATGTTTTTGAGTTCAGGTAGAACTTCTTTTACTTGTATTTGAACCGCTTTTTGAAGTAAAATCGGTTGGTCTTTGTGTAAACTATATTCTGTCATAATATCTTTTACTTGTCGTACAAGTTCTTGTAATTTGGTTTGTTTTAATTGTAATAAATGGGCGCGTGTTTCGTCAACATGAAATCCATTGTGTAATTCTAAATATTTTTTGTATTCGTTTTCGACCATTGTATATTCACGTACAAATTCATTGAATATTTTAGTGGTGTTTTCTTCGGTTTCATAGTTAAAAATGAGTTTGAGTTTACTTTCGATAATTGACTGTTGCATTGAGTTTTTGACTAAAGATAATTCAGATAACATTTTATCTACATCAAATGCATCACCACGATATAATTCTATATTAAAATCACAAGGGGATAGATGATCACCACATTTCACAGTATATCGTGAACTGGCGGATGAAAAAATGTTTCCGACTTCACGGTTACAACTCAAACATAGGGGTGTTATATTGGATGCGGCCACTTTTCGTTTCAATTTATTTCGTATTGATTTGGTGTTTGTTAGGATGTCTCGTCTTTTTTCATTCAATTTGCTGTAATACACACTGCGTATTTTAAAATAAATGGTTAATGCATCATTATAATCCGGTGTATCTTTGTTTGGTTCGATTACATTCATATTAATGTTGTTGATATCGGTATTACGAGCACCACCATACATATTTTTGTAATGTAATTGTACGTTTGGGTTGCCATCGGTTTTTAATTCGATTAAGGTGGGAGGGATGTTATAGATATGTGTGGTTTTGTTGTTTGCAATGTGGAGTCGTTTTAATTTCGGTAAATTTGCCAAATCAATGATTTTGATTGAATTGTTGTCGCAATATAATTCTTCGATTGTTTCTGGTAAATGGTTGAGTTCGGAGAATTGATTGTTTGATATTTTCAATACGGCTAATTGTTTGCAGGCGGTATATTGTAGTCGTTCAATATGGTTGTTTTCAATATTTAGTTTTAGAATGTTTGCAGGTAAATCGGGGAATTCGGTTAATATTTGATTTGGTATTTCTAAAGTAAGTATTTGAGATGGGATATTTTCTACGCGGGTAATATTCCCCTTTGTGAATGAAATGGATGTGATTCGATTGTCTAGAATGGATAAATCAATATCGCCACTCAATGGTTTTGTGATTGCAATTTCTTTTGATGTTAAATTCCCTAAAATAGTCTCCAAATCACTCTGTGCATTATTATTTGAACTTCGAATATCCTGCTGTTTACTAATAATAATGTTCATTTGTATTATATATTCAATAGGTATATATAATTAGCCCTTTCTTTTTATTTTTTTATCCATACGTAAATGTATTCCTTGTATTTGAGTCGGTTTGATTTTGACAGTTCTATTTTTAGATTCGATTTCCCTATTATAGGTACGATTATATCTTCATACAATGGTATGGGTATGTTTAAACAATATACTCCTTTTCGTTTTAAATTCGAGAATGTCTTTTCGACAATAGGAATGTAAAACTGGTCTTCCCATTCTTTCTTCGTTTTTCTATCAGTACCTGTATATATTTCTTTATTGTAATAGGGTAAACTAGTAAACACCATATCATAGGTAATACTCGAGTAATCAAAATCGAGACAATCCATAAAATGGAGTTTTATATTTGTTTTGGAAATTGGTTTGATTTCTTCTGTCATTTGTTTGTAGGGTGTTTGTAAGTTCATATTGGAATCAATTCCGATATAATTAGGTATATTCAATGCGGCGGCACCCAATAGTCGACCTCCCCATCCCATAGTAGGGTCTACTATGGTGGTTGGTTTGAATTGATCATACACTTTCATTGCCACAATCGGTTTAAAAATATTGATACTTCCGTAATATAAATTAAAAACACGATACCATATTTTGGGGTTATTGGATTGTATAGTGGCGTATTTAGATAGGAAGGCTT
>JACCEC011266122.1_pt1 | contig 12313 bp, 11 predicted proteins | sample 7450121 | NCBI WGS metagenome assembly JACCEC01 (sample SAMN15323455, study PRJNA562643) | freshwater metagenome | isolation source: river surface water | place: USA:Blue River Watershed | collected 2017-08-18 | reverse complement strand
GGCCACGACCCCCAGTGGGCCCGGAAGACCCGCGAATCGCGCCGGATGACCCAGGCCGCATGGGACTCCGAATACGAGCTGGCGTTCGGCGCGACCGACACCCAGGTGTTCCCATCGGAACTGGTGCGCCGCGCCACCCGAGGCCACTGGCGTGAGTGTGGCTCCGTCGGCCGCACCTACGTGATCGGTGTCGACCCCAACGCCGGTGGCAACGATTACTTCACAGCGATCGTGCTGGACATCACCGAAACGCCCTACGAGGTCGTTGGCATGTACCACGAGAACGGCAAGAGCACCGATTACAGCTTGCGCCATGTGAAAAGCCTCATCGAGGATTACCTTCCAGAGCGGGTAATCGTGGAGAAACAAGCAATGGGCGCTGTGATCGCAGAAGCGCTCTCCACTGCTTTGCCCAAATATGCTATCGAAACCTTCAACACCAGCCGCCCTAGCAAGATCGTTGCTACCGATCGCATCCTGTTCCTGATGGAACACGACGACTTGATTTTCCCCGAGGGCGCCATTCCTAATGAGCTTCGCGCTTTCCAACAGAAAGAATCCGGCCAACGAGAAGCTGCATCTGGAGCGCACGACGATTGCGTCATGGCTCTAGCGTTCGCCTGTCACGCCATTCCAGAGACTCCAAATACTGCAGGATTCTTCGCTCACATTTAATTGTATGCCGTATTACCGCAAACGCATGAGCGATAAGGACTTCTACTTATCGCAAGCGCGCCGTCCATTACGCAAAGACGCCTTCTCTCGCTTTCGCGGCGTGACCAAAGGTACTGCCACGCATCCCTATCGAGCTGCTATCACTCACATGGGAGTGCGCTACCAGATTGGCGTCTACAAATGCGAAATCGAAGCCGCCCGTGCCTACAACGAAGCTGCCTTGCGCATTGTTGGGGACTACGCGATCCTCAACGACATCCCGAGTCCGGGGGCTTAGCTATCTGGTGAAAGCAGCCGACTCATAATCGGCCTCAGGCGAGTTCGATCCTCGCAGCCCCCATCCATTCGTAGATCGCGTCTTCCCGGTGTGCTTCCCAGAAGCACTGCGCCCGGAACCACACGAGCCACTCCTCGGAACCCTTCGCCCGGTTGCACGTCGCGCAGGCCGCCACCAAGTTGCGCGGCACTGTGGGCCCGCCGCGACGTTTCGCCTTGATGTGATCCAGCGTGCCCGCTGGGGCTCCGCAGTACGCGCAGCAACCATCCCAGGAGCTCAAGATGCCCTGGCGGAATCGCAACTTCGCAAAGCGTTTCGAGCAGAGGAGGGACCCATCGATGTGATGGTCCAACATGCGCCGTCCGGCCGCTGACCAAGCGTACCGAGGTCGGCCAAGCGAAGCATTGAAAAGGTTACCTTACGTATCTAACTAGCATCGATAACTTTAGTCTATACAAAAAGGCTCACTAACAAGTTTCTCTCGCAGTGTCGACGCTCAGCGATAATCTTTCTATATCAATCAGCCCTACGGCCACCGTGGAAATGAATGCTGATAATTTCCGGAATGATGGTGCGTTAGTAAATGTACTGTCCGGCATGGGTCTAACGACCAAGGACAAGACAGTTGCTACTTCTGTAGGCTCTAAACCCATTCTCAGCGAGGGCGAACTCGAAGCCCTCTACGTCCACGGCATCCCCAGACGCTACGTCGATGCCATTTCCGATGAAATCCTGCGCCACAGGACCACGATCAAGCTTGGCGGTGACGAGCAGAAGAACGCCAACGACCTGATCGCCGACTTCGAGGAGTACCTCAAGGCCACCCAGTTCCACAACGCCTTTGCCGAGGTCGTCAAGCTTCAGCGCCTCTACGGCGGCGCCGGCCTGGTGCTTCTGATCGATGACGGTCTCCCTCCGGAGGAGCCCGTCGACCCCGCGCGGATACGCGCTGTCCGGGGCTATGTGCCCCTCTCCCGCTGGGAGCTGATTCCGGAAGACTTCTCGATCACCGACTACACCAAGCCCTCGCACTACCGGATCACCACCGCGCAGCGCCTCACGCCTGAGCAGCAAGGGCAATATGTCAATGTGCGCATACACTCATCCCGCGTAGCGCGCTTCGACGGGCTGTACCTGCCCTGGAACGTCCGAGTGCGGAACACCGGCTGGGGCCTTCCGGTGCTCCAACTCGTCTGGGAGGCGTACAAGCGCTACGAGACCGCGATGTCGGGCCTGGAGTCGATGACCACCGACTCGGACCTGTTCGTCCACAAGATCCCCGGTCTTTTCAACCGCATCGCTTCCGGCAACGAGAGCGATCTGCGCAAGCGCCTCGAGGCCAACAACCTCAGCCGCTCGGTCTACGGCGGCATGGTCGTCGACACCGAAGAGGAACTGAGTTTCCTCAACCGCGCACTCAGCAACATCGCCTCGGCGACCGATCCCTTCGTAAAGGATCTCCAAGCAGCGACCGGTTGGCCTGCCTCGATCCTCATGGGCGACTCCCCCGGGGGCCTGGGCAAAGAGGGACGCTTCGAAGAGCGCGTCTGGGCAACCCTTGTCGAGCAGTGGCAGGAGCTCTACTGCCGAACGGCGGTGACCGAAGTCTTCACTTACATCCTCGCCTCGCGCGAAGGACCAACCCGAGGGCGGCCCCCTCAGAAGTGGAGCGTCGAGTTCCCGAGCGTTTTCACCGAGACGGCAAGTGAAAAGACTGCCTTACGTCTTCAGGTTGCTCAGATCGACGCCCAATACATCAATCTTGGTGTCCTAAACGCTCTCGAGGTGCGCGAAGCCCGCTTTGGAGGCACGGAGTACAGCATTGAGACAACCCTTAGTGAAGTCATCACTGAGCAGCTCGTTACTCAAGCAGACGCATCATTCCAGAGCCAAATGATGAGCTATCAGGCCCAAGCGGACGCACTGAACAACCCGCCTGCACCTATTGAAGGTGAACAGCCGCAGGAGGAGACTGCAGAGTCACCCCAACCAGAGCAAGAATCAAAAACAGATTCAGCAGAACAGATTTACGTACACGGATACCGCATTAAAGAAACGCATCGGAAAAACGATGTATGTATAGGGTTTTTAGTAGCACCTGATGGGCAAAGAATTGATGCAGGAGTAAACGCTCCGCTATTCGTAGTAGGTCCTCAGCGCGCTCACGGACGCAAGCTCTACCGAGCTCGATTCGATGTGGAGGGGCAGCTGTCTGACGGTCCCTATGCCATTGGTTTCCGCACACTGCAAAGCGCCAGGCGGGCAGTCGCCTCGTTCTACCCGCGGCAGACTGTAGCCGGGCTCTCCCCTGTATCCGAGGGCGAAGCAGAAGCCCTCCGCGCCGGATGGGAGCAGTACTGATGGGAAACCAGACTCCTGAGACCATCCGCACCGCGGCGTACCTCGCAGCTCGAGAACGCCTCGACGCTCGCAAGACCACGCGCAACGTCCAGTGCAACCCGCCCAACATTCGGTGCGGCAACCGTTGCATCCCTCCTACCTGGGATTGCCGCCTCAAGGGCCAAGGGACTGACCCCCACCTGCGTGCCGTCAAGACCGACCCCCTCGGCGGCCTGGCCAACATCCAACGCGGCTTCGGTCGAATCAGCCGAGGAGTCGTCAAAGGCAACTTCTCCGAGGTCGAGGGCGGCAAACGCGCCATCATCCGCGGCGCCGTCAAAGTCGCCCCCGGCAACATCCAGCAGAAGAAAGAGCTCCAGAAGAAGCTCGAAGATCGCACCCGCGCCATCGGCATTGGCCTAGCCGTCGTCACTGGCGGCCTCGGGATCCACGCGATCCTGATGAAGAACAACACCTTCGGCTACCGGAACGGCCTCGGCGCCGACATCAACAGTGCCACCCGTGCCGGCATCAGCAGAGTCCTCGACTCGCTGCCGTTAGTAGGGGCACAACGAGCTCGTACCCGCGAATCTGTATCAGGGGCCGTTGGAGCTGCCACTGCGCGCTTCGCCACCGAGGCCGTATCCGGTCCCGACGTCATGCGCGCCACCCTGGGCACAGGTGGCGAAGCGATGCTCTCCCGCGCCCCACTGCGCGACAACGCGGGCCAACTCGTCGTCGACACCAACCGCGTCGACCGCGAATCCAGCTCCGACAACTTTTACACCTGGAACCAAAAGCACCGCGAAGCCTTCTGGACTTCCAGCATCAATGAATCCGGCGTCGGCGCTGACCGCAACTCCAAGTTCAGCGTCTTCGCTCGCCCCACCGCTGAAGAACACCTCGCCCGCCAGTTCAATCTCACCGGCGACGAGGCCCTGACCACCCGCTCCATCAAAGACGCCATCACCGCCCGGGTCGAAACCGAGCGTGGTGACCTCATCGCCCTGGCCAAACAACAAGGCTTCCGCGTCTCCCGCTCTGGTGGCCGCGAATCCATCAACGAAGCCGACCTCGGTACCTTCATGCGCGGCGTGGTCCGCAGCAGCGGAGGCTCTGCCGGCTACTCCCCAGCAATCCGCCGTGAGCTCGAAGGTCATATCGAGGGCGTCCTCACCCGCAGCCCCGCTGCCTATGCCAACACCATCTACGGCCGCACGGTCCGTGGTTTCAACGACTTCTACAAGGAAGTCGGCGACATCGCCCGCAACACCGCGGGCGCCAGCACTCTTGACCCTTCCCTCCGTCAACGCGGCTACGGCGAGATCCTCGGTTCCGCCGACCTCACTCGAGCGCGATACCTCTCAGGCCGGATGGGGCTGACCCGCCCCGTAGCAGGTGACGCCCACGCTGAGCTGATCCGCACCGCCTACTTCGCCACCCGCGTCGCCGGCACCCGGAGCAGCACCTACTCCATCACCGACCGCCTCGCCCTCAGCGCCGCTTCCGAGCTCGCAGGCCGTCCGATCACAACGACCGCAGACGCCATGCGCCTACTCCAATCCGATTACGGCTTCACCGGCGCTGTCCGCGTCCGCTCCCCCCGCGAAGCCACACCCCGCGCTGCAGCACCCAGCACCACCGGCCAACCCCGCCCCGCCCGCCGCCGTGTTCGCTCCCGTTCCGAGCTGATCCGCACCCTCACGCAGGGTGGCCTCTCCCCCGAAGCCGCCGCTGCCGAAGCGGATCGGATCATCGCCAGCCGTGGCGACGAAGACGACTTCGCCCCCGAGCTCGTCCGCACTGCCACCTACCTCGCCGCCCGCGCCGACTTTCAGGAGGGCAAGCGCCTGGGAAAGCCCTGTGGCGCCTCGCACATTCCGAAGGCGCATGAATGCCGGAAGGGCCAAGGCGCCCCTACCCCCGAGAGCGACCAAAAACGCAAAGCCGCAATCATCGCTGCTGTCGCCGGGGGCGCAGTCGCCCTGGCTGTAGCCGGAAGCGTCGCTTACAACCTCAAGACCCTGAGCGATCCAACGAAGTCTCCCCTGGCTCCGAGCCCGGGCATCAAAGACCTCGTCAAGTCCATGAAGCAAGAGGCCGGCACCAAAAGTGCCAGCGAAGCCATGGGTTACTACTACACCCAGAAATCCGGCCTCAAACCGGGTGACGTGGTCTATTTCCGCAACGAGAAAGACCCCGCCGCGCACTTCGGCATCTACCTGGGAGAAGGGAAAGACGGCAAGGTCCGAGCCGTTATTGCCAACACGAACAAGTCCCGCTTCAGCTGGACCGACGTTGCCGAGATCGGCGCCACCAAGCCGGGCCTGAAAACCTCTCAAGCCCTCATGCCGCCCCTGGTCAAGGCCCCCGATCCCAAGTTCAAAGCCACCACAGGCACTCCCTTCACCAACGAAGAAGTCGTCAAGCGCGCCATCCGCATCGCCGGCACTGACTACAAGTTCTCCCTGACCAAGGACAACTGCGAGGCCCTCGCCAATGGCATCGCTTACGGCGTCCCCGAGTCTGAACAGCTCCAGCGTTTCCGTCGCGCCACCCGCGCAGTGGTCGACGTCGGTGTCTCTCGCGGTCAACGCCGCGAAGGGCGCGAAGCCATCTATCAAGGTCGCGCTCAAGGCCGGGGCTACACCGCAACCGAGTTCGTCACCTTCCTCCAAGGCCAACGCGAATTCAGCTCCCCGGCAGGCAAAGACCTCGCCAGGCAGTACGCCCAGTACTTCGAGGGCTCCCGCCTTGATGCGGAGCGCGCTGCCGGCGGCTTGATCAGCCCGGACGAGCTTTGGTCTCGCATCAAGACCTACGGCCCTGCGGTACGGGCACAAGCCATGGCGGACTACCTCCTGATCCAGCGCTCCCAGGTGGAGATGGACCGTGGACGTCGTTGAGCGCTACAACCTGAGCCTCCGCACCACCGAGGACGGCACGCTGCGCCTGCTGAACCGTGTCCTCGACCAAAGCTTCAACCGCCTGGTGCGCCGTGCTCGGGTTCACATGCGCGTGGGTTATGCAGATCCTGCATCACGCAACCTCGCCCTACTGCAGGAGTTTCGAAACCTCGTCCCCGCCTTCCGCCCCGACCGAGTCGACGCCTACGACACGCTGCTGCGCAACCTCGTCGGAGAAGCCAGCACCCGCGGGATCGAGGTCGCGTCCAACCTCACCGAACAAATGCGCCCCGGCCGCCCCCGCATCGACGTCTCGATCCCCCTCGAAGCCACCGCTGCAGCTGCCGCCCAATCCAAGGGCTACCTCCGCAAACACGGCGAATACTTCGCCACCACCTCAGCTGAGATCGTCGCCCAGGGTGTCGCTGAAGGCCGCCCCACCGATGACATGGTCCGCGACATGCGCTCCCGCCTCGGTGTCGTCAAAGCCCGCGCCGAGACGATTGTGAGGACCGAGGCGCTTCGTGCATATTCAGAAGCCAGTAATACTTACTACGCAGCACAAGGCATAGAACTTGTCAGTTTTTACGTAGGTGCAGATGACCGAGCCTGTCCGGTGTGTAGCGCAAGAGCAGGCCGCATCTACAAGCGCACTGACATCAGAGTTCCTCTACATCCACGTTGCAGGTGTTTCCTCAGTCCTTGGGATCCTGATTTAGCTGAAGTGGATTCGACATACGCTTCCGGGCCCGCGCGTCATCGAGCAGAAGTTGCTCGTGAGAGTCAGAATATGCTTAGCGATGATCTTGTACGAGCAGTGTTCGAGGTTCAAGTTCCAGTGCCTGTGCAATAGGCCAACCGCGCCGGATACGCGCTCTAACACGAGAATCGGGCAAAGACTGCACACGGCACCAATCACTTATGATCATTCTTTGTCCTGCATAACTGAACCATATTTGGCGCCTTGTGTTCTTCGCCTGATCACCTTCAGGAATCCACTTGCAATTCGCTTTGCAATAAGATCCAGCATTGTCGATGCGCTCTAAAGAGAAGCCCACAGGTCGCTCTCCCATATCCCTGATAAAATTAGAAAATGCCCGCCAGCTTGGGTCCATGCCTATGTCGGCGTATTCAGCACGCGTTTTCAGGCGTCTTTTCATGGCCTGCCAAGAGCGATACGCGGGAGAGCCGTAGTGACCATGCTTAGTTGCATTTATTCTTCGAGTCGACTTAGACCAACCCCAGCAGCCGCAGCTTTGAGTCTTTAATATCGGCCTTAAATTACCAATAAAGATTTCCCTCTCGAAACTGCAGTCACACCTACACAGCCATTTTTGTTTAGTAGTTCGAGTAAGCGCTGTCCACCGCCCGAAGCGCTGACCGGTCAGGTCAATTACTCTCGTCATGACGCCTCCTACTCAGGTTGTCCGGGGTCAGGGTGTTGGCCGCACCGCTGATCCATCCAATCTAGGTTGTTAGCCTTGGCTATCAGGAACCGGGCGGACGCGCCCTCCCGCCATGGCTACCCCCTCTAAGAAGTCCGCCGCCTACGAGAAGGGCCTTCGCGAAGGTCGCGCCGACAAGTCCAAGCCCTCCATCGAGATCGAAATCAAGCCCGAGGGCGAAGAGGAAGAGGGTCCGGAAGGCGAAGAAATGGACGCCTCCAAGCCCCACTCCCGCAAACGGAGCGCCAAAGGCGCCAAGCACACCAAAGCCCCCATGGATGGTGGCATGTACGGCAAAAAGCCGATGGACGGCGAAGGCTGCAACTGCGGTAAGCGCAAAGCCAAGTGCGACGGCAGATGTGGCAAGAAGATGGACCGCAATGACGCCCTGACCCCTCAGGAGTACCTCGCTGCTTGCGAGCTCGGCATCCAAGGCCGTAGCCGCTCCTACATCCGAGCCCGGCTCGACGCCGCTGAGCGCCTAGACCTCAAGTGTGGCAAAGGCGCCATCTCCGAGGGCGAAAAGTGCACCAAGGGTGCGGCGCAGAAGGTCGATCCCCAAGCTGCAGCAAAGAAAGAGTTCCGCACATTGATGCGTGATCCCGTCGCAGCAAACCGTTTCAACAAAGCGAAGGGCACCACCAAGGGCGTTGGCAACAAAATCAAAGCCACCGGCGAACTTGCAGCACGCCTTGGTGGTGGCGCTGCTGTCGGTTTCGGTCTAATGCAGACCTTTGAAGGTGCGATGAGGGGCAACCTTGGCGAAGCGAGCCGTGGCTACCGCAACATGCAGCTCGGCGCTTCCGCGATTCAAGTAGCGGCTGCAAGCAAAGCCTCTCGCATGGGCAAAAAGGAGCTCTCCAAAGAATTCCTCAAGAGTGCCGGACGCAACGCCGCTATTGGTGTAGGCCAAGAAGCCGCTATCGGGGCATTTGCAGGGTTCCAGCGTGCTGGAGGTGTAGCTGGTGTTCGTAGGAGCGTGCGTCGTGCCTACCAGGGCACTCGCATGCGCACCTCTGGTATGCGCTCCACACCCAGCGGCACTGGTTGGGCCTCTTCCGCGTACGACCGCCCCCTGAGCGGTCGCCGCGACGCCGTCTACGCCGCCGGCTTCTCCCCCGAGCTCGACCAACTCGCAATCTGAGCCGTGGATCTGACCCCCGCCACTCTCCGCCTCGACGCTCAGGGCCGCCCCTGCGGCCAAAGCCACATCGCGGCGAGCAAAACCTGCCGCCAAAAGGGCTCGTTCCCTACACGCAAAGCCATCGCCGCCGGACTCGGTGTCGCTGCTCTCGGAGCCGGGGCCTATGCCCTCACCCGCCAAGGAAACTCTCCAGCCACTGGAGCTGCATCCTCGGGACCTCCGCGCCTTCCGAGACTGGGCCCCACCGTGCAGCCACGCCTTCCCGGCCTAACACCTCGAGCCCTTCTCAAACCCGCACCTCCGCGCCAATCCAAGACTCAGCGCATGCGAGCCAACACCGCGGCCGCAGTACGTAATGCCGAGGGCGCCATCGCCCAGACCGCCCGCGAGGAAGTCCGCCGCCTCGGTCAAATCGGCAACACCATGGCCACAACCGGTGAAGCCACCGGCATGGCGATCAAGACCGGCCTGCGCGAGCTGCGTCTCCGTACCGAAGCCGCTCGCCGCCGCTACGAACCCGGCTACCGCTCCCCGGACCAACGCCGCTTACCTGGCGGAATCCAAGCCCAGCTCCCTCGAAGCACCTCCGAGCGTGAAGGCATCCCCATCGATCCCCGCACCGGCCAACCGCGTCGCCGCCGGGCCCAAGGCTTCGGCCGCCGCGACAACTACATCCAGCACTACGCCCCGGTCCAACTCCAACCACCCACCCGCCGCGACGCCTGCTGGGAGGGCTACGAGCAGATCGGTATGAAGCGCAAAGGCAAGCGCAAGGTGCCCAACTGCGTCCCTACCGCCCAGAAGCAAGCGCAGAACGACACCGAGGACGGCAAGAAGTACACCAAGGTCGTCACCAACCCCGAGACCGGCCGCAAAAACAAGGTCCGCTACGGCGCTAAGGGCTACAAGATCGCCCCCGGGACCGACAAAGGCGACAACTACTGCGCCCGCAGCTTTGGCGACATGAAGTCGCACGGCAAGGACTGCTCCGGCCCTGATCGCAACACGCCCCTATGCCTCTCCCGGGCGAAATGGAAGTGCTCGGGAAAGACCTCACGCCGGTGAAACCCGCTCATCCCCCCGAGCACGCCATCACCCGCCTCTGGTTCTGGAACCACGCCGGAGCCCAGACACTTCTGTGCCCCGCCCACGAAGCGACAGACATCCGACGTCGCCTGCTCGCCGAGGGCGCCGTGGTCTACCACACCGAGGTCTATAACGCTTAGAGCCCTTCGATCAGCCCCGAGGCCGAGATCCCATACAAGTCTGCTAACTCAAATAGCTTTGATACTGCGAACTCAATTTCCCCCTTTTCCAAGCGACAATAAGCTGCTTGACTGATAGCAAGTTTCTCCGCTATCTGCGTCTGCGTGTATCCCGTCTTCCCTCTTAGCTGTCTAATACGCTCACAAAGTGCGAGCTGACGATAGATCGCCACTTCCGGCCATACGCTATCCGAATAAGCCTAACGCTTGCAGCGATAAGCCTTAAGCTGACGCCATGGAAACATCCGTTTCTCGCTACGATTTCGCGCCCATTACGGGCAGCGAAACCACCGACGAGGGTTATCTCCGCGTCTGGTGTCGTGCTGCGCGTGTAGGCACTCAGCTCTACAAGCGCGCGGATGGCTCCCAGGTCCGGGAATACCGTCCTCCAGAAGAGGTCAGTTCCCCGGAATCGCTCTCCACGTTCGGCATGAAACCCGCAACGTGGGGTCACCCACCTGTTCTTCTCGATTCCGCCAATACCAAGCAGTTCCAGGTCGGTTACTCCGGTAGCCAGGTCCGGTACAACGACGGTTTTGTCGAAGTTGCCTTAGTCGTCACTGACCAGGACAGCATCGAAAAGATCAAGCGCAAAGACGCCACTGAGGTCTCTGCCGGCTACAAGGTCGACTTCGACCCGACTCCCGGTATCACCCCCGAGGGCGAGTCCTACGACGGCGTTCAGCGCAACATCCGGGTGAACCACATCGCGATCGTCCCCCGCGGCCGGGCTGGCCCGGAGGTTCGCCTGCTCATGGATCGCATGGATGCGGCCGATGCCGTCGCCTTCGATCCGGCGCTCCAGCCCTGTACACCTGCATCTCCCGTAATGGCTTCCGTCAAACTCGACGGCCTGGAGATCGATCTGCCCGCAGAAGCAGCTAGCGCGGTCCAGTCCTTCGCACGGGACATGGAGCGCCAGCTCAAGTCTGTGACTACTGAGCGCGATCAGCTTGCCACCAAGCTCGATGCGCAGCAGGAAGAGATCGACGCCCTCGCCTACGAAAAAGAGGCCGCTGAAGGCCGAGCCGACGCTCTCGAAGAGCGTGTCACCGAGCTCGAATCCACCTCCTCCAGCCGCATCGACACAGCCGAGCTCGACCAACTCGTCGCTGCTCGCCTCGCCACGCTGCAGAAGCTGGCACCCGCCTTCGCCGAAGACTTCAAATTCGACGGCATCGATAACGAGGACCTCTACGCCCAGGCGTTCGAGAACCTCACAGGCTCCGCTCCTCGCGAAGACGCTGAATCTGGCTACGTCCAAGGCGTTGTGGACGGCATTCTCGCCGCCCGCGCTGATGCCGACGAGGACGAAGCAGGCGAAGAAACCCCCGAGGACGCAGGCGATGAGCCTGAAACCAAGGAGGACCGCGCCGACAGCACCACTTCCCTCCGCGACGCACTGAAAGGTGCCGGCCGTGGCTCTGCTTCCTCGGTAGACACCTACCGCGCCAAGCAAGCGGAAGCCTGGAAGCGTCCCCTCACCGCCACTAAGTAAGGAGTTCCTTCCATGGCCGTTACCTTCACCGCCACTACCGTCACCAACCCCACCGGCGCCCAGGGCAGCTACCCGCTGCGCGAAGTTGCCGGTCACGAGGGCATGCTGGCTGACCTGCAGGCCTACGTCTGCCGCAGCTATCGCAACCAATCCGGCGCCGCCATCCCTTATGGCGTGCTGGTTGCAACCGACAACAGCCCCACCAGCAACGACGCCCTCGCCGTCGAGATCGCGACCGGCACCACCCTGATTCAGGGCATCACCGTCGACACCCTCACCATCGAGGGTGCCAAGGCGGGCATGGTGTACACCCCCATCCCGACCCCGATTTATTCGGATGGTCGTCTGGGCTATCCCGACAAAGAGACCGTGAACGTGGTCTCCAAAGGCGTGGTCTGGGTGTATAGCGCCACTGCCATCGCCCTGGGCGACGCAGTCCGCTTCTACAACGCGGACCACTCCGGCACCGTCGCCGGGGCTTTCCTCGGTCGCTTCACCAAGACCGCCGTCGCCAACAAGACCGTCGCCATCACCGGCGCTCGTTGGCTGTCTGAAACCACCGCCGCGGGCCTGGTTCTGCTGGAGATTGACATCCCCGGCATGACCTACTCCGCCGACACTTGATCACGGAGCTTCCTCCCATGACCACCGAAATCCGTAACGACGAGGTCGGCATCTTTCTCGCCCGCGAGCTGGAAACCATCCTGGCTCGCACCTTCGAGGTCGAGTACGCCGACATCAAGTACAGCAGCCTGATCCCCAT
>JACCEC012968565.1_pt1 | contig 12314 bp, 11 predicted proteins | sample 7450121 | NCBI WGS metagenome assembly JACCEC01 (sample SAMN15323455, study PRJNA562643) | freshwater metagenome | isolation source: river surface water | place: USA:Blue River Watershed | collected 2017-08-18 | reverse complement strand
CAACTGGCGCATTCTGATGCTGTCGTCTTCCCTCTCACTCAAGGACAGAGACAAATTGCGCAAAGCACTGGTATGGCAAGGATTCGGGGCATGGCAAAACCAGGCGTTTGTCCACCCCGGGGCAGATTTGAAAATCACCATGGCCTTGCTTGAGCGCGAAGGGCTTGGCCACTTACTGCCGCATTGCTGGCCGCTGTTGGCACAAAGCTTGTCGCAAGTGAATGTGCAAACTGACCGGCAAGTTGCCGACGGGATTTGGGATTTAAAACTATTGGCTAAAAGTTACAAAGCGTTTTCCGCCACTTACCTCCCATTGATTGCTGAATGGCAGTCAACAGGCCCAAAGCCAGCAACAGAACACACTGAGAAAGCGTTTTTATTGCGATTGCTCTTGATCCATGACTTCAGACGTTTGTTATTACGAGATCCTTCTTTGCCTTTGAAATTGCTGCCTGCGCAGTGGCCGGGGCATGCTGCGCGTCAAACATGCATTGACTTGTATGAGTTGTTGCGCCCTGCCTCTGAAAAATATTTGGATCTGCATTTGCAACTTGCGGACGGCAGCTTAACCAGCAGTAGGAAAGTACTCTCGCAAAGATTCAAAAAATGTTGATAATCAACGCTTTCTGAAATAGCCTATCAGCAATAAGTTAAGCACCTCCCACTTATTGCAAACGAAGAAAGCATGCGATGTCGTTCAATGTAGTTGGTCTGGCGCTCAAGCGTCCTTATACGTTTGTTGTGATGGCCATATTGCTACTCATACTTGGCCCATTGGCAGCACTTAAAACACCTACCGACATCTTTCCGGAAATTCGCATTCCGGTCATCGCTGTTGCGTGGGCCTACACAGGCCTTCCACCTGACCAAATGGCTGGTCGCATCAGCACGCTTTACCAGCGGGTATTGACGACCACAGTCAATGACATTGAACACATCGAAGCCAATTCATATGCGGGCGTTGGCATTGTCAAAATCTTTTTCCATCCCGGTGTCAATATTGCAGTTGCCAATGCGCAGGTCACAGCCATTTCTCAGGTGTTGATACGGCAAATGCCCCCGGGCACATTGCCGCCATTGATCGTCAACTACAACGCGTCGACCGTGCCTATTCTTCAACTGGCTTTGGCAGGTCAAGGTTTGTCAGAGCAAAACTTGGCGGACATCGGTTTGACTCAGGTCCGTACACCTTTGGTCACCGTGCCCGGCGCAGCCATTCCTTTTCCATACGGCGGCAAATCGCGTCAGGTGCAAATTGATTTGAATCTGGCCCAACTGCAAGCGCGGGGCTTGGGTGCACAAGACGTGGCAAATGCATTGGCCACTCAAAACATCATCACGCCAGTGGGCACGCAAAAAATTGACAACCTCGAATACACCGTCAGTTTGAACAACGCAGCTGTGACCATCAAAGATCTGGGTGACCTGCCAATTAAAAATGTCAACGGCGCCATGGTCTACATCCGGGATGTGGCCAATGTGCATGACGGCAATGCACCGCAAACCAATATTGTTCACGTCAACGGCAACCGCTCGGTGTTGATGTCGGTGTTGAAAAACGGTACCACCTCTACCTTGGCGATTGTTGATGGCGTGCTGGAAAAATTAAAGTCCATCAAATCATCTTTGCCTGAAGCGCTCACAGTTCAACCCATCAACGACCAGTCTTTGTTTGTCCGCGCCGCCATCAAAGGCGTTGCGATTGAAGGTGTGATTGCGGCAGCCCTCACCAGCTTGATGATTTTTCTTTTCTTAGGGAGTTGGCGCTCGACCATCATCATTGCGCTGTCTATTCCTTTGTCCATCATGGGTGCCATTTTGGGCCTGTATGCCCTTGGCGAAACTCTCAACATCATGACGCTGGGAGGCTTGGCGTTGGCAGTGGGCATTTTGGTGGATGACGCCACAGTGACGATTGAAAACATCAATTGGCATTTGGAACAAGGCAAGGATGTGGAGACAGCCATTCTTGACGGCGCAGATCAAATTGTCGCGCCTGCGTTTGTCTCTCTTCTTTGTATTTGTATTGTGTTTGTGCCGATGTTTTTCCTTGATGGCGTGTCACGGTTTTTGTTTGTACCTATGGCGCTGTCAGTGATGCTGGCCATGGCGTTTTCCTTTTTCTTGTCGCGTACCTTGGTGCCCACCATGGCGAACTACTTGCTTAAACCACATGCGCCGCACACGGACATGCATGGCAACAGCGCAAGTTTGCCCCCTACGCGTAACCCCATCGTCCGCTTTCAACGCAGATTCGAATCTGCATTCGAAAATTTCCGTGCCGGCTACAAAGACCTGCTGCAGCTTGCTTTGTCCAACCGTTGGCCTATCTTGATGGGGTTCATGGGTTTTGTCATGGCTTCATTTGCCTTGGTCCCTTACCTGGGCACCAATTTCTTTCCCGATGTCGATGGCGGTCAAATTTTGATTCATGCGCGGGTTCCCGTCGGCACACGCGTTGAAGAAACTGCAGCACGCTTTTCCCAAATTGAAAAAGCCATTCGCCAAGTGATTCCTGATGAAGAAATCACGACATTGGTCGACAACATCGGTTTGCCACCCAGTTGGATCAACCTCATCTACAACAACACAGGTGTGATCGGCACCATGGACGGTGACATACAAATTGCCTTGCGCAAAGACCACCGCCCAACTGCCGACTATGTTCGCGAGCTTCGCAAAACCTTACCTGAGGCTTTTCCGGACACGGTGTTTTCTTTTCCCCCTGCCGATATCGTCAGTCAAATTTTGAACTTTGGTGCACCTGCACCTATCGATATTCAAATCAGAGGGGCTAATCTGGCCGCCAATTTTGACTACGCGAATAAATTGCTCAAAGAAATTCGCGGCATTCCCGGCGTGGCAGACGCCCGTATCCAACAATCCGCCAAAAGTCCGGTGCTTGAAGTCAATTTAGACCGCAGCCAAGCCCAAAACATGGGCGTGACGCCCAGGGACGTCACAAACAATATGGTGGTTAATTTGGCAGGTAGCAGCCAGGTAGCGCCCACATTTTGGTTGAATCCCGCCAACGGTGTTTCTTATGCAGTCGTCATGCAAACGCCTCAGTACAACATGGACTCGCTCAATGCCTTGACCAATTTGCCTGTCGGCGCCAGCGGCAGCGCCAATCAACCGGTGCTGGGCGCACTCTCCACCATCAATCGCAGCACCAGAAATGCGGTGGTCAGCCAGTACGACATTCAACCCATGGTTCAAATCAACGCCACCACGCAAGACACCGACTTGGGCACGGTAGCCAAGGAAGTCAGACGCGTCATCGCGGCCACAGAGGCTGACTTGCCCAAAGGCAGCAAAGTCGTTTTGGTGGGTCAAGTGCGGACCATGGAGAAAGCTTTCTCCGGTTTGTTGTGGGGGCTGCTCGGTGCTGTGGTCTTGATCTACTTTTTGATCGTGGTCAATTTCCAATCATGGAGCGATCCTTTGGTGATCATCAGCGCTCTCCCCGCCGCATTGGCAGGCATCGTCTGGATGCTGTTCGCGACCCGAACCACTTTGTCTGTACCGGCGTTGACCGGGGCCATCATGTGCATGGGCGTGGCCACCGCCAACAGTGTGTTGGTGATCAGTTTTGCGCGGGAACGCTTAGCGCAATTAGGAGACCCGATAGCAGCCGCGCTAGACGCAGGCTTTGTGCGTTTTAGGCCCGTCTTGATGACCGCTTTGGCCATGATCATTGGCATGGTGCCCATGGCCTTGGGTCTGGGTGAAGGCGGCGAACAAAATGCGCCGCTGGGTCGCGCTGTCATTGGCGGTCTCATGCTTGCTACGGTCGCCACCTTGGTGATCGTTCCACTTTTGTTCAGTTTGGTGCACGGACGCAAACGCGCCGGCGCAACCACTTCGTTTTCCTCTGGAGTCAGTCATGTCTAAGCAGTCCGTTCCCACAGTGTCTCGCGGTTTTCTCTGGATTGCATTGGCTGCGGCCGGCGTACTAGCCGGTGTCGTCGTCTTCAATGGCATACAAGCACGGGCCAAGGACGGCGAAAAATTAAAAGCACTGGCTGTCAAGCAATCAACGGTCACCGTCAGTGTCATTTCACCGACAAGCAACACAGACCCCTCTGTTTTAAGCATTCCGGGCCGTATTGAAGCCTATGCTAAAGCGCCTTTGTATTCGCGCATCAGTGGTTACTTAAAGAGTTGGAAAGCAGATATCGGAACACCGGTGAAAGCAGGTCAACTGCTGGCTGAAATAGACACGCCGGATTTAGACCAACAAATATTGCAAGCCAAAGCAGAATTGGCCAGCACACAAGCCAATGCCGCTCTTTCCGAAAACACGGCAAAACGCTGGAAATCACTGGAAAGCGCCAACTTCGTATCCGGCCAAGCAGTTGAAGAAAAAATGGGGGACTACAACGCCAAAATGGCCGTGGTCAATGCCTCTCAGGCCAACGTCAACCGGCTACAGGCCTTGAAAAACTTTTCCCGCATCGTGGCGCCGTTTGATGGCGTGGTAACCGCCCGCAACACCGATATCGGGCAGTTAATCAACGTCGGCGGCGCACCGGGCACTGAATTGTTCGTGGTCTCTGATGTCAAGCGTCTGCGCCTTTATGTCAATTTGCCGCAAAACCAAATTGCATTTATTCAAAAAGGTTCATTGGCTAAATTCACAGTTCCTGAACAACCGGATCAGGTCTATACAGCTACTGTTCAATCAACTTCTCAAGCCATCAACAGCAGCTCAGGCAGCATGCTCGTTCAGTTATCGGCTGAAAACAAACGAGGTGAGTTGCTGCCCGGTGGTTACGCCAGCGTCAGTTTCAACATCCCTGCGCAAGCAGATCGATTGAGCGTTCCTCCCAGTGCGTTGGTCTATACAAAAGCCGGCGTATTGGTCGCCACTGTGAACCCGGAAAACCGCGTCGTGATGAAACCTGTGGTGATCGCCAGAGACTACGGTAACCGGCTTGAGTTGCTTTCTGGCTTGCAATCCACTGACAGAGTGATTGAAAATCCACCTGATGGTGTGACGCAAGGTGACTTGGTGCAAGTGCGTGTAGTTCAAGCATCACATTAACTTTGAGCCCAAACTTAGTTGCTTGTGAAGAATTCACCAACTGACTTGTCGCTGATTTGCAAATTTACGCAATCATTAAATTCAACAAATTAATCATTTCTTGACTCAATATGACAAAAACGATAATAATTCCGCAAATGTTTTTTAGCGCTTGATGACACACAATCATTTTTTTGAACTGATGGTCAACCCTGAAGCATTCACCCCCATGGAGACAGTGCGTGCTATTTGATCACTGTGCGCAATGTCAGCGATGCTGCAATGTGGATGCCGGCTTTCCTCCACTGGAAATCACATTAACAGCCAAAGAACAAAAAAAGCTGGGCTCTGTTTGTATTGAAACCAGTTGTACGCACTTAGGACCCAAGGGCTGCACCATGGGTGAAAACAAGCCCTTCGGCTGCACGCTTTATCCACTCAGTTACAACCCTAATAACAAAAGTTTTTATTTCGATACCGACTGTCCTTTGATGGACGACTATTTCGACAGCTTATCCATCAAAGACAGTGATGCCAATCAACACCTGAGCAAGGTGAATGAAATCATTGTTCAACTGGAAAAAACAGATCCAACGTTTTTGCAAACGAACCACGAAGTCGATGTTTCTTACTTTGATCTCAAGCGTGTTCCTGCTGTACATTTCACCCCAAAACAAAAAATAAAAAAATCAAAACTTTAAAGGCAACAACATGAATGGCATGCTCTATCAATTTAAACCTGCACATCAAATTTCTTCCGGTCCCAAGGTACATGAAGTCGGTTACCAAAGTTGGACAGAAGACAACCTGCTGGTTGAAAGTGAGCACAACGACATTCTTTACTACACCACTCGCTGGGACGCCCTTTGCCCCTATATCAATGTGACGCAGGAGATGCTCGACTCCGCACCTCGTCCGTTTGTGGTTTACGCATTGCCCCCTGACAGTCCCTTTGGTGTGCCTATCAATGACAAATACGGCTTGGTCAACACCATGGATGAAGCCTTCTGGACCGAAGCACGCCGTGAGCGCAAATTCCGCGAGTACGACAAACAGTACAAAAATTTTGTCTACACCGAGGAAGTCATACCCGGCTCTCAGTTGACAGTTGAAGACATGTTTGAAATGGGCGGTGAGCATTTCGCCAATTACTACATTGACGACCGTGAAGTTGAAGGTTTTGTGGACTATGTCCGCAATCTGGATGTGCTGATACTCAGGGTTCACAGCCCAGAAGGTGAACTGGTACTGACAGATGTGTCTATCGTGCTGCCCAAGTACAACCAGTTGTACGGCAGTTTCTGTCAGTGGAACCGTGATTACAAAAACCGCTCACCCGGCATATATGCTTGTTTGCAAGCCTGCCGTTGGGCAAAGAAAAACGGCTTACGCTATTACAACTTAGGTCCTGTGGATGACTACGGCTACAAAGCCTTGTTCGTGACCGACTTTGAGCCAATTTACGCTTTGGCTTTGATTGACCCTGATCACCCCTTGGCCACAGACCCGACCTCACCGCTTATCACAGACTTCAAGCCGCACGAGTTGAACCAAATTTACCGCCACATACCGGTAGTGCAGCAGGCTGTCCATCAGGACAACGTGCTGGTCATGGCAGGTTGATCAAAAGAAGTGTTTTTCGCCGAAGCTGATGTCGTAGTCGATAAACAGCTCTTCTCCCTCGGCAATGCTCTTCAAACTTTGAAGTTCACCGTTTTTCTTGAAGCGCAAATTAGGCTGTTTAGAGTGGTTCAGGTAAACGGCCAAATCAAATGAGTTCAAACCATTGACAGGGATGCTTACCTTCTTTCTGTCATAGAAACAAAACATATCTATTTGGTTGCGCACACCCTTGGGCAGGTTTTTAATTTCCTTTTTGGGTATATCAATTTCACGGTTACCGATGTAACTTTTCAAAGGGTTGATGCCTTTGGGTATGGCTCTGATTGCAAAAACCCCGATACCGTGAATGGGAGAAATTCCCAATTTACAAAACACCTCTTGTTCGAGATGTTGGATGATTTTTTTCTTAGTTGTTGGCATGACAATGACTTTCGCAGTTGTGTACAACTATAACGAATGCATATGTCAGTCTTGTTGACTGCTTACAATCCTGCCGATGATGCCGCTCAACACAGACTCGCGTACGCAACGGTTAACTCTGTATTTATTAATTCTTTCCGCTTCTTTTATGTTGAGCGGCTTGCTTTTGGCGGGTACCAGCTACAACCATGAAGCCATGATAATCCTCAACCAAGCGGGAACCGGAGTAGATGGGTTTTGGTCGTTTCTCACACAATTTGGTGAGGGCGGGGCGGTCTTGTTGCTGCTACTGGTTTTTACCCGCTTTACCCGGCATGGCAGTGCATTGAGCTTGAAATGTTTTGTGATCGGGTCTTTACTCTCACCCGCTTTGAAATCCTTTTTTGCGCACGCCAGACCTTTGAGCGTGCTTGAACCCGGCGTGATCCATTCCATCGGTATGCCGCCAGTCGCAGCCAATTCCATGCCTTCAGGACACAGCATGACTGCTATCGCTGCAGTCACGGTGTTGTGGCTTTGCATTCCACAACACAACAAATTCAAACCCTATTCCTTGTTGCTGTTTGTATTCGGCAGCCTGGTGGTTTTGTCCAGGATCATGGTCGGTGCCCATTGGCCTTCAGACGTGTTGGCTGGAGCGGGTTTAGGCCTGCTGGTTGTCTGGCTGGCCTGGCAATGGGAACTTCGCCAATCTTGGACAAATTATTTGCAGCAAACAAGCTTTCAGTGGTGTTTATTGATTGTCGAGTTGGGATTGGTGATTTATTTGCTGAGAGCGAATGTCCATACACCAGCGGAACAACTGGCCTTTGATTTGATAGCTACCGTGGGGGTTGCCGGTTTGATGTCAAGGCTGAGTCATTTGCGCAAAAAGGTATCTCAATGAAACCTCGGTATCAAGATTATTTTTTCAGCCTGCCATTGCTGTTTGTCTGCATCGCGTTTTTTCTGGCATTCCCTCAAATTGATCTCCAGATCAGCGGTTTTTTTTATGACGCCTCAAAGCAAAAATTCCCAGCTGAAGAATGGCTGTGGGTGAAATGGCTTTACGAATACACACCTGAAATCAATAAATGGGTTTCAATCAGTGCCGCCCTCTTTCTCATCTACGCCATGTTCAGCCGCATTGCCACTAACGTCAGTTGGAGAAGACGGTGCAGCGCTTGGTTGTTGATGGTGATCATCGGCATCGGGTTTGTGGTGGATTGGGTTTTGAAAGACCATGTCGGCAGGCCGCATCCTTACCAAACGATCAATTTCAACGGCACAGTCGCCTTTGTCCCGGTGCTTCACTACCAGCCTTTGTGCGAAGAAAATTGTTCTTTCGTCAGTGGCCATGCGGCAGGTGGTTTTGTTTGGATGGCTTGGGGCATATGGTCACGCAGACAGCTTCGCCGCCGCTGGATTTGGGCCGGTCTGGCCGCTGGCGGCTTCATCGGATTTGCCCGCATCGTTCAAGGCGGTCACTATTTGAGTGACGTGGTTTTTTCCGGCTGGTTTATCTGGTTGGTTTATCTGTTGATAAGAAATGTCTGGCTACGCTGGCGTTGGCGGAAAATACATCTTCATGCGGTGCATACTTGAAACCCCAGAGCATTAAGGTTTGAACACCTTAGGCTACATTCAACTCTTTTGACATCAGAACATAAACATCATGGAATTACTCACTGACCCGCACATGTGGATGGCTTTGGCCACTTTGACCCTACTTGAGTTGGTTCTGGGCATAGACAATATTATTTTCATATCTATTCTTGTCAGCAAGCTTCCTAAAGCTCAGCAGGAAATGGCCAGGCGCATCGGCTTGTTCATGGCCATGTTCTTGCGCATTGCACTGCTGTTGCTGCTGTCTGTCATCATTGGATTGGTAGAACCTTTGTTCACCGTCATGCAACAGCCATTTTCCGGACGAGATTTGATTTTGCTCGCCGGTGGTTTGTTTTTGATTTGGAAAAGCACGGGTGAAATTCACCACTCGTTAGAGGGTGAACTTGAAGACCCGGCGACCCACACAAAACCCAAAGTGAATTTCTTCGCCACCATTGCCCAAATTATTGTGATCGACTTGGTGTTCTCTCTGGACTCGATCATCACTGCGGTTGGCATGGTGGACGATGTGCGCATCATGATCGCAGCCGTGGTCATATCGCTTGGCTTGATGATGCTGTTCGCCCGGGCAATTGGTGAGTTTGTCGAAGCGCATCCGTCCATCAAAATGCTGGCGCTGAGTTTTTTAGTGGTCGTAGGTGTGGTGTTGGTTGCTGAAGGCTTTGGCCACCATGTTCCCAAGGGCTATATTTACTTTGCTATGGCGTTCTCATTCGGTGTCGAACTGCTCAATATCCGATTTCGCAAATCCCGCAGCAAACCCATCAAACTACGCGAAGCAAGCATTCCGGGTGAGGATGTCAATTGAGGGTATCTAGCAAGAGCAGTCCATTTACTTTCCCGCTGAATAAACCATGGTTGCTAGCCACAGCCATGGTCATCGGTCTTGCCGCCCATGCACAAGAGAGCAACACGGCGATTGTGTCCCCAGATTGCCAGCGCAGTGCCGGTTATTTCTCAGAGTTTTATGCCGGGTTGCAAACCATGCACAGCCACGGTTTGAAAAACTTTGCGCCAGGCTCTGCAGACGCCCAAGCGTATTTCATTCAAGTACAAAAAAACGGTGAAAAAGTAGAAATGAATGTGCTCAAAGGCCTGCGCGGAGACGGCACGCTGAAACCGGATATCAAAGAGAAGTTGATCAAGCTAAACCAAAAGGTTGCGCTGACTATGCGTCAATTGGCAGAACAAGATGCACGAACAGGTCTGGTTCGTGACAAAAATGCTGTCATTCAGACCTTGGCCACATCTTGCTCTGAGTGAACAGTATGTAACGGCTTAGCAACCGCTGTCATTGACTGAGCCGTCAGGCATGACTGTTTTACAAAATTTCGCGTCATCCAATTTGGCACCGTCCATTTTGGCGCCTTTCAAATTGGCACCAGACAGCACAGCCCCTTTCATATTGGCGCTGTTCAAAACCGCGTCGCTCAGATCAGCACCGGTTAAATTGGCTTCACGCAAGTAAGCATTGGTGAAGTTCGCCATGTGCAAATTGGCGCCGGTGAAGTCGGTACGGCGCAAATTGGCATCTTCAAAATTGGTCACCAGGGTGCGTTTTTCCATCGGGCGCTCGCCCATGTTGGCTTTGGCCATGACAGCGCCGGATAAATTGGCGTTTTGAAAATCTGCTCCGCGCATATCGCGTCCGCCCAAAGGGGCATCGGTGAGATCACAGTATTTGCAAACATTGGTGGTTTTGAAGTCTTCCATCTTGCCTGCGTCAAACGCGCCGGCCGCCCAAGGCCAGAAGAGACTGCCCGCGGCCAACACCACAGACACTATTTGGGAACTTTTGTGCAAGACCACCACGGCAAACCCCTTTGAAATCAATGAACTCAGGATGGCGAATAATAACCAACTGCTCAGAAATGAATTTACACGCAACCAGTACCCTTGTAGGGCTGCCATGCGATGATGTAACGATCGAAAGGCTGTCATGCATTTGTTTTACTCCAGCGCCACCCCATCTCGGCCATTGCTTCGCCATTTATTTTGGGTTTTGGCTCTGTGCATAGGCATCAGCCAACCGGTTTTGGCCTACACCTTGACTTGCGATGTGCAAGGCTCCTTTCCCGAATTAGAAAAAATCAGCATCGAACCCGCGACTGTGAAAGTGGAGATCACCTCCATCGGGGACCATCTGTACATCAAAATGGACGGCCCCAAGCTATACACATTTTTTGTAAATACGCTCAAAACTCCGGAGTTTGAAGGCATGGACTTGACATCCAAAACCAGTTTATGGGTCAAGCGCAAAAACATGCAAACCCAGGAAGAATCCGAAGTCAAAATCAACCGTGAACCGGTGAATATCAAAGCCATCAAAGATGTTCAAAGATATGGCAAGAAGTTGAAGTTTTTCGTCACCGGCCCTTGCCAACTTCCACCCGGATGAACATCATGAGCCAACTTGCTATCAGACAACTATTGATTGATTTAAACACCCCCTTCGACCTGCGATGGAATGGCGGAGATGCTTTCACTTCTGCGTTCATGAACGCTTTGTCCATGAGCTTTCCAGCAGGTGAACAATTTTTTTTAGACAGCGTTCGCACTGGTCTCACACAACTTCCTGCTGAGCAACAGGCCTTATTCAAAGACGAAGTCAAAGGTTTTGTAGGCCAGGAAGCCACCCACCGCCGCCTGCACAGTTTGTATAACCGGCATTTGCTAGACCAAGGCATGGTCAACCATTGGGAGCAGCGTGCACTCAAGCGTATTGCCATCCTCAGCCAAATGGATATCCGGCATTCGGTTTCTGCGACTGCGGCCACCGAACATTACACCGCCGTGTTTGCGCATTGGTTACTTTCCAATGAATGGTTTTTCAACCATGCCGACCCGCGCCTAAAAACACTGTGGCTGTGGCATGCCAGTGAAGAAAGCGAACACCGCTGCACCGCGTTCGATATTTACCGGGCACTCGGCGGCAATGAAGAATGGCGACTGCGCTGGATGCGTCGGGTCACTTGGTTTTTTCTGACCGATTTAATGCGTCAAACGGTGAATAACTTATGGCATGACGGCAGCCTGTTTCAACTCTCGACATGGAAAAGTGCCTGGAAGCATTTGTTTGCCAAAGGCGGCTTGTTTCGTGAGAGCTTCCCTTTGTGGCGTGACTATTTCAAACCCGACTTTCACCCGTCCCAACATCCTGACGCTTTGTCCCGGCAGTGGCTGCAAGCGAATGACGACGCTTATTCCCTCGTAGGACAAGCGTCAACTGCCCACTGATTTACCTTGTTTTTTTGGAATACCCCATGTTAGATCCCCAAGCCCAAACACTATTGCGACTGATAGCCGAACGCGGCATACCTGCTTTCAACGCACAAACCCCTATTGAAGCGCGCCAAGCGTATTTGATGAGAAAAGGCTTCACGCAACCGGATCCACCTGCGGTTTCCCGTTGCCATGATCACATGGTGGAACTCAACGGAGCACAGATCAAGATCAGAGAATTTCGTCCTGACGGTGTGTCCCCCACCGCAGTTCTGCCTGCACTGGTTTACTACCATGGCGGCGGCTGGGTCATAGGGGATGTCGATACCCACGACGTGCTTTGCCGTCAGATATGCCAGGCCAGTGGCTGCGCAATTTTTTCTGTCGATTACCGGTTGGCACCTGAACATGTGTT
>JACCEC011568616.1_pt1 | contig 12314 bp, 9 predicted proteins | sample 7450121 | NCBI WGS metagenome assembly JACCEC01 (sample SAMN15323455, study PRJNA562643) | freshwater metagenome | isolation source: river surface water | place: USA:Blue River Watershed | collected 2017-08-18 | reverse complement strand
GCAACGCCGCCGGCCCTCCACCGCCCATCAGGACCTTGCCGCCATCCTCGCCACCCACCGCCTCAGCGCGGCCGTCGCGATCCCCCGCGGCAGTCCCGACCCTTCCGTCATCATCGCCCTCGGTACCCGCGCGGACAACTGGCCGGTCACCTACCCGGAGATCACACGGCTCCAGAGCGTCGCCGAACTGATCGACGGCATACTCACTCGCACGCGGCTGACCGACCAGATCGCCCTACAGAACCGCCTCGAACATCTCGCGATGATGTCCCGCGCGCTGGCGCATGACCTCAAGAACCTCATCACTCCCGTGAATGCCTTCCTCGTGCACACCGAGGATCGCTTCCCGGCCGGCTCTGAGGCCGCCGAGGTCCACTCCTCCGCGCGTCGCTCCATCGGCACTATCACGGACTACGTGCGCGAGGCTTTGTTCTTCGCCGACAACCTGCGTCCCCGCCTGGAACCGGTCGATCTCGCGGACCTGCTCGCGCGAGTGCGTGACACCGCCGCCGTGCGCGCCGCAGAGCTCAAGGTAGCCATCGCCACGGAAGTCTCCGGCCGACCCGCGCTCCGTGGCGATGCAATCCTCCTCGAACGCATGCTCGTCAACCTCGTGAACAACGCCGTCGACGCCTCCGATCACGGGAAACGGGTGCAGGTCAGGGCGATGGCCGGACACCGGGGCCGAATCCAACTACAGGTCATCGACGAGGGGTTCGGCATCAATCCCGAGGACCGGAACCGGATCTTCGATCCGTATTTCACCACCAAGCGGCACGGACGCGAGATCCGCGGCTTCGGTCTCGGGCTTACCATCGTCCAAAAGATCGCCTCCCTGCACGGGGGCGCCGTGACGGTGGAAAGCACGCCCGGGCAGGGCGCGACCTTCACCGTGGACCTGCCTGCCGAGCCACCTGCCGCCTCCCACGCCGCACCGGTTGTGCCCGTACCCACCTGATCTCCCACTGAGAATCGGCTAAAACAGATCCAGTTGCCGCACGGTGCCCGCGCCACCGCGCTCCACGGGCCACACCTGCGGAGCACCGGCCGCGGGGCAGATCGCATGGATGCGGCGCTGAAAGTCGCGCGCCAAGGCGGGCGCCTCGGTGTCGTCAGGATGGTGTGTGAAGAAATAGGGCGACAGGCCGCTCCGCAGCCAACCGGCCACCACCACCGCCCACGCGTCGAGCAACGCGCCATTGCGCGGCAGCTCCGGATCGCCGACGAACCGCACGAACGGCCGCTTTCCGGTGACCGTGGTGCGCAACGGCACGCGCGGCTTCTTCCGCCGCGCGTCGGCCGTGAACTCATCCGTCGCGATCGAAGCGAACAGCCCACGGGTGTCGAAGTTCACGCGGTCGACGCCTTGGTCGACCAACAAGGCGTCGAGGTCCCGCTCCTCCGCACCGCCCGCGAAGAACTCCGGCGCGCGCACCTCAACCGCGTAGGAGAAATCCCGGGGCAGACCGGCGAGGTAGGCCATGAGGGCGCCCAGCTGCGCCGCCCCGAAGCTCGCGTGCAATTGCAGGAAGAAAGGCCCGAGCCTTTCGCCCAGCGGGGCCAGGCGCCCAAGAAACTCCTCGGTCTCCCGTCCCGCTCCGGTCAGACGGCGCTCATGCGTGATCGTCCGGGGAAACTTGAAGCAGAACCGAAAATCCTCCGGCGCCTCTTCCGCCCAACGCGCCACCGTGGCCACCGCCGGCAGACCGTAGAAGGTCGGATTCGCTTCAGCGGCGCCGAAAACCGAAGCGTACTGGGGAAGGAAATCCTCCCGCCGGGCCCCGGCCGTGAAAAAGCGCCCTCGCCAATCAGCGTGCGCCCAGACCGGGCATCCCACCCTCAACCGCGCCTCACCTACGGGGTTCGCCGCGGGCCTCGCGGGGACCTTCACCCCGCCCGGCGTTCCGCTGCCCTGTGGCATTCCATCCTCGCTCGGCGGATTCATCGCGACACCGGCACCAACGTGGTGGTGAACGTCGCCCCCGCCGCCGACTCCGCCAATTCCAGGTAGAAACTCTCGCGGCGCCTCGGCGGGGCGTCGGGCGACGATCCACGCCAGATCCGGAAATCACCCGGGGCCGCGAACACGATCCGCAGCACCAGACCGGGCCCGAATTCCGCCACCAGTTCCACGCGATCCCGGAACCTGCCGCCGCGCACTTCGGTCCACTGCGCGAACTCCTCCGGCCGCCCACGCGCGAAATCCGCGTCGGGCCAGAATCCCGATGGCAAGCGAGTGCGCCCCTGCAGGTGGAAGGCCAGTCCGAGGCGTTGCGGCCCCGCTTCGCACGCGACCGTCACGGCGTCGCGCAACGCCCCGTGCTCGATCGCCAGCTCGCGCTCGACGCGCACGCCGGGACGATACTGCGCCTGGACCGCACGTGCCCGTGCAGGTCCGAACTCCAACATCTCCCCGAGCGCGTGGCCCTCCTGCCCGAGGCCGTTCACGAGCGGCACATTATGGACCAACCCGCGGGTGTAGTAGCCGCGGTGCAGCGGAGAGCCGTAACCAACGGTACCCGGATCGTGCGTGATGTCCCTTTCGCCGAAAGTCGCCGAATAATTCAACGCCTCCTGCTGGCTGTGCGAACGGCCGAGTTGGCCGACGTGCAGGAAGACCTGCCAGGCATCCGCGCGCAGCACCGCGAAGCGCGAGGAAGCGAAATCCGCCGATGTCACCTCAGGCAGGGTGACCGCACGCGCTGGCGCCGACGGCGGATCAAGCAGGGTGTTCCAGTCGCGCACGCGCCCCGCCTCCTCGAGACCGAGCGTGGTGGGAAACACGCGGTAAGCCCGCGCCAGCGCCTCGGGATCGGGCGCCCGGGCCGCCCCGCGGCTGTCGGCCGGATTCGGCAGCCGCCCGTCCGGGAAACGCAGCACCAGGGGCGCGAGCAGCAGGTTCTGCGCGACCGCCAGCTCGTGCGAAAGCTCGTCGGCGCGACCGGCCAGCCCGGCCGCGGTGCCGAGGGAAAGCAACGCCTGCGCGACGTAGGCGTTGTAGCCGAGCGACTGCTCGAACCAGAAGTAATCCGACGTCACGCCCGCCGCGACCTGCCGGCGCACGCCCCACGGACCGTCGATCGCCCCGCGCCACAGCGTCTCGTCGCCGATGACCAGCGCCACCTGCGCGACCGCGCAGCGCTGCCAGAGCGCGATGTTGTGCACCTGCTGCTGCGTGGAATTGAGCGCCTTCACCTCCGGCTCGAGGAACTCGCGCCGCCAGACCTCCTTCCGGTCCGCCGCGACGGCCTCGCCGACGAGGCGGACGACCTCGGTGAACTTCACCAGGTTCGTCGCTTCGGTGAGCGTCTGCCAGAACAGCCGCGCGGGATGGCCGGGCCGCTGCGGCTCCCACTGCAGGAAATTCGCCGCGTAGAAATCCATCTGCCCCGCGGCCCATTCAAGGAAGGCCGCCTCGCCCGTGAGCCGGTGGAGTTGCGCCGCCCGCACCATCGTCTCCACGTGGCGCGCCCGGAAGTTGACCACCCACCACGCGTGAAGCTTCGGCGTGATCTCGATCCGCGGATCCGAGGGACTCGCGAAGAACTCGGCCTCCTCGTGCGGAATCGCGTCGGTCCAGGTCACGCGCGAACCATCTTTCGGGCTCACCCCGTCGTGCGACCAACCCGGGAGCCAGTCGACCCGATCGCGGTGCCGCGTCATCCAACGCGTGACCTCCTCGCGCTCGCGCCTCAGCCAATCGGCCCACACGGGATCCTCCCGCACCCGCCGCCGCGCCCCGCTCCAGTCCTCCGACGCCGCCCGCCACGGGTCGCCGAGCGCGGAGTAGACCTTCAGCTCGGGAAATCGCCGCGCCGGCTCGGGCTTGGGAAACGGCGTCGCCGACGCCACCACCGCCACGAGGGGAATCAGGAGCATCAGGCGCGTGAGCACGCAACGAAGCCAAGCGCGGGCCGCTCCCGCTTCAATCCCCGAGGCGCAAGTCAGGCGAACCCGACGCGAGACCCGAGGCGACCTGTTCAGGAACAACAATGATCGGATTGGAAGGACGCGCCGGAACCCGGACGCCCGCGAAGAGCGGGCATGCGTCGCGTGGATTTTCCGCGGCTACAGCCGCAGCCACACCAGCGACGGTGGCTCGGAAAAGCGGCTACCGCGGCGGGCGCGTCCCACCGCGGGCCTTTCCCAAGGCGACCTCAGGGTACCGCCTGGCCTCCGGTTTCCGGCCCATCCGGCCCGAGCAACCCTTCCCCTACTTCTTGCCCCACGCGTAAGCCCAGAAGTCGAGCCGGCCGGCGACCTTGACGTCGTTGAATCCGGCGTGGCGTAGGAAGGCCTCCAATTCCGGCTGCGTGGAGCATTTGGAAATCTGCGCCGGACGCTCGCCCGGCGGGAATCGCAGGCTGTCCTCGAACACCGCCCATCCCGCCTTCGAGGCAAGGTCGACGTTGTCGCAATAGAACCGCCCCCCCGGCCGCAGCACCCGATGCGCCTCGCGCACGTAATTGTAACGGTCCCATTCCTCCAGGTGCATGAAGACCACCGTGGTGTAGACCGCGTCGACCGAGGAGTCGGGAATCGGCTGCAAGTCGTAACCGGAGATCTCCTGGAGGCGCACGTTCTCCAAACCAAGCAGCCGGCGGCCCGCGAGGCGCAGCATGTTGGCCGAGACGTCGCAGCCGATCCACTGCTTCACGAAGGGCGACAGCACGCGCCCGACGCGCCCGACTCCGCAGCCGATCTCGAGGAAGACATCATCAGGTTTCACCCCGACCGTCTCACGTAGGATGTCTACGGTATCCTCCGCATCGGCGTGGAACTTGTCCTCGTCGGTGTGGCCCGCGACGTAAAGGTAGGCGTCGCGCTTCGAGCCGGAGAGGGAATTCCAGACCGACTTGTAGTCGCCGCGGAGCTTGCTCATCGCCGCGAGCCAACGGTGGCCCCGCAGGCCCGTCAAGCGGCCTGCCGAACGCCAGACAGCGTTTGATGACCACATGAGAGTCGCCCCAGTTCGCAACCGAACCCGGCCGCTTGAGCAGCCTCCGGCGACGGCCGGCAGATGAAATGCAGGTCGACCGTAGAGAGAGGGCACGCGCGCCCCGATCACCGCCAGATTCGGCACGGGACCGGCCTCGATACGGTTGCCCACAGCGTTTCACCACCACCACCCCACCCTGGAAGTCCTTCCCCATCCGTGCTGTTCGGTACGCGTTCAGGAGAAGTTCGCCGCGACACGAGTCAGAGGGCCACCTCTGCCGCGCAGATCCCTCGCCGTCTTTTGCGCGCGCAAGCCCGGCCGGTCTTGCACGCCGGCTTGACGAAACATCGGCACGGACAAACGTCCGCCCAATGCCAAGCGCTCCGCACCTGCCTCCCGTCCGGCTCCGGCTGCTCGCCGGAGTCGCGGCGACGCTGGTGCTCGCGCTTTCGGTCTTCGCCTCCAGCCCGGTCGCGCATGGATGGCTGCACGAGCGGGCCGACAAGAACTGCTCAGGTCATTCGCATCCAAGCCCCGCCGAGTCGGATCACGACGACGCCGGTTGCGCGGTGGTACTGTTCGCGGGCGGCGTGGAACTCCCAGCCGGCCCCGCCTCGTTGCTGCCCCCCGCCTCGGTACCGGGTGGAATCCTCGCGGTCACAGCCGCGGAACCGCTCCTTTCGCGTCCACGTTACCTGCGGTTACCTGAGCGCGGCCCTCCGGTACGGGTTTGATCACGAACGGACCGGCTCTTCCCCCGGGGAAAATGCCGTTCTGCCTCGCCGCGCCGGATGACCGGCGGGCGTTTTGCCACAAGCCGAGGCGCGCCACGCGCCCGGATCAACACCTGTCAGCTGACCACGCATCATGAATTTCCACACCCGTATTCTCCTCCTCGCCGCCGCCACCGCGGAGGCAATTGTCGCCCAGACCAAACCGCCGGCCCCTCCAGCCGCTCAAGCGCATGAACACGCGCCGGTCGCCCTCGACCAGTTCGTGACGTCGGCAACCCCGTTCAAGCGCAACCAAGTGGAACTCGCCCAATCCACGACCGTCCTCGCGGGACGCTCCCTCCTCCTGCGGCAGCAGCCCACGCTGGGCGCCACGCTCGCCGCCGAAACCGGCATCAGCGCCTCCTATCACGGCCCGGGTTCCAGCCGCCCGATCGTGCGGGGACTCGACGGCGAACGCGTGCGCATCCTCGAGAACGGCCTCGCGCTGCTCGACGCCTCGGCCAACAGCCCCGACCATGCCGTCGCGGTGGAACCGTTCCTCGTGGATCGCATCGAGGCCGTGCGCGGCCCCGCCGCGTTGCTCTACGGCAATGCCGCCGTGGGCGGCGTCGTGAACGTGATCTCCCACCGGATCGAGACGGAGCTGCACGACGAACGCGTGCGCGGCGGCGCCGAAGTGCGCCATGGCACGGGCTCCGGCGAGTCGGCACGCGGCGGCGTCCTCGACGTGCGCCTACTGGGAGGCCGCGACCACGCCCTCGTACTACATCTGGACGCCTTCCGCCGCGAGGCGGGCGACATCCAGATCCCCGGTCCCGCGGAGAGCTTTCGCGTGCGCGCGGCCGAGGCCGCGGAGGCACGCAAGGAGGGCAAGCCCGCGCCGGTCTTCCGCGGCGGCACCCTGCCCAACAGCGCGCTCGACTCCGTGGGCATGGCAGCCGGCGTCTCGTGGGTGAACGCGAACGGATTCCTCGGCGTGAGCCGCAGCGGGTTCAACACCGACTACGGCGTGCCGGGCCACGCCCATGAGGGTGAGGAGGAGGGAGGCGTCCGCATCCGGCTGCGGCAACGCCGCACGGAATTGCAGGGCGAATGGCGCGCGCCGCGCGCGACGGACCTCGTGCAGGGGATGCGGCTCAAGTTCGGCCGCGGCGATTACAGCCACTCCGAGATCGAACCGGATGGCGCGGTCGGGACGGTGTTCACCAACCGCGGCCACGATGGCCGCGCGGAACTGCTGCACGGAGGACCATCCGGCTGGACCGGCGCGGTCGGCGTGCAATCCGGCCGCAACCGGTTCACGGCCGACGGCGAGGAGGCGTTCCTCCCCGACTCGACGACGCGGAGCGAGGCGGTGTTCGCGTTCGAGGAGATCACCCGCGGCGCCGTCACGTGGCAGGTTGGCGGCCGGCTGGAGCGCTCCCGCATCGCCGCCGACGGTCATCGCGCGCGCAGCGATTCGGACCTGAGCGCGGCGCTGGGGGCCGTCTGGCGGCTGGCCCCCGAGTGGACGCTGGCGCTCTCGGCAACAACCACCCGCCGCGCGCCCAATGCCCAGGAGCTCTTCGCCGACGGACCGCATGCCGGCACACAGGCCTACGAGATCGGCGATGACCACTTGGGCACCGAACGCTCCACCGGCCTTGAAGCCAGCCTGCGCCGGCGGGTCGGAGATGTTACCGGCGCGGTGTCAGTCTTCACGAATCGCTTCACGGGCTACATCTTCGAACAGCCCACCGGAACGGTGGCGATCGAGCACGATGGGGAATGGGAATTCGTCGACGCGGACGACCCGGAGGCCGCCGAACACGGCGGTCTGCCCGTCTTCCGCACGGTGCAGCGCGGAGCCCGTTTCTGGGGGATGGAACTGGAGGCGCTCTGGCACCTGCACGAGTCGCCCGGCAGCCAGTTCGACGTGCGTTTCACCGCGGACTTCGTGCGTGCCAAGGAGGGAGGTCGCCCGCTGCCCCGCCTCCCGGAAGCGCGCGGCGGCATCGGCCTCCTTTGGGCCTCGGCAGCGTGGACCTTCGGAGCGGATTACCTGCATGCCTTCCCGCAACGCCAGGTCGCCGCGCATGAAACGAACAGCGACGGCTACCGGCTACTCGGCGCCAGCGCGAGCCGCGTGCTCAATGTCGGTCCGATCCGCTCGGAAGCGTTCCTGCGCGCGACGAACCTCAGCGACCGCGAGGCGCGTCCGCACACGTCGTTCCTTAAGGACCTCGCCCCCCTGCCGGGACGCAGCGTCACCTTGGGCGTGCGCCTCAGCTTCTGAGGCGCCGCGGGGATCAGCGCGCCTCGCTGAGGCGCGCGATCACCGCCGGCAACAGGGCGTGCTCGGCAGAGTGTACCTTGGCGGCGACGTCCTCCAGCGTGTCGCCCGGCTCGATGCGCACGGCGGCTTGGTCGATGATCGGGCCACCGTCCACCTCGGCCGTGACGTGGTGCACGGTGCAGCCAGTGATCTTCACGCCGCGGCGAAACGCCTGCCCGATGCCGTCGAGCCCCGGGAAACTGGGCAGCAGGCTCGGATGCAGGTTGATGACTCGCCCCGCGAAATGCCCGAGAAAGGCCGGCTTCAGCACGCGCATGAACCCGGCCAGCACGATCAGGTCGGGCCGGCAGACATCGATCGCCGCGATGTAGCGCCGCTCGCCCTCACCTTCCAGCTTCGTGCGGAACGGCGCCGCGTCGAGGAACGCCGCAGGCACGCCGAAGCGCGGACCTAGCGCCAGGATCCCGGCGTCGGGCTGATCGGAAAAGATCTGCACGATCTTCGCGCGACCGAGGCGGCCGGCATCGCGGGCCCCGAGGATCGCCTCCGCGTTGGAACCGCGGCCGGAACCGAGCATGACGACGCGCATGATCAGACCTCCCCCGCCACGCGGATCCGCTCGATCAGACGCGTCGTGCTGAACCCGGGCAGGAAGGGCATGAACTCGATGCGCGCCCCGACTTCCTCCAGCGCCGCGCGCTCACCGGGATCCAGCTTCTCGAGCGTATAGTCTCCGGCCTTGCAGTAGGCGTCGGGCCGGAGCGCCCGGATCTCCACCGTCAGCCGCGGGGTGCCAAAGATCACCACGGCGTCGACGCAGGCCAGCGCCCCCAGCGCGTAAGCGCGCTGCTCCTCCGACTGCACCGGCCGCGCGGGTCCCTTGAGCGTGCGCACGCTGGCATCGGCGTTCAGGGCGATCAGGAGGGCATCGCCGAGCGCCCGGGCGCGCTGCAGATAGAACAGGTGACCCGTGTGCAGGAGGTCGAAGACGCCGTTGGTGAGCACCACGCGGCGCCCCGCGGCGCGCTGCGCCGCGCGCCACTCCACCGCACCCGCCAAGTCGTGCAATTTTGGGTTGTCGAGGGTCACTCGCGCGCAAGCCTCACGATCCGCCGCCGCTTGTAAATCCCCCATCGCGGCCCGCCCCATGAAGTTCATCCGCACCCTCGCCCTCCTGCTCCTCGGCGTCTCCGCCGCCTCTGCCTCCCGCGAGAAGCCCGTCATCGGCCTCTCGCTCGATACCCTAAAGGAGGAACGCTGGCAGCGCGACCGCGACACGTTCATCGGCGCCGCCCAGAAGCTCGGCGCCACCGTCATCGTCCAGTCGGCGAACAGCGACGATACCCGCCAGGTGCGCGACGTGGAATCGCTCATCAGCCGAAAGGTCGACGTGCTCGTCATCGTCCCGCACCACGGCGAGGCCATGACGCGCGCCCTTCGCTCGGCGAAGGAGGCCGGTATCCCCGTGATCGCCTACGACCGCCTCATCCTCAACGCCCCCCTCGATTACTACCTCACCTTCGACAATGTGAAGGTCGGAGAGGCCCAGGCCACCTACGTCGCCTCCCGCCTGCCCAAGGACCGCCCCGCCCGCATCGTCCGCATCTACGGGGCTCCCACCGACAACAACGCCCGCCTGTTCAAGCAGGGCCAGGACAACGTCCTCGGACCGCTGATCAAGTCTGGCCGCGTCCAGGTGGTGCATGAGGACCACGCCCTCGATTGGAAGCCCGAAAACGCGAAGAAGATCATGAACGCCGCCGTCACCAAGGCCGGCCGGGCGATCGACGCCGTCATCGCCTCCAACGATGGCACCGCTGGCGGAGCCATCCAGGCCCTGCAGGAGGACGGCCTCGCGGGAAAAGTGCTGGTCACTGGTCAGGACGCCGACCTCGCCGCATGCCAGCGCATCCTGCGCGGCACCCAGGCAATGACCGTTTACAAACCGCTCAAGAACCTCGCCGAACTCGCCGCGCGCGTGGCCGTCGGCGTCGCCAAGGGTGAGACACCAGCCACCACCGGTGTCATTAACAACGGATTCCGGCAGGTCCCGACGATCCTCGAGAAGATCATCACGGTCGACCGCGACAACCTGCGGGCGACCGTCGTCGCCGACGGCTTCCACCGCGAAGCTGACCTTCGCTAGGTAGGTCGCGGCGAAAGGTCCGCGATGCCTGCCCTCATCGAGGCCCGCCGCCTCACCAAGCGTTTTCCCGGGGTAACCGCCCTGCGGGATGTGAGCTTCGATCTCCGCGCCGGCGAGATCCACGCCCTGTGCGGCGAGAACGGCGCGGGCAAGTCGACGCTGATCAAGCTGCTCGGCGGCATCCACCCGCACGGGACCTACGAAGGCGAACTCAGCGTGGCCGGAGAACCCGCGCGGTTCCGGGGCGTGCGCGACGCCGAGGCGGCGGGAATCGCGGTCATCACGCAGGAACTCGCGTTGGTCGACGGGCTGAGCGTGGCGGAGAACATCTTCCTCGGCCGGCTGCCCACGCGCGGCGGACGCGTGGACTGGGCGGAGACCCACCGCCGCGCGGCGGCGCTGCTGGCGGAGTTCGGCCTCGAGGTGCCGCCTGAGGCTGAGGCCGGTTCGCTGGGCGTCGGCGCCCGCCAATTGCTCGAGATCATCCGGGCACTCGACAAGCGATCCCGGGTGCTCGTGCTCGACGAGCCCACCGCCGCGCTCACGGAGCGGGAGGTCGCGGTCCTGTTCGGCCACCTGCGGCGGCTGCGCGAACGAGGCACGGCCTGCATTTACATTTCCCACCGCCTCGACGAGGTCTTCGCCATCGCCGATCGCATCACGGTGCTGCGCGATGGGGCGAGCGTGGCGACGATCGAGCGCGCTTCCGCGACCGTGCCCGGGATCATCCGCCACATGGTCGGCCGCGAGATCACCGAGCAGTTTCCCCGGCGCGCACCCGCCGCTCCCGGGGACGTCTTGCTCGCCGTCGAACGGCTCCACGTGACAGCGCCCGACGGCCGTGAGGCACTGCGCGGCATCAGCCTGGAGGTCCGCGCGGGCGAGGTGCTCGGCATCGGCGGCCTGATGGGGGCCGGTCGCACGGAACTGCTGCTGCACCTGTTCGGGGCGTGGGGCCGGCGTGATTCGGGCGACGTGCGCCTGCGGGGCGCCAACTACCCCGACGCCTCACCTGGCAAATCGATCGCGCGCGGCCTCGTGCTCGCGACCGAGGACCGCCGCCGGCACGGGCTCGTGCTGGGGCAGGACATCGGCTTCAACCTCTCGCTGCCTAGCCTCGGCCGTTTCACGCGCCGCACAGGTCGGCTCCATCTCGCCGCGGAACAGGCGGAGAACCAACGGATGTTCGACTCGCTCCGCATCAAGGCGCCGGGAGTCACGACCCGCGCCGGCGGGCTCTCCGGCGGGAACCAGCAGAAGGTGGTCCTCGGCAAGACGCTGATGACGGATCCGGCGGTGGTGATGCTCGACGAACCCACGCGCGGCATCGACGTCGGCGCGCGGCTCGAGGTCTACGGGCTGATCAACCGCCTCACGGCCGAGGGCATGGGCGTCCTGCTCGTTTCGAGCGACCTGCCGGAGCTCATGGGCATGAGCGACCGCGTGATGATGCTCGCCGGAGGGGAAATCGGCGGGGAGTTCCGGCGGGAAGAGTTCAGCCAAGAAGGCCTGCTCGCGGCGGCGATGGGGCATTCGATCGTCGGCACACGATGACGTGGCCCATGAGTCTGCCGACTTCAGGGCGTCGATCGTCCGCAGCGATAGCCCGGGGGCTCGGTGCTTTGCGCCCTGCGCTCCTTTCGGGATTCACCCGTTTTCCCCGACGCGCCTGACTCCACTCCGCGTTTACCCCGATCCCGGATGAAGAATCTGCCCCGCTTCCAAAGCTTCGCGCTGCCGTTCGCCCTGCTCGGCATCTGCGCGTTCTTCGCGTTGCGCGAGCCGGCCTTTCTGGGCTCGCGCAACCTCACCCAGCTGCTCGTCGAATTCTCCATCACCGGCACGCTCGCCCTCGGGATGTTCATGATCCTGCTCACCGGGCAGATCGACCTGTCGGTCGGCAGCGGGGTGGGCCTCATCGGCGGGCTGGCCGCGGTGCTCGCGACGCAGCAGGGCTGGCCGGCGCCGCTCGCGCTGCTCGCGGGACTAGGTGCGGCCGTGGTGCTATGGTCGCTCCTCGGCACCCTGATCGTTCGCCAGCGGATCCCCGCCTTCATCATCACCCTCGGCGGGCTGCTGGTCTTCAAGGGGCTGTTCTGGCTGGTCATCGGCAACTCGACTGTGCCCGTGACCCGCGGCGACCAGGACAACCTGTATTCGCTGCTCACGACTTACTACCTGCCCGCGACCGCCGGGCTCGCGCTCGCGGCAGGCGCGCTG
>JACCEC011066350.1_pt1 | contig 12325 bp, 13 predicted proteins | sample 7450121 | NCBI WGS metagenome assembly JACCEC01 (sample SAMN15323455, study PRJNA562643) | freshwater metagenome | isolation source: river surface water | place: USA:Blue River Watershed | collected 2017-08-18 | reverse complement strand
TTGCCCAAACTAGCACTATGATAGCAGTTGCAGAAGTTTATCAAACCGATATTAGTAAAATAAAAGTAGGACAAAAAGCCACAATTACCAGTCAAGGATTTACAGGAGAATTACAAGGTACAGTTTGGCAAATTGGCTTACAAGTTAAACGTCAAAATGTTTTTAGTGATCAACCAGGAGAAAATTTAGATAGTCGCATTGTAGAAGTTAAAATTCGCCTCAATCCTGAAGATAGTCAAAAAGTTTCTAGCTTAACTAATTTACAAGTACAAACAGCAATTAAATTGTAATTAATTTCTCATCGAGGTGCAGAGAATAAAACCCATGATTAAAAACATATTTCGGAAAACTCCCCTAGCTTGGCGACAATTAATGAAAGAAAAAACCCGGCTTGTGGTGGCAGTTGCGGGAATTACTTTTGCGGATATGCTAATATTTATTCAGATGGGTTTTGAAAGTGCCTTATTTGATGCCGCAGTTCAACCTCACCGCAATTTACAAGCAGATTTAGTATTAATTAACCCTCAATTTCAAACCCTATTTTCAGTTAAAAGTTTTTCGAGAGAAAAACTTTATCAAGCATTAAGTTATAACGGTGTAAAATCAGTTAGTTCTATTTACATTAGTACCGGACAATGGCGTAACCCTGTAACAAGAATGGATCGAGCAATTTTAGTTTGGGGTGTAGATCCGACTGCACCTGGATTAAAATTTCCTGAACTGCAAGCTAAAAAAGACTATCTTAAACAATTAAATCAAGTTTTGTTTGATGAAGCTAGTCGTCCAGAATATGGAGAAGTTGGCAGGATTTTTCGAGAAACTGGCAAGTTTAATGCCGAATTAAGCGGAAAGAATGTCAGTATTAAGGGTTTATTTCAAAATGGTGCTTCCTTTGCTGCGGATGGGAATGTAGTAGTCAGTGATTCTACTTTTTTACAATTATTTCCTACTCGTAAAGCTGATCAAATTGAAGTTGGGTTAATTACTCTTCAACCTGGTACTGATATTGAAAAAGTTAGAAAACAACTACAAATAGGATTAAATCCAGATCCTCAAAAACCCTTTGTTGAAGTTGGTACTCCAGAAACATTTGCTCAAAAAGAAAGAACTTATTGGGCTAATGGTACAGGTATTGGGTTTATTTTTAGTTTGGGTGTGATAGTTGGTTTTATTGTTGGTATTGTCATTGTTTATCAGATTCTTTATTCTGATGTTTCTGATCATTTGCCAGAATATGCCACTCTTAAAGCAATGGGTTATACCGATAATTATTTATTGCGAGTTTTATTACAAGAAGCATTATTATTAGCTGCTTTAGGATATTTACCTGCATTTTTCCTATCTTTTGGATTATATCAATTAACTTTTGCCGCAACTCTTTTACCAATATCTATGAAAGTAGATCGGGCAATTAATGTTTTTATCTTAACGGTAATTATGTGTACTATTTCTGGTGCAATTGCTATGAGAAAACTCCGTTCTGCTGATCCTGCGGATATTTTTTAAAATAAGAATTTAGGAGTCAGGATATTTATTCATTTTAAAAGAGAGAAATAATGGAAATTGACCACAGATAGACGCAGTGAAATACGAATATATTGGCAGCATACTCTAAGGAGAAAATTTATGACATTTAATTTTACAATTCAAACTATTGCAATTAACTCGACTTCGGAAACAGTGATTTCTGTGGCTAATCTTAATCATTATTTTGGTACAGGTGTGCTGCAAAAACAAGTCTTATTTGATATTAATTTAGAGATTAAGGCGGGGGAAATTGTCATTATGACCGGTCCATCTGGTTCGGGCAAAACTACCCTATTATCATTAATGGGGGGTTTACGTTCTGCCCAAAATGGCAGTTTACAAATATTAGGACAGGAAATGTCAGGCGCAAGTAAAGGAGAATTAACTAAATTACGTCGTCAAATTGGTTATATTTTTCAGGCACATAATTTGATGAGTTTTTTGACAGCAAAAGAAAATGTGCGAATGTCTTTAGAGTTACATGAAAACTACCTCAAAGGAGATATTAACGCCAAAGCTACAGCAATGTTAGAACACGTTGGTTTAGGAGAACATATTAATTCCTATCCAGAGAGTTTATCAGGAGGGCAAAAACAACGGGTAGCGATCGCCCGTGCTTTAGTCAGTCATCCCAAAATAGTATTAGCAGATGAACCCACAGCTTCATTAGATAAAAAATCTGGTCGGGATGTGGTGGAATTAATGCAAATGTTAGCTAAAGAACAAAATTGTACTATTTTGCTAGTTACCCATGATAACCGTATTCTGGATATAGCTGATCGCATTATCTACATGGAAGATGGACAACTAAAAAGTGATGGTGTAGATATTGGTGTTAAAGTCAATTAATAGGTAAAAATTCAGCTATAGCAATCATTCAGACTTAGATCCCCGACTTCTTTTACTTATTCTGGATATAAATTATAAATTGATCTAAGAAGTCGGGGATATTTTATCCTCACCTAAATCCTTACAATTAATACTCCTTTATTTACAGCTTGGATAGGAGAAAGCAGTTCCCAGTCTTGCGGAAAGGTGATAATATTTGGAAAATCAAGGATAACTTTGCGTAAATCAGCGAAAACCTCAACCAATGTAAAGTTATATGACACTATTGAATAATCGTTATCAGGTATTGCGGGTACTGGGTAGTGGAGGATTTGGAAAAACATTTTTGGCAGAAGATACTCAAATGCCTTCGGGTAAGCGGTGTGTGATCAAACAACTTATCCCAGTGATTAATAATCCCCAACTATACCAATTGATACAAGAAAGGTTTCAGAAGGAAGCGGCTGTTTTAGAAGAACTTGGCGATCACAATACTCAAATTCCCCGGTTATATGCTTATTTTTCTGAAGGTGGGGAATTTTATTTAATTCAAGAATATATTGAAGGACAAACTCTCAGCGAAAAGTTACAAGAACAAGGGTTATTTAATGAAGTTACAGTTAAGGAAATTTTAATTAATATCTTGGAAATTCTTGAATATGTTCACGGTAAAGGTATAGTCCATCGAGACATTAAACCAGAGAATATTATTTTACGGTTTTCTGATAACAAACCAGTATTAATAGATTTTGGGGCTGTGAAGGTGACGATGAATACGGAAATGAGTCCTTCTGCCAATTCTAGTCAGTCTATTGTGATAGGGACACCGGGATTTATGCCAATGGAACAAATAGCAGGAAGACCACTATTTGCTAGTGATTTATATAGTTTAGGACTAACAGTAATTTGCTTATTAACAGGCAAAATACCTCAAGATCTACCAACTGACCCAAATATGGGTAACATTTTGTGGCGACATTTTGTACCCTATTTGAATGTTAATTTTGGAGATATTTTAGATAAAGCTATTTCTTATAATCCACGCGATCGCTATCTCAATGCTAGAGAAATGTTGACCGCTTTACAAACTCTCTCAAATCCTGTTGCACCTGCTTTTGTCCCAACACCTGCGGTTATTCCAGTACCATCTCCTTTATCAATTGAAAATACAATTGCAGTAAATCCAGGTAATGACGCACAAAATTCTTATCAAAGTAATCAAAATACCGCTAGAGGTGGAATAATTCTTGCTAGTATAATTGCCAGTGGTTTAATTGGTGCTTCTATTATTATTGGGTTTGCTATTAATACTAATACATCACCAATAAATACCACAAATGCAACTACCAAGAATTATTTTTGGATTTCTCAAAGACGAGTTACTGAAACAGATTTAGCAGGTAAAGATGGTTATGAATTAGATATTATGCGAAATACAGTTTTTGCTGTTAAGGGTCGCAGATTTGATACTCCAGGTTTACAAGAATATTTTAATCAACAGTCTTGGTATAATCCTCGATATTCACCCAAAACAATTTCCCATGAGTTTGCTATCAAAATTAGAACAGCAAAATGTGGAATATATTGCTAAATATCAAGATCGGAATAATCTACGTTATTTTAAAAAATAAGTATTACATTTAGATTATTATACATACAGGATTGTAAAATAACGCACTCCCAACGCCAGATATCCCCTACCGATACTTGTTTCTGGGCAACAATCTGTTAATCTAGCTGTGTGAAGATTAATAAAATAGTCAATGGAAATCAGTAATTTATTTAAAGCTGGTGGCATAGTTATGTGGCCACTGCTGTTTTTTTCGGTTTTAGCAGTGTCCCTCATCATTGAACGGATTATATTTTGGGTAAAAATCACCAACCGTCAAAACCGCATTGTCCAAAGTGTCCTCAAACTCTATCGTCAAGGTGATGTAGTTAGCACCTTAACGGCACTTCACAACAACGCTGATTTACCTATGGCGCGGATTTTTTTAGCCGCATTGGAATTAGAAGAAGCCAACCCTGAAGAATTTCGTTTAGCTTTAGAAAGTGAAGCACAGGCAGAAATACCATTGTTAAAAAGGTTTCAGAACATTTTTGATACTATTATTGGTTTAGCCCCCTTGTTAGGCTTGCTAGGTACTGTATTGGGACTAATTACCTCCTTCGCATCATTAAATATTGGTGATGTTGGTGGCACAAAAACCGCAGGTGTTACATCTGGGATAAGTGAAGCTTTAGTATCCACCGCATCAGGATTAGTCGTCGCCATTATTACACTTTTTTTTGCTAATACCTTTCGCGGACTGTATTTGCGCCAAATTGCTTGGATTCAAGAATACGGCGGCCAGCTAGAATTACTTTATCGTCGTCGCTATGAAAGAGGAGATAAATCTTAATGCGTCTACCCGATGAACCTGAATTACCACCTCAGATAAATATTGTACCAATGATTGATGTCATCTTTGCCATTTTGACATTTTTCATCATGTCCACCTTATTTTTAAATCGTTCCGAAAGTTTACCAGTTAATTTACCCAAAGCTGCAACCGCTAAAGCCCAATCATCAGCCGCACCAATAACCATTACCATAGATTCAGTCGGTGATCTAAGTTTAAATCGCCAACCAGTCACCCTGGATACTTTAACCACAAAGATACAGCAATTAATGGGGAAAAATGCAGAAGTTGTAGTCGTTATTAACGCGGATCAAAATGCCACCCATGGTCAGGTTGTGGTAGTTATGGATCGGGTACGTCAGGTCAAAGGAGCAAAATTAGCGATCGCCACTCAAAAACCCTAACTTGTTGGTTGTTAGTTGTCAGTCGTGTTTCACAATATGAAATTGTTTCACAAGAAAATCGCCGAAAGGCAGGGAAGCCACTTGGCTTTAGACAGTGGGGGAAGTGTCAAAGGCAATTAATTGCCGTGGATAAGATATAATTGGACTGCAAGTAAGAACAACCATCTACACGGAGAAGTATTTTAATAAGGAGAAACCCGTGATTTATCTCGTCTGCGGATTTAACTGTAGCCTGGGTAAACAAGTAAAGGTAAAATATGGAGTGTAATACTGCCTAAATTTGATGGACTCGCGCAATCGCAATACCTGTCGTACTGGTAGTTGTTTTGAGCGTGTAGAGGGATAATTGACTATTCCTTTTAAGCAAGTCTTAAATAATCCGTGTGTCTTTAGAATGCAGAGTGTCAATACCAAATTTTAAGGGGATAATCTATGACTATTTGGGTAAATGAACAAATTGATCCTTCGGGCATGATTCACGCTTGTATTGCTTGTTGCAATGAGTCCCAGGCTAAAGATTGTCATGAATCCTTTGAAAGGAATTTGACCAAAACACAAAAAGCACAAGGTTGGATGGCCAAAATCCGCACAGTTGCATCCTGGGATGAAGTTCCAGTTAACGCCTTAAAATTAGATTAACAGGAAATAGGGAAATCAACTTTTACCAAGTTATTCTGGTAAGATTCAACCAGTCATCTGAGTACATACACTCAGGACTTACGCAAAACATAACGAAAGTAGGGATAATTCATCAATTACCCTCCCAACTCCATGCAGCACGAAACTCAACTAAGTCTTTTTGATCACTCTAGCTTGAACCAACAAGATCAAATTCCTGGCAATAGTAAAATCCCCATTACGCCTGGAACCTATGAGAATATAGAAGCATTAGCCACACACTGTAACATCTGTAACCGTTGTCCATTGGGACAAACTCGAACTCATGCTGTAGTCGGCCGTGGTAATCTCCGCGCCGAAATTATGATTATTGGTGAAGCACCGGGAAAAAATGAAGACGAAACAGGTTTACCTTTTGTTGGTAGATCAGGACAATTACTGGAAAAGATCTTAGCATCAGTGAAATTAAGTACAGAAACAGATATATATATTGCGAACATTTGTAAATGTAGACCACCGGAAAACCGTGTACCTACCAGTGAAGAAGCAGCAGCTTGTAAACCATATTTGTTAGAACAGATTCGCCTAGTTGACCCCAAAATTATTCTCCTCACAGGTGCAACATCTGTTAAAGGTCTAACAGGAGATAAACGCCCCATTACAAAAATTCGTGGTGAATGGTTAGAGTGGGAAGGACGTTTATGTATGCCCATTTTCCATCCCTCATACTTGCTCCGCAACCCTTCTAAGGAAAAGGGATCTCCTAAATGGCTAATGTGGCAAGATATCCAAAAAGTACGGGATCAATTTGATCAACTTAAAATTGACACTCCCCCTGCCTAAAGGCGAGGGGATTCTACATTCTACGTCAGAATTTGCTCTAGCATTCAGCCTATTTTCTTATAAAAATCAAAACTAGCTACTATTCATTAGTTGCGTGCTAGAACTAAAATTAGTGTTATTTTAGATACAGATAAAATCAGCCCCTTGAGATAACCGGCATAATTTGCTTCTGAACTTCGGAAACCCCAACCCTGTTGTATTCCGTAACTCCTGAATTATTCCTTCAACCTGGTAAAGTGAAAACATCACAAAATATCAAATCATCAGATTTTTAGCACGAAAACATGGGCAGCCAGAGAAAAATGTACTGGGAACTGGATTTTTACTCCCGTCCGATTTTGGACGAAAATCAGAAAAAAGTGTGGGAAATGTTAGTGTGCGAAAGTCCCGTAGATATTGGTACACAAATGGATTCTCTGTTTCGCTATGCTAAATATTGCCCTAGTACCCAGGTAAATTCGGGTTGGTTGCGGACAGCAATACAGGAAGCTATCGAAAAAGCAGGTGCAGCACCTACCAAAATCCGCTTTTTCCGTCGCCAAATGAATAACATGATTACAAAAGCCTGTGAAGATGTGGGCATACCTGCTGTACCCAGTCGGCGGACATTGGTTCTTAATCAGTGGATACAGCAGCGCGTGAAGGAAGTCTATCCCCAAGAACCGGGATATCAGGGAGTAGCTAATCCTTCCGTGCGTTTAGATAGACCCTTACCCCAGCGTTTACCAGATGCTTTGGAAGGAAAACAATGGGCTTTTGTTACCTTAGAAGCTAGTGATTTTGCGGATATGCCAGATTGGGAAATTGGCTTTGGTGAAGCTTTTCCCCTGGAGTTGGCACAATTATCTCCAGAAACGCGGATTCCGGGAATTTTGATTTTCTCACCCAGGGCTTTACCCATAGGGGGCTGGATGTCAGGTTTAGAAATGGCTTATTTGCATTTTGACACCAAGCAAGGAAACAGATTAATTTTAGAAACTGGGGCGACGGAAAGTTGGGTTGTGGCTAATATCCGCACTCCCGAACTTTTAGCAGAGGCACAGGGCTTTGCAGTAGCCAAGGAACAAGCCAATGGGGTGCATTTTATTGGCGTGCAGTCCGATCCTCAAGCCCGGGATTTTGCCGGATTTTGGCTATTACAAGAAATCAATTTGCCGTGATATTAAGAGGAGGCAGGAGGTAAAGCCTGATCCTGTATGGTTTTGAAGTTTTATTTTGTATCTCATTCAACTGCATACCGTGATAGAAGATAAAAAACTGTAACTGTTTATGACACGCTAATGGGATAATAGTCTGCGACGATTAAGCGGTTTATATCCAAAATCCATAATTCATCAAGGGACATGGGTTCTGTAAATTTGTTACAACATACACTGGCGGAACAACTGCTAGAACTTGCCCTCAAGTCTGGTGCTGAGGCTGCCGAAGTGTATCAGTCAAGATCGCTTTCTCGACCAGTTTTTTTTGAAGCCAACCGTCTCAAACAACTAGAAACCAGCCAAGCTGAGGGTACAGCCCTGCGTCTATGGCGGGATGGTTGTCCTGGTTTGACGGTGGCCTATGGCGATGTTGATCCTCAAGCGATGGTGGAAAAATCTTTGGCACTGAGTCAATTAAATCCACCGGAAACAGTAGAATTAGGAACTCATGGGGGGCATTCCTATCCAGATTTAGGCACATCTGTATCCGCAGAGAAGTTGATTAGCTGGGGCAAAGAAGCGATCGCCCTCATTCATGATGTCTATCCAGATGTTCTTTGTCATAGTGACTGGGAATGTGATATAGAAAATACCAGACTCATCAACAGCAAAGGTTTAGACTCTCACTATACCGATACCACACTTAGCTGCTATATGTCAGCAGAATGGGTCAGAGGTGATGATTTTCTCAGTGTGGCTGATGGCCAAACCCAACGCTGTGAACTCCACCCCCGGAAAGTAGCCAGCCAAATTTTACAACGATTAAACTGGGCAGAGGAAAATGTTCCTAGTCCTAGCGGTCGTTGTCCGGTGTTGTTCACATCCAAAGCAGCCGATATGCTGTGGGGAACTGTGCAAGCAGCGTTGAATGGTAAGCACATCTTGGAAAAAGCTTCCCCTTGGGTGGATAGATTAGGTAAACCAGTTATTGCACCCACCCTTACCCTGTACCAAAACCCAGAAGCAGGCCCCTATAGTTGTCCCTTTGACGATGAGGGTCAACCTACCCAGTCCTTAATATTTATCGAAAATGGGATTTTACGGAATTTTTATAGCGATCGCACCATCGGACGACAATTAAACATCGGTAGCACTGGTAATGGTTTTCGTCCCGGCTTAGGTAGTTATCCCACCCCTGGATTATTTAACTTCCTGATTCAACCCGGTGATCTCTCCCTAGTAGACTTAATTAGTAAAATGGATGATGGCCTCATTGTAGATCAAATGTTAGGTAGTTGCAGCGGACTATCTGGTGATTTTTCTATCAATGTTGATTTAGGCTATCGGGTCAAAAATGGTCACATCATTGGCCGGGTTAAAGATACGATGGTAGCAGGTAATGTCTACACAGCCCTAAAACAAGTGGTGCAACTAGGTGGAGATGCGGATTGGAATGGTTCTTGTTATACACCATCGCTGATGGTAGAAGGACTATCCATTACTGGTAAAAAATAGTTAATATTATAACATCCCACAGATCCCCGACTTCTTGAAGAAGTCGGGGATCTAAGGCAACGCAATGATATATTTAAATTAATCTCCACCGTATCTACTAACAAGGGTATGATTATTTGGCAACCAGGGCAACAAATTAACAACGGTAGATTTATCATTCAAGGTAAACCCTTGGGTAGTGGTGGTTTTGGAACTACCTACAAAGCCTTAGAACCCAGCACGGGTAAATTATACGCCATTAAAACCCTCAATCAGCAAATGCAATTGCAAGAGGACTTTGCAGAACAACAAGTTAAGTTTATTAACGAAGCCTTGACAATTAAAGGTTTTGATCATCAGCATATTCTCAAAGTTTATGAAGTCATCCAATCAGGTGAGCTTTTCGGCGTGGTGATGGAATATATTGATGGAGTAACTTTATTTCAATATGTTAGACACAAGGGACAACTTACCGAAAGTGAAGCACTATTATATATAGATCAAATTGGTCAGGCTTTAGAATATATTCACGCTAAAGGCAGTTTACACCGGGACATTAAACCTGCAAATATTCTCTTACGTCAAAATAAACAAGAAGCGGTTTTAATTGATTTTGGTTTAACTCGCAGTATTGCCACCAGAAGTATGACAGCTTCTTTAACGGAAGGTTATGCACCTATTGAACAATATCGTCGTAAAGGGAGTTTTGGACCCCATACCGATGTTTACGCTTTAGCTGCTACTTTATATTATCTTCTTACAGCTGATGGACTCAAGAAAGAGGGTGAATTTAGTCCCGTACCCGCACAAAACCGGAAATATGAGAATGAACCTTTACCAGCGCCAAGACATTATAATTCTGGCATTAGTCAGAGGGTAAATGATGCTATTTTGCAGGGTATGGAAATAGAACCGGAAAACCGGACTCCGACGGTGTTGAAGTTTCGGGAAAATTTGGGTTTGGTGGTTCAACAACCCATCAAAAATGTAGAGACGTTCCATGGAACGTCTCTACACAAACCACCAATAAACCAGGAGGTACAATTAAAATCATCCTGTGGAATGGACTACAGCAAACTGCGTGACTACCTCGCACAAGGGAAATGGAAAGAAGCAGATGTGGAAACAATACGGGTAATGTTAGCAGTTGCGAAGCGGGAAAAGGAAGGTTGGTTAGATACTGAAAGTATTGATAATTTTCCCTGTGAAGACCTCCGCACCATTGACCAGTTGTGGGTAAAATACAGTGATGGTAAGTTTGGGTTTTCTGTGCAGAAACGAATTTATCAAGGTTTTGGTGGAACGAGAGAATATAATCGGGAAATATGGGAGAAGTTCGGGGACAAGGTAGGATGGAGAAAAGGAGGCAACTGGTTGTACTACAAAGATATTACTTTTTGGGCAACTGGTTTGGGTTGGGGCAACTGGGAGTGGTTGTACTACAAAGATATTACTTTTGACGAGAAAGCACCAGAAGGCCACCTCCCTCGACAAAAATGTAGTAGTGAGGTTTGGGAAGCTCTTCTCTCGCATCGAGACTTGTAAACTGTAACATTTAAAGGTTACAGAAAATTATTAAGAATTGTAAACAAGTGATTTTGTACGAAGTCTTGCGGGTTCTGGGTTTTGGATACCTGGTACTGGGTTTTTTGGTTTTTCAGAAAAAACCTGTAGTACAATACTGAATAAATCATGTACTAGACGCGAAAATCCATATCCTGAACATCCTTACATCCTGGGTATCCTGATTCTGACAAATTAGGATTAGGATTATAACAATTAGCCTTGACAAACTTAGATGCAACTTGTTGAATTTCCTCATTATCAATATTTAACTCATCCCAAAACAGCTTTTGACGACATTCTAATTTAGTCAAACGAAACTCACGGTTATTACATCTAATGGTAACGTGATAAGAATATCCTGATTGTAAAATTCTAGGTTTTCGAGACATGGAAAAAGATCCCCGACTTCTTAGACAATTTATCTGTTAAATAGAAAGATTAACAAAAGAAGTCGGGGATCTAAATCTCGTCTGAATCAGGATAACCGGGATTTTAGGATGTACAGGATTGTGACACTATACATTACCTATCCTGAAAACCAACATAAATCATGTCATGTTTGATGAAATATTACAAAGAATAAGAGAAAAAATTACATCATTTCAATATGTAATGACACTTCATGCAGAAGAAGAAATGAACGATGATAACTTAACAATATATGACATCGAACAAAGTATCCTGAATGGTGAAATTATAGAACGTCAAAAAGATAGAATTACCGCAGAATCAAAATATCGCATTAGAGGAGTAACCACCGATGGTGTAAAAATTGAAATTATCACTAAACTCAGTCTGAGCGGAAAATTAGTTATCATTACAGTATATACAGTTTAAAATTAGGTAACAGAAATATGAAATGCGACATTTGTAATAACGAAGGTGTACATATCCGCAATGTTACCAGAACTTATGGGAAAGGAGAACAATTACTAATGATTGAAAATCTACCTATTATTAGTTGTCCTCATTGCGGTGAAAGTTACATGACAGCAGAAACATTACATAAAATTGAACAAATTAAACTCAACCGCAAAAATCTTGCAGTTGCACGTTTTATAGATGTTGTAAGTTTGAGTGCGTAGAATGTGTTAGGAATGCGTTAATTGTCACAAATCAGGTGGTTATCGAGCGACTTGTACTGAGCTTGTCGAAGTAAGTCGAGATAATATCCAGGATTAAGGATTAAAGGATTAACAGGATGGTAATTTATAGATAGTTTGTTTGGTGATGAAATTTGCATTTGTCACAAATCAGGATAACCGGGATTAAAAGATTAACAGGATGGTAATTTATAGATGGTTTAAATTTTTCAAAAACAATCATTCAAAAACATCCTGAAAAATCCCCAACTCCCCACCAAAAATCATCCAATAACATCCTGTACATCCTCAAATCCTGGACATCCTGATTCAGACAAATAAAATCACCAACTCCCCACCAAAAATCATCCAACAACATCCTGATAGCGAAGCGTGGCGTAAGCCATAAATCCTCAAATCCT
>JACCEC011379679.1_pt1 | contig 12328 bp, 12 predicted proteins | sample 7450121 | NCBI WGS metagenome assembly JACCEC01 (sample SAMN15323455, study PRJNA562643) | freshwater metagenome | isolation source: river surface water | place: USA:Blue River Watershed | collected 2017-08-18 | reverse complement strand
TGTTTGAGTCGATATTTTTAAAGATACCTCTCATAGGAACCGTGCATACAACTTTCATCATACACGGCTCTAAATCTATAGAATATGGAAGTCCATTTAAAAACTCAGTAAAAACCTCTATTTAATCTTTAAAATAGAATGTTTTCCAAAAAGATCTTAAATAAATTTAATACTATAAACTTTTCAGCAATTACACTTTCTCCTACCCGTTAACTATCGTATAAAGACATCGATAAATATCCACTATGAAAAGACAAGACAATTAACGTTTTTATTCGTTCCAAATATTAATAAATTATAATTTTAGGTCTCTTCTATTCGCCGTTAGCTTACTCAGGATATGCATCTAATAACCACAGGTCGATACGAGTAATGAGCTAATTATCCAAGCATGCAAAGTAATATCTTGGGTGAATGTGCGACGTTTTTTTAGAAGATTCAGATTACCTTAACCATAATTATCTACCAAGAGACAGTGCAATTTATTACTTAAATCTCTGTTTCCCCTATGAATCCCGGTTTCATGTTGATGATCAGTCTCTATGCGGGCATTAATGGCATCACCTCTTTCCCTGAGGGGTTGGAATTACACCAACATTAATATCTAGTTATCTGCAGACCTTAATAACTGGCATGCAAACCTTGAGATATTTATTAACTCAAGAACGAATCACACGTGGTCTCAACCTATTAACTAATAAACTAATTTTCTCTATACCATTCGCTTCTAACAACCCAATAACTCTATCTGCGTCTCGAACGGATGCTATTTCTGGAGTGGTAACAACAATTGCTTCTTGAGCCGGTCCTATTGCATTGTGAAATCCAGTCTCAATACCAGCGGGACAATCAATCAATACATAATCATACTGAGCTTCCAAAAGTTGTACCAAATATTTCATTTGATCACTACTTATAGAATCTTTATTTCTATTTTGTGCCGCAGGTAATAAAACTAATCCAGGCTGACGTTTATCTTTTATCAAGGCTTGCTCAAGTCGACACTCTCCCGAAAGAACTTCTAATGCAGTGTAAATCACCCGATTTTCTAAACCTAATAAAAGATCCAAGTTTCGCAACCCAATATCAGCATCAATAAGTGCTGTTTGATAACCTAATTGAGCTAAAGCCATTCCTAAATTAGCAGTTGTTGTAGTTTTTCCAACTCCTCCTTTACCAGAAGTTATAACAATAACACGAGCCATAACTTATTTTTTCTAGATACAATTAAATCATAGAAATATCTGTAAATTGACAAAGCTTTAATAAGCTAAAAATTATAAGAAAAGTAATCTAGTTGTATATTTAAATCTAGGATAATGAATTAATCCCTACTAATAAATTAATAAATTCCTGTTCAAAAGCATAAATAGCACGATTAGTTCTTCCTGATAAATATAATTTTTGTTCTTTTTTTATAGCCCATATTTGAGAATAGGAGATATAACTTAATAAAACACTCCACATTAAAAGTAAAAAACCTATATAAACAAAAGGAATACCAGGATCAGATTTTATTTGTAAACCTGTAGAGGTAATAACATCCGTTACTCGTACTTCATGTCCATTTAGAAAAAATCTAGAACCAATATCAGTTTCTCCTATTAAAGATTGGTTTCCATCATAAATTTGAAACTTTCCAGTAAGATCTTCTAATATCAATAGAGTTTTAATATTCGAAGAATTTGAATTGGCAGGTAAAGAGGCTATCCAAAATCGTGTATTATCAACTGTAGTAAAAAGCTTCAGAGGAACTTGAAGATTAAATTTATTATCAATTTGAATATTTAAACCTAAAATTCCCCAATCGGTTTGGTAAAAAACGATTCCCTGATACCTTAATGGTTCATTTACATAAATTGTTTTGCCAACAAGTTTTTCACCTTTAGGATTTAATACCCAAAGATCAGAATAAAATTGATCTATACTTCCTTCGTCACTATATGTAATTCGAAAATCATTTATGTAGCCTTCAAAATCCTGTCTAAGATAACTAAACGGGCCCGAATGAACGACATTTTGCAAATGAAAAAGTCCTGACATAGGAACTAATTCTTGTACCATAAACCCAGTAAGACTACCTAAAATCGATCCAAGTAAAATAATAATAATACTAATATGAACAATGATCGGCCCCACTTTTCCAATTAACCCTTTGTAAGCGTATAAAAATGGACCTTGTTGTAAAATATGATAATTCCTCTTTCGTAATTCAAGATGAATTTGCGATAAACTTTTATTACCTAAACAAAAGTTTAGTTCAAACTTTTGCAAACTATTTTCTTTTTTATAAAATTGCCAAATTTGTGCTAATTTCAAAGAAGGTAATTGTCTAGAAAAAGTACAGGAAATCAAACTAGAACCGAATAACAATAGTAAAAATATAAACCACCAAGTTTGGTATACATGATCTAATCCAAGACGCAAAATCCAATCAGAAGTAATAAAACCTAAAAGAGGTTTATTTAATGGATAATTAACTTCATAAAAGCTGATATCTTTTTCCTGTTCAATAATAGTCCCTAATGCACTAAAACAAGAAATTCCAAGTAATAATATAATAGCAAAATTCAAATTTCCTAAACTCTTTATCAACTTCCAAGAAAGTTTATTAGAATATTTTAATATTGATGCAAAAAACATAAATTGTTTATCTTATAATTTTATTAACTATATACAATAGATAAGATAGTATTTATTTATCTCCTCAGGTAGGACTTGAACCTACGACCAATCGATTAACAGTCGATTGCTCTACCACTGAGCTACTAAGGAATGTCTCTAATAATTCTTATTTAAAATCATTATTATCTGCTAAAAATATAATACCATATTATCCCTTTATAGTTATTTTTATTTTCTAATTTTTTATTATTTTCTGTACTATTAAGAATATAATAAACAAACTATATAAAAAACTTGTTTTCTTTTTTATAGACTTTTGCTATTATATTCTTAACTAACTAATTAAGCGGACGTGGCGGAATTGGTAGACGCGCTAGATTTAGGTTCTAGTAAGTAACCCTTGTGAGAGTTCGAGTCTCTCCGTCCGCATATTTGAAATAAATTTAATTACTCCATCTTTGTAGAGTTAAATGGATAGATTCGTCATCCAAATTAACTTCTTCTACAGTTTTAAAGCCTTGCTTGCTAGTAGCTTCTAAAATAGAATAATACGCATATCGTTGAGTAATCTTATCTAAGAATAACTCAACAGACCAAGGTTGTTGCCAAAATTGCAAATCAGCGACAAGTTGATATTCAAAACCATTCCAAGTAAATCCTACATCATAACCATTATCTTGATGTATTATTAAGTTAGCAAATGTGGCTTGATTTCTATAACCTTTCATTTGAGTCACTTGGTCATCCCAAGAAATTGATAAATCCAGTAACGCTTTTTTTAATAACGTTAAATCTTTCAATGTCGTTCGTATTTTACTGAAATGTGACATGATATTTTGAAATTAATAAATAATATTGATGTTTATTTTATTACTTATCGGTAAGAATAATCTCTAAATATTATACAAACTATTTCAACTCTTGTAAAACTTTTAGAGTCTAAACAAGATTTAAGAAGCAAGACGAACCTTTCCTGCAATAGCCCATTCTTGTAACTGATCTATTTTTTCTTTATTAGAATATGCTAAAGGAACAAACTGCTCTATTGAATTAAGTATATCTTCTGTTACAAATTCTCGATTTTCACTAAATGCAATATGCATTGCTTCTATTATAGATTCCTCAATTTCTGCTCCAGAAAAACTCTTCGCTTTTTTACTCAAAATAGTTGAATCATAATTTTGCCAAGATTGCGGACGTAACTTAGCAAGATGAACTTTAAAAATAGATTTTTTCTCTTCTTCATTCGGAAGTCCAATAAAGAAAATTTCGTCAAACCTTCCTTTTCTTAATATCTCTGGAGGCAAAGAATAAATGTTATTAGCAGTTGCTACGACAAATACTGAAGATGTTTTTTCTGATAACCATGTTATAAAAGTCGCCAAAACTCTACTAGTTGTACCACTGTCTCCTTTACTTTCTATGCCAGAAAAAGCCTTATCTATTTCATCAATCCATAAAATACAAGGTGAAATAGCTTCTGACAATTCAATCATCTTTCTCATTCGAGATTCAGATTCTCCGATAATACCTCCGAACAACTTTCCAACATCCAAACGTAAAAGAGGAAGATTCCAATCATTTGCAATTGCTTTTGCTGTAAGAGATTTACCAGTTCCCTGAACTCCTACCAGCAATAATCCCCTGGGACAAGGAAGTCCATATCTAGCTGCTCTTTGAGATAAAGCTTCAGACCGTCTTTTCAGCCATTTTTTTAAATTATATAAACCTCCTATATCAGAGAGAGTAACATCAGAAGTACAAAATTCTAAAATTTGAGTTTGACTAATTAATTGTTTCTTTTCAGTAAAAATAAGATCAAGACTCTCCACATTAACTTCTTTATAAGTAGCAATTATTTTAGATAAAACTCTTCTAATTCGTTCTAACGATAGTCCTTGACAAGATCGAACAAGGTTATTTAAAGAAGCTTTTGGCAACACATAACCAAGAGATTCTTGAACTCTTAATAATTCTTGGCGAATTTCATAAGGTTGCGGTAAATCAAACGAAACTACTGTGACTAATTCCCTAATTGCTTCGGGAATAGCAATTTCACAAGCAACTATTATGATTGTTTTCGCTTGTTTACGTAACAATTTCACTAGATTTTTTAATTTTCGAGCGACTGAAATATCATTCAAAAAAAGATGGAAATCTTTTAATATAAAAATAGCAGGAGTATCTGAAGTTAACTTCTCAACTAACTCTAATGCCTGAAGAGGATTTCTAGATGCAAATCCGTTATCATTTGGATTACCTACATAACCGTCGACAAAATCCCACGAATATACAGCTCTATTACTATACAATTGGACACAAGATTTGATTGTATATTCCAACCTTTCCTCTTCAGTAGTATTAATATACAAAAGAGAATATCGAGCTTTTAATAATAACTTAAACTCTTTGGTAAAACTCATAAGAAAATTACATTATGAAAATAATTTACTATCTAGGAAAACATAAAAACTGTAGCTCTGCCATTAGACTCTTATTAAGTAACAAGTCCAAGTAAAACTTAATTCTATAAAATTTCATGAATAACTCTTTATACTTAAGATTTCATAACTTTGATTTCTAACTATGACTACTTACAAAACTTTTGGGAATTATCCAGAGCTTTATAAGTAGCTAAAAATAAAATCTGTATGAAAAATGTAAAAAGATTTTTTGAATTTCCTTAATTCCTTAACTCATAGAAAGATTCTTGCGCTTTCGTTGACGTCTTAATTTAAGGACTTTTCTCCCAGTAACAGTTTTAGTACGAGCTCTAAAACCAGATGTTCTGGCCTTTTTTAATTTACTACCTCTTAAAGTTCTTTTAGTCATAGTTTTATTCTTTAATAATTAATATTATTTTTATAATCTAGATATTCAAACTAAAAAACAAGTTTGAACTATATATAAATAGTGTAATAATCCAAACTTAAATAGATTTACCACGTCATATATAATTCGTCACTAAAAAATGATTAGTTCTTTAAACTTAATTTTTTAATATAGGTTGTGCTCTAAAAATTAAATATATCACAGAATGGCGAACGTTTATACTCATAGAAGTAAACAAACTATAAGCTTCGTTTTTATACTCAATTAAAGGATCTTTTTGACCATAACCCCTCCAACCAATAGTTTCTCTAAGCCCAGTCATATTTTGTAAATGTTCTTTCCAAGCTGAATCTATTTTTTGCAATAGAAAAGATTTTTCTAAATCACGCATCAATCCATTTTCTATTAAATCTATTTGGCTCTCTTTTAAATCATAAGCGACTCTCATCTGTCTACAAAGAAAAGTAGTCATTTCAGAAGGAGCTAAACTTTCAATAGAGGATATATCTAAAGTATAAGGTAAGCCTAATAAATCTTCTACTTTTTGCAATAACTTCTTACGGTATAAACCTTGAGAGGATTTATCTTCATCGATTTGATTAAAGTATTGAATCACATAATCTTTTATAGTCGCCTCTGCATATTGTATAATCCAATCTTTTAAATTTTTAGATGCTAAAATTCGGCGACGTTCTGAATAAATAGCTTGCCTCTGATAATTCAAAACTTCATCATATTCAAACAACTGTTTTCTAGCATCGTAGTAATATGCCTCTACTTTTTTTTGAGCAGATTCTAAACTCTTCGTTAACAAAGTAGATTCTATAGGAGTAGATTCCTCTACCCTTAAAGTATCCATCATATTAGAAATTCTATCTCCACCAAAAATACGGAATAAATTATCTTCTAAACTAAGAAAAAAGCGTGAAGATCCTGGATCACCTTGTCTACCGGCTCGCCCCCTCAATTGATTATCTACCCTTCTGGATTCATGCCTTTCGGTCCCAATAACATGTAAACCTCCCAAATCAAGAACTTGTTTTCTTTCTTCCTGAATAAGTTTATCATACTGATCCTCTAAAACTTGATAAGAAGCCCTTAATGTTATAATAAATGGTTCTTGAGTAAACCCCTTTTCACAGGCAATAGAAATTTTCTCTTCTATTAAATCTTCCGAAAGATTCAAAGTACGTATCTGATCTTTAAGAAATTTATATAACGATTTTAACTTTGGATCATCTTTAGTAACTAATTTTGCAGCTTTATCATCTAAGATCAATTGAATTAAAGCTGATTTAGCCATATAATTCGAATTTCCACCCAAAAGAATATCAGTGCCACGACCTGCCATATTTGTTGCTATAGTAACAGCTCCTTTTCTTCCAGCTTGAGCTATAATTTCTGCTTCTCTTTTAATGTTTTCTGGCTTAGCATTTAATAAATTATGTGGAATTCCATATTCAAGAAGTAATGACGAAAGAAGTTCAGATTTTTCTACACTAGTGGTACCTACAAGAACAGGCCGACCAAGAGTATGCATATCTAAGCATTCATCAGCAATAGATTTCCATTTAGCATACTGACTTTTGTATACTAAATCAGGGAAATCCTTTCGTTTCATATTTCTATTAGTCGGAACACAAATAACTTCTAAACCATAAATTTTATCCAATTCAGATGCTTCTGTGTTTGCAGTTCCTGTCATTCCGGAGAGCTTTGGATATAGCAAAAAGAAATTTTGATAAGTAATCGAAGCTAACGTTTGACTTTCATTTTGAATAGCTACATTCTCTTTTGCCTCTATAGCTTGATGCAATCCATCACTCCAGCGTCGACCTACCATAATTCTTCCAGTAAACTCATCAACAATAATGATTTCCTCATCCTTAACTATATAATGCACATCTTTTGTAAACAATTCCTTAGCTTTGATAGCATTAAATATGTACGAAGCCCATGGATCTTTTGGGTCATATAAACTGGTATTACTTAAGAGATTTTCACACTGAATAATTCCTTCATCAGTTAAAATTATATTACGTGCTTTTTCATCTACTTCATAATGAATAGCTTTAGACAAATATTTGCTAATTTCATTTGCTTTAATATACTTTTTGTCAATCGAATCTCCTGCTCCAGAAATAATCAAAGGTGTTCTAGCTTCATCAATTAAAATAGAATCTACTTCATCAATGATACAAAAATTAAAGTCTCTTTGGACCATATCATTCATTTCTGTAGCCATATTGTCACGTAAATAATCAAATCCCAATTCACTATTCGTTATATAAGTAATATCTTTCGCATAATTTTCTTTTCGTTCACTTTGACTAATACCCTGTTGAATTAATCCGATGCTCAAACCTAAAAATTTAGGGACCTGACCAACCCACTCTGAATCTCGCTTTGCCAAATAATCATTAACAGTGACTACATGAACACCTTTTTTAGTCAATGCATTTAAGTAAGAAGCTAAAATTGAAACTAAGGTCTTTCCTTCTCCCGTTTTCATCTCAGCAATTTTACCTTCATGCAATATAATACCTCCAATCAACTGAACATCAAAATGTCTAAGACCTAAAACTCGATAGGAAGCTTCTCGAACTAAAGCAAAAGCTTCGGGTAAAATATTATCTAATGATTGGTCTAAATCTATTGAGTTAATCAATTGAAGAGTTTTATTTTTCAATTCTATATCACTAAAAGCTTGCATTGCAGGTTCTAGTTTATTAATTGCATCTACCAGACTTTCATATTTTTTTATCTTACGTTTATTAGGATCACCAAAAAGAGTTTGAAACATTGTCTTAAATAAGATATAGGTTTTATAAAGTTAAATAACAAATCAAGAAGCAATTAAGTAAATAAAAAGAAACAAAATTCATAAATACATTGATTTTGACTATGCTTCAATCACTAATAATTTCTGGCTGACTAATCTCATCAACCATTTCTAAAATAGCCCTAATTATAGGTTTTATTCTTAAATCATCTAACATATCAATATCTTCATAACGTCTTCTTTTCGCTCTATTTGCTACTTGTATAGTAATTTTGTATCTGTTGGAGGCAGCGTCCAGTAATTCTTCTGTTTTATAGAGAATTTGGTTTGGATTTAAATATTGATATTTTTTTTTCATTATTTTTTAGCAATGTAAATTCTTAACTAGAGCATTTGTAAAAATTGAACTCATGTATAAATCCTTATCTACGTCTAGAATTATAACTTCAATAATCTATAACAAATGCGTTCATATATAAGTTTATGTTAATATAATGAGTATAATCATATATTTATAATATAATAAATATTATATAAAACACTAAAACTAGCTCAGAAAGTTAAATAGAAAAATAGGAGAATTAATATGTCACACGCAGTAAAAGTTTATGATACTTGTATTGGATGTACACAATGTGTAAGAGCATGTCCTTGTGACGTTCTAGAGATGGTTTCTTGGGATGGATGCAAAGCAGGTCAAATCGCTTCTGCACCTAGAACAGAAGATTGTATTGGATGTAAGAGATGTGAAACGGCTTGTCCAACTGACTTTTTGTCTGTAAGAGTTTACCTAGGGGGAGAGACAACAAGAAGTATGGGATTAGCTTACTAAAATATATCTTCTTTTATATTAATAACAGGATTATTAAAACCTTATATAAAGGTTTTAATAATCCTGTTGAGTTTAACTAAGAATTCCAACATAACTTAATCCTAAAATAGCTCCAGAGCCTACAATATGCCCTAAACTAGTTGTAGCTAAAAGTTCAGGTAATCCAAAATTAGAAAAAGAACCACTTAAAGGTAATGAAGGACCACTTCCTTTAACTTGAATAACGTAACGACCAGCTACGATGCATAAAAGATTCGAAATAACCATTACGGAACAAGTTTTTGCTGACCAAGCAGCCGTTTGTGGAACAACTGCTAACAATAAATCGGCGTTCATATACGTTATAATTGAGAGGATATTTTTATGTTCTATAGCAAACATTGTAGGTTACTTTAGCCTTTGGCGCAACTACTAATTACTAGAAATGTTACAAATTGTTCATAGACAAAAGAAAGTTTTTTTTTAAATAACTACTCTTTTAGACAACCCAACCATAACTATGAAGGCCTTTTCCTAAAAAGTTTACACCTAAATAGCAAATCCAAACCACAACAAATCCTATAGAAGCTAAAATAGCAGGATTTTTACCTTGCCAAGATTTAGTTATTCTAGCATGAAGATACGCAGCAAACACTAACCAAGTTATTAAAGCCCAAGTTTCTTTAGGATCCCAACTCCAATAAGAACCCCAAGCTTCATTTGCCCAAACTGCTCCAGCAATAATTCCTATAGTTAATAAAGGAAAACCTAATCCAATAATGCGATAACTAAGATTATCTAAACTTTCCAATAATGTTAATCGTTTTTTGTTCGTCTGTTCTAAAACATTATTCTCTAAAACTGAATTAGAATCTAAGGCCAAAATTCCGATTGTTGCATCTCGATTAATAAAGTTATCTGTTTCTTTATTAAAAAATTCTTTGCTCCCTAAAGAATTCCCACGAATCTGTATATCTTTTCCTTTAGTAAGAACTAAAAATAAAATAGATAATAAAGAACCCATAATTAAAGTAGAATAACTCAACATCATAATACTTACATGCATCATCAACCAATTAGATTTTAGTGCAGGAACTAATGGAGCAGCTTTTTGCATTCCTTCTGGTAAAGATAATGTAGCAAAGGCAGTTACAAACATAGCTAATGGAGTTGTTACTGCCCCAATAAGTAATAATTGCGTTCTACTCTCAATAAATATAGTTATTGCTGTTATGCCCCATGTAAAAAACAACAAAGACTCATATAAATTACTAAGAGGAAAATAACCATTTTCTATCCACCGAGTTCCTAAAATAATCACTATTAGAAAACTAGCTAAACAAGTAAAATAATAACCCAGTTTTAGCTTTCCAAAAGTTTTAGAAAAGGCAATACTTAACCAGTAAGTTAACATTGCCAATAATAAAATTAAAAATGTGGCATTATCTAAAGAATTTTTGATGATTAAAAAATCCATATCAATTTGTGTCTTTTCAATATTATTTTGATAGTATTCGAAAGTTATACGTCGAAAGTAAAAAGAATGTGTTCATTTAATATTGTACTATGATATAGACAAATCTATTTTAATTAATAGATAGTATAAAAAGGCATATGGTTCATCTTATATAAGACGAACCATATGCCTTTTTATACTATCTATTAATTAAAATAGATTTGTCTATAGCTAATTAAGCTAAAGCGCTTGTTACTTTATCGAAGTAACCAGCACACTCGCTTGCTAAAGCGCTACAGTCACCAGAAGGTGTAGATAATTTCTTTTGGTTAGATGTGTTGTTGATGAAAGCAACACAAGTAGCCTTCATAATACCAACAGCTCTAGCGTTACCAGCAGCAGGTACACCTAAAGAAGCGTAAGTCTCTTTAAGTCCGCTTAGACAACGATCTTCTAATACAGAAGAATCACCAGATAATAAAGAGTAAGATACGTAGCGAAGGATGATTTCTGCGTCACGTAGACATGCAGCCATACGACGGTTTGTGTAGCAGTTTCCGCTTGGGGAAATTAAAGCTGGGTTCTCACAAATCATACCAGATACTGCATCAGATACGATACAGCTAGCGTTAGAAACGATAGCGTTTACAGCGTCAAGACGCTTGTTACCTTCAGAAACAAACTTCTTAAGAGCTTGTAAATCAGCACCACCAACGTATGCAGCTTTAGAATCTGCAGATGTAACTACTCTAGAAAATGCGTCAAGCATAATAACTCTCCGTGTATATATATTTTTTACTGTTTTAACTGTTAAATCATTTAATCAGTTAACACTTGATATGTTTCTATCGAGAAATCATTATAAATCAGAATAACTAAAATAAGGTAGTAAACTTAACAATCTGTAATAATCTTAACTACCTAGTTTAAAAGCTTCAACAAAAAAACCATAAATCATTCCAATTTTCACATTATTTATAAACATAAGAATCTGAAAGAAAATTCTGTCAAAAACAATTTTACGTGCAATTTTTTTTTATTATTATAAACAATCCTATTTGTACTCTCGATAAACGCTACCAAAATTCCAGATGAAAGAATACCCCAATCACCAGTCTGACCTAACATAGTTGCCAATGTATTTGCCAAGAAAAAACCAAGTAAAATAGCTATAAAACTAACAAAGGTAGAATAGAAAAATTTTTTTGAAAAAAGGAATTTATAATATAATCTTTTAAATAATTTCGTAATTAAACTCATACTTCCATTTTCTATATAGTAACAAAACCAATTCTACTCAAAAAATAGAAACTCTGCAATGAAAAAAGCTCTAACTTTTAAAAGTTAGAGCTTTTTTACTAGAATACTTAAGTGATTAGCCGTTTACAGCTGGAGCTGTTAAAGCAACAGGTAAAGACTCACCAGCAGCTAAGTCTAGAGGGAAGTTGTGAGCGTTACGCTCGTGCATTACTTCCATACCTAAGTTAGCACGGTTAAGGATATCAGCCCAAGTGTTGATTACACGACCTTGGCTATCAACAACAGATTGGTTGAAGTTGAAACCGTTTAAGTTAAACGCCATTGTCATTACACCAAGAGCAGTGAACCAGATACCTACAACTGGCCATAGACCTAAGAAGAAGTGAAGAGCACGAGAGTTGTTGAAACTAGCGTATTGGAAAATTAGACGACCAAAGTAACCGTGTGCAGCTACGATGTTGTAAGTCTCTTCTTCTTGACCAAATTTGTAACCAGCGTTAGCAGATTCATTTTCAGTTGTTTCGCGTATTAAGCTAGAAGTAACTAAAGAACCATGCATAGC
>JACCEC010843502.1_pt1 | contig 12334 bp, 11 predicted proteins | sample 7450121 | NCBI WGS metagenome assembly JACCEC01 (sample SAMN15323455, study PRJNA562643) | freshwater metagenome | isolation source: river surface water | place: USA:Blue River Watershed | collected 2017-08-18 | reverse complement strand
TATTTTAGAATTATTAATATTGTTTTCATTCTCTTCAATTTCACTTACTTTATAAATTATTAAAACAGTTTTATCTTCAGAACCACCGTTTTGATTATTATTATTTGTTCCTTCTCCATCATTGTCATTTCCATAATACTCTTTGTCACCTCCTTCATTCTCTTCACCATCTTCACTTCCTTCACTTTCTTCATTCTCTTCACCATCTTCGCCATTATCATTATCATTTTGTGGACTATTTTCATTATTATTATTACTATAATCACCAAAATATTCAATACTATATAAATTATTATTTTGTCTGACTTCTAAAAATATATTTAATTCAAGATCGTTTATTTCAATATAATCTTTAAAATCATTAATACCATTTGGTAAAAAAAATATGATATAATCATCTGGTTTTATATTTTTAAATTTTTTTATAGAATCATTATTAATACTTTTATTATTTTCTTTTATCCATTGGTATTTTATTTGTTTTTCTTTAAAATAATTTGATAAACTTTTTAATAAACCATCACCATTTTTGATAAAATTATTTTTTTTATTTTTTAATTTATTATTGCTTGTAAAATTATTTTCATTTATAATTTCATCATCAATATCTAAATAATGAATAATTTCCATAAATGTACATATTTCATTATATTCTTTTTTACTACATAAATCGTTATTATTATCTGAATTTGTATTTTGCATTATAATTATATACTCTAACTAATTTTCATATATTTTTTTAGGCAAGATTAGATTTAAAGTGTTTGATTTCATAATGATTTTTAATATCATATATTTTAGTTTCAACTTTGTCTTCTATTTTTTCAACAGTTTTAGTAAGATCAGCTCTTGGTTTTGTGATAAAACCAAATAAAACAGTTACAATTAAAGCATTTAATACAAAATTCAAACTAATTTCAAAAGTACTATGATAGGATATGATTAAAAAGAGTGATACAACAAAAACGGATAATAATTGTACATAACGGTTATGTTTAACATATTGAGTTAAAGCAGGTGATACATCAACATAATTCATAATTAATGTAAAAAATAAAACGGCCATAATTGTCATAATTTCTTTAAGTTGGATTTGAACATTAAAAATTTTAAAATTCATTATTCTAAAATTGTGAGAGAAAAAAGATTAGTTATTTTTGATAATATGTAAAACTTTGCGGCGTTTAAGATAGTTAATGAATTTTAATTCTTCTTGAGTACTTGATATGCTTTTAATATCATTTTCAGTAAAAATGTGTTGATCAGGAAAGAAAATAATAATACTTAAAAGAAGTAAAAGTTGGAGAGAGGGGTTATGAATATGAACGCGCATAAGTATATTTTTAATTTCAATAAGGTATTTGTTGTGTAAATAGAAAGATGGTATTTCTTTAAGATTTTGGTTAGTAAAATAGAAGTTACCTAAATAGTGTGAATTAGGGTTAGTTTTACTAAGTTCTTTAAGTTCTTTAAAATGTTGACTAATTAAAAATTGATATTGTTTGTCATTGGGTGTAAAACCGCGATTAGAAGTGATAACAATCATATTTTTCCCTTCTTGATCAATATCTAATCTATATTCACGAGTATAAGTGATAACAAAATCGCGAGATTCAAAATAATTTTTACAAGAATCGGTTTGAAAACCATAAATATGGGATAATTTGATATTTTTAAGATTGCGATATGTTTTTTCGTATTCTTCAAATAATAATTTATTTAAAAATGAATCTAATATAATACGATCATCAATTAAAGTCATATGTTGTAAATAATATAATTGTGGTTTAGCATTATGTATATTGCTATTACGGGTATGTTTAAGTTGTCCTTTAGATATCTGTCTATATTGTTGATAATATTTAGAATGATAAAAGTCAAGTCCGGTGATATAAAGGTATTTAATGGGGAAGGATAGAAGATCCATAATAGCACAAGTTCCGGTATAAGGTCGAGTACCTAGATAAGATTCAAAACGTTGAAAACGGAGATCATCCATAACTTTGAAAGGGAGTTCGAATTTATATTTTTGTATATAATGGAGAATATCATTATGAAAAATAGAATTATTAAAGGGATAAGATGAACAAACGAATTTAACACCACATCTTTTATGTAAAGTTGGTGATAATTTATTTTCACCGGGAAAGTCACTAGTATTTAAAGAGTTATAAAGAATATCAGTACGAGTACCAACATCAGGATAAAGTTCGGATGGTATGGGTATAGATTTATTTAAACGAACAACAACATCAAAATTGTCGATAATATGACCTTTTTTAGTTCCAAGAATAGATTCAGCGGGTCCAACTAAAGCGATAGCTTTATCTTTAACATAATCATAAAATAGTTTTTCGTATAATTTAAAAAAATGAACAATAACGCGTTCATGAAAAATGGATATTTGGGGTGCTTTATAAGTATGAACAGTCATAGCTTTTTTTTCATTATCATTATCTTCTTCTTTTTTAATTTCAGATTCAGATTCGGATGGTTCATTAGTTGGGGGTAGTTCTTTAGAAGAATAGTTAGAATAGAAGGGTGAAGATTGGGGTTTATAAATAATAGAATCAACGATTTTTTGATTATTTTCTTTAGAAGAAGCAGATATGGTATTTTGATAAGTTTTATGATTAAGTTTTTGTTGAGAATAGGGTCCAAAGTGATTATTAGAAGTTGTTGTAGGTGGTGTTTGTTGGGGAGGTGATTGGGATTGTAAATTTTTTAAGAATTGTTCTTTTTCTTGAATTTGTTTTTTGAGTATTTCATAACGGTACATAGTTGAATTTTGTTTTTTAATTTCTTCGCGTATTAAATATTCATCATATTTATCTTTACATTGTTTATAATGAACTTGTATATAAACACGAGGTATTAAATGTTTACAAATAGGACAATTTTGATAATTTTGGTATACATTCATAATATATCATCTAATAATAAAATATTATTAAAAAAACAAAAATTATACTTAAGGTTTATAATAATTTTTTGGATTCTGACAAGAAGGTAAAACAAAATTATATTGTATAACATTCATTAAATACAAAAAGTAAGATCCATTTAGAGCTATATTTGATTTATGATTATTTAATTGTAAATATTGCATAAAAGAATATTGTTGTTGATAAGATAATATTAAATCTTTTTGTTCATAATAAATTTGATATTTAGTTATCCAAGGTACTCTATAACCGCGGCCTTGTTTAGCTTGGAAGATATATTTAATTGAATTTTGTAAAGTCACATTATAAAACTCTGTTAAATAATTTAATAATTTATTATTCTTTCTTAAAAGTTGTATAATTCTTTTTTGATTTTTTTGTAAAACAGCGTCATAAAGATAAACTGGTATTAGATCAGTATCTAAAACAGTATTTGGTTTTTCTGTTAATATAATTTTAATCATAATAGTATAAGTATCAGTACTAGTTGTACCAATAAGTTTATAACTAAATTCGCGTTGTGGTACAAATTTTAATTCACTAGAAAGAGAATAAGGATAACAATCAATAGCTAAATAGGGAGTTAAGGGTATGGGTATCCATTGGTAAGAGTCAGCACCAATAGCTTTTAAATAAAGACGGTCGAATTTAAAAACGGTTAATTCATAAACGGTGTTGTTGGGTATAGATTGTAAATTAATAATAATAGGTTCTTGAATAAATTGATTATTCATCTTCTATTTTTTGTGTTTTTTTTATATTTATAAAAAAAATCTAATTTTTAAGAATAAAAATAACTTTTCTAATGTATAATTAAAGAATAGATGGCTCGCGTTCGTTTAGTATCAACAAAAATAAGAATGAATAATTCAAATAATGTCACATATGTATTAAAAAGATATTCAGATAATACAGGTATAATTAATACATTTGTTAAAAACAATTCAACAAATTGTTATTCACAAACTGGTTCTAAGAGAATTAAATGTAACAAAAAGAATACATTTATATTTTATGGTGCTTAATCATCATCATTATCAAAGAACCAATTTTTAAGATTTGTATTTTTTAATTTAGATGTATCAACTTTTTTATTTTCTATTTGTACATTTTGAGTTTTATTCTTTCTCAAAATATTCTTATTTTCATTATAATTATCAAACAATTCATTTAAAGTTGATTTAGTCTCTTCTTGATCATCATTATCCATATTATAAGGTTTTCTTAAAAATTCGGGTAAACGATCTTCATTATAATCAATTTCTATATGATTTGTATAATTATTTGTTGTTGTAGTACCATAAACATTTTCTTCAAAAAAATTGGGTTCTCGTTGATTTGTTTTTGAACGAATACCTTTCAAAGCAGCATCATTAGCTAAATTATCAGCTATTGAATTACCATGAGAATGTGTATCAGTATTTGTTGTATGAGCTCTAACTTTTAAAAGAACAATATCATAAGTGCGTTTAAGATGTAAAAGTTTTTGAATAAGATCAATATTGGGTACTTCTTCATTTTTTTCATTTTTAAAATTATTTTTTTCATAACGTTCACCAGTACCTTCAAAGATAAAAATAGAATATTGAGAATCTGTGAAGATACATATTTTTTTATTCCGGTGTTCATTGGGTAAAGTCTCAATAGATTCAATAATAGCAGTTAATTCAGCACGATTATTTGTTATTTTTTGATTTTTAAGTTGTTTAGATACCCGAGTACCTAAAACGGGTATATAATAGGAGTATCCAGCAGCGACTTCTTTACCTTTACGAATGAGGGATCCATCAGTATAAATAAATAATTTGTTTTCATCTTGAATATCTTCAACGGAGTGTATTTTATTTTCATTTTTGACTTCAACGGCTTTGAGTATTTTTTCTTTAACGGAAAGATTTTTTTGGAAAGTTTTTTTACCAAAACCGTTTTCAAAGAATTTTTGTGCATCATCACGGTTATCAAATTTTTTAAATTGAGCACCATCAAATTTTTCTATTTGTTTTTTACAATCATTCCAATTGGTATAAATACCAGGGTGCCGTCCAATATGTACAGCATAATAAACCATTTTTTTCTAAATTATTTATTCATAATTTTTTTAAGTTATATACTTTTTGATAATATTTGATAAATAAATATTATATTAAATGTAAAAAAAGTTAAATTATTTAACGACGTGATCTAGAACGACTCTTGCGTGATGATGAACGACTGCGACTTCTTGAAGATCTCTTTGAAGACTTCTTAGACTTCTTTGATGACTTCTTAGATTTCTTTGACTTCTTCTTACCACCGAAAAGACCGAATAAACCACCGTTATTCTTCTTTTCTTCTTCTGGTTCTTTACCACCCTTCTTTGACTTTGAACGAGAGCGAGAACTTTTCTTCATGGATCTCTTCTTCTTACCACCGGCTTGGGCCATCATTTGGTCCATAGTTGGTGAAGCTGGTTTAGGAGTTGAAGCATAGTTTACAGTATTATCATTAATAGGCATCATAGGAGCAGTTGAGGTTGTCTTTGTTGGATCAACCATACCTTCACCACCACGGTGCTTACGACGACGTGATGATGATCTCTTCTTCATCTTTTTCTTACCACCATCTTGACTATCACTATCACCACCTCTCTTAGACTTTCTTGACTTTGACTTTGAGCGGGAACGAGAACGTCTCTTCATGGATCTCTTCTTCTTACCACCTTCCATATTGTTATTATCTTCATCATCTTCATCATCATCGTTCTTATCACCACCACGATGTTTACGACGACGAGACATAGATCTCTTCTTACTTGAAGATCTCTTCTTCATCTTTCTCTTCTTACCACCATCTTGTTCATCTCTATCACCACCTCTCTTTGACTTTGAGCGGGAGCGAGAGCGTGACTTCATGGTACGACGAGCACGGGTCTTACGACGTCCACCCATCATTGAACCTGATTCTGAATCAGTACTATTTGAATCCATACCTAAATATTTTGCGATTTGATCTGCGAGTGACATTTCTATACTATATTGTGACAAAAAAAAATATAAACGAATATTTAATTTTTTCTTAAATTAATAATTTAATTCTTAATTTTCTTCAAAGATAAAATAATTTAAAATGTTTCTTTTAATGGAATAGAGATTAAAAATGAATGGTTCTTTATTTGATATTGAAGATAAAGTTAATTTACAAAATGAAATGAATTTAAAAAAATGGAGAAAACATTTTGAGGTATTTGAGTATAATGATGAGCAGAGGTTATTTATAGAATCGCCATTAGAGTGTTCAAAATTGATAGGAATACCGGGTGGTGGAAAATCTCAATCATTATTAGGTAAAATCATACATCATTATTTATTGGGTGATTTTACAAATAGTAATCAGTATTTGATAATAAGTTTTAGTAGAAAGACCTGTGTACAATTATTGGAGAGGGGTATAACATTTTTGGAGGTTGAAAATGATGATTATGAGCAGAATGAGATATATTTTAATAAAAAGAATATACGGACGATACATTCATTAGCAAAAAAGATACAATATGAAAAATATGGTGAAGAGATGAATACATCAGAAGATACTGTTATAATATCATCAATTTTGGATATAGATAATGATCCAAATTTTCTTAATAATATAGATGAATTTACTAATTTAAAAGTTATTTTTGTTGATGAAGCTCAAGATCTCTCTTCAATACAATATGAATTTATATCATGTTTATCACATTATTTATCTATACCCGTTATTATGATAGGTGATCCAAATCAAAATATTTATCAATTCCAAAAAGGTTCAGATACTTTCTTATTAAATCATCCTGGTCCTTCTTATTTTCTTATTAAAAATTATCGTTCTTCTCAACCTAATATTAATTTAATGAATTATTTTAAACCATGGAAACAGATAACACCACATATGGTATCAGGTAGACATTTTAATGACAATCAATTAATAAAACCAGTAATATTTACAGGTACAATGGATGAGATAATGGAGGATGTGATAAAGAATATAAAAACGTCGGTATATCCGAAGGAGAATATAGCGATAATAGGTCCAGTAAAGAAGTCAAAACCTTATAGTGATAATAATTATAGTAATATAGGTTTATCATTATTTGGGGAATATTTTGGTAAAGAGAGGATAGAGTATAAAAAACATTATGATGAGATAAGTGATGAATATATGGAGACGAATAAGGAGGAGGGACATATAAATTTGTATACAATACATGGATCAAAGGGATTGGAGTTTGATGAGGTATATTTAATAAATTTTCATACGAATACATATGGAATAATGCCGACGGAGGAGAAGTATAGGGAGTATAAGTATTTGTGGTATGTTGGATTGAGTAGAGTGAAATACAAGATGAGGATATATATTTTGCAGAACAGGGTACCGTGGTATGAGTTAAATTTGTGTCCGGCGAATTATTATAAGATAGAGAATAAGAGGTTTAATTTTAGTAAACCGTTAGTTTTTCAGTCGGATCAGGATCCTGAATTTTTCAGGATGAAAGATTTATTTGCGAATAAGACATATTTTGATGAAAAGGTATATTATATGTTTGAGAAGTTATTGGTATATAAGGTATATAAGTCGAAGATAATAGAGTATCCATTTGATGTAAAAACGAATGTGGTGAAGAATTATAATACATATAATAAATTGTATCAATTATCTTTGTTAAATATTTTTAATTATTTTTATGATATGTGGAGGGGTAATATATCAACATTTATAAAGAATATAGAAGAGATACATGTAAAATTGGTATGTTTACCGAAGAAGTATATAAAGGGATATAAGGTATTTAAGACGAGATGGCCGAATATGGGTATAGATGTATATAAGTTTAGGGATATATATGAGATGAAGAATAAGATGAATAGTGATGAGGAGTTAATATTGACATATTTATATGAATTATTTGAGAAGGATATGGAAAGGGAGTTTTTGTTGGTAATAAATAATGAATTATATGAATATCCGAAACATGAGATAGATGATGGATTATTGTTTTTAAAGATATTTTCATTAAAACGGGATCAATTTTTGACGGATGAGGATTTGAATTCGATAAAATATGTTGTACAGATAATATTTAAATTGAGTATTTTTATGTATCAATTTGATAATGAAATAAGATTATGGGATAATGATTTTACAGATGAATTAATAGATTTAAAACCATATATAGAGAGTATAATAGAGTATACGAAGAATTTAGAGGAGGATGGATATGAGTTTTCAAAGAATAGTGAACATAAGTTTTTACCATTATTAACAACGATACCAATAGTGAATAATAAGAAGGTGATACATACGAAATTTGGAAAGATAGTGAATAAGAAGAATATAATAGAGGCGATAATAGATTCAAATTTTGTGGATATAAGTTGGGATAATCCGGAGATAGAGATATGGAATTTTTATACGGGTGAGAAGTATAGAGTTGAATTAAAGATAGATAAAAATAGTTATTATCAATTTTTGATACATATGTCTCAAACGATAAAAAAGAGATTGAAGAATATGATATTTATATATGAGATAGAGATAATGAATACGGGTAATATAGAACCGGAGATAGTACAGAGACATTTTGAGGAGATGAATACGGGAATAGTAATATCGGAGGGATATTTATATCCAAAACATATTGAAAATGTTAGAAATTATTATGATAATCATTTATTATATACAAGTAGTGATGATATATATAAATTGAAACAGGAGATAGATGATATATTAACTTTGTGTGATAAACCGTTATTTATAAGTAATTATGTGGAAGCATATGATAGGGAGATATTAAATAGATCTAATATATTAACGGATCAAACAAAATATTATATAATAGATACAACGAATTTATTTGTACATAATGTTGGAAATATGGTATATGATATGGATACATGGGAGTTGTATAATAGTGTATTTAAAAAGAAATTGGATGAAAAGAAGTGTAAGAATAATGTGAAGATGTTGAAAGAGTTATTGATACATTATAAATACATGGATGAAAACTTGTTAAATTTGGTATATTAGATGAAAATAAAAAAAATGAAAGAGATAAAGGTAAATTTTTTAATAAAATATAGTTATTATAAAAAAAGATTCATAATAACTGTTAATAGAATTTTTAAGATAAATAATTGGAAATGGGTATTAAAAGTTTACATGGATTTTTACGTTCAAAGAACTTGATAGAAAACGGTAAATTGTCAGATTTTGCGGGTAAAATAATAGGTATAGATATAATGATATATTTATATAGATATTCGGCATGGGACATAACGGAATTGATGATAATGTTCATAGATATATTTTTGAAGAAGAATATAATCCCATTTTTTATATTTGATGCAAGAATAGAGAAGAATAGGAATTCAGTGGAGGTAAAACTTTACAATATGGATGAAGATAATTCATTAATGAATGATAAAGAGAGTACTTTAAGTAAACGTAGAAGTGCAAAAAAGAAGAATTATCAAGAACGTGAATTTTTATATTTATATGAAAATTGGTTAAATAGTATGGATTTTTCGGTAATGAATAATATTGACTTTATTAATAATTTAAAAATGGAGGCAATAAACAATTTTTTAGAGAAGATAAATTCGGAAATAGATGATGAATTGTATATGTTAACATATACGGATGAGGAGAAATTAGATTTAATAACATGGGATATGGAGAAGATAAGTAATAAAATCAAACAGTTAAGAAGATTAACAACTTCAATAAAAACTCAGGAGATTTTAAAATGTTATCAAATCCTGGTGAGTTATGGGATACCTTATATAGTATCACAATATGAATCGGAACCATTATTAGCTAAATTATGTCTTGAGAATAAGATCGCGGGTGTATTATCGGCAGATACAGATTTATTGGCCTATAAATGTCCAGTATTGATAGATTTGGATAATATACATTCAAATAATGTTGAGATATTTAGATATGAAAATATATTGAGGGGTTTGGAATTAAATGATAATGAATTTTTGGATATGTGTATATTATTTGGTAATGATTATTGTGATCGTTTAAGATGTTTAAAATCACCAGAGAATATATATAATACAATAAAGGAGTCGAAGTGTATAGAGAGAGTAATAGAGGATTTGATCACAAACAGAGAGGGTTTTAAAAGAATCCGATTAAAGAGAGAAGATCGCGAAAAATTTTTTTATACACGAGAAATTTATCAAAGAGAAATCCCTGAAAAATATATAAAAATAGCGGATCGTTATTTAAGAAGATATGTAAATTCAACAATATGTGATATATCGATAACATTATGTGCTCAAAATATGTATAATAATTATGTACAAATTCAAAACATTTTAAATTAGATAATTCTTTTTTTATAAAATTAAATAAATAAATTTATGGATAATAAATTTATGGGAGTTAAAAAATAGTAAAATTATAAAAATTATAAAATTATAAAAAAAATAATAAATTTAAGAATAGAATTGTTGGGGTTGTGAGTCATCTAAGACAATTTTATTTTGAATAAAGTTAATAATATCGGTACTTAATCGTTTTTGTACTTGACGATGATTTAATATAGACATAAAATCATTATAGTTAATCTCATTTAAATAAATAAGATTTTTGTTAGATTTTAAAAATACGGGTATTAAATTCTTCATCCATAAACAGATTAATTTATATTCTTGATCATATTGATAAATTAAACCAATACAATTTAAAAATAAAGTAAAATTATTCTCTTTTAAATTATTAAATTCAATTCTTTTTCTTTCCCGTTCTTCATCAAGTTCTTTTTGTTTTTTATTAATCACTTCAATTTGATTATTTAACCGCAAATTTTTATTCTGTTCAGCTTGTAAATTCTCCATTCTTAAAAATTCAGCTAATTGTTCTTCTTCAGTCATATTGTAAAAACGACTATAGTCATTAATTGTACCTGAATAAGTACCTGCTATTAATTGTTCTCTAACAACCGGAATTGGAGCTCTTACTTCATCTTCATCATCTTCTTCTATCTCATTTTCTTCATCAACTTCATAATTGTTTTCTTCTTCAAAACGATTATTATCATCGACGGCTTCATCTAATTGACGTATACGTTCTTGTATCTCCTCTTCACTTAAATCAAGTAAAAAATTGTTAATATCTTCCATTTTTAAAATATGATATTTAATATTTAATAGTAAATTATTTTAAATTGATGTTTTTTTAAATAATTTTCATTTTTTTTTATAAAATTTTACGTATAATAAAAAGGGAGGATAATATAGGGAAATGAGTACATTAGCGATAGTTGGAAAGTTATTATCAGAATCATTATTATCATTATATCCGGTATTTGTAAAGAATATAGGTTTGCCATTAAATCTTCAATTATGGAGTAGAACGATAATATATGTTGTTGTGGCGTTAGTGTTTTGTAATTTGGGTTTTGTATATAATTATTTGTTTGTCCCGATAGGTATAATATTAGGTTTTACGAATTTGGTGCATATATATACATCATATAGGGGTTTTCAGTTATTAGAATCGGGAGTGGCTTATACATTATTTTATACATATCCGATGATGATATTATTATTAAGTGGAAAGGGTTTAAATAAGTATATATTAATAGGATTTTTGGGGGCATATTTATTGTCATATGATACGATATTTAAACATGAGAATTTTGAGGATGATAAGAATATAGAACCGGTAAGGTTTAAATATGAGGGTTTAGTGATGATATTGTTGGCGGCTTTAACGGAGGCTTTAATATATTTTCAAGTAAGAAAGATCAAAACGGATAATAATTGGAATCATGTGTTTTTGTCATATTTTATGGGTATGGTTATATTAACAATATATATATTCTTTTTTAAAAGAGAAGTATTAGTGGGAGAACATTTGGTTAGATTTTCATGGGCATTAGTTATAAATGCAGTTATAGGAAGTTTGGGTTATTATTTAAGATTCTATGCTGCGACAAGAATAGAACCATCATTATATGCAGTATTATCATATTTTGGTATAGTGATGTCATTTGTATATGGTGTATTAATAAATAAAGAAGATATAACAATAACAAAGGTATTAGGTTCTTTATTAATTATTATATCATCGCGATTTATACATTATTAATAAAAAGATCTTTTTTCATTAAATATTATTTAATAAAACAATTATTAAAAAAACGGGAACATTGTTATTGACAGCATAAACACCGATATTGGCCGCATATGAATAATCAGTTTTCTGAAAGAATAATTAGTATTTTCATTAACCGAATATTAATGAATCAGTTATTAAAGACTCGGGATATTATAAATATTTGTATTTATAAAATTATAAATTGAAAAAGATTAAATTTATTTTTTCATTTTTTCCATTAATTCTTCGACTTGTCT
>JACCEC012129420.1_pt1 | contig 12342 bp, 16 predicted proteins | sample 7450121 | NCBI WGS metagenome assembly JACCEC01 (sample SAMN15323455, study PRJNA562643) | freshwater metagenome | isolation source: river surface water | place: USA:Blue River Watershed | collected 2017-08-18 | reverse complement strand
TGGCAGAGTGATTCAGCAAGGTGTGAGTCAGCGATAAATTTGTCAATTGAGCTAAGCCTTAACATCTCCCCCTATGAATTGGCTTGATCACATCAAATGGGACGCGCAGGGCTTGGTGCCGGTCATCGCCCAAGAGCAGGGCAGCAAAGACGTGCTGATGTTCGCTTGGATGAACCGCGAAGCCCTGCAAAAAACCGCCGAACTTGGTCGCGCCTTGTATTTCAGTCGTTCTCGCAACAAACTGTGGTTCAAAGGCGAGGAGTCCGGCCATGTGCAACTGGTGCACGACATCCGGCTCGATTGCGACAACGATGTCATATTGCTCAGCGTCACGCAAACCGGCCATGACCCAGGCATTGCCTGCCACACCGGCCGGCACAGTTGTTTTTTCCATCGCTGGCAAGCTGGCCCTGACGGCGGTCAATGGCTGAGCACCGAGCCTGTGTTGCAAGACCCCGCCCTAATTTATAAGAAAACACCATGAACACCATCGACAGCTTGATGCGCCTGGCCGCTGTGATCGAAAGCCGCAAACCGGCCAACGGCGGGAACCCGGATTCCAGCTATGTGGCGCGCTTGCTGCACAAAGGGCCTGACGCGTTTTTAAAGAAAATCGGCGAAGAAGCCACTGAAACCGTGATGGCCGCCAAAGACTTGAGCCACGGCAGCGACCCGCAACACTTGGTCAATGAAATGGCCGATTTGTGGTTTCACTGCATGGTGGCGCTGGCGCATTACGGCCTCAACCCTGCGGATGTGATTAACGAATTGTCGCGCCGTGAGGGCTTGAGCGGCTTGGAAGAAAAAGCTTTGCGCAAAGCCTTGCAGCGTGAATCAGGAGAAGATTGAATGAGTGAGACGCAAGACCCGAACTGCATTTTTTGCAAAATCATTCAGGGCAAGATTCCTTCGCGCAAGGTGTATGAAGACGACGATATCTTCGCTTTTCACGACATCAACCCTTGGGCGCCGGTGCATTTTTTGGTCATCCCCAAAATGCATATCCCGTCGATGGCGCAGGTTACCGAAGCGCACGCAGCGCTGCTGGGGCGCATGCTGGTCAAGGTGCCGCAACTGGCTTTGCAAGAGGGCGTGAACCCATATCCCGAGGGTGGTTTTAGGCTGTTGACCAACACCGGTGCCGAGGGCGGGCAAGAGGTTCACCACCTGCATTGGCATGTCATGGGCGGCCCGCGCCCATGGTTGCGCGGCTAAGACTAGAATTCTTACAGTTCATTGAGGAGCATCCCATGGGGTCATTTTCTGTTTGGCATTGGTTAATTGTTTTATTGATCGTGGTTTTGGTGTTCGGCACCAAAAAGTTAAAAAACCTCGGTGGCGACCTTGGTGGCGCTGTCAAAGGCTTCAAAGACGGCATGCGTGACGGTTCGGCCGCACCTGAAGACAAAACTGCTGCTCCGGCTCAGCAAGTCGCCGGCAGTGCACCTGCAACTGCTGACAAAGCGCCGATTGACGTCGAAGCAAAAAACAAGACTTGATGCATGTTTGATTTAGATGTCTCCAAACTGGCGGTGATCGGCGCAGTCGCGCTGGTCGTCATCGGGCCGGAGAAAATGCCGCGCGTGGCCCGCACCATAGGGACCATGCTCGGCAAGGCGCAGCGTTACATCTCAGACGTGAAAGCCGAGGTCAACCGTTCCATGGATATGGAAGACCTGAAAAAAATGAAAGAAACCATGGATTCAGCCATGACTGATGTGCAGTCAAGTGTGCTCAACGCCACCACGCAGCTGAACCAAGGCATAGAAAACCTGGGGAATGAAGCTACCGGTAGCAACGACTACACGCTGTCATGGACTCCTCCACAACCTGAATACAAACACCCGGGCAAAAACTGGCGTCTCAAGCGTTCAGCCATGCCGCAGTGGTACAAAGCTCGCCAGGGTGTTCGCACCAAAGCACTCTCCGGCGCTGCGCGTGTGGCCCGCTACCGGCCTGTTGGTTCGAACAGAGTTTGATGCTGAATGTCTGATACAGGTTCCCAAGATAAAGACCCGCTAGCCGGCACTGAACAACCGTTTGTTCAACACCTCAAAGAATTGCGCGACCGTCTGGTCAAGTCGTTCATTGCTGTGGCGGTGATGTGCGCGATTCTCAGCGTATTTCCCGGTCCTGCCGAGTTGTATGACATTTTGGCCGCGCCTTTGGTGGCTCAATTACCGCAAGGTGCCACATTGATCGCCACCTCGGTGATTTCGCCGTTTTTGGTGCCGCTCAAAATCATGTTGATGGCAGCTTTTTTGCTGGCGTTGCCGGTGGTGCTTTACCAAGCCTGGGCATTTGTCGCGCCCGGTTTGTACGCCCACGAAAAGCGTTTGGTGATGCCGTTGGTGATATCCAGCACCATTTTGTTTTTCATCGGCGTGGCGTTTTGTTATTTCTTTGTGTTCGGGCAAGTCTTTAAGTTCATTCAAAGTTTTGCGCCCAAGAGCATCACTGCTGCACCTGATATTGAGGCCTACCTGAGCTTTGTGTTGACCATGTTCATTGCTTTTGGCTTGGCCTTTGAAGTGCCCATCGTTGTGATCGTGCTCGCGCGCATGGGCTTGGTCACTATTGAAAAGCTCAAAGATTTCCGCTCGTATTTCATTGTGTTGGCTTTCATCATTGCGGCTATCGTCACACCGCCTGATGTCGTGTCGCAGTTGGCTTTGGCCATTCCCATGGTTATCTTGTACGAGGTGGGCATTTGGGCGGCTCAGATTTTCCTCAAGCACACCAAAGCGCCGGAAGACGAAGCCGCCGGCAGCGAGTCCTGAGCATGCGTCGACTGTGGCTTTTGTTTGCGCAAACAGTCACCGTCCTGGTGGCAATCTGGTTTGTGCTGATCACGCTCAAGCCTGAATGGTTGCAACGCCCCTCCATGTGGAATGCAGATGTGCAAGTGCTGCAAGCGCCTGCATCAGCCACAGGCAGCAGTGCTGGCAGTTTGAGCGCTGCGGCGAAAAAAGCATCGCCTTCGGTGGTCAGCATCACCACGGCATCGCACAAACAAAATTTGCCCGACCACACCAAAGATCCTTGGTTTCGTTATTTTTTCGGTGACCCGGATGAATCCTCGCCCAATGCCGGTTTAGGCAGTGGGGTGATCGTCAGCGCGGATGGTTACATACTCACCAACAACCACGTGGTCGAGTCCGCAGATGAAATTACTGTCATCTTGAACGATGGCCGTCGCACCCAAGCCAAGCTGGTGGGCACCGATCCGGACACCGATTTGGCGGTGTTGAAAATCAAGCTGGATAAATTGCCCGTGATGGTCTTGAGCAGTGCCGACCAGTTACAGGTGGGTGACATTGTGCTGGCCATCGGCAACCCGTTTGGTGTCGGACAAACTGTCACCAGCGGCATCGTGTCGGCGCTGGGGCGCAATCAACTCGGTATCAACACCTTTGAAAATTTCATTCAAACCGATGCCGCCATCAACCCGGGTAACTCTGGTGGCGCATTGGTGGATGTGCAAGGCAATTTGTTGGGTATCAACACGGCCATTTATTCACGCTCCGGCGGCAGCATGGGCATAGGCTTTGCCATTCCGGTCAATACTGCGCGCCAAGTGCTCGAAGGCATTGTCAAACAAGGCCAAGTGGTGCGCGGCTGGATCGGCGTGGAGCCCACAGAAATCACGCCTGATCTGGCCAAGACATTCAATGTGCAACGCACTTCCGGTGTCATCATCACAGGCGTGTTGCAGACCGGCCCTGCGTTCAAAGCCGGTGTGCGTCCGGGCGATGTGTTGCTAAGCGTTGAGGGCGACGTTGTGCGCAATGTGGCCGAGTTACTCACTCGCGTGTCGGCACTCAAACCCGGGCAGCCCGCGCGCGTGAAAGTCTTGCGTCAAAACGATGAAATCGAATTGACTGTCACTCCGGGGCAACGCCCCAAAGCGAAACCCGCACCCCGCTGACATGGCACAGCGCGACACATTGCTCTCAGTGTGCAACGACTTGTTGCAGCCGCAACTGTTTAAAGATTACTGCCCCAACGGTTTGCAAGTGGAAGGCCGCAGCGAGGTCAAAAAAATCGTCTCCGGTGTCACCGCGAGCTTGGCTTTCATACAAGCAGCGATTGAACAAGGCGCAGACACTTTGCTGGTTCACCACGGATTGTTCTGGCGCGGTCATGACGGCGCTGTCACCGGTTGGTTGAAACAACGTTTGGCTTTGTTGTTGGCTCACGATATCAATTTGCTTGCCTACCATTTGCCGTTGGATGCGCATGAGCAATTAGGCAATAACGCGCAACTCGGTTTGCACATGGGTTGGCAGGCCAACGGCAGGTTCGGGGATCAGCGCATAGGCTGGCTGGGAACGCCTGACGGTGGTTCTATAGATGCATCGCAATTGCAGCTTCAGTTGGAAACCAAGCTCAACCGCAAAGCGGTGGCCGTGGTTCCTGATGCTTCCAGAAACATTAAACGCATTGCATGGTGCACCGATGGCGCTCAGTCTTGGTTTGAAGCTGCGATTGCAGCCGGTGCCGATGCGTTTGTCACCGGCGAAATTTCCGAGCCGCAAGCGCATTTGGCGCATGAAACCGGCGTGGCGTTTTTTGCATGCGGACACCATGCCACCGAGCGCTATGGCGCACCTGCATTGGCTGCACATGTAGCGGGTCAGCTGGGTGTGGACCATGTGTTCATCGATATCAGCAACCCTGCATAAGTGTTGAGCGCAGATGGGAACGCTTAACCCTTTGCTGCCGATGGCGCTGACCATGGGCGACCCGGCCGGTATCGGTCCCGAAATCATTTTCAAAGCGTTTGCGGTTCAGCCAGATTTGATGAGCCATTGCTGCGTCATCGGCAACTTGGGTGTGATGCGCAAACAACTCGCAGACTTGTCCTCTCATTTGCCAGCAGGCATGTCTTGCGTTGAAGTTTTGCAGGTGGGCCAAGTCAAAGACATGAAGCCCGGGCAAATCGCCGTCTTGAATGTGACCCCGGACGCAGACTTCGCCACGGGCGTGGTCAGCGTGGCCGCCGGTCGTATGGCCGCAGACGCCGTCACTTGGGCTGCCAAGGCGGCATTGCGCGGTGAAGTGCAGGCGGTGGTGACCGCCCCGTTGCATAAAAAAGCCTTGACATTGGCGGGTGTGCATCACCCGGGGCATACTGAAATGTTGCAAGCGCTGGCGGCAGAACACCTTGGTTTGAAAGTGGCAGATCTGCCGGTGCGCATGATGCTCAGCAGCCAGGACCTGCGGGTGGTATTGGTCAGCATCCATGTGCCCTTGCGTCAGGCGATTGATGCGGTCACCGCAGCCCATGTGTTGCAAACCTTGCAGATCACGCACCAAAGCTGGCCGCTGTTGTTCGGTCGCCATCCCCGTATTTGGGTGGCCGGGTTGAACCCGCACGCCGGTGAGGAAGGACTGTTTGGCACCGAGGAGATCGAGGAAATTTCACCGGCAGTCACCGCTGCGCGCGCCGAAGGCATTCAGGTCGAAGGACCTTTTCCACCTGACACGGTGTTCATGCAAGCCCGACAGGCAACGGGCACTTCTGCGCCTGATGTGGTGATTGCTATGTACCACGACCAGGGCTTGATTCCGGTGAAGTACTCGGGGCTGGAAACCGGGGTGAACCAAACTTTGGGGCTGCCATTCGTCAGAACCAGCCCGGATCACGGCACGGCGTTTGATATCGCCGGCCTTGGCAAAGCCGATCCATCCAGCCTGTTGGCAGCGATTCGAGCAGCCTTGCCAACCCCGGGTTGATCTGAAACCTCATTCTTTTGATAACCTTAGAATTACATTTTTAATTTATGGCCCAAGGCGACCTAAAACCCTTGATGGCCTACCCTCTGGTTTTCACCTAAGCCGCTCGGTTAGAATCGAGGGTTTTCGATATTCGCAATGAAACTTAGAGGCCTTTCATGAGTGAAACCACTGTAGATACCGCTAAGCGCACCTGGCTGATTGCCACGGGTTGTGCAGGCGCAGTCGGGGGAGCGGCAGTCGCTGTCCCATTCGTCAGCACTTTCAGCCCGTCCGAGCGCGCCAAAGCCGCCGGTGCCGCAGTTGAAGTTGATATCTCCGCCATCAAGCCCGGTGAAAAACTCACGGTCGAATGGCGTGGCAAGCCGGTGTGGATCATCCGCCGCACGCCGGAACAATTAGAGGCTTTGAAACAAGTCGAAGCCCAATTGGCAGACCCCGAATCCAAACGCAACCCCGAAGAACTCACTCCCCCTTATGCACGCAACCAATCGCGTTCTATCAAGCCCGAGTTTTTTGTTGGTGTCGGCATTTGCTCTCATTTGGGCTGCTCCCCCAGCGACAAATTCCAAATGGGTCCGCAGCCTTCGCTGCCGGACGATTGGCAAGGCGGTTTTCTCTGCCCTTGTCACGGTTCCACTTTCGATATGGCCGGTCGCGTCTACAAAAACAAACCTGCGCCGGATAACCTCGAAGTTCCTCCCCACATGTATTTATCAGACAGTCGCTTGCTGATCGGCGAAGACAAAAAGGCTTAAAGGTAATCACCATGGCTGAATTCAAAGAGATCTCCCCGAATGCACCGCTGGCTGAGCAAGCGCTCAACTGGGTTGACAACCGCTTTCCGCTCTCCAAGCTTTACAAAGAGCATTTGAGCGAATACTACGCACCGAAAAATTTCAACTTTTTGTATTTCTTCGGCGTGCTGTCCATGCTGGTGCTCGTGATTCAAATCGTCACCGGCATTTTTCTCGTCATGCATTACAAGCCGGATGCAGCCACTGCGTTCGCCTCTGTTGAATACATCATGCGCGATGTGCCCTGGGGCTGGTTGATCCGCTACATGCACTCCACCGGCGCGTCTGCGTTCTTCATCGTGGTCTACATGCACATGTTCCGCGGCCTGATTTACGGCTCATACCGCAAGCCACGCGAATTGGTTTGGCTGTTCGGTTGCGCGATTTTCCTGGCCTTGATGGGCGAGGCTTTCATGGGCTATTTGCTGCCATGGGGCCAGATGTCCTACTGGGGCGCACAGGTGATTGTGAATTTGTTCTCAGCCATTCCATTCATCGGTCCTGATCTGGCTTTGCTGATCCGCGGTGACTATGTGGTCGGTGACGCCACGCTCAACCGCTTTTTCAGCTTCCACGTGATTGCCGTGCCTTTGGTCTTGCTGGGTTTGGTGGTCGCACACATCATTGCATTGCACGAAGTCGGCTCCAACAACCCTGACGGCATTGAAATCAAAGCCACCAAAGATGCCAACGGCAAGCCTTTGGACGGCATTCCTTTCCACCCTTACTACACGGTGCACGACATCATGGGTGTGATGGGCTTTTTGCTGGTGTTCTCCGCCATCATTTTCTTTGCGCCTGAGTTCGGCGGTTACTTTTTGGAATACAACAACTTCATTCCAGCAGACCCGCTGAAAACACCGCTGCATATCGCACCGGTTTGGTATTTCACGCCTTACTACTCCATGCTTCGCGCCATCACCAGCGAGATGATGTATGCGCTCATCGTTTGTGTGATCGCTGCGGCTTATCTGGGTGCCACACGTGCGGCTATCAGCAGCACGCTGAAGACAGCTGTCATCGGCGGCGCAGTGGTACTGGTCGGTTTGATGCTGGCGATTGACGCCAAATTCTGGGGCGTGGTCGTCATGGGCGGCGCCGTCATTATTTTGTTCTTCCTGCCATGGTTGGACAATTGCGCTGTCAAATCCATTCGTTACCGCCCTGACTGGCACAAATACTTGTACGCTGTGTTTGTGATCGACTTTTTCATCCTGGGCTATCTGGGCATGCAACCACCGTCCGCTATTGGTGAACGTGTGTCTCAAGTCGGTTCATTGTTCTATTTCGGCTTTTTCCTCCTCATGCCTTGGTGGAGTCGTCTCGGTGAGACCAAGCCTGTACCGGAACGCGTCATCTTTGCCGCACACTGAAACAGCCTGGAGCACACAACCATGAAAAACTTCATTCTCAGCGTGTTGATCAGCCTGGCTGCCAGCTTGCCTGCTTTTGCAAACACCGACACCATCGCCTGGGACAAGGCACCCAACAAGCTCAATGATTTGGGCTCGCTGCAAAACGGCGCCAAGTTGTTTGTCAACTACTGTCTCAATTGCCACGCCGCTGCCTACATGCGTTTCAACCGCCTGACAGACATTGGTTTGACTGAGCAACAAATCAAAGACAACCTGTTGTTCACCACAGACAAAGTCGGTGACACCATGAAAATTGCCATGGACCCGAAACAAGGCAAAGACTGGTTCGGCGGCAACCCGCCTGATCTGACAGTGATTGCCCGTTCGCGATCAGGCCACGGCGGTACAGGTGCTGACTACATCTACACCTACTTGCGCAGCTATTACAGAGACCCGACCAAGGCCACCGGCTGGAACAACCTGGCGTTCCCCAATGTGGGCATGCCGCATGTGTTGTGGGAATTGCAAGGCGAGCGCCAACCGATTTATGAAACCATCGAATCGCACGGCCACGAAACCCATGTCTTCAAAGGCTGGAAACAAGTCTCGCCCGGCAAGATGAGCCTGACAGAGTACGATGAGGCTGTGGGCGACTTGGTCAACTACATGCAATGGATGTCAGAACCTGCTCAAAGCACACGCGTGAAAATCGGTGTTTGGGTCATGATCTTCCTGTTGATTTTCATGTTCATCGCCTGGCGTTTGAATGCCGCGTTCTGGAAAGATATTCGCTAAGCGAATCAGCTTCAACCCGCTTCGGCGGGTTTTTACAATAGGCCTATCCGGGCCTGTTAAACCTTTTGTATTTCAGGAGCCACGCTCATGCTGGTCTTGTACTCCGGGACAGTTTGTCCTTTTTCCCACCGTTGCCGTTTCGTGTTGTTTGAAAAGGGCATGGATTTTGAAATCCGTGATGTGGATCTCTACAACAAACCGGAAGACATCAACGTGATGAATCCTTACGGTCAGGTGCCTATCCTGGTCGAGCGCGATCTGATCTTGTATGAATCCAACATCATCAATGAGTACATTGACGAGCGTTTCCCGCATCCCCAACTCATGCCCGGCGACCCTGTAGACCGCGCACGCGTTCGTTTGTTTTTGCTGAACTTTGAAAAAGAACTGTTCACCCATGTGACCTCTCTGGAGTCACGGGTTCAAAAAAGCAATGAGAAAGTGCTGGAGAAAGCCCGCGCGCACATCCGCGACCGTTTGACCCAACTCGCCCCTGTGTTTTTGAAAAACAAATTCATGCTCGGTGACAACTTCTCTATGTTGGACGTGGCGATTGCACCTTTGCTGTGCCGCTTGGATCACTACGGTATCGAGTTGTCTAAGAATGCAGCGCCTTTGCTGAAATACGCGGAACGCATCTTCTCCAGACCGGCATACATCGAGGCGTTGACGCCTTCCGAAAAGGTCATGCGCAAATAATCCGCATGATCAATATTGCGCAGTCAACATCCACCCGCCCATACCTTGTGAGGGCGTTGCACCAGTGGTGTACCGATAACGGCTACACACCTTATGTGTCTGTCATGGTGGATCAAACGGTTCAAGTGCCGCGTGACTATGTCAACAACGGCGAGATCGTTCTCAACGTCAGTTTCGACGCCACCAGCGGCTTGCAGTTGAGCAATGAATTCATTGAGTTCAAGGCGCGTTTCGGTGGTGTGGCCAGAGAAATTGTGGTTCCCATGGACCGGGTGTTGGCGATTTACGCGCGTGAAAATGGACAAGGCATGGCTTTTCCAGCCCCGACAGCCGCTGATTTGGAAAACGCCAAACAGACTGCGCCGCAAGAGAACACCCCCGCGCCAACCGCACCGGGCTCCACACGCCCGCAACTCAAACGGATTAAATAATTCGTTCGATAGATTGTGTGCTCTACCTTGGGTAGAATACAAACATTGCCGATTTAGCTCAGTTGGTAGAGCAACCGCCTTGTAAGCGGTAGGTCATCAGTTCGAATCCGATAATCGGCACCATTTAAAAAGCCAGCACCTTGCAAAAGGAGCTGGTTTTTTTTTAGTCGAGCACAAATTGCTGCGGATTTTTGCCCGAGAAATTCGCATAAAAATCTTTGATCTGCTGCATGTCAGCTTCAATATCGCCTGTCAACACAAAGGGCGGACCCAGCCCGACACGTTTTTGGCCGAAATCGAGATAGCCCGGAATCACAGGCACGTTGGCACCCAGCGCCACGTAGTAAAAACCGGTTTTCCAATAGTGAACTTTGCTTCGAGTGCCTTCAGGCGGAATAACGATGTGTAAATCTGCGGATGCGCTTTGCAGCAAAGTGACGCAGTGATCTACCGTGTTGTTCGAGCTTTCTCGGTTGACGGCAATCCCTCCCAGCCACCGCATGACAAAACCGAAGGGAAACCTGAAGAGCTGGTGTTTGCCGATCCAGTGAATGCGCATGTTCAATGCAAAAGCCGCCAGCAATGTGTACGGAAAATCCCAGTTACTGGTGTGCGGCGCTGCAATTACTACGCTTTGGTGCACGCCCTCGGGCATGGAACCTTCCAGTTTCCAGCCCAAAGCCAGTAACAACCATTTGAAGAAAGACGCCATTCCTTTGGCCAGGCCTGGCGTCGTGAAAATCGTATGAGGCATACAACAACCTGTTGAACTGATGCGTCAAAGATAACACCAGTACAGCTTGAGTCAGCGCGACATCACCTTGATGCGTATGGTTTGCACGTGGTGGCCTTTGCTGCGCAAGTGAGCGCTCAGCGATGGCAGCAATTGGCGCAATTTGGCGGCGGCGGCGTTGTGCGTGACCAGCAAACACCATCCGCCATCCTCGATCGGTCCGGCTTTGATTTGCTGTGAAAAACCGGGAGGCAAAACAGACTCGACCAATTTCAGATATAGCGTGGATTTTTGATGCATCGCCAGCATGCCAGCCAGTGTGTCTGATTGCTCAATGGCATCCATCACACCGGTATGTTTTGTGCTGCTTGGGGGAGGTCGGGACATGCCGAATTATGGACGCTCACACAGGTAAAATGGCGGACTTCTACAAAGGAACCAGCGTTCATAGCCCGCCACCCGGCCAGCATGGACGAATAGCTAGCATGGCCTTCAATCCACTGACCTATATTTTCGGCACCCGCAATGACCGGTTGCTCAAGACCTACCGCAAAACCTTAGAGCGCATCAATGCCTTGGAAATCCCTTTGGAATCCTTGAGCGATGAAGCATTGAAAGCCAAGACCGAGGAATTCAAGCAACGCCATCAGCAAGGTGAAAGTCTGGATGATTTGTTGCCTGAAGCTTTCGCGGTGGTGCGTGAGGGTTCTAAGCGCATCATGAAGATGCGTCACTTTGACGTGCAAATGTTGGGCGGCATTGCATTGCACCAAGGCAAGATTGCGGAAATGCGCACGGGCGAGGGCAAAACCCTGACTGCAACGCTGGCGGTTTACCTCAATGCTTTGAGCGGTCGTGGTGTGCACGTGGTCACAGTCAATGACTACTTGGCAAGCCGGGATGCGCAATGGATGGGCCGGCTCTACAACTTTTTGGGTTTGAGTGTGGGTATCAACCTCTCGCAACTGACCCGTGAAGAAAAACAAACCGCTTACCGCAGTGACATCACTTCCGGCACCAACAACGAATATGGATTTGACTATCTTCGTGACAACATGGTGTATGAGTCTGCCGACCGGGTGCAGCGCAAACTGAATTACGCCATTGTTGACGAGGTGGACTCGATCTTGATTGACGAGGCCCGCACGCCTTTGATCATCAGCGGTCAAGCTGAGGACCACACAGAAACGTATCTCGCCATGAACAAAGTAGTGCCGCATCTCACACGCCAGGAAGGCGAGATGGATTTGCGCACCGGCGAGGGCGTCATCACACCCGGGGACTTCACCCTAGATGAGAAATCACACCAGGTTTATTTGACCGAACTCGGCCACGAGAAGGCCGAAAAAATTCTGTCAGACATGGGCTTGTTGCCCGCAGGCGCGTCTTTGTATGACCCGTCACACATAGGCTTGGTTCACCATTTGTATGCGGCGCTGCGCGCGCACCACCTCTACCACCTCGACCAGCATTACGTGAATCAAAACGGTGAAATTGTCATCGTCGACGAGTTCACCGGCCGTTTGATGTCAGGTCGCCGTTGGAGCGATGGTTTGCACCAGGCGGTTGAAGCCAAAGAAGGTGTGCCTATTCAGGCCGAAAACCAGACCATGGCGTCGATCACATTCCAAAACTATTTCCGCTTGTATGAAAAATTAAGCGGCATGACCGGAACCGCGGACACGGAAGCGTATGAGTTTCAGGAAATTTACGGTTTAGAAACCGTCATCATTCCGCCCAACAAACAAAGTCGGCGTGAAGACCAGTTAGACCGGGTTTACAAAACCACGGAT
>JACCEC010589912.1_pt1 | contig 12345 bp, 12 predicted proteins | sample 7450121 | NCBI WGS metagenome assembly JACCEC01 (sample SAMN15323455, study PRJNA562643) | freshwater metagenome | isolation source: river surface water | place: USA:Blue River Watershed | collected 2017-08-18 | reverse complement strand
CATGCATTCCAAGCAAGATGCCATCCAAATTGGCATGAATTTTTTCTGGAAACCAACCTTGTGCTTCTGGAAGAATACCTGCTTTCTGAAGACGAGTTTTGGAAGGTTCGTAGATTTCATCGTCGCTACCCGTTACTTGGTAGCCTTTTTCAAGTAAGGCAAGTGCAAGGTTATGCATCACCGCGCCACCGATAGCAATGAAATGATACTGTTTCATGAGTGGAAATGGATTGATTTTTTACTAAGTCAAACTTAGGTAAAAAACCTTGCAGCGCGAGTTTTAGGAAAGAATTGTTTTCCAACTGCATACCCAATTTAATAGAAAGTACGTTTTTAGTAGTGGTACAAGTTGCTACAGTTGGGTATTTGATTTCGTGAAAGCCTCCTTATTACCCTGTTGATAACTATGGGAAAAATTGTTTAAAACTCTTGCTACATAGCAGGTAAATTTGAATCATGACTGAAAACACCCCATCCGCTGGTCGCTACCGAAAAAAGCCTTCTTTTGATAATCCTACCAACTATTTAGGTAAAGTACCTCCACAAGCCATTGAACTTGAGGAAGCCGTACTTGGAGCCTTGATGTTGGAAAAAGATGCCCTAACGAATGTCATTGACATTTTGAAGGTGGAGAGTTTCTACAAGGAAGCGCATAAGGTTATTTTTCAGGCTATTTTGGATTTGTTTACCGAAAGTCAGCCCATCGACTTATTGACCGTGACCACCCAACTCCGGAAAAATGGAGCCTTGGAGGTAGCGGGGGGAGCTTTTTATGTAACTGAGCTCACCTCTAAGGTAGCTTCTGCTGCCAATATCGAATACCATGCCCGCATCATTACTGAGCAATCTATCAAACGGGAGTTGATCCGTATTTCTTCCACCATCCAAAAAGATGCCTTTGAGGATACTACGGATGTGTTTGAATTGTTGGATGCTATGGAGCAGTCTCTATTTGAAATCTCCGAAAAGAATATTCGTAAAAATTACGCCGACATGCGCTCCATCTTGCGGGATGCGATGACAGAGTTGGAAGCTAGAAAAAACCAAAAAGATGGCCTCACGGGTGTTCCCTCTGGATTTACCGCCTTGGATCGAGTTACCTCGGGCTGGCAGAAATCAGATTTGGTCATCATTGCGGCGCGTCCAGCGATGGGTAAAACGGCCTTTGTACTCTCTGTTTTGCGTAATGCTGCCGTAGATCACAATAGACCTGTGGCTATTTTCTCCTTGGAAATGTCTTCGGTACAATTGGTGAATCGATTGATATCTTCGGAGGCAGAGCTGGATTCGGAAAAAATCAAAAAAGGAACTTTGGCGGATCATGAATGGGCCCAACTGGTTCACAAAACTGCCAAGCTTTCCAAAGCGCCTTTGTTTGTGGATGATACCCCGGCATTATCCATTTTGGAATTGCGTGCTAAGTGTAGAAAATTGAAAGCGCAGCATGACATTCAAATGGTGGTAGTTGATTACTTGCAATTGATGTCAGGTGACTCCAAGGGAGGATTTGGTGGAAACCGGGAACAGGAAATTGCGAGTATTTCAAGAGCATTGAAGAAGATTGCCAAGGAGTTAAGCATTCCGGTGATTGCCTTGTCACAGCTTTCTAGAGCGGTGGAAACACGTGGTGGTGATAAGCGTCCCCAACTTTCGGATCTTCGAGAATCTGGAGCCATCGAACAAGATGCTGACATGGTAATGTTCCTCTACCGACCTGAATATTACGGAATCACTGAAGACGAGTCAGGAGCATCTACTGCGGGTGTTGGGGAAATTATCATTGCAAAGCACAGAAACGGTTCCCTAGAAAATGTCAAACTTCGATTTATCGGGCGCTACACCAAATTTACCGACTTGGATGGAGGTATGGGATTCCCATCTACCCAGTCGTCTGAGATTGGATATGCGCGCAAATTTACCTCTGGGGCTTCTGGAGTAAGTGGTTTTGATACGGACCAGACGCTTCTGCGTTCCAGTAAAGCAAATGAAGGCGACATTGAAAGTGCTTTTTCAGGAGGGGACGAGCCGGCTCCATTTTAAGTAAATTCGATGAAAGGAATTGTACTTCAACGAGATCAAGCAGCTAAAATCCAACTTATAGACCTTCCTAAGCCAGTTTGTGGGCCAGGGGAGGTCCTCATTAAAATAAAGGCAGCGGCACTCAACCATCGGGATGAATGGTGCAGAAAGGGCTTGTACCCCAACTTGAAAGATGGAGTAGTATTGGGTTCGGATGGGGCTGGAATTGTGGAAGAAGTAGGAGCAGGGGTAAGTTCATCACTGATTGGGCAAGAAGTACTAATTAATCCCGCCAAAAACTGGGGGACCAACGAAAAGGCACAGTCCAAGGATTTTGAAATTTTGGGAATGCCAAGCCCTGGAACCTTGGCAGAATACATCGCAGTGCCTGCCGATCGAATTCATGCTAAACCCAAACAGTTGAATTGGCAGGAAGCAGCAGCGCTTCCTTTGGCCGGACTCACGGCATACAGGGCGTTGGTGGTTAAAGGCCAGGTTCAAGCAGGAGATCAGGTGCTGGTGACAGGTATTGGAGGAGGCGTAGCACAATTTGCAGCACAATTTGCCTTGGCCTTAGGTGCAAAGGTGTTTGTAAGTAGCAGCGCTCCCGAAAAATTAGCTGAGGCTGTTGCACAAGGCGCTTCCGCGGGATTCAATTACACCGATTCAACCTGGAGTGTACAGGCACTTCAGCAAACCGGTGGAATGGACTTGGTCATTGATGGTGCTTCTGGTGATACCCTTTCCCAATTGATGGATGTGTGTAAGCCGGGTGGGAGGATTGTTTTTTATGGAGCTACGCGTGGAAACCCCGGTCAACTGGAAGCAAGAAAGCTTTTTTGGAATCAACTTCAACTCATTGGAACTACCATGGGCACAGATGCAGACTTTTTGCATATGCTTCATTTGGTAGAAGAATTTCAAATCAAACCAGTAGTGGATCAATGCTATACTTTCTCTCAGGCGGAAGAAGCCTTTGACCGCATGAAGGAAGGAAAGCAGTTTGGAAAAATCACCTTGATTCCTTGATTGAGACGTAGGTTTCTTCAAATTCCTTAGCAGTAATTCGATAGGCCTCACTTTGGTCCACTGGAATTACAAGATAATCTCCAGGATGAATGACCACGCTTTTTTCTCTAGGGCCAAGAAATTCCAGTTGCTTAGGATTCCCAAAAGGATCCAAGTCTTTTTCCCGGACCTTTAGTGCATAGACCGGTACCATGGATTGAAACGAACCCCAACCATCGCCAAGAGCTTGTCTTAGTTGGTATTTTTTACTGAAGGTAGCTTCGGAAACGAGGTAATGTTCTTTGGTTGCCGTTTGATTTTCGACTAGCCAATCTCCTGGTTTTGCTGTTGCTTCAAGCCGTTGCCCATCGCTCGTTTCGGTAACGACTACCGTACCTGGAGTTGCTTTCTTTGCTTTGGTGAGGCTTTTCTTGGAATAGCGCTTCCCTTCCCGCATTAGCAAGTCAAAATAATGGCTGATTATTTCGGGCTGGGAGTACAGCATCTTTCTAAATTAAAACCTTTAATGCTGTATAAAATTTAGGTCTTCTAAGCCAAAATTCCTAATGAATGCAGTTACTCCAAATCCGTTTCAAACAAAAAGTTTTGGTAAGCATTACCCAACTCTTTTTTTGCTTTTTCGTCTTGAAGGAGGTGAGCGATGGCAATGCCAGATTCAAAAAGGTGTTTTGCTTTTGATAGGTCTCCTTCTTCGAAGAAAAAGTGGGCAGCAGGAAAAAATACTGGGAGATAATTTGGGAATTTGTGTACAATAAAATCAAATAATTCGGCAGCGGCAGGTTTGTCAGATTCTCGGTATTCTAAGGCCAACGCATAATAGTTGAAAGGATTTTCAGGTTCCTCTTTACAGTATTCCCGTAGAAGTTCGATTCGTTCCAAATTGAGCATGAATAGTTTTTTTAATTAACGCTTGCCTGTTATTTTCACGCAAAATAAATCTAAATAACCAAACGCTAAACCAATGAAGATTCTTGTTTGTATCACGCACGTTCCCGATACTACTTCCAAGATTCAATTTACTGCCAACAATACCAAGTTTGATCCCACAGGAGTCCAGTTTATCATTGGACCCTATGACGATTATGCTTTGGCTAGAGCGGTGGAATTGCGGGATCAAACCGGTGGAACTTTGACTGCCTTGAATGTAGGTGAGGCCGAAACAGAGCCGACATTGAGAAAGGCTTTGGCTATTGGAGCAGATGATGCTATTCGGGTGAATTCCTTTCCAAAGGATAGTTTTTTTGTAGCCAAGCAAATAGCTAAGGTGGCCAAAGAAGGGGGCTATGATTTGATCTTGATGGGAAGAGAATCCATTGATTTCAATGGTGGAATGGTCCATGGAATGGTTGGAGAGTTGCTCGGGATGCCTTCATTTTCGCCAGTGATGAAACTTGAGTTGGAAGGAACTACCGTGAAGATGGCCCGTGAAATTGAAGGGGGTAAGGAACAATTGGAGGCGCAGCTTCCATTGATTGCAGGATGTCAGGAGCCTATTGCAGAATGGAAAATCCCAAATATGCGAGGAATCATGTCTGCACGAACTAAACCATTGGTCGTTGTCGAGCCATCTAGTCAAGAAACTCAGGCTGAAGCGAGCAGTTTCCAATTGCCTCCGGCAAAAGGATCTGTCAAATTGGTAGATAAGGACCAGGTTTCTGAATTGGTCCGTTTGCTCAAAAACGAAGCAAAAGTACTTTAATTCAAATTTTTTAATTCACTCTAAATCAATAGAATATGTCGATCTTAGTATACATAGAACAGGCTGCTGGGAAAATCAAAAAAACCAGTTTAGAGGCAGTTTCTTATGCCTTTGCGTTAGCACAAAAAACAGGTGAAGGTTCCGTGGTAGCAATTGCCTTGGGAACAATAGATTCTCAAGAATTGGCTTCTATTGGAGAAGCAGGTGCAGCCAAAGTGTTGCACGCTTCAGATGAGCGGCTCAATGCTGGGGTAATCCAAGCGCATGCTACTGCAGTTGCACAAGCTTTTCAGGCGGTGGGTGCGAATACCTTGATTTTGGCCAAATCTTCCTTAGGCGATGCTGTAGCGGCTCGACTAGCCATCAAATTGGATGCAGGTCTAGTATCCAATGTAGTGGAGCTTCCACGTTTGGAAGGTGGGTTTGTGGTGAAAAGAAGCATATATACGGGCAAGGCCTTTGCAGATACCACGATCACCACCGCAAAGAAAATCCTAGCCATCAAAAAGAACGCAGTAGATCAAAAGATCGATGGTGCAAAGGCTCAAGTAGAGGAATTTCCAGTAACTATTTCTGCTTCTGATTTCGCTTCAAAAATCACGGCAACCGAACGTGCTACAGGGGAGGTATTGCTTCCTGAGGCAGATATTGTCGTATCTGGAGGTCGAGGAATGAAGGGCCCAGAAAACTGGGGCATGATTGAAGATCTTGCACATACCTTGGGTGCTGCTACCGGTTGTTCCAAACCCGTATCGGACATTGGATGGAGACCTCACCACGAGCACGTTGGACAAACGGGCGTAAAAGTGGCGCCAACTTTGTACATTGCCGTTGGAATTTCAGGTGCGATTCAACATCTTGCCGGCGTCAATTCGTCCAAATGCATCGTGGTAATCAATAAAGATCCTGAAGCTCCTTTTTTCAAGGCGGCAGATTATGGAATTGTAGGGGATGCCTTTGAAGTAGTACCTCAACTAACAGCAGCACTTAAGGCAGCACAGTAAATTTGTGGAAAAATTAATAGAACTGGAAATCTTAGGACTATCGTCTAATCACTCCCAATCAGGGTCCTTTACCTTGGTGATGGGAGAGGTGGATGGAGTACGCAGACTTCCAATTGTCATTGGCATGTTTGAGGCGCAAGCCATAGCCATAGAGATTGAGAAAATCATCCCCAACCGGCCAATGACTCACGATTTATTCAAATCCTTTTCGGATAGTTTCCAGTTTGAAATTGAGAAAATTGTTATTTCAGAAATGAAGGAAGGTGTCTTTTATGCTCAAATTCATAGCAAAAATGCCAATGCCATGGCAGAAATAGACAGTAGGCCTTCAGATGCGATTGCCATAGCGGTTCGCTTTGGAGCACCCATCTTCTGTACTGAAAAGGTGCTTTCTGAAGCTGGAATTGAGTTTACGGAAGAGGATAAGCAGGAGACTACTAAAAAAGCCAGTAAATCTGTTTCAGGAAAAGGCGCTCCAGCGAAAGAAAATTCCTTGAAGGATTTTAGTTTGGACAAGCTCAACACACTTCTAGATAAGGCAATTGTTGACGAAGATTATGAAAAAGCTGCCCGAATACGGGATGAAATAAATAAGCGAAACTAAATTTTTAAGCCCCGATTTCTCTAGGGGCTTTTTTCTTGCTAAAGATTGGCCTATTTTTAGAAGTTGTATTTACTTTAATTTCATGGACTACGCAAGAGGTGCATTCGGAATCCTAGTCATCGTATTGGTGGCTTATTTATTTTCATCCAATAAAAAGAAGATTGACTGGAGGTTGGTTGCGATAGGCATCTCACTCCAACTGGTATTTGGGTTCTTGATCACTCAGGTGACAGTTGTCAAGGATGCATTTCAATTGCTTTCCGAAGGCTTTGTGAAGTTCTTGAGTTTTAGTGAGGCTGGAGCTCGATTTATTTTTGGAGATTTAGCAGGCGATAGTTTTGGATTTATTTTTGCCTTTAAGGTATTGCCTACCATCATCTTTTTCTCCACGGTATCCTCAGGATTGTATTACCTGGGAATTTTGCAAAAGGTCGTATATGGTATTGCTTGGGTGATGGCCCGTTCCATGCGTCTATCTGGACCTGAGTCTCTTTCTGCTGCTGGAAATATATTTTTGGGTCAAACAGAAGCCCCACTTTTGGTTAGACCCTTTATTCCTCAAATGAGTAAATCTGAGTTGATGTGCTTGATGACAGGAGGCATGGCTACCATTGCTGGTGGGGTGCTTGCAGGCTATGTAGCTTTCTTAGGTGGGGATAGCATGGAGGAGCAAAGTAAGTTTGCAGCCTATCTTTTGGGCGCAAGTATCATGAATGCACCAGGAGCAATTGTGATGTCCAAAATGTTTATCCCAGAGACTGAAAAGGAAATCAAGCAGGATAAGCTTGAAGTAAATAAGGAAGCCATGGGTGTAAACATCATTGATGCGATGTCCATAGGAGCAGCAGAGGGCTTGAAATTGGCCTTGAATGTAGGAGGGATGCTATTGGCTTTTATTGCGGTTATTGCGGCAATAAACTTTGGTTTAACTGGTATAATCGGAGAGTATACAGGTTTGAATGCTTGGGTAGAAAGCACCACTGGAGGTCAATTTAAAGGCTTTTCTTTGGAGTATATTTTTGGTCAGGTATTCCGCGTGTTTGCCTGGGTGATTGGCGTAGACTGGGTGGATACCCTTCAGGTTGGTAGCCTTTTAGGTCAAAAAACAGTAATCAATGAGTTCGTGGCTTACTTAAGTTTGGCGGAAATGAAGGAAGCTGCTTCAATCAGTACCAAATCCATCATCATCGCTACCTACGCCCTGTGTGGCTTCTCTAATTTTAGTTCGATTGCAATTCAATTGGGTGGTATTTCCATCATTGCTCCCAACCAGCAAGGCAACCTCAGCCGATTGGGTTTACGTGCCTTGATGGCCGCTTCCTTGGCCTGCCTCATGACCGCTACGGTAGCAGGGATGCTGGTTTAAGAGTACAAAGTACCAAGTACCCTGCCTGCGGGAGGAAGGTACAAAGTAGGAAATACAGTTGAAAGAGCATTTAAAAAAGTAAACCACATAGGCACATAGGGTAATTTCTATGTGTATATGTGGTTTTATCATCCTGCCTGGCCGAAGCAGGCATGAAAGTACTATCTTGATACTCTTGCTTCTTTTTCTCGCAAAGTAGGTAAGCCGCAAAGGAGCTAATCTGATTACTTCATGTATCTTAAATCAAAAAACCACATAGACACATAGATTTTTCTATGTGTCTATGTGGTTTAATCAACTGCCTGCCCGTCGCGGGAGGTAGACTTCTGACCTATCTAGGTATAATTTTTACTAGAACTCAAGTCTTAATCTGAATCTCTACTTTGTACTTTGTACCTGTTACATTACTTTGTACTTGGTACTTAGTACATTGTACTCAATTCCCATACAACTTTTTACTCACTTCTTCGTACTTGTCGCCAGCTGCCCACTGGGGTTTTTGGGACCAATTTGCAATTTTTTGAGTGGCCAAAATGTAGGATTTCCAATACAATTGCGCATAATTCAAATCAAAGCTTTCCACCTCATCCGCAGCCTTGTGGTAATACTTATTGATTTCGTCGTCAAATGCAGTGAATCCTAAAGTAAAGCTAGGTGCAGGGATTCCTTTACGTGCAAAATTCACATTATCAGAGCGGTCATACAGCCCTTGCTCCGGCGATGGATCTGCCTTGGCAGTCAATCCAAATTCGGCTACAGCTTCGTTGATCAAGTAGTCCGCACTGGTTCTACCCAAGCCAATCACCGTGATGATGGAGGTATCGTTGTAACCCGCATTGTCGATGTTTAGGTTGTACACGATTTGATTCAAGGGAATCAAGGGGTTATTTGCAAAATAAGCGCTACCTAATAATCCCTTTTCCTCAGCAGTCCAAAGTGCAAATAGGATGGATCTTTTGGGAGGGTTTTTGGCAAAGTACTGCGCTGCATTGAGTACAGCTACTGTTCCCACTGCATTGTCACGAGCACCATTATAGATCGAATCTCCTGTGGCATCGGGGGCCCCAACACCTACGTGGTCGTAGTGTGCAGAAAGGAGAATGAATTCATTTTTTAATTGAGGATCTGTTCCTTCGATCCAGGCCAAAACATTTTTGCCCTCGATTTTGCGGTTTATTTTTCCTTCAACCGCTATAGTAGCGTTGCCCAAGTTGGTACCGGTCAACTGGTTTTTTACATCTTCCACCCACAGATAAGGAAGGTTACTGGACTCACCCTGATCCATTCCCATTTGAGATCTATTCAGAAATCCTGACACCAATTGCCAAGGCACAGAAGGAACATTGAATCGTTCAATCAAGGCTACAGCACCTGCTTCTTTGGCACGAACGGCCTTAGCTCTGCCCTCAGAAAACAATTGATTCGGACTGAATTTATTGGGTGCTCCCACATTGGTGATCGCTATCTTTCCTTTGAGGTCTTTACCTGCAAATTCTTCTGCAGATCCAAAGCCTACATCCACCACTTCGTAGTTACCAGAGAAGGAGCGGCCATCCAGTACCAAGAGATTTTGCCCTTGTGAAAAGGAAAAGCTTCCCAATTGCACGGATCCTTTGGTAGGAGGAGAGGATAAATTGAAGGGAATATCTTGGTAGTATCCATTACCCCCAGGGACTGCCTTCGCACCTGCTTTTTCAAGTTCCTGAGCAATGAATGTGTAGGCCAATTTCATTTCAGGGCGAATCGGATCCCGTCCCATCAGTTCATCCGAGGCCAGATAAGTAAATTGAGAAATAGCCTTTTCGGAAGAAAACTTTTTTTCAACATCCTGCTTTTGAGCGAGGAGGGGAGAGCTGCCAAGGAGTACAGCAGATAAAATCAACAGGTGTTTTTTCATAGCGGGGAAAAGTATAAAATGCTAAAGTAAATTAAATTTTGAATTCAATCCTGCACATTACTTCAATTCATTCAGGTTCCAGCCTAGAAGCATGGCAATACTTAAAAAATGTGCAGGAGGTGGGCAAACTAATTGAATGGGATCAGTTGAGTAAGGTGGAGTAAAGCCCAACTTCCAGGAATGAAGCAGCAGGTTTTGTAAGCCAAAATGGGTTTCAAAATAACTGTTCTGCTTGTTGTCCCCGTGCTTACGGTCTCCTAGGATGTAATGCCGAATATGGGCCATGTGTCGACGGATTTGATGCGTTCTTCCAGTTAGTAATTCTATTTCCAGTAGGCTGTAGCGACTTGTTGGGTAGCGTCCTGTGCTGTCAAAGGGTTGCTCTGATTCTCGTAGCACGCGGTACTGGCTTTGCGCTTCTTGCAGTTTGTTTGATCGTTCACTGGTGAGTGGATGATCGATGAGTCCTTCGGACTGCGCTGGAATACCTCTCACGATGCAGAGGTACCGTTTTTCGATTGCTCGATCCATAAACAATGCCTTGAGGGAAGGAAGAACCTGTTCGTTTTTTGCGAACAACAAGCAGCCACTTGTAGCTCTATCAAGACGATGAACGGGAGCCACCCAAGTGCCCAACTGATCTCGGAGTTGAATCAAGGCGTTTTCATCTTCACCGTAGGCTTGATTGGTGCGGTGCACTAGCAGACCGGCTGGCTTGTCGATTACGACGAGTTGCTCGTCTTCAAATAGGATGTGTAGCATCTAGAGGTGGAGCTTGTTAAGCAATCGTTCCCGATCCGATGCATTCATTTCCTTGGTACCAGGCTACAAATTGCCCAGAGGCAATGCCTTTTTGTGCATGTTCAAAGACCACATAGAGCCCATGTGCGTATTGAATGAGGGTAGCCTTGGTTAGCGGCTGCCGGTAGCGAATTCGAGCAGAATAAATTGCTGATTCCCCAGGCTGAAGTTGGAGATCTTCCCGGATCCAATGCACCTGATCTTGGGTCACAAATAGCCCAAATCGATTTAAACCGGGATGTTCTTCTCCCAAACCCGTGTAAATGATGTTTTCTATCGTATCGGTAGCAATGACAAATAGGGGTTTGCCTGTACCACCGACCTGTAGTCCTTTGCGCTGCCCTACTGTGAAGTAATGCGCTCCACGATGCTCGCCGAGGACCTTTCCTTGAGTAGGAGTGTAGGATATGGGGGTACAGATTAAGTCCAAGTGCTCTTGAGTCCATTCTTGAGGAGAAATTCCCGTTGGAATTCCTTGGGTTTGATAGGCAGGGAATTCTTCGGGGATTTGGATGATTTTCCCGGTCTTGGGTTTCAGTTGCTGCTGCAAGAAGTCAGGCAGGCGTACTTTCCCGATAAAGCAGAGTCCTTGGGAGTCTTTCTTTTCGGCGGTGATCAGGCCTGCTTGCTTGGCGATCTCCCGAACTTCAGATTTTTGGAGATGGCCGATAGGAAATAGGGCCTTTGCCAATTGCCCTTGTGACAGTTGGCAAAGAAAGTAGCTTTGGTCTTTATTGGCATCTGCACCGGCAAGCAATTGGTAGGTGGGCTTACCTTCTTGCATGAATTCCCCTTTCTGGCAGTAATGTCCTGTTGCCACAAAGTCGGCCTTCAATTGGATGGCGGCCTTGAGGAAGATGTCAAATTTGATTTCTCGGTTGCAGAGAATGTCTGGCTTGGGTGTACGGCCAGCGCTGTATTCGGCAAACATGTAGTCCACGATCCGCTCTTGGTATTCTGCACTCAGATCAATAGCTTGAAATGGGATGTTGAGGGTTTCGGCAACCAGCATGGCGTCGGTTGAATCCTCAAGCCAAGGGCATTCGTTTGAAATGGTGACGGACTCATCGTGCCAGTTTTTCATAAACATGCCGATGACTTCGTAGCCTTGGTCGATTAAAAGTTTTGCTGCAACGCTGCTATCTACGCCACCCGATAGGCCGACGACAACTCTAGGTTTTGTTTTCATAAGGTAGTGGTTAATGGAGTAAAGGTCCATTAGGGGACACTAGTTGGTTGACCCAAGTGAGTCAACACGATACAAAGGTACGGAATGCAACCTTCATTTGAACAAATCAAAAACCCCTAGTGTTTTAATAAGCATAACTCATTTTTTCTTATGTCAGTTAACTCCCTACAATCTCGAATCAAGCGTGGTGATTTTTTACCTGAATTGGACTTTCTCACTTCCCGATCTGGGGGAGCAGGTGGGCAGCATGTCAATAAGGTAGAAACGAAGGTGCAACTCAAATTTGACCTGATGCAGTCACAAGTTTTGACGGAGGAGGAAAAATTGACCTTTGTTCAAAAAAATCCAACTAAGGTTGATCAATCGGGATGTGTGCAACTTACTTGCCAAGAAACGCGTTCCCAACTCCAAAACAAAGAATTAGTGATTCGAAAATTCTATGATTTGCTAGCCACTACCTTTCAAAAAAAGAAGGTACGGCAAGTAACTCGACCGAGTAAGGCCGCGCGTGAAGAACGGCTGAAGGACAAAAAAGCTAAGGCGGAAATCAAGCGAAATCGATCCAATTTTAGGTCATGTACTGACTGATTTTTTTTCCATTTCCTCTCGCTTACTGGGTTTAAAGTTTAAATTTGGTTGATGGTCTATTCCATTTCCTTATGAAATCAACCGTATTGTCAAATTCTATCCGAGGGATGCTTGGTTTACTCATCGGATCTTTCCTTTTATTGGGAAGT
>JACCEC010852285.1_pt1 | contig 12350 bp, 11 predicted proteins | sample 7450121 | NCBI WGS metagenome assembly JACCEC01 (sample SAMN15323455, study PRJNA562643) | freshwater metagenome | isolation source: river surface water | place: USA:Blue River Watershed | collected 2017-08-18 | reverse complement strand
TGACCACGGCCGCGGAGGGCGCGGCGGCGGGGCCGGGCACCTTGGCCGTCGGGGTGGTGGGTGCGGGAGCCGCGGGCGGTGTCTGCGCGCCACCAAGGGTCAATCGTTTGTTGACAACATCATACGACGTGGTCGGCTTCTTATAGCCCGCGCCCGGGCCTTCCGTTTCGGTGACGGAGGTTTCTTGGAACGCGGGTCCAAGGCGCACCGCGGCAAGAGCCTTGCGTTGAGCTTCAGGGTCGTTCGGGAACATGCGGCGGACCTCTTGCTCCAGGTCGGTCGGCTTCTGGTTCTGGTTGATCATGCGTGCCAGCTCTTTTGACCGTTCCAGGGGGTTGGAGCGGTATGCGGGCCCACTAAGCACCATCGCCTGTTCCGGCGTCAGCACGGGTTGAGGCGCAGGCTGGCCGCCCGGCAACGCGCCCGGGGCGCCCTGCACTTGGGCTGCGGGCAATCCACCAGCTTGCGGCTGCATGGGGCCAACGCCGTCGACCGGGGGCTGCGGCTGCTGTTGACCCGCGGCTGGCAGGCCGCCGGCTTGAGGCTTTTGTTGGCCGCTAAGTCTTGCCAACATGTCCGCGTAGAACTTGTTGTCTTCCGCCTGCTGTTTGAGTTGGGCCTGCTGTGTGTCGAGCTGGCCGACGCCCATCTGCAACTCGATCAGGTCCTTCTCACGTTGACGCTGGCGTGCGGAGTACTGGTCGTACGCAGCGCTGTACCCACCGATGGGAGCAGCAGCCAGCGCGCCCAGGTCGCCAATGCGTTTCCATGACGTGTCGTAACCCTCGCGCTCGGCGATCATCTGCATCAGTCGGTCGCGGATGGCGGAGCTTTGCTCGGCGCCCAGGTTGACACCCTTCTGGCCGGCAATGTTGATCCCCTTGCCCGAAGGCAGGGCGGCAAGACCGCCGGCTTCTGCGGTTGTATCTTGTGTTTGAGTTTCGTCTGCCATGTTGTTCCTTACCAGTCGTCGCCGTCGCTGAGTTCATACTGCTGCAACCAGCTTTGCAGTTGCGCTTGGTCCGCAGCAGCTTGCTCGGGGGTCACAACGCTCATGTCGGCGTTGGTGCCGCGCACCATACGATCAAACCAGGGGATGCCGGTCGAGCCAGATGCAATCTTATCAGCCGTGAGACCAGCCTGACCCAAGAAAGAACCGATCTTTTGGATGTTTTCAAGCGCCGAACCCGACTTAGTGAGTGTCGAGGTGGTCGGCAAGGTCTTAGCCATGCTGCCCATGACGTCGGCGTACTTCTGCAGCGCGTCCAGGCCGCCGGTCTGCTCGTACTTGGCGAGCGGCAAGAGGCTGGTGGCTTGCTGGCTTGCCACGTTGCCCTGGGCCTGCGCGGCCTGCGTGGCCTGACCAAACGCGTCCAGGGCCGTCTTACGCTGGCCCTCTGCCAGGGTCGTCAGCGCGCCGGCGCGCGCGGCACCGGTGGCCGTCTGCCCGCGCAGGGAGCCGAAGTTGCCGCCTCCCAAACCCACCGCGCCTTCCTTGGCGGTAATCTGGGGCAGCACTTGGTCCAGCTTGGCGTTCTGGGCGGAGAACAGCGCACCCAGCGGGGAGTTCATGTTGAACCCGCCGCCTTGATCTTGGGGCAAGAAGGGGTTCATCAGCCCCGACTGGATCGTTGTCAGGTTGCTCGTGGCCGTGTTGAACGGGTTGGTCGCGCCGCTGAAGTCACTGATCAGTTGATTGCCGACCGTCTGGTTTGCCGGGTTCAACGCCCCAGAATATCCCGACAAGGCAGAGGCAGCAATGCCCGACTGGGCGTTGGTGTACCAATCGGGCAGGGTTGTCGATGTGGTTTCTGAAGTGCTGGTAAGTGCCATTATGCACGTCCTTTCTTATTCGCTGCCATGGATAGGTACTCCAGGGGGCCTAAACTGTCCGGCGGTAGTTCGCTGGGGGGATTGGAATGTTTGTGCGAGCGAATCTGCTTCACAAACTGGTCGAGAATCGAGGCCCCCGCGTCACTGGAGCCGTTGCCCAGCGAGGAGACGATGTCCGCGGGCAACACGTATTCGTTGTTCGCCACCATGGCCGGCACGTCGTCGGAGGTGCCGTCACCGCGTCCCTCGACGTACAGGTTGTTGAGGCCGCCCTGGGAGTAAAACTCGGGCTCGCCCATGGGGTGCTGGATGCGGCCGCCTTCTGCAAAACCAAACAGGCTGGTCAACTCTTGCTGCTGCTGTGGCTGCTGTGGCTGGTCGCCGAAACTTGTGCCGTACATAATGTCCTGCTCGGTTGGTTCTGCCGTCATGGTTTTGCCGCTGCCCTCTCCGGGTTTTTGAAGGGGCCCAAACCCCGCCAGTGAAAACAGCAGCGGGTTGAGCGGTGCGTCTTCTTTGTAGATTTTATTGTAGTCGTAGTACGAGGTCGCCGGTTTTGCTGCGCTGGTGGTTGCCGTGGGTGCTGCTGAAGTCCCCGCAAAGTTGGTAACACCGGGACGACTAATTGAAATGGGGCTGCCTGTTGAACCGGTCGTGCCGGTCGTGCTGGACGTGCTGGACGCATTGGGTGTACCAGACGTGCCAGACGTGCCCTGCGGTGGCAGGTCACTCTCAGAGCCCAGGCTGCCCGCGTTGGGGTCTAAGGGAGGTAAGTCGCTCTCGGAGCCCAGGCTGCCAGCGCCGGTGTCAATGGAAGACAGATCGCTCCCGCCACCCAGGCTGCTTACGTCAGTGTCAAGGGAGGCCAGATCGCTCTCAGAGCCCAGGCTGCCCGCGTTGGGGTCGACCTGGGTGCCCGGGTCTGTCACCAGGGTGCCGTACCCCGGCAACCCCTGAGTCAGCTTGTCCTGCAGGTCAGTCAGCTGGTTTTGTTGCTGGACGCTGGGAGTAAACCAAGCGTTCTGTGTTTCGTCGTAGTAAGCGCCCTCGGGTCGCAAACCCTTTTCGTTGAGTGCCGAGGACATCAGCTCGTAGCCAAAAGGCGCTGAAACAGAATCAGCACCAGAGCTCTCTTTGTAAATAGGCACACCGCCGACGTTCACCGTAAACGCACCGCCGGCATCCGTCATGGAGCCGGTGTCGGCCGCGGCAAGCTGCGTGCCTCCAGGGGGAGCAACGTAGTCGGTGGGCAACGGGGGACCCACGTCGGCTGGGTTGGTTGCGACCAAATCCGGATTGGCTTGGTTGAATGTGTCGATCAGGAAATTTTGATCAAGCGCAACCGGCCCAACGGGGGCCGAGGAGACCTTCGTGTCGAGCACGGAGTTGACGTCCTGCTCAAACGCGTTTGCCGCCTTGACATAGCTGTCCGACGCCTTGGCAAGGTCGATGCCGTCGAGGATCGCCTGCGGCATGTTGCCGCTGTTTATGGCGTTCAGCACCTTGTTTGCTTGGCCGGCAAGTTTCAGGTCGGGGCTTTTGGACAGCTCACCGGCCAACAACAGGGCCTGCGCGGTGTTGCCCGTGTTCAGCGCTTGGGCCAATCCGGCAACAGCCATGCCCGTCTTGACCGTTGGGTTTGGGCTGACGCCGGTCAGGCTGCCGGCGGCGCTGAGTGCGCTGCCCACGTTGCCCGTCTCAACGGCGTTGGCTAATTGCGCGACATTCTTCGCGGTGTTGAGGTTGCCGGCGTTTTCCGCAAGCGCGCCCTGAAGACCGCTGCTGTACTGGTTCGCTAGGTCAACGTTGCCAGAGACTTCCGCAGCCAAAGCGTTTTGCGCCGCAACGTTTCCATACGAGGCCGCGCCGGCCAACGCGTTCAACGCGGCGGCGCTTTCATTCCCCTCGTCCAACGCGAGCACGGCGGCCAGCGCGCTGCCCGCGCCGGGAACAATCATGTTGCCAACGATTGTCGGGATAGGCCCAAGGTTTTTGAGTGAGTCGCCAATGTCACCGAGCACGCCGCCTAAAAAACCGCCCTTTTGCGTTTTCTCGGGTGTGTTCAAAAACTGTTGGGCGGCGTTAACAATCGGCGCCACCTTTCCCGTCGTTGGGTCAATGTACAGGTAGCCGTTGATGTGGCCGCCCGCCAACTGGTTGGACGTCATAAATTTATAGACGTTCGGCGAGCCCGTGGCGGTTAAATTTAGCGTGTCGTAGCCGGGGTGCTCTCCAGTTGTGAGCTGATACTGATCTATTGGATTGCCGTCTCCATCAAGCGCCGTCGATTGAACAAATTTTGTGGAGCCGTCACCGATGCCCTTCATCACCCGAGAATAGGGCTCGGAGTGGGCGCTGTAAAAATCAACAACCGTCTTGTTGGCAAGCTGTTGCGCGGTCAGGCTTGGGTTTGCCCTTGCCTGCTCCTCGGTCACCTTGAACGCGCCCTTGTTCGGCCCTTCGGCGGACAAGATGCTGTTTGCTTCGGCCACCCGCTGCGCGTACTCTTCCGACGCCGTTTTCGACGCGGCCTGCGTGTCGCTAGTTGTGGGATTTGATTGCTCGTTGGGCATTTTGAAGATTTGGTTTCTATAGAGAATTACCCATATACGGCCGCGCTCACGCCCCGTCGCCGTTGACTGATTCAATCAGCGACCGGGCCCAGTCCTGCCAGTTGGAAAACGTCTCGGGCGCGGGCACGCTGTAGCGGTCAAACACGGCGTTGTAAGCCACCGCGCGCGCCACGTCCATCCAGTCCTCTTCGGGCAAGACGGGGAACCCCTGGTCGCCGTAGTAGTGGACGAGGTTGCCGTTCCACTCGTCCCAGGTGCTGTAGTCGGGCAGAAACTCGATCAGGTTCATCAGGGGCGCTCGTCGCCGAGTTCGGCCGTGATCATAATGCGGCCTGCCTGATAGTCGCCGTCGATCACGTTGCTGGCAAAGCGCAGGCTGACCAGCCGGTGCTCGACGCGCAGGTCGATCTTGCCGTCCGTGTCGGCGAACGTGAACGGGCCGTTCTGCTCAACCTGACCCTGGGCGAACGGGCGCCCGATGACCGTCAGCGTCATGTTGCCCACCTGCGCAAAGTCAGGTTCGACGCGGGTGATGTGCATCCGCCGGTTGGCGGTGACCAGCATGTCCTCGGAGGGTGTGCCGCCGATCCAACTGATGTCGGACGTCTCACAGAACGAGCTGATGGCGTACTCGTTGATCGCGGTGATCTTGTTCTTGCCAAACTCCTGTTCCCAGATGGTGTACCCGCCGGCCGCCTGGGTCATCACGCTGCCGGTGGTCACGGTGGTGCTGATCGGGCGCACGAAGGTGATCAGCGTCGTGCCGCCGGTGGTGGAGTTGGTGAACGTGGCCGAGGCGATCTGGTTGATGTTGCCAAACGACGTGTCGTCGTTGAAGATCATGTAACTGCCGGGCGGGTTGGTTGTGGCGTCACCCGCCACAATCACCTGGGAGTTGGTCGTGACTGGCGCCGTTGCACGGCCGGGGCCGTACAGCAGCGTGTAGGAGATTCCAACCTCACCGTTGAACTCCCAGCCGCACCAGATGGGGCGGGGGAACACCTCGGTCACGTAGCCGCACGAGCGCCGCGCGCCATCGGCCTGCCCGGCGTCGTACCACAGATCGTCTTTGACGTTGTAGATGATCGCGTCGGTGCACTCGGTGGCCGTGCCCTTCGGGTAGAACCACCAAATCTCGTTATAGCGCGGCACCTTGGTGCACCACACCTTTTGACGTTGCTGGAAGTTCATCCCGTCAAAGAAGTAGTTCAGGTTCTTGTCGTTGGGCAGCACCTTGACCGAGCCGTTGTAGATGTAGAAGCGGTCGGTTCCGGCCCAATAAAAGATGCCGTCCATCTCAACGACGGCGTTGGACGACATGATCGAGATGCCCGTGGCGATCGTGTCGTACCGCCAGTAATACGGGTCCTGGCTGGTGAACGAGACGCGCACCAGGGAGTCCGTCGACCAGAAGATACCGGAGGGGGACGCCGTGCCGCCGCGCACGGGGTAGCCGCGCACGATCTTGCCCGGGGCCACGTTGACGTCGTTGGCGATGGGCCCGTTCCAGTCGGAGAACGTCTGGTTGCCCAGCCCCGCAGGCGTGAAGTCCACATTGTTGTTGCGAATCTGGCCGAAGTTGCCGTAGGCGAACAGGACCGGCTGCAACACCACAATACCGCCGCTCACGTCGATTGATGCGTAGGTGGGGTTGGCCCCGGTGGAGTCCAGCACCTGGGTCATCACGTAGCGGTTGGTAGTGGGGTCCGGCAAGAAGTCGCCGGCGTACAGCGACGACGTCACGCCGCTGTCGATGTTGGCTAGGTTTTTCCCGGGGTGCGCGAGCAGCTTCGAGTTGCCGTTGCCGGTCGAGTCGTAGGCGATGTCAAACTGCCACAAGTACTCGTTGCTGGTCGTAAACCCTGTCGGCACGTAGATCACGAACGGGGCCGCGGCCAAGCCGGCCACCGAGGCGATAAACACCGACGTCACGTTGCTGGCGCTGTTGTACGTCGAGGTCGCGCTGACCGTCAGGTTGGTGCGCACGCCCAGGGCGTCATACGTCCAGAACGACGTGCCGGGGGTAAAGATAGTCGTTTGGTCACCCAACACCACCAAGTAGTTCAGGCCGGAGTTGACGCTGGTGACCTGATACGAGTCGTTGTAGATCGACGCGTAAATCTCGGTCGCGGCGGGGGAGGTTGGAGCAGGGAAGCCGGTGAGCGACGTCACCTGGATGGTGGTCCTGTTGGTGCCGCTGTTGTACGTCGGCGCGGCGTTGATGGTGTAGTTTGTTCGCACGTTGGACGTGTTGTACGCCCAAAACACGAGGCCGTTGATCAACAGCGCCGTCTGATCGCCGACCACCTCCAGCGTGCTGGGGCCCGAGTTGACCGCGGTCACCGCAAACGTGCGGTTGAACTCCATGGCAAACGGACCCACGCCGACGCCCTGGTCGGTGCCGGTGTTGAACACCTCGATGCCGTACTTGTTGCCCACAAAGACGTAGTTCACGCCGTTGAAGGGGTTGGTCAGGATGCCTCGCGGGATGCCCGTGGGGGTGGCAAACATCTGCCGGTAGCCGCCCATTTTCTTGGCCTTGCCCCGCTGGAATCGGACCCAGCTGCCGTCGGCATACTGGTCGCCCTCAAACCGCGTGCCGTCACGCTTGATCCCCGGCTTGACGGCCAGGGTGAAGATTTTGGATGCGTCTTTCGCATCAGCCATCAGAAGCTCCCGCCGGAGATGATTGTGGCGTTCAGGCGGCCAACCACGGTCGTCACAAAGTTACCCACGCCGCCGGTGCCGTCCAAGATCAGGATGTCCTGACCGCCAACGCTAAACCCGAGCTGGGAGTCGTTGGGGGAGTACATGCCCGAGGAGGGGTCGTCAAAGAAGGTAAAGGCCGGGGAGGCCGCGGTCCCGCGGTTCACGATCAGCTGACCGATGTTTGACTGGATCAGTGGGTAGATGTTGTTGCCGTCGCTCAACACGATGGCCTGCGTCGAGTTGGGCAGCGCGTAGGGTGGCTGTGAGCTGCCCTGGACCTGGAACAGCATGTTGTAGCTGCTCTGGTTGGTGTCGTTCAACAGGTAGTAGACCTGGGTCACAGCGGGCAGCGTGACCGTCAAAGACGTCGTGCGCGTGCCACTCAGCGCCGTGTAGCGCTGGATGATGGGTGTGTTGCTGATCAGGCTCAACGTCGAGCCAGCCACCGTGTCGACGTCGTAGGTCGCCGAGGAGAAGGTCAGGCTGTTTGTGCGTGCGCGGCCGACGGTGAAGAAGTCCTGCTTGGACGGCTCGCGGTCCACGCAGATAATACAAGAGTCACCCAGGGGGAGGATGATGTTCACCAAGCCGTCGATGGTCGAGCCAACCGCGGAGGTCGCGATTGTCAGCGCGCCGGTGCCGTTGTTGCGGACCAGGATAAACCAGCCCTCGCTCAGGGTCGACACAGCGGGCAGCGTCCAGGTGCCGGCGCCGCCGGTCCAGACGTGACAGTTGCCGCGCGAGGCGTCGGTGATTGTGGGCGCCGTGGCGTACTCGCTGGTGTGCAGGGACACCTCCAGCTTGCCGATCAGTGCGGCGGTGCTGTTGCCGGCCAGGGTGGCCGCGTCGGCAAAGGACGTCCCCACACCGTAGGCCACCACGCCCCAGGTGCCCCCTTGGGTTGTGTTGCTGGTCAGGTAGACGTAGGACGCTTGGCCGGCGGCAACGGGGAACGATCCAGAGCCGTCAAAAGCCTGGACCGTAATTGTGTTTGCCCCCACGTTGCGAATCAAAATGTCTTGGCCCAGAGAAGCCTGTGTTGCATCTGGCAGCACCACGACGGGCGTCGATGAGCCCGTCAGCTGCATGATGCGCGTGGCAACCTGCTGGGACGCGTTTGCATACTGGGGCCAATACAGGTCCAACGTGCCGGTGAAGGTCACCTCAGCATAACTGACGTCAGTCGGCTGAATGACGTTGCCGGTGAAGGGGGATACATAGCTGGTTGTCATTTAGGAATCCTGACGGTTTGTGTTGCGGTCTGTCTTACGCTTGGCATCTTCGCCGGTGAGGGCTGAGATCGCGTCATCGTAGTAACTCTTCCAGACGGGAATTTTATCCAGGCTCTTCAGGTAGCCTTGGGCCTGCAACAGCGTGCCGTACAGCAGCGCCTGGGGGGCCTCGCGGGTCAGAAGGTTCTCCTGGTTCTGCTGGTCCAGGGGCTGGATGCGGCTGTAGTAGATGATCTCGACCGGGTAGTTGCTGTCCGGCACCGGTGCCAGGGCCCAGTGATCGTAGTCGTACTCGGCGTAATACAGCGGCAGCCCGTTATCGGACTCGCTCTGATACTGGGTGATATAGTCCATCGACCGCTGTACGATAGGCGCACCGTTGACCTTCATGCTGATCGTCTTGCGCCAGCGCACGGGCTTCTCCAGCACCGCGTCGCCGGTTGTCAGGGTGGTGTCGACCACGACGAGCTGCATCAGTGTCTTGATCTGAGACGCGATGTTCTGCTCGGTCATCATAATCAGGCGCGGAATCTGGGCAATGAAGCCCGCGTCATTTCGCTCTGAGTAGGTGATTACGTCAGCCACCAGGCTGTCGTATGTCATTGCTTGTGCTGTCATACGAAGGCTCGCGTTCCTTGTTTGTCAATGATCAGCGCCTGACGGCGCGGCTTGTCGTTGGTGCCGTTTGGCACGCTGACGTGGGTCCAGCGGTCAAACTCGCGAATAACTTGGTCGTAGCCGATGCCAGACGCGATGATTGCCCGCACCACCTGATCGGGCGTCATGCCCGGCACGCGGATGTCAGCGGCACAACCAATCCGATGCTGGCTTGTGTCTTTGGAGCCAACCGAGTCGTTCACCAACTTGCACCGAAACGCGCTGTTGACCATCACGGGTTTGCCACCCACGGCGGCCTTGACCAACTCTAAAAAATCGGCCAGTCGGCGAAGGTTAGCCAGCTCTGTTTCGTTGGGTGTGTTGTCCCACCCATTACGATCTGCCGCCTCCGAGGCGGTGAGCTCTTCAAGCGTAAAGTGCGCACTCAAGTTCATAGTCATCCTTTGATTGCCTGTGTTTTGTCTTTGCTGCCAGAGGAGGACCCGAAGTAATAGTACACCACGGCAAGCAGCGTGCCGTCAAGGGTGCCCAGCGCGCGGGCCACGAGCTCTCGCATGTCGCCGTTGATGGTGCCGTTGAACAGCTTCCAGTTGACGGCGCCCCACACAACGAACACCACCAAGGCAATGACGCGCGGTGTCAACACGTCCCCGGTCTTCGCGGCCATCTCACGCGCTGAAGCGCGGTCGCCCGCGTGGACCTTTTCCATGTCGATGTCGAGCTCTTTGACCTTCAAGATCAGGTTCGCCTCGGCCTGCTTAATCGCGGCCATTTGTTCTGCGTTAATGGTGCCGGAGGTCAACAGCTCTTTGACCTTTTCTTTGGATGCGTCTTTGACGCCGAGGGCGTTTCCAATCGCGTCGACAGCCATGCCGGCAAGCGGCCCGCCCAGGAGGGTCGCCGCCGTCGGGGCTACCTGTTTAAGCCAGTCGATCATTTGTAATCATCCCTTCTACAATCCACTTCGTACTGCTGTTGCAGTTTGTTCACCCGTTGCTCTACTTTTTTGTTTGCACCCTGCGCGGCGCGCAGGTCAGCATACAGAAAACCAGTAAGCGTAATAAATCCAACCAGGAACGTCAAACATATCACGAGCCCCACGGCAACGGCAGTTGATTCTCCCTGTGCAGTCGGATAGCCCACATCAAAGCCCCAACATACAGTGTAACCACGAGCACGGCCGCGCAGACCAACAGTTTGTTTTCCACGGCGCTGCGGATTTGCTCTTTTCGCCATTCTGCCTGCTTGCGTTGAAGCTCGGCGAGTGCCTTTGCGTCTGCATCTTCTTGCTCCATGCGTTGCAGTGTTCTTTGAAAGTCCGCCCAGAATCCACCCGGCAAACCCAACTCGTAAATTATCATCTGGCGCAGCTCTTCGTAGTGCTGCTTTAGCTCAATTTTTCGCATCTCCTCCTCAAACGCAAGCACCTGCAGGCTCTTGTTTTTGGGTGGGTTCGTGCGAATTTCTTGCTCGGCCTTTTGCAGCTTGTCGGTGCCCTCCAGCACCTGGCTGATGAAGCTCGTTGTTTCCCCGATCAGGTTGGCAACTTCTTTGCCAGCTGCCTGGGCTTCACGGACAGTTGCGCACAGAGTTTTGACGCCTTGGATCGCGCCAGTAACCAAAGCAAATGCACTGATTGGGTCCACATTAGTATTTACCTTCGGCGAAAACGTTTACAAACACCGTGCCGTCTTCCAGGGCCTCGATCTCGTGCCACTCGGCCGCGACAAGGTTGATCGGCTGCGTGTCCTTCGTGACCACAACCTCTTTGCCTTCCTTGCGAACAACGCAGCTGCCCGCGTGACACATCGTCAGGTGGGCAAACATGTGCTCATGCTTGGGCAGCCCCTCGCCCTTGTTGGCGTGGTAGACGTTCACGGACGCGCCGTCGTACACGACCTGGAAGCGGGGGGCAACCTGGACCGTCATAGCGTCTGCGCGCCCTCAACAGTTGGCTGGGCCGGGGGAGGGTTGACGGGTTGAGGATCGCTCGTAACGATATACGTGCCGTCCCAAGTGTCACCAATAGCCGCAGGTGGCTCCACCACCAGAACCCAGGTGCTCGTGGCCACGTCCCAGCTCCAGTTTTTGCAGGGTGTGGTGGCCTCAACCAACATCAGGTACCCCGCCGGCGGGGCCCACGTTGCCGTGTCGCCGTCCCACAGAACAATGTTGTCCACCACGTTTGTGGTTTCGTTGACCATCAACCAAGTTTGCGTAGTCATTCAAACCGCCTTTTAGTACTCAAAAATAACCAGGCCGGGGGCGCCAGCGTAGCCGTTGAATCCCCCAACACTAACCCCGGCGCCTCCGCCTGAGCCGTAGCCAAGACCCGCCGTGCCCGACGAGGTGCTACAGCAAGAGGATATTGCGGGGGCGCCACCAACGCCATACATGGTGTCTCGGCCCGGTACTTGCCCAGTATTATTTCTTCCGCCGGTGATCCCAATATCGGCGCCAGAGGTTGTCCCGCCGCCGGGGGTTGCTCCCCCAGTAACTCCGCCGTTGGCTTGGATGGTCGTAATGGATTGCGAGCCGCTTGCGACAGATGAGTTTCCGCCTGTTGAGGTAAAAACTGAACCGGTCCCAGCGGCCCCACCCGCGCCAATGGTGACTGAAAGCGTGTTACCGGATGTGAGGCCCGTCAGATACTTGATGGCAACACCGGCACTGGAGCCGCCGACACCTTGAACACCGCCCGCGCCGCCGCCAACAACCGTTACCTTGATTGCGGTGATGCCCGAGGGAATGGTGAATGTGCCGTTTGATGTAAAGGTTGTGGCTTGTGTGCCACCGCCACCGCTGCCGGCCGCCCCGGAGTAACCGGAAAAGCCCGACGTGCCCGTGGCGCCTGTTGGGCCCGTGGCTCCCGAAACGCCGCTGAACCCGCTCGCGCCCTGCGCGCCGGTGGCCGTGATGGTCCACGCGCTGTACAGGAACCCGGTGCCGTTGGTGAGGTCTACGTTAACCGTCAGCGTGTTGGACACGTAGCCGGTAATCACGCCTTCCATGTAGGCCGCGGGGGCTGCGTCTGCCGTCACGCGCACGCGCTGGTTGACGGCGAACGCGCTTTGGGTGGGTGTCGCGTTGACAGAAAAGCTCTTCGAGCCCGTGCCGATCGTGACGGATTGTCCCGACGTCAACGCGGTGTAGCCCAAGCCGGAGAAGCCCGAGGTGCCCGAGGCACCGGTGCCCCCAGCGCCGGAGAAGCCCGAGAAGCCTGAAACACCCGAGGCGCCCGTGCCGCCGGTTGCGCCGGAGAAGCCCGACGTACCAGACGCGCCCGCGGCGCCGGAGAAGCCCGACGTACCCGAGGCGCCGCCACCACCGTTGGCACCAGAAAAACCCGAGAAGCCAGAGGTGCCCGACGCGCCCGTGGCGCCTG
>JACCEC012138256.1_pt1 | contig 12353 bp, 3 predicted proteins | sample 7450121 | NCBI WGS metagenome assembly JACCEC01 (sample SAMN15323455, study PRJNA562643) | freshwater metagenome | isolation source: river surface water | place: USA:Blue River Watershed | collected 2017-08-18 | reverse complement strand
GGGAGGGGTGTAAGAGGGGAATCCATAGAAGGGAGGGGTGTAAGAGGGGAATCCATAGAAGGGAGGGGTGTAAGAGGGGAATCCATACAAGGGAGGGGTGTAAGAGGGGAACCGTAGGTTCCCCTCTATGAGTACAAAATCTCCAGTTCCAGCATAAACGAAAAATCGTTCCCGTTCAGCATCACGGGTTCGCCGTATTTGTTCAGCAGCCGGACGTGAAATTTTTCCAATTTGACGGGTCCGAAATATTCCCGCACTTTGAAAATCTGGTCGCTGCTGGTGTTTGTGATGATCGTGTTCATGCCGCTCGACACCGTGATCCGCCCCATGATGTTGTTGCCTAAATACGTGTCGTTCATCGTGTTGCCATAAAACGTGTTTGTGGTGTAGTTGCAGTTGAAATCGTCCAGCTCCAAATAGATGTAGTTCTGCACCGCGCTGCCGTAACTGGACTCGCTCCGCATAAACCAGTTGTAGATTTGCACCGAGAACTGCGTGTTTTGCATAATCACGAGGGATTCGTCGCGGTGGCGCACCTCGTAGAAGGGTTGGCGGAAGCCCATCATCCACCCCGCGTTTTTGAACAGCGGACGCCCCGGATCCGACTGTACACGGAAATCCACCGTAAAATAAAAATTCTCCGGCAAATCGGAGTTCAAGTAGACGTTGCGGGTGTCGTCGCCCACGTCCTTCGTGCGGAACGCAACGCGCGTGTCGATCTCGTTCACGTCCACGCAGATGAATTCCAGACCGTTCCGCAGATTCGAAAACATGTTGTTCAGGCAGATGGCGAACAAATCCGATCGGTAGTTGCCCTCCGGAATTTTGATGACGTGCTGGATGACCTCGCCGTACGACATGTCGGTCACGTCCGCCGGCGTCGGCGTGTTGTACAGCGTAATCGTAAACTCGTTGCTCTGCTGTTCCTCCGAGAAGGCGTACCAACTGTTGGGGAACTCGATGGCGGCGATCTTCATCGACACCACCTTGTTGATCGGTTCCGGCAACGTGTACGTGAAATCCGACGATTTTGTCTTGTCGTAGTGCTTTCGGTACAAGGAATCGATCGAGAGGCCGCGTTTGACCGTTTTTCGGTCGGACGGGTTGATCGGTGGGATCGCCGACGTCGTACTGGGCGGCGTAAACGTCATGAACGGCGACAGCATGGGGATTTTGGCGGCAATTGTCCACGGTTTTCTTGTTTTCCTAACCCTTCTAATTATTATAATGTTCCTATAAAACCCGGCGAAAAACGGACTCTTCGTCGCCGCACACCCACATACACACAAACACGCACAATATTTGTATACTCTGCTATTTTTATGCAAATATTGCTCTTGCTTCGCCTGGGGTCTACGCCTTCGGTGCGGCGGGCTTGGCCACAGAGAGAGGGGAATCTCCTAAAGCGTTGGTGGCCACCAAGCGGATGCTGTATGTTTTGCCGTTGACGAGCCCGGTGATCACGATAGGCGACTTGTCTGTGCCAGCATCCACCATTGTGTTGCCGTTGTCGACGGTGTACTTGTACCCGGTGATGGGGGAGCCGTTCGCTGCGCCGGCCGTGAAATTCACCGTCAGTTGCGTGTTCTGGGCCAACACCGTGCCGATCGTGGGCGCCGCGGGCGCCTTGTACACCGGCATGAAGGGGCGCACTGCCGAACGCAACGAGTAGCCGGCCGACGACATCGCCACGAGCGTCAGGTTGTAGCTGGTGTCGTTGGTCAGCCCGGTGATGGTGAACGGAGAGGTGAGCTGGCCTGACAAATCCACGTTCGTGGCGCCGTTGTCAAAGGAATACGCGTAGCCGGAGACGGCGGGCCCGCGGGTGGCCGGCGCCGTGAAAAAGACCGTGGCCGACTGGTCGCCCGTCGTGACGTTGGTGATCGTGGGCGCCAAAGGCGGCAACCACACGAACGACACCGGCTTCGCTAAAGGCGCGGAGGCAACGGACTGGCCCGCACTGTTCACTGCAATCACCGAAATGTTGTAATTTGTGTTGTTCTGGACGCCGTCGACGATGTCGAAGGGCACGGTGGCGGTGTTGGCGTTGACGAACGTGCTGCTGCCGTTCAACGCGTACAAATAGGTGGTGATGGGCGCGCCGTTGGCCGCCGGCGCTGTGAACCCGACCGTGAGTTTGTTGAAGCTGGCCACCAGACTGCTGACCTTGATTTGTGCGGGGGGCAAGTACTTGTACATCACGGGCTTCGACGACGGCGACACCAGCGACGCCCCCGCCGCGTTGATCGCAATCATCTTGATGCTGTAGTTGACGTTGTTCGGCAGACCCGTGATGGTGATCGGCGACGTGAGACCGCTCAAATCCGTGAAGACCGTGTCCGCATTGAGTGCGTATTGGTACTTGGTGATCGGCGAACCGTTGTTGGGCGGCGCCGTGAAACTGAGGATCGCGCTGCCGAGCTGTGGAATCACGCCCGAAATCACCGGTTTCGTCGGCACGTCGAACGGCACCTTGCGGCCCAAACTGTTCGACGCTACCGACATGCCGTTCTTGTTGACGGCGTACATGACGATGTCGTAGCCCTGGCCGTTCGTGAGGCCCAAGCACGACTGCGGCGACGCCAGCGACACGAATTTGTTGAATTTCGTGGTACCCTTTTCCGCCCACATGTAGCCCGTGATGGGGCTGCCGTTGTCGTTGGGCGTGCTGAAGTTCACGATCAGCGATTTCGGACTGCGTGTGATCGATTCAATGACCGGCGCCAAGGGCGTGCCCACCACCACCGCTTTGGTGTTCGACGCCGCTGACTGGCCCGCCGCGTTCACTGCCAAGATCGCAATTTGGTACGTGGACTTGTTGGTCAATCCGGGCACCGTCAACGGAGAGGAAATGCCCGATACGTCGATGGCCGCCGCGCCCAGCGAGTAGCGCAGGGCCGTCACCGGCGAACCGTTGGCGTTGATGGGATTGAAATACACATAGGCACATCCGTTACCCGGCAAGACCTCCGTCACCACCGGTGCGAACGGCACGTCGAAGGGTGTGAAGGTCGCCGAAGAAACGGACGGCGACGACAATCCGGCAGCATTGACTGCGTAGACTTCCACCGTGTAGTCCTCCGCGTTTTCCAATCCGTAGACCGTGATGGGGCTCGCCGTCGTCAGCGCCGTGTAGATTTCGCCGGCGCCGTTGATGCGGTAGCGGAAGCCCGTGATGGCGCTGCCGTTGGCTTCGCCCACCGCGAACGACACCACCGCCTTCTTGCTGTAGGGCACCACCGTCAAATTGGTCGGCGCCGCTGGCACCGTGTACGGCTGGGCGTTGGCGACCGCGTTCGATGCGCCGGTGACGCCCGCCGCCGTGATCGCCTTCACGGCCACCGTGTAGACGTTGCCGTTGGTGAGTCCCGGGATGACGAAATCGGTGGCGCTGCCGGTGGTCACTTCGCCGGCAAAGGTGGTGCCGTCGAGCGCGTATTGGTAGCCCGTGATGGCGTAGTTGTTTTCCAACACTCCCTCCAATGCGGCGTTGTCGACGAATACATGCAACGCGTTGTGTTCGGGCTCGATACGTACGATTTGCGTCGCCGCCGTGATGCTGAAGGGCGTCACGAGCGCACTGGGCAACGACCAAGACGACGCGCCCACCGCGTTCACTGCACGGAGCGCCACCGTGTAGCTGTCGCCGTTGGTCAGACCCGCCACGGTGATGCTGGTGCCTCCGTTGTTTGCGGACACGTCGTGGAATGTGGCGCTGCCGTTCAACGAGTACTGGTAATGGGTGATGGCCCCGCCGTTGCTGCTGCCCGGCACGATGGTCAACAGAATCGACTGGTTGTCCGGCACCGCCGACGCAATGGCGGGGGCACTCGGTTCACTGGAGGTGTTGAAGGAGAGGCTGTTCGATGCCGCACTTTCCAAGCCCGTGCTGGTAAAGGCTTTCACTTGGACCGTGTAGGACACGCCGTCCGACAGGTCGCGCAGGACAATGGGCGACACGTGGCCCTCGGCGAACTTGTACGTGGCCCCGCCGTCCAACGAGAACTTGTAGGTCGCCACCGATCCCGGACCGTTGACCGAACCCGCTGTGAAATGCACCAACGCCGTGCCCGGTTGGCAGACCACGTCGGTGACGGTGGGCGCCGCGGGCGTACCCGACGGCACATAGGACTGCGAGACGAGGGTCGCGGCCGACGCACCCACTGCACTGACCGCGCGCATTTGGACCGTGTAGCTCGTGCCGTTGGTCAATCCCGCAATGGTGGCACTGCGCTTGCCGCCCGGCACCGACGAGGTGGCGATCTCGGCAAAGGTGGTGCCGCTGTCCAACGAGTATTCGTAGCCCGTGATCGCGCTACCATTGCTGCTGCCGGGCACGAAAACGACGGCGATGGATTGGTCGCCGGCGACGATCGACGTCACCAGGGGAGTATCGGGCACCGATACCCCGGAAAACGCATGGACGGCCGACATCGCGCCCTGCACTCCCTTGCTGGTATATGCCGCCAATTGGAGATTGTAGTTGTTGCCATACGACAGGCCCGTGATGGTGAGAGGCGATGAGTTTCCGGCAGTGAACTGGTAGGACGCGCCTCCGTCGAAGGTGTACTTGTAGTTGAGGATGTCGCCGGCTCCGTTGGTGGCCCCTTCGGTGAAGGACACGTACGCCACGCCCGCGACGAAGGACACGTCGGTGACGGTGGGTGCCGAAGGCGTTCCGACGGGGGACGCGGACACCAACACGGGGGTCGCCACCGAGTTGCCGGTGGCGTTGACCGCACGCACACTGATGCTGTAGGCGGTGCCGTTGACCAACCCAGGTACGGTGATGCCGATTTGGCCGTTGGACAACGCCACGGTATCCGCCGCTTGGGTGAACGTGTTGCCACCGTTCAACGAATATTGGTATTGCGTGATTGCGCTGCCGCCGTTGCTGCCGGGCACCACCACCACTTGCAGCGATTGGTCGCCGGGATTCACCGACACTACCGAGAGGGCGTCTGGCACGGAAGACATGGTGAAGGTGTAGGGGTTGCTGGGCCAACTCTCCTGGCTGTACGTGGAAACGACTTTCACTCGCACAGTGTAGGTATTTCCTGCCGTCAATCCGTGCAACAAGAGAGGGGACACCACATTGGGCAAGTACGAATACGTGTTGCCGCCGTCCAACGAACATTGGTAGGCGGCGACGTTGCCGGGACCGTTGATGAAGAGGTCGGGTCGGTTGAAGCATGTGGTGTCGGGACGGTCGTTGAAGAGTTGGTCCACGGCGATCAAGGCGGTCGTGCCGTTGGTCGTCACGCCCTTGATTACTTGGGTCCACGGACGGCCCATGGGAGTCGCCGTGTAGAGCGGGGACCACGCCGAACTGCCGACGCCCGTCCGGGCACGGATACGGAAAGCATATTGCGTTCGGTTTTCGAGAGGATACAACCCCATGGTGATAACACCTGACGCGTCGGGGGCGAGTGCACCCAAGTCGTGGACCGTCGCGCCTTCATCGGTGGTGAAGTCGAACGAAGGCGACGTCAAGCTGCCGTCATCGCCGACCAATGCCTTGACTTCGATCCACGTGTTGCCCGGCGTCACCGACAACACGGAGGGGAGATCGGGCGGACCGTACGCAGAAAATATGTACGGCCCAATTGCTGCCGATTCCTCGCCTTTTTTGTTGACGGTTTTGAAGTACAGGGTGTAGGTCTTGTTCGGGTTTCTGTTGTGGGATCGGTTCACCAAGCCCGTGAATGTGTACGTCGGATTCGGGATGTAGTCCATCCACTGGTAGTCCGCACTGTCCATCTTGTATTTGTACCCCAGCACATTCGTGCTGTCGACCTCGTTCGAAAAGGTGACGCTGAACGACTTGTCCATCTGGCTGTACGCGGACATCACGGGGGTGGGCGGCGGGTACACGACGGCGGCCGTCGACCACGCCGAGGGCGCTTCCACGGAACTGACCGATACACGCAACTGCAGCTCGTACTTCACTCCGTCCGACAAGGCAATGCCCGACAAGGTGAACGTTCCGTTCGTGGGCATTACCTCGGAATCGGTGAAGGTGCCGTCCGCCACGGTTGTCAACCGGTACTGTACCTGGATGTTCGAGGCAGCGTTGCCGTTCAGGAGGGGCACGCTGTAGGTCACACTGAGTGCTGCCGCGTTCGTTGTGGTGGAGAGAATGGTGGGAGTGCCCGGTGCACCGACGGGGGTGCCCACGACGCTGTTGGAGGCCGCGGAGTCACCGGTACCGTTCACGGCTTTCACCGACACAGTGTAGGATTGGCCGTTGGTGAGTCCGTCGAGGAGGAGAGGACTGCTGGTCTCGGAGGCCCAGACGTAGGTGGTGCCGTCGACGGTGTACTTGTATCCCACGATCGGCGAACCGTTGTTGGATCCGTCCACGAAGGACACCGCCAGTTGTTTGTCGCCTGCCACCACCGATTCAACGAGAGGCGCACCCGGCACGGACTGCGGGGTGTAGGGCATGAAGGACACCATTTGCGACTCGGTGGACACGCCGGCGGCGTTTTCCGCTTTGACGGAAACGGTGTAGGAGGTGCCGTTCTGCAGATAATTCAACTGGATGGGCGACGCCGCGGTCGCCGCGTCGATGTAGTTGACCCCGTCGAACGAGTAGTAGTAGGTGGTTACGCTGCGGCCGTTGGGGTCGCACGCCACATACACCGACGCGCTCCCCGTGGCCAAGGTGATGCCCGTGATGCGCACGTTCAGCGGGATGCCGAACGGGGTGGCTGTCGCCGAGGCGAATGCCGAGGCCCCCGCAGCGTTCACCGCACGCAGACGGATCGAAAGCACGGTTCCGTTGGTCAACCCCGTAATTACATAGGGAGAGGAGAACGACGCCACCGCCACCGCCGTGTAGGTGGCCCCCGCATCGAGCGAGTATTCGTAGTCCGTGATCGGACTGCCGTTGCTCGCTCCCGCCACAAACGAGATCGATACCTGTTGATCGCCCGCCGTGGCACTCACATCGGTGGGAACGCTGGGCACGTCGAAGGGCGTCGCCGCCACCGTGTTGGACGCCGCCGAATCGCCGACACTGTTGGTGGCTTTCACGCACACCGATACCTCGACGTCGCTGGCCAACTCCGACACGACGATGGGCGACACGGCCGGTGCCACATCGACGAACGTGGATCCGCCGTCCAACGAGTACGCGTACTTCGTTACGGCGCTGCCTTGGTTGGATCCCGCGGTCACTGTGATGGTGACCTGCTTGATGCCCGCGACCACGGCAATGGTGGGGGTGTCGGGCACACTCACCGGCGTGGCTTGCACCATGTTGGAATAGCCCGAGTCGCCCACGGCGTTGACGGCGCGCAGGATCACCGAACACACGGTGCCGTTGGCGATTCCACTGACCACAAGAGGGGATGTCAAGTTGCTGGTGCTCACGAACGTGCTGCCGTTGTTGATTGAGTACTTGTACGCCGTGACGGAGGATCCGCCGTTGTTTCCGGCAGTGAAGGCGACGGAGATGGAGCCGTTGGATGCCTCCACTGCGGTGATGGTGGGATTTTCGGGCACAAACACCGGCGTCAACGTGGCCGTGTTGCTGCTGGCGGAGGTGCCGACGGCATTGGTCGCCGTCATCACGAACTGGTAGGTCGCGCCCGGTGCCACCGTGGCGATGTAGGGCGACGAAATTTTGCCCAGTGCCGTGGCTTCTGCACCATTGATGGAGAGGTTGTATCCGGTGATGCCGCCGTCGTCGTTGGATGCTGGAGCGGTGAAGGCAATGGCCACCTTGCCGTACACGCCGGCGGTGGTGGCCGCCAACACTTGCACGCTGTTGATGACGACCGCACTGGGCACGCTGGGGGCGGGCGTGCCCGTAGCACTCGATTCCGGAGTGCTCGTGCCGAGTTGATTCACCGACACGAGCGACACGGTGTACTCGGTGCCGTTGGTGAGTCCCGAAATCACGAGAGGCGACACGGTCTTGTCGAAGGTCACCAGGGCGCCCCCATTCACCGAATATTTGCAGGTGTAGGCCGAGGACCCGTTGTCGACCGGAGCAGTGAAATACACGGACAACTGTTTGTTCCCTGCCACCACGGAGGTCACGGTGGGGGAATTGGGCAGCACATCGGGGATGCAGGCGGCCGAGGTCGCCGACGCCGCACCGTCCAAGGTGTTGACCGCCTTCAACGCCACGGTATAGGAAGTGCCATTGGTGAGTCCAGAGATGACCATGGGCGACTCCGTGGTGGCAGCATTTACGAAGGCGCCGCCATTCAACGAATACTTGTAGCCGGTGATGGCCGAGCCGCCGTTGCTGGCCGGGGCCGTGAAGGCCACCGACAGTTGTTGGTTGCCCGCTGTCACGGTGCCCAGGGTGGGGGCGGCCGGCGCAATGTCGGGGGTCACGGCGGCCGATGTGGACGACGCCGTGCCGTCGCCGACGGAGTTCGTCGCTTTCAGTGTTACCGTGTACAGCGTGCCGTTAGTGAGACCGGTGATGACCAGGGGCGACGACGTCGTCGCGGCGTCCACGTAGGCGCCGCCGTTCAAAGAGTACTTGTAGGTGGTGACGACGGCTCCGCCGTCCGATGCAGGAGCAGAAAAGGCCACAGAGAGTTGCCCGTTGCCGGCCGTGACCGCGCCCAAGGTGGGAGCGCCCGGTGCTGTGGCGGCAATCGCCCCCGGAATGGGGTCCCAGGCCACATTCAACCGCCCCACGGATGTCATGTTGCTGACCACCCCGCCCACGGTTTTCATCATCTGCGTCAGCGTCTTTTTGGTCAGCGTGTCGTTCGTGCCGAGCAAGCCCGCTTGCCCGTTGCCGCCGTTGGCACCGGTGCCGTAGACGTATCCGTCTGCAGTCAAGACGATCATGGAAGCTCCGTAACATTGCATGTGCACCACGAACTTGTTGCTCGGGACGGGCACTTGGCCCAGACTGTTGGTGCCGGCGCGGGTGGCCGTGCCCATGCCCAACTGGCCCACGCTGTTGTCGCCCGCGCCGTACAGGGTGCCGTCGGTGAACAAGATCGCCACATTGCCAGATCCGGCGGAAACACCCGCCGCGGTTTTGCCGGCGGGCAAAGGAATCAAGTTCCACACGTAGTTGCTGATGTTGGTGCCGTTGCAGTACACGTACGCTCCGTTGTTTCCGGTGACGTAGACTTTGCCGTCCGTGGTCAACACCGCCACTCCGTTGTTCGACGACGCGATTTGTTTGATGGTTTCGCCACCGGGGAACGTGATCTGGGTCAAGGCCGTGTAATATCCGGTTCCTCCCACGCCCAAGTTGTCGTAGGTGCCCGTCGCGTACACCGTGCCGTCGCTCATGAGAACGATGGTGGTGGTCAACGCGCCCTGGAAATCCACGATGGTTTTCCCGGTGTTGTTGGTCATTTGGTAGAGCTGGCCCGCCGTGCCGGTGGCGTTGACGGCCACCGCCGTTGTGCCGAACATGCCGGTGCTGTTGGTGCCCGCACTGTAAATGCAACCGTCGGTGGTCAAGATCGTCAGGCACGAGTTAGAATTGGACATGGCTTTCTGCACGACTTTTCCGGGCAGTTGCGCGGCAAATTTGTCGCACACCACAAACACGTTGCTGTCCGAAACAGCTGCGTTGTTCAGCAAAAAGTTCATTCCACCGTACGCGCCGCTGGCATACAACGACCCGTCGGTGAAGGACATCAACACGGTGTTGTTGGATCCATTGCCGACGGCTTTCACTGTTTTGGATGGCTGCGGGTTGATGTTCACCAGCGTAAGCTGACTGGCGGTGGATCCCAAGCCCATTTGGCCCAAATTGTTTTTGCCGCACATCCACACCGCGCCGTTGGTGTCAAACATCATCGTGGGACCACCGTTTTGGTCAAAGGAGTGCTTGTAGTTCACGATCGCATCCGAAAAGCAAACCCCGATCAAGTTCACGTTGTCGCTCTCCAACACGAAGTCGCCGCCCGCGCCCGTAATGTTCAAGGACGCGCGGATGTGGACGCCGTGCAAGGCCTGCATGCGCTGGAGTGCGTACACCCAGTTCGCATCCGCTAAAAGGTCGCAGGCGAGCAAATCAAAATTGACCATCCCGCGCTCCGTTTTCAGCCAGGTCAAAAACCCCGCGAACGCCGACCACGAGGTCAAGTCGGGGTCCATTTGCTCCAACGTACGCTCCAGGTAGGTGTCTGGCTCCGGACCTGGCACCAAGTAGGACAACCCCATGTTCACCTCGGACTCCAAGAACGAATATACCCGGTCGTACGCGTTGTGCTGCGCCATGCCCACGCACGCATACGATTGCGTGATTTTACTCTGCAAGGACGCATAGGTGTCCTCCGCATAGTTCATCACCAAATGGTCCACCCCCGGCAACAACGACCCCACGATGTTCGGGATGTCCGACACGCGGGAGTCAATCAACAGCAGGTACGACGAAGAGGAAGAAGACATCGCGGCTGCAATCGGCAAAATTCCACAAAACGGTCAAGTTGCGGGAAAAAGAAGAGAGGAAAGAGGGGTATATAGTGCCCTTTCATAATTTAGAATGCCCACATTTTTATGCGATTTGGATTACAATTCCAGGGTTTGTGACCCCCCCCTCTCTTTTTTGTTCTGCTGCCGCGGGTCTTTTTTTTATCGGTCTGCAAGATATAGTTTCTGCTTTCCTCCGTACCGGACTGTTTTTTTTCGATTTTTTTGGTCGACTTTTTTTCCCGACGCAGCGCTCATGGCACTTGTTGGTCTTACGGATTTGTGTCCACCCGCCACGCTTTATTTGGTGCTTTCGCTCCTGGCGATCATTTTGATGGCGATGCAGAATTTCGGCACGTCGGACCGCTACTGCATCGGCATCTGGTCGTGCCCGAACAGCAACACCACCACCATTTTCCTCGTCAAACTCCTCTTTGTCGTCTTCTACACCTGGATTCTGAACATCATTTGCAAGCACGTGACGCCCATCGTCTCCTGGGTGCTCGTCTTGACGCCCATCCTGTTGATGTTTCTCGGCATTTCGCTGACCCTCATGCAACATGTCGATTGGGCACGCTATCCGGCCAATGTACAGGGTTATGTGCGTTCGTGAGAACATTAGCCGGGGTTGTTCCTCTCCCCCCCCCCTCCCCCCCCTCTCTTTTTGTGACCAAGTGGATAACGTTGTTTTGCAGGACACCTGTCAAAAACATTATCGGTGCGGTCTCTATACGGTCTTCCGATTACGTTCACAATTTTATTGCTTTTTGTTGTGCCCCTACATACAACATGAATTCTGCAGTTGCTGCGCGTTCCCCCAAAACGGAGGCTGACGCCGACGCCGATCCAGATAACGAGACCGGGGAGGTCGACATGGACATCGCGCCGGACGACGACGACGGCGACACGACCAAGCGAAACCGCAAAATCCTGAGCGAACCCCGCCCCTCCGACGACAACAAAGCGCGCCAAGTAACCATGCGTCCCCTGCACGAAACCGACGACCAGTTTTCCTTCACGCTGGCGGGGCTCGACGTCAGCTTGGCCAATGCCTTGCGGCGCGTCGTCGCGGACCACATTCCTTCCTACGTTTTCGACATCGCGTCCTGCAAAATCGAAGTCAACACGTCCTCCAAACTCCACGACGAAATCCTGAAGGAACGGCTGCGGTGCATCCCCATCCACAAAAAGGTCGATGTGGAGGCGCTGCTGGAAAAACAGCCCGGCTACAACCTCTTTGAGAATTACGTCATGGAACTCAACGTGCAGAACAACACGGAAAACTACATCTATGTCACCACGGGCGACTTCCGCGTCAAAAACAAGACCACCGCGCGCTACCTGACCGACAACGAGCTGCACCAAATTTTTCCCAAACACCCCATCACCAACGGCCACATCATTTTCACCCGTTTGCGGCCGAAAATCAGCGACGCCATCCCCGGCGAACACATCAAACTGACCTGCGGGTTCGCCATCGCCGCGGCCGAGGAAAACGGCGCCTACGCCGCAGCCTGCTGCAGTACCTACGGCAACACGGTGGATGACGCCGCCGCGCACGACGCTTGGGAGAAGTTGCAGGCGCGTTATCGTCAGGACGGTGTCGACGCAGAGGAAATCGCCTTTCGCAAAAAGAATTTCGACGTGTTGGACCGCCAACGGTACTTCGTGGACCAGAGTTTCGACTTCCGCGTGGAATCGGTGGGCGTGTACACCCCTCGCGAAATGTGCCGCATTGCCTGTTTGTTGCTGAAAACGCACTTCGACGAACTCGGCCGCGACATCGAGGCCGACGTCGTCACCGTCGTCAACAGCAAGACCACCATGAAAGCCTTCGATTTCGTCCTGGAAAAGGGCGATTTCACCATCGGCAAAGTCCTGGAATACCTGCTCTACGCCAACGCATTCGACGTCCCCAAGAGCCAGCAGATTGTGCAGTTCTGCGG
>JACCEC011349056.1_pt1 | contig 12361 bp, 31 predicted proteins | sample 7450121 | NCBI WGS metagenome assembly JACCEC01 (sample SAMN15323455, study PRJNA562643) | freshwater metagenome | isolation source: river surface water | place: USA:Blue River Watershed | collected 2017-08-18 | reverse complement strand
TTCAAGGAAGTTAGGCAACCAGTATTCTTCAGAACGTGTATTCGTGATTGTAAGCACTGGAACGCCGATATTAACCAATGAACCTTCAGGAAGTGCTTTGATTTTTAGAGGCAAATAACCAAGGTCGTGCAAAGCTTCAAGGCGCGTAATATCAAAACCATTAGGGCCACAAAATGGTGCTGCAAGTTCTTGGAATTCAGTAGTAACTTTTTCTTTTGGCTGATCAAAGAAAGTAGTTTTCCAAATAGTATTCAATTCTTGCAGAAAAGATTGCAAACCAAACCATACGATTTTATTACTTACTTGTTCTTTACCATTGAAGTATTTGTTACTCCGTGCAGTAAAGTTACTGTAAACCTTGGTTGTACCTTCTGGGTACTGTACAGCATGTCCAAGTTTATAAGAGTCAATAGAAGTAAGCGCCGTTTGTTTAAACATTTTGTTTCCTTTCGTTTGTTAATTTCTTAAATGTGAAGCCTCTGTGAGTTTTACGTTTACCATGTAGACACGCACTCACAAGTCTAAAATCTAGCCCAAACTCTTTCATTTCCCTATTACCGGATAAAATAGCAATCAGAGTCTTATTTTTGTCATAGACTTCTACTGATCCTGTAAAGGCTGTGGCTTCGGTAGAGAAAAGTATTTCTCTTAAACCAATTGAAATTGCATGAGTCTGGTTTTCAGAATTATCTACCCACTCTAAATTATTAGCATAGTTATTAATCTTATTCCCGTCCTTATGATTTACCTGTGGTAAGTTATTTGGATTCTTAATAAAAGCTATAGCTACAATTCTGTGAATTTTTAGTGTTGTTTTAAAACCGTTGATTGAAATCCTTACTCTTTCATAACCACATTTATCAACCTGAGTTTTAAGTATTCTACCACGATAAAACACCAATTTTCCAGTATCTGACCTGATTATCCAACGATCGGTAGATCGTACCAACCCAGTATTACTTACTTCATACCCATTATAATCTGTTTTTGCCCAGTAGACCATGCTTCTCCATTTTTTCATTCATTAAATTATAGGTATATACTTTGTTAAATAGTCCAGATAGTAAGTCTAACCCTTTAGAGAAAAGTCCATGAGTAACATACACATCTAGTTGGTTAATCTTTGGTTGATTTTTCATAATACACTCAGCTAATCCGACAAAAGTACCCATTCCGTCCCCAATATCATCAACAACTAATGCTTTCTTACCCTCTAAATTATTGTAATCTTCTTTACTTATAAAAGTACCGGTAATGTTACCTGTAGCTACATCCCTTTGCTTACTCGCACAGATAACAGGCTTCAAGGTAGCCTTGGACAGCTTGTAGATTTTCTTCAGTGCTCCAGCATCAGGTGAAATCAAGTAATCATAGTCTTGATCAAGGTCATCTCCGATTGTTTCAACAACAGCTTCATATTGTTCTTTAATCGCAAGATTATTCACAAGAGCTTCTACAACATCACTGTGAGGGTCAACGGTATTTACTCTATGATAATTCTGTGAGTTAATCAAATCACAGATTACTTTCAATGAATGACTTTCGCCTTTATTCATCTTACGATCTTGACGAGCATATGGGAAATAAGGAATATCAAGCACAATTTTTGCATCAGGATACTGACGTTTAATAGCGTCAGTTTCGAGTAACATATCAATAATGCTGTCACTTCCTTTGAAGTTGCACTTGACAGTATGCATTTTAACTCCAAATGCTTCAGTGCTGATTGCTACTCCACGTTCGCCTGCTGGGAATGTCCAGTATTTTGTAGTCATAGTTCATCCTTTACGGTAATACACACCTTCTGGTGGAATTTTCTTTAGTTCATTCCTAGTATGCTCAAGGAAATCAATCAAAGCTTTATACAAGCGTTTCTCGGGATATTCAAGACTTGATTGTGTTACTCGCATACTACCAATAATCTCTGATGTGCTTTCGATTAACCCTGAGTAATCCTTGATTAAAACTTCTGTTGGTGGACGGAAAGGAGGTTTAGTCATATTACATTACAACCAGTTACGTTTTTGCTGACGTTCTTGCTCACGCTTCTTAACAGCTTTCTTCAGTTGTTTTTTCTGTTGATCTTGCTGCCAGTTCTTTTCGTTCATGTTTGCTTTCGTTTAATTTAGTAAGATTCGTAAGATGATTCCAAGGTGTACTTAGCTGATGTTACTCCAAGTGCTTCTTGTTCATCTTGCTGTGAATTGTAATACAGAAAGTCCTGATCTTCTGAATAGCCCTTGGTTTTACTCTGGTATTTCTTCTTAGGTTTATTCTGTGTTGCTTCAGTTTGTTCCATATAGTAAGATTTAAGTTTCATGTTATTCTGATTTAAATTCTTTGGTTAGTTCTAGAATATGTTTTGCTACTTTGTAATCCGTAGAATGCATCTGACCTTTCATCCAACCATAGCTACCTTCGTATTCAAGATCAGCAATACAAAACTCAAGCGCGTCTCGTAGATTACGGATACTAGCATAGAGATCTTCTTTGGTGTGTTTATCAAGGTTCATAACTTACTCCTAGATTTGTTACGATGAAGCTAGTGTACACGAATTTAGCAAGAAATAATCCTTGTACTCGGGAATATTTTTGAGTACACCTTTGCGGAAGCGGCCCTCTGCATTTATCAGCTTAACCAATCGAGGTAGAGCTTCCTGCAACACCATAGGACTAAGTTCAGGGATACCTTCACCACGAGCTAGCAAGAAAGCAAGCATTGTAAGGTTGCGTAACTTGGTTTGTTCTTGTAGGTTGTTGCTTACAAGCCAAGATGAGTATTCATGTTCAAAATCTCTTGACATATCAACTAAATCAGCAATAATAAAATTGCTACAACCAAAGAAGAACAAACCAGTGCTGCAATACTGCTGATGTTTACCTTCGTGAACAATGCCTTGAAGTAATACAGCAGCGTGATTACGCACGGAAATGTGTAAAGTATGGTCGTTGATAATCTCCTGTAGATTCAGGATTTTCATATCAGGAAGATTACGAAGATACCAAGGAGTTTCGTCTGACTTTTCACACACAAGATTACTCATGATTATTCCTTCGGTTTATTTGTGATTCCAAACAGATACAGTACAACAAATCACAAGCAATGCTACCACAAGAATGCTTTCGATTATCAAGTAATCAAATATACCTGCCATATTATTACTCCGTTGTGTTGCTGCGTTGGACTAGAGTATACAACAAAATCCTAATTTATACTGAACTTCATGCAAAAAATTTTCAGTACAAGGAAAATCTTCAGAACAGTGCTGTTTTCTTACTTTTCTATCAGAGAATCAGCAGGTAGTCGCATTGTTTGAATAAGCAACTGCTTAATACGTTTGCTTATAGTTTCTTTTGTTTGTTTTACAAACCTAAACTTCGGCGTAACTGACCCGTGAGACAACGTATGTTGCTTTCGCACAACATCAAAGAATTCTTTGCTACCGTTTGTCATCAGTACAAACTTACCTAGCCCCTTGATTGGTACTGTACGACCATTTTCCAACAGCTTGCTGATAGCAATACCGAGTTTGTCGGTTATGTCGCGCACCTCATAATGGTGATACGACCCATCAAGTTCAGCTAGGATTGAACTGGCAAGTTCATCTGGAGTAACAGCAGGAAAGATTAGTTGTTTTACAGCATGTTCATAAGCCATATTTAACTCCTAGAGCAATCCTATAAGGAATATAGGTATTCATATCAAACCCTCGGAGTATAGTGCAGTCTGACCATCTCATCACGAAAACTAATTGCAGCTAATTTAGCGTCATTTGAGGTTGCATAATTAGCAATTGGGAAATGCTTTCTAAAATGAACACCATCCACATGCCAGCTAGCAACCCAATAACCATTGTTACTGAGACTCACCCCAGTTACCCCAGATTTATTTCTACAATTTAACTTATTAAATTGATTATTCACCTGATTAGATACTGCCCTTAAATTCTTTATTTTATTATTTGATTTATTACCATCAATGTGATCAACAACTAAACCGTTAACATCTATTCCATTTAAGACCATAATTATTCTATGAGTCCAATATCTAATTCCATGTAAACAAATTAAGAAATAACCTGTTTTCGTATGTACACCACCTGCCTGAGTATTGGCTTTAGTGGTTTGATAAATATCAACTTTCCATCTCAAACAAGAAGGACTCGTTTCATCATAGTACAGAAAATCTTCAAACATTTCTCTTGTTAAAATCTTTTCACTGCTTGGTTTTTTACAATTTAAAATTGTATCTTCATGTAGATCATACAATTGCCGTTCCAAATCCTCAGCTTCAACTTTTGATAGATCCTTTGCAATAATTTCTACCGATAGTTTACCAAAATTCAGGACGTATTCCATGTAGGGTTTCCCTCTGTTGCTACTAGCATATCTTTTAAATGCTCTCTCAATGGTACCACTACCAACGTACCTAACAATACCTTCTGAATCCTTATGCAAGTAAACGCATTTATTATTTTTAATCATTTGGTAATTCCTCTACCAAACGTTTCATTACTTCTTGTTGCTTGACTAAATCCACCTTAGTCTTTAAGCTATGAACCCACGGAAGACTAGCTCCGGTGAATTCACTAATAGCCTTTGCAGTAAAACCAACTGACTTTAGATACTCAGCTTCTTTACGATTAAATTTTGTTACAAACATTAAACCTCCTAGATAAAATTATAATAATACAAAAAGTATTATTACTAAATTATACTAGGAGGTTATTTATTAGTCAAGTTAATTCAACTTACTTCCAGAGCACAACAGGAGCATAAGCACGAATATGTGTTACCTCACCCTTATCAGGGCCTTCCTGAATAACGCAGAAACTAAACATACCGTCAAGATTTTGTAGTTTAATCAAGTAAGGATAATCATCTACCTTGAAGACAGCTCCACGAGGCAATTCATATAATTTCTTTGGTTGTGTTGTGGGTTGCAGGTCTGAGAATTCATTGGTGTAGTCTTGAATATCATTTTCATTTCGCATATTTAACTCCTTTTGTTAGATTTGATACACCATTACACCGTTATCCATCAGGTACTGTACACCCGAATCATCACGGTACTGATGCCTGTAGTATACATCAGAAATACCAGCATCAACTATGTCAATAGCACAGGCAAGACAACACGAATAATTACAAAACAACACAGCACCTACAGCACTTTGATTACTACGTACAAGGCCCATAAGAGCGTTTTTTTCACTGTGCCTTAGTCTAGGGTCAGTTGTACCGTCTGGAAGCTCACAAGGGGCATCAATGTGTTCTGCATGTGCGTTATACCCACAAGAAATAATCCTGTTATCCTTGACAATGACTGAGCCAACTTTTAGTCTTGTTGCATTACTGCATTCAGCAAATGCTTCAGCGCATTTCATGTAGGCTTTTATATGTTTAGGTTTCATATCAGCTATCAACCACAATACCTACATGCAAAGGATTACCTTGTTTATCGGCAAGGATGTGGCTATAGTAAGCTGATTGAATCAATGAAATTAAACCATATTCATTTGTGCAATACACATCTAAATCACCAAATTCATCTTGATGTGATTGTAATTCTTTGATTAATTCTGAGATTTTCATTATTCGAACTCTACTTCTTGAATATAGAAATGAACCTTGTTTGCTTCTGTACGAGCAAAGTTAATATGTTGCTGGCGTTTTACTTCCTCAAAATCAAAACAAGCCATAATGGGGTAATCAATCCAATCTTCAGTCAGCCAATCATCCCTGCGAAATAACATAAAGATTGATTTTGGTTTAACTGAAGAATTTGTGCTTAGGTACAAATCATCAATGTTCATTTGATACTCCTTTAAACACTCATTCCAAGATACGTGCAGAATAAATCAAAGTCAGAATCAATTGAGTAAAACTCACCTTGTTCCTGCCAGTTAATACAGAAATCAATCGAGATAGAATCACAGGAGTTCCACAGAACGACAGCATCTTGTTTCATTTCATATTCCTTCCGATTTCCTGCTGCTGCACGAGTAATTGCTTTGCGGGTAGCTGCACAAGGGTCACCGTTAGTTTCACTATTCCAACACAGTGATTCTTCTGCTGTGAACAATCTATCAGCACTGTTTGTTAGACACACGCTTGTATAAGAATCGTACACACCAATGATTAGATGCAGATTTACAACCAATTGCAAAGCATCCCCGCTATCCTTCAATGGATTCCAATCAGTGAATGTATTGTCTTTCACATACATAAATGCTGGCCCCATCCACCCGCATTCAGGTAGTTTAACAGCTTTAGCAGCAAGTTCAATCAGTTCTTTATCTTGTGAGTTCATACATTATTCCTTAAAGTTCGACAGTAACAATTCCACCAACATCAGTGTACTTCAAAATCTTCACACCGTAAGCCTGTATAGCAAGCCAGCAGCTATCACAAGGTTTACAAAGCACAGGAGAGCCGTTGCTATCAAACCGCTGTACCAACAACGTATGAACGCTTCTAGCGTCTTTACCAAGCCTTCCCGTTGCTTTAATCAAACAAGCAAGTTCTGAATGCAAATATACACGCTGATCTGACATCCCAGCTTGCTTACTAAAATAAAGTTGCAAAGGGTGGGACTTTGAGTAACTATTAAGACTACTCGCCAGCAACATTCCTTTGCGATCAAAGGCTTGACTAAAGATTTCAAAGCGTTTACGCATGTTAAATCAACTGTTGTTTCTTGTTTTGCAATTCTTGAATTCTATCATCAATCAAACCAACAAGAACTTCCTTAGCTTCTTTTTCTGATTCAAAGTAAGCGTAGTAAGCACTACCAATCATAACAGGAATCCATGTAGCAATCGGGGCTTCTTCTGAAACATCCTCGCGCTCTAGCTTAGTGCAATCAAGGTATTCATCATCTACACGCCAGATATATTTAGTTTCGTTAGCATCGGTTGTATTGTTCATGTTAGTCTTTCGTTAATGGTTATAGGAAGGCTTTAAACCACCCTACAAGCCTCTGTAGTGCCTAGGTTGATACGAAGGTAGCCTACAGGGCTTATAAGCTGTTGTAGAGGCTTATATCGCTTCTTACTGCACCTTGCTCTGCTGCTTCAGCTTACTAAAAATACTCGCAATAGTCTTTTTATCTTTGCGCATTTTCTTGATAGATGATTTCACACGATTCAATTCCTCAAATTCGTCCAGCGTATCAGGGTCATCCTTGTCGCATTGCTTCCAGAGAACTTCTCGATATTCTGTGAGTTCTTGCTTGTAATCATCTACGGATTCTTCTGCAAGAACAAGCAACTTACGAATAAGGGTGATTTCACTTTGGTTCAAAGCAGATGTATCAGTAGGGAATCGCACTACGGTGAATGCTTCAGGTTGCTTTCCAGAACCTCCGGTTAGGAAGCTGGTAGTGCTGGGAATAAGTTGCAATTTAGACATTTGGGTTCCTTTCGGTTTAACGCTGGTTATTACATGCAATGCTGTTTGTATGATTGGAGTGTAGCACAGATTACATCAATGTTTTCAATTACAAACAAATGCACTCTGCATTCCTGAGATACTTCGTACAGCCCATCAACAAGATCACCTAGTGATTTCTCAGCATCATCTCGAAGTTTATTTGCTTGTTCTTTTTTAGCAATCAACTTCTGCAACATAGCTTCATCTTCTGGTGTGAATGTTTTGGTAGTAATTGAAGGTTTAACAAGCTCTACTTCATCTGGATCGATATGCAACTCAGAACCATCTGACCACTCAACCCACAGTTCATAACTGATGCCACACATGCTGGTGATAACTCCAAAATCTTCATCGAATGTACCTTTCATGTAAACAACACGATCACCGATGTTCAGTACGTTACCGTTTTTATCCTTGGGGTTCATTTATTGCTCCTAGTAAGGTTAAGATTGAAGGATTGTTTGATGGCTGGAGTATACAGCAGAATTTAGGCCTGGGGAATACCTGAGTAAAACTTGTGGTTATTCCTTGATAATTTGTTTAGTAATGCTCTGAATAGCACCATGAATTACACCAAAGCTGCCATGAAACAATACTTTGCAATTAGCTCGTGTAATTGATACATAGCCTCCTTGGTAAAGGATTCTAAGGTTATCCCTTGTGTTGTGTTCGTTAAGCACAACAGAATAAGTTTTCATATCACCTGCTTCTTTCATTACTTGGCACTTCTGAATTTCTTTGATGAAATCTTCTGGTGTTACTCCAAAGACAATAAAAGAAAAGCAGTAGTCATCAGTATCAAGAGGATTCTGACTATCAGATACTCCAGTGATGGCAAAGTTGTTGTAGTTTACATTGCAGAGGTATTTCATAATTTAATTCAAATGTCGTCAGTTTTAGCTAATGAATCTTCAGCTAACCTCATTGATTCTTTTACTTTATCAATATCTTGTCTAGGCATTACAGCATACTCATAAACTCTTTGTAAAGTAATCAATGAGTCTGTCAGTGCAAACCTAAGTTCTTCTACTGCATTTAGTAATGTACCTGTTTGGTGTTGTTCGTTCATAATGATCCTTTTAACAATTAGTTAATCCAGCATTCAAAGACTTTGTTCAGTTCTTTGTTATAGATATACTGCCAGTTTCCAGCAGAGGGGTAAACACTACTTCACGACCACTGTGGTAGATTGTACTGTTAAACAAAGTTCTGGCTTCTTCGTCTGTATTGTAAGTACGAACAAAAACATCACCTGAGTTGTTTGTGATTGCAAGGGTAGGTTTACGTTGCATGATAGTCCCTAGTTGGTTAGTGTGCCCAGAGTATACATCAATCAGAGCCATAAACGACAAAACCCACGTAGCTACCAGGGTATTATTCCTAGCTTCTACGTGGGTTTATTTTATGGTTAATCTAAGGTTATACCTTAGTATTCTTATTTATTACATACCTACTGCATTAAGTATCTTTAGTATTACTTTATGTATAACTATAGTATATTTCTGAGAGAGAAAACGTTAGGTACACCTTAGTTAACCCATCCTAAAAATACCCCTAGGAGTATTCTCAGATTAGGTTAACCAAGAGGTACTCTAACGTCAACCTTGGTTATTTCCTCGGTCGAATTACGTTGTAGATTGCTCAACCATCTAAGGTCGCCTTCAGTCCAATCTACTACAGCACTTGCCTAAAGCTGTAAGGTTACTGCCGGGTTTAGTTCCGCAAGGTGTCAGCGGTCGTTCCATTTCTGGTCAGCAACTACAGATTGAGCCTGTAGTGTTGTAAGCGTTTCTCCAAACGCTCCTAGCTTGCGAGTTACCGGAGGGTGGCTTATGCAGTGTCAAGATCGAGTGGTAAGGTGCTTCTGTGAGTAAATCACTGACACCAAGACGACAGGAAGAAGCGACTGTTTCAGCCCTAGTTGTTTAGCTCAACTAGGAACAAGCCTTCCGTAGCACTTCAACGTAAAACCTTGTTGTGGTACTTTGGCTATCGGTACAGCGATATGCACCAGTAACTGAATTGTAGCACAGCAGGTTCGTACTTGCAAGTAAATCCAAAGCAATAACCCTAGAATTTACTCAACCTTTCACCTTCTGCTTTTACTGTGCTACACTCGACCACATCAATAAACTTTAAGGAGTAAATCATGGGTCTCGATGCGTACATCATAAGTTTTCATGCTGATACCGAATTTGATTCAGCAGGTCGTTGCCTTGCAAGCACTGGAGGTGAAGGTTATGAATCAACAGAAATCGGTTACTTTCGTAAGGTGAACTGGTTGCACCACTGGATGCAGGTACTGTATGCTAACCGCACAGGTATTACTGACCCAAAAGATTTCAACTGTGTTCACGTAGTTCTATCAAAGAAAGATTTGTTTGATCTACAACAAGATATTATTGATAGTAATATCGCACCTACTCCGGGACTCTTCTTTGGTAATCAAGAGATTTATCCAGAGCAAAAGAAATCTGTAATGGAGGTTATTGCTTTTGCTTTACTTGAGATTTCTGAAGGTAAAGTAGTTAGCTACTCAAGCTGGTGGTAATTCAAGGAGTATCAGTGTCTAAAATCATCATCAAGAACGAAACCAAGCATCTTACTGACCTTGATGTGTTACAGTACGTCCTGCTGGTTATGCAAGAAGGTAAAATCTCGGGTTCTGAGACAAAGAAGCAGTATTGCTACGTTACTTCTTGGAAATCACAAGATGTACTGGTGTATTCTTACCTGACAAAACAAGGAACTGATTGCTTTATTGTTCGTAACATTCAAGAAACTATTTAAGGAGAGCGATCATGAAATACCGCATCGTAGAAGTAAGCCCACCGGGTGTAGGTGATGTTTATTACGAAGTAGAAGAACAGATTGATATACCTGATGCTTTGATGAAGCATTGGAGGTTTGTAGCAAAGTTTAATACAATTGAAGCGTGTGATAGGTACATCCAGAATCGAGCACAACCTACACGCAAGGTTATTTCGGAGATTGAAGTATGAGTATTGAATCAATCAACATTTGTGTATGGGGCTCAGACCTTGATGTGGATTACTATTACACAAAAGGTTATGCAGATACACTAGAAGAACCCGGAGAACCTGAAGGTATTGAGATCAATGAAATCCGGTTTGTGCACAGCGTAGAGCACGACTACAACCTAGAACAACTTGGGTATACTGAAGAAGAACTTCAGGAGTCACGTGTGTTCTTAGAAGCAGTAGAACAAGAGATTTGGGATAGCTTTGAGTACAACAGAGAACACGACTATGATGATTACAGAGATGATAGTTATTTTGATTCAGAACCAGAAGTTGAGTGGTAAGTTCTCTGCTATACTACGCGCATATTAACCGTAGGATAAACGATGAAACAAAAGATTAAAACTCAGTCACAGTCAGCGTGGGTTGTAACGTATGTTACGCCTGAGGGAAAGCAAGGTACATTTAAATCAACTGACGCAATGCTGAAATCACATAAGATGCTAATGCAGAATAACTCCTGCATTAAGAGCTTTGATGTTAAACCTATTATGTAAAGGATAGATAAATGTCTCATAAATTAGACACTGAAATAACACAGCAGTTCAATGCTTACAACCAAGGTAAACTAATTCTTAGCTTTACAATTGCACCAGTGCATAAAGTATTTCGTAAAAAAGATTTCTTCTCTACTGAAGAACACACAACACTTGATTCATTGCTGGCAGAGCTTCAAGAGTGGAAAGCAAAAGGAGTAACTGATATTGAGTCATACAACTATGGGGGAGGATTCAGTTATACTGAATATGAATCAGATGAAAGCCTGTCCAAACGTAAAGAACAATACGAATTAGACCTGAAAGAACAAGAAAAAGCCTATGATCTTGCTTTTAGTGTTTGTCATTTGGTTAGCATCGGTGACTTTGCAGAAGCAGAACGTGAGTTGACTAAACTGCGAAATACCAAATCAATGTATAACCTAAAGGAGTGCTGATAATGAAAAGTGAAGTAGAACAATTGTACGAACGCTTGCAACAACAGCAGGGTGGTTCTGTTCCGTGGCACCAACTTAATCCACAATATCAGCATGTGTTTATTCAAGCTGTGAATAATTTGTTGCAGATAGCTGCATTGAAAGGATGATTATGAAATTTACCAATGTGAGTATGATCGACGTAAGCGACTGGGATGACATGGTTGTTAAAACCTATGGTAAACCCTACAGCTTCCAACAGCAAGACGGTTGTAAAGAACGAGGGATATTTAAACTTCGAGTTCCAAATACTGGTTATGATTTTGAAAACGATACAATACTTGAGACAGTAAATCATGTTGATATGGGTGTTAGTTTCAAAGCATGGCTTGCCCGTGATCCAAAGCAAGAATTAAATGCTGAAGATTGGAAATCACCTTCTGCAATTACTCTGTGGTGGGTACGTAACTTCTACCCTGATGTACAAATGGTTGCTAATGATTTATATGATAAAGGGTTACTTTCTGCTGGTGATTATGTTATTAACATTGATTGGTAAATTATGAAATACTTACTTGTTTATACTGACAGCTATAATCGTTCAGAACACATTCGCAGGTTTGAAACAAAAGAAAAGATGGATGCTTTCATTAAACGAGATGAAGTCTACAATGTAATTGAGATCTATAAACTAGAGAAGGTACTATGGCTAAAACAGAACCAATGGTAACAATCACAGCAAAAGAACACGAAGAACTACTCCGTGCTGCTATATGGGAACAAGCCTTAGAACTAGCAGGAGTAGATAACTGGGAAGGTTACGATGAAGCAATTGAGATTTATCAGGATATGAAAAATGACCAAAACTGAAATTACACCTGAAGATTGGATTGCTGCTGGATACAAGCGATTCTCTCACGTATCACACGTTCGTAATTACGCTAGTTTTGGCTTGCAGAAGCTATTCAGCGAT
>JACCEC011072760.1_pt1 | contig 12361 bp, 12 predicted proteins | sample 7450121 | NCBI WGS metagenome assembly JACCEC01 (sample SAMN15323455, study PRJNA562643) | freshwater metagenome | isolation source: river surface water | place: USA:Blue River Watershed | collected 2017-08-18 | reverse complement strand
TTCTGGTGGCTTTACTCCGGTTTCTTCAACCGCAGCATCCTGCTTTTGTTGCGCCTCAACCAACTCGCTGCGCTTTTCTTCGTATTTACTGGAATGGGAAAAGAATTTAGAGAATGATGGCATGGCATCCATAAGTGATGCGCCAGCACCGATCATTTCTTCAAGTTCATGGAATGTTTCTTTGGCTAATGTAGCCGTTTCTTTGACACCAGTCAGCGCAAGTTTAACGCCCTGCGCCACCATAATTGCGGTGGAAATTGGTTCCATAAGTCACCATAAGATTTAAATTTTTATTTTGTCTTATGGTATATTTTTATTCCTCTACATCTGCCTTAGATGATTTCCTAGCAATTTTTAAATGCTGGTGTTTATACCAAGTAGTAATCGCCAAACCAACAACACCAATGAATAAGCCGCCCAATGCGGCAAATTCATTTGCAGTCAGCCCAAAAATTATTGCAGTTGCACTGCCGCCATAAGTTGCGGTTGTCGCTGTTTTAACAATAATGTTTTCATTCATTTTCAGTCTCTAATTGAAAATTAGGCCAATTCTGATTGGTAACAACATCAATAAATTCTTCAACATTATTGCAGCCTTCGATTGCCAATTCAAGTCGATCACACTCAGCGACAATTGCGGCACGATAAGTTTTTATATTGTCAGGAATGGCAATATTTCTTTCGGCTTTTCTTATGATTACCCAATCAGTTTGCACTAACATTTTCCCGGCAGTATCTTTTACTTGTGCAATCCATTGGGCTTTTAGACTGTCCAAATCTTTTGGATTGTCTGCGCCCCAATAAAATCTGTCATCATAATAGACCGTATTATCTGGCACTTCAGATATGCCAATTGCAATGCGATCTTCCTCAGTAGAAAGTTGCAGCCAATTTGCCGGGTATTGTGTACCGTCTAAAGTTTGGAACGGACTTCCTATTAGCAATGGTTTTTCATCTAGCAAAAACATTTGTTTCCCCTATCGAGCAAGAGCATTTTTAAATGGGTTTTCTGCAAAAACTGCGTATATGTATGTACCGCCGTTGGCATTAAATGCAGCGTCAGAAGTGCGAACTTTAAAACCATTAGAAAGAATATCAAATCCAATACTATTTGTTGTTTCTGCGTTTGAAAGATTTGGATATAGTTCTTTTGAAGTAAGATTATAAGTATCTCTAGCAGTGTCATAAACATACCAGTTTGCAGAAGCATCTGATCTTTTAATCATTAACCATCTTGGCCTAAATCCTAAATATACAAAAGTTCCATCAGCCGATCCGTTGCCTGTGTATTTTCCAAATGCAGAATATCCTGCGACCGTTGCAAATAAATACGCAATATAAGTAGCCCCATTTGCATTTGTTTCGCCGTCACTTCCAACAGTAAACAAAGATAATGTCGGCGTTGTACTGCCCCATAAATTCGGTTGTGAATTAGCTGCATTAGTTAAATTTAAAAATGGACTTGTCGCGTTTCCAAGAGAAACGTGATAAATAGGCCAATTACCCGTAGTACTTCGTTTTTTTACAATAATCATATTTGGAACAGCACCAAGAGAATGATTAATATTTTGACTAGTACCGTTGCCCGTATACGTCACAATGTCAAAGCCCTGCGTTGCGCCTTCTTTCCATTGCCAGCCGACATATGTGCTACCAGATATGTTTGTATTGTCAAATGCGCCGGCAAGAGTAAAGCCATTGCTATTAAACGAAGTAAGCCGCGAAACTGTATCTTCAGCAGCAGTTGAGTTTGAGATTAAGTTTCTGTTAGTTCCTCGAACTGCATCAGTCAAATTGTGGTCTGTCGCACCATTGCGCTTTTTAATCCACACAAAATCAGGTTGCATACTTCCTGAGTTTGTTACAGACAAAGATGTATTTTGACCTGTGTACGTTGTCGCGTCAAAATATTGATTGCCCTTCAGGATAGTCGGCGTTGGCAGGTTCAGCGTGTTCAGTGCTTTGAAGCCTGTTGGTGGTGTGTAGCTGAAGGGGCGCTGGCCGAAGTTCCATGCGCTAACTTGAGCGACAGTTGATGACCCATTTGAAATAGTGAACTTATACGATCCAGCAGCGATACTGATTGCGCCCTGAGATGTGTTGTTCTTGTAGAACGTCAGCGTCAGGTTGGTGAGATCAAGCGCAATTCCAATTACGTCATTGGCTGCGTATGTTGAACCGTAGGCTGATGCAGTGCCGTTGACGTACTTATTGCCGTTGAATTGGTAATAACCGTACCCCGTGGAAAACAGTGCATTGCCGCCGTTCTGCGACAAGCTGTCAAGCACTATTCCGATCAAGGCATTTGAACCAGAGGTCGGCGTTACCTCGACATACCATTGACCAGATGACACAGCCATCGTGCTGCCGCATCCTCCAGCTACGTTAGCTGGTAGCGTCAACCCTAAGTTTCCATTTGCCGTAGTTGTTGTGCTAGTTTTATCAAGAGGATTCAGTACCGCATAATTCCCCCGCCCATTACCACCGTCAGCCCACTGTGTCGGCACATCCAGCATTGAGTCGTAAGACGTATTGTTCGGCGGTGTGCCTGTGTAAGCCGATACGTTAATGTTATTCGGTGTCCAGTTGTTGCCGTTGCCTGAATAGTCTTTGCCAATAGCCGCAGCAGTAGCAGCAGAGTTGTCGCTAAAGTCTATGTCAACACCATTATTACCATATGTTCCTGTGTATTTCTTTGGTTGCCATACGCCAGTGGTTGCATTGGTTTCGCCGAATGCTTGCGCCCAATTAGATAAACCACCCGGCAAAGATTGACCATCAATAAAATAAAATTCTGAAAGATAACCATCAAAGTATTGGGAACCAGTTAATGCTGTTCTACCAATATCATATGTAAGACCTGTTAAAAGACGATAATCTACATTTTGTGTTGCTGTTTGTGTGCCAAGAGTTTGCAACACACCATTGACGTAAATTTTTCCTCTATCATCTAAAGTTGCTTGCGTATTATCAACAGCAATAACGAAGTGATACCACGCAGACGGATCTCTAAAAACAGCCGATGTAGTAAGATTTAATGATACTGTTGAAGTTCCGCTAGTTCTTGCAACAATTGCAAACGTATCATTTGAATTAAATCCAACAGCAAATTGGTTTACGTTTGTAGATTGGTTTCTATCAAATATTGATTGTGCAGCAGAAAGAACTCCTCTTTTGCACCAAAAACTAAACGTGAATATTCTTTGGCTAGTAAAACTAGCAGTCATTGTTCGATCAAAATAAGCAGTCGCAGTTGACCGCAAACGAACGCTGCGACTGATCTGGTAGCCGCCTTGTTGACCAGATGCGCCAGCCAATATATTTGAGCCAATCACACTCATGAGTAATTTCCGGTAAACACAGCTTGAATTGAAGTCGATGTTCGAACTATATAATCAACTCGATCAACCGCATTTGCAGCCGTTGATAATGTCGGCGCAGTACCACCAGCAAAATCCCAATAAGAACCAAAAGCCAAAGTGCGATTGCCAGTAGCATCCTGAGAAATAAAGAACGATCCCGATTGACCGGCAACAATATTTGTTGGGTTTGCAAGAGTTCGATTGCCGCCCAAAGTAACCGAAAAATTATTGCTTGATGCCAAGTTCGGCGTAATTGTCGCGCCATCAGTCAACGCTGTAACTGTGCCGCGCTGCCCGGCAGAGAATGTTTGCGCCACGTTAGTAAACGCAGTGTTGGCGTTGTACGCTTGAACATCAACGCCCGGTTCTAATTCCAGCGCAATTTGCGCTTGAGCAGGGTTTCCAGTTAATCCTAGCAAGCCAGTTACATATTCCCACAGCGTACCAAATCCCGCCCTAGCAACCGCATTTGATGGGTTTGGATATGTGTCGGAAATTTCCGTTTTTGCCGGTGGTGCTGTATATGCCATGTTAATATCCTTGCAATGTTATATCAGCTTTTGCGCCAGATGTTGCCGTATTCGCTGAATTATATCCGGTTAAAGTTGGTGCAAGCGGAACTGTTTTATCAACCCTTAAAGTGACAACCCCTAATGCATTTTGTTGCAATGTTGCCTGTACTGCCTTAATTGATGTGAAATTTTTCGTATATGGAATTACGCCGCCGGTAACAATATGATTTGGTATTACTTCAACTAAGTCGGGCGCATCAATTACAAAATTAAATGCTGAAACTTCGCCCACCGTTCCAGTGCCAATTGTTATTCTAAATTGATAAATGTCATTTGCCATAATGATGCTAGATGGCATTGGAATAAACGGATTGTCTTGCCCGTAAAATGATGCCGCTGGATCAATACCATATTTTGAATCGCCATCTGCGCCATAAAACGGAGAATCATTTACAAGCCGGTATTCGACATTAACTGCATTGCCTAAAGCAGTCCAATTTAAAACGCCAGATGATCCAGCAAGTGCGCTAATGATGTAAACAGGATCAGTTGTATATTGCAATGATTCAACTGTTGAAATTGTATAAAATGATTCAGAATCCAATCCATAAAACGATTGATCATCCGCGCCATAAAATGAATCATCGACAATAGCAACAAGATTGCCGCCAACAATTGTGGCGTTTGTTATAGTTCCCGGCCATCCATCAGCTTTAAAATCAATTACTTCAACCACATTGGCAAGCAATGTGTCGGTTGTATTTAGCTGTACATAAGCAGCATTTACAGATTCATTGCCAACTGTATCAACCGCTTTAACCATTACGGTAACCAAAGCAGATGGAAGACCATAAGCAAGATATGCGGTTTCAGTTAATAGCCCATTAAATAATGGAATACCACTGCCCCAATCTGTACTTGAGCCATATTGATACCGAAGTTTGTATCCAGCAAGCCGCCAATTAGATACAGGAAGCCATTCAATATTTATGCCGTTCCCATTAATTAAAACAACATTATCAATATGAACCGGATTCCAGATTATTGAAGCAGCAGGAGAAAATACGCTTGTTTTTAAAGCGTTACCCATACGGGTAAAAAAGTAATATGTGCCGGTAACAAAATCTGCAATTTCAAAAGCAGGTAAAGAAAAATTTAATCCATATGATGTGCCGTTTGTTGATGTATATGTTTGCAACAAAGTTAATTGGGAAGCAGTCGGATTTGAAACTGTTGAATACCACAATTCAACATATTCAATAATTCCCGCAGAACTGGTAACAGGCACTACATCAAATTTTGGCTTATATCCAGAATTTACTATTCCAGAAATTGTTGGTGCTGGCACAGTACCAAAAATTGAAGGATCAAAAAATCCTGTATTTGGTGCTGGTGTGAATTGAGTAATGTTTGCATCATCATATACAGCAGAATTGAATTCTGACAAAACAAGTGACGCTGTTACTTGACCATTATCAGAAAAATTTTCTGTAACTTTTTGAATTCTAAATGGCTTGTTTAACCAACCATAATTAGCATTGGTCATTTCAATAATATCGCCAGCTTCTAATTGAATGCCGACATATCCAATTACACACTGAACTTGCAAATCTTCGCGGCATGATTCCAAAAATCTATTGGCAAGCAATTGCGCCCGAACATTATTATTAACAAGCGGCAGTGTAATTTGCTGTTTATTAACAGGTTCGTTTGGATACATCAACGAAGGATTAACTACTGCCAAATCAAATATTGCGCTTGCAAATGAATCTTGCTCAGTGGAATCAACAAATTTAACTTCAGCAATATTGTATGAGTTTGCAATATCTAATGGCGTAACTGATATTGCCCCAACAATATTTGAATTATCAATTAACATTACCGCGCTGTATGTCGGTTGCTGTGTAATGATTCCCCATTTTGCGGTTATTTCATTATAGCGAACCAAACAATCACAACAGTTTGCCATCAATTGAATGTTGCTCATGATGGGTTGCACTGTATCAATTAGCCCATCAAATCTAAATCTTGTTATTGTTGATGCGCCACCTGTATATGGTGTGTAAGTAACCAACCCATTTGAATACGTGTTTAATGTGTTTAAACTAGCAGTATCAATATTTGCCAATGGTACTGCCGCGCCATATCTTTCAGATGTTAGATAATCCAAAAAACAATCGCCGGGCGCAGATCGTGGGCTATTAATTTGAAAGCGGGTTTGTTGAATTCCTGTTGTTCCAGCGTCTTGCGAATACAAAAGTTTAACTACCGCAAAAGCGGTATTGCTCATTAACTTTGTTGCATTCCATTGATAAGTTAAACTTGGATCAGACAACAATGTAATTGCTGATGTACTGCTATTTGTTGGAGTGCTTGAGCCATTACGATACAAATAAATTTCAAGATAACCGTTAATGCTTGTGTCAGTTAAACCAGTTGATTCATCAAGCAATCCTGTAACTTTGTATCCTTCACCGGCAACTGTACTGAAAACAACTTTTTTACCCGCCCAATATATATCGCCAAAGGTATATATATCGCCAGTGTTTCCATTTTCTGAATTAGTTACTTCAGCCAATGACAATACATAATAAATTGTTTGATTATTGGTAGTAATTGAAAGATCAGTTATTGTGCCGCCGACAAATGCACTTCCATAAATAACAGGTAACTTGTTGTCAGTCGCTGGCGGTAATTGTTGCCTATTTCCAGGATTTGGAATTGTTCCGATATTGTTGTCGGCAACATCTGGTGCAAATGCTTTTGCAATAACCGCAGACGCAACCATATTGATTGCAAATGCAGTGATTGTTGCGGTGACACCAGTCATCCCCAAATAAGCAACAATTATTGATCCCGGCATTTAATGCACCCAAGTTTGTTCAAGTTGCTCAAAGCCAAATCTTTCATATTTTAGATTTGGCGAATTAACCATCTTTGATACAGTGTAAAAATCAATTTGATTTGATTTTTTTAATTGCTCGCATTCTGATACATAAGCATTAAGCAATCTATATGCGCTTGTGCCACCTCGATATTCTGGTTCAACCCAATATGCAATTTCACTGCATTGCATAATTTCAGGATTCCATATATTAGGAAATTTTGCAGCAATCAACATACCAATTAAAACACCATCTTTTTCTGAAACAAATATAAAACCAGCACCAGCCAAAATGTTTGCCAACATTTGTTCAATATGCTCACGATCATTTGCAAGTCTTAACGCATTTAATGGTGATTGCTCTCGATAATTAATTAACATTTCAATTATGCGATCAACATCAAATTTGTTTGCTTTGCGAATCATGCTTTTTTTCCAAACGCATAATTAATGGTTTGAATAAATGCAACTCGATTCATTGATGTATCGTTGGGATTATAAAATTGCCATGATGCGTCATTTGTGTATCTACCAGAAACTCGATTTTGTAATACTAATTGTATGCTTGATGCATTAACAGTGACCGTACCCATATACCCGCGCATTTCTTCAGACCACTGTTCACCAATGCTGAAAGAATTTATATAGCCATTAAAAAATTGATACAAACCACCAACACCGCCAGTTGTTAAAAGTTCCCCATTTGCATCAAAGAATCCATGCCATATTTCAATTTGCGAGCCTTTAATATCAGAACCCAAAACCAAACCTAGCATTGTCGTATTAATACCGACAAGCGAAACAGTTGTTTCATTTGCGGTTGATTTTATATCTCTTGACGCTGATCCGACTTGAATCAGTGTGCCTAATGCAGTAAATGGTAGTGCATCAACCGCAGGAATTGTTAATGCTGTTGGTGTAGTGGCGAATCTGTACACAGCAGATGCCGTTGTAATGCGAACAAAATCCGCATATCGAATTACATTTGTATCTTGTACTGGTGGAATATTATTCATAGCACAGATTCAATTGCCCTAAATTCACCATTCCATGCAATGAAAGAATCGTTTGTCATGGGAACCAATTTATACGTTGGGTAATCTCTTAAAAAAACTGGAAACGTAATGCCTGTGTATGTGCTGCCGCCAAGTGTTTGTGTTGTTCCAAATTGACCAATAACCGCTGGCATTGTGCTTGCCAATGTAGTTAATACGGTTCTATGCACTGGAATATTTACCGTTGAACCAACGCCCCTTTGAACGTCTGCCGTTGCAATATAAGCGTATCTCCCAATCTGAAGAAAATCACCAGTTTTAACAATAAAAGCAGTTGAAGAAATTGCCGGTAATGATCCCAAAACAATTGTTTTATTTGCAGTTGCTGTTTGAAATTCACAAGCCGCAATTTGACCGCTAGTCATATCGCCGCGATAGGCAATATAGTTTAGCCATCCAGTTGTGCCAAAGTTTAAATATTGCTCAGATATTCTGTCAGCTTCACGCAATGTAGAAAGAACTGCGCGATTTTGAGAGTACAGCAAATAATTCATCGGGCGAATTGTGAACTCAAATGGCTGCACCGTTAAAACTTCAGATGTAGTTAACCGCATATTGCGCGACAACATTTGACCGGCAAATTTGTGATCATTAATGCCAACAGATTCAGCAACCGAAAGAATAGTTTGCAGCGACATAATTACCTCGATAATGGCACACTACGATTAGCCGACTGATAAGCCGCCCAAATCGTATTTTTATTTGTTGCAAGAAACTGCGTTGCCGACTGCGTATCAATGGCACTCATGTTGGCGATATATGTGCCGTTGTTTGTAAAGCCACTGTTGCCCATGCTTGCGGCAGCTTGTTGCCACGATCCATTGGGAATGATTGTGCCGGGCGTGTTTGGCACAAACAACTCTGCGCCATTCTCGCCAACAATAGTCGGCGCATTAATTGCGCCGCCAGCCGCAGCGAATCCAACTGAAGTGCCGACACCAGCATCGTAATTCATAGTTGTTATCGGCGCAGGACTAAAAAATCCGACTATTGATCTAAACAACATTGTTGCTTGCGCTTGCATTTCCATGCGGATCAAATCTTTAATAACTGCAATTGCAAATTCTTCAAATTTAAATTTGCCAGTTTCTACAAACTTACCTATTGCCGAATCCATGTTATTCATTACAGATGCAAACGCTGCTTCGCCACGCTTAAAAGCATTTTCTGAATTTTCGCGGAATTGTCTAGCAGCAGAATTCCATCCTTCGGTAAAACTTTTTTGACGTTCTATTTCTTTTTCCAGATTACTTTGTCTTGCATTGTTTATTTGATCTATTGCATCCAGCTCAATATCTCTTACTTGTTCAATTGTTTTAATTCTTTGTTCATATTCTTCACGCGCTTTTTGCCCACCGCCTTGCCGTTTCATTTCGTATTCTGCTTCCTTCATTTGATCATTATATTTTTTTTCTGCTTCAATCAAACGGTGAATATTTTCCAGTGCAAGAGTAGACAAATTATATTGATTGGTGGACATCAAATAACGATTGCCTTGCAATTGAAGCATTTGCTTTTCAATATTAAGCGTTGATTGAATGCTTGCAATGTCTCTGCCTTTTTGTTGCGCCAAATCTAAAGCAAACATTTGCTTTTGCAATTCTTGTTGCTCTTTTAAATTGTCGCGCTTTTTGCCTTCAAGCAAAATTGTGTAATCTAATTGTCTGATAGTTTCGCTTCTTATTTTTGCAATATTTTCTTCATATATTTCTAAATCACGCGCAGACTTTCCAGAATTTTCATATTCTGTTGTAATTTGTTTTACTGCCGCCGCAGCCTGTAAATGAATATTTCTTAATTTATTGTTTTCTTCTACCTGCAATTTTGTCAATTCATACCCATCAGCACCTAATTTAAATTTATTTGATTCTAAATCTAAAATTTTTAAATCATTAAATGCTTCAACAATTTGTGCATTATGAATTGCTTCTGATTCATCACGAATTGCTTGAATTTTTATTCTATGCAAACGCTGTTCTTTTGCTTGTCTTAATTCATTTTCACGCAGGTATTCCCCTAACCTAGCGTTAATTTCTGCCTTTTCTTTTTTATCAATTAAATCTTTTTGCGCTTTATCTTTGGTACGTTCTTTTGCTGCATTTGATTCAATTGAAGCAATATCCATAGAATATTGCAAACGTGATTTTTCTTGTGCAATTGCTTCTTCACCTACTTCAATTCCTTTTAATTGAAGTTTAAAAATATCTCTAGCATATTCATTTTTTTTATTTATTAAATCAATTTCTATTTGTAATTGTTTGCGAATTTCTTCTATACGTTTTTTTTCTTCTGCCGCTTTTTTGTCTCTTGCGGATTGGGTAGAGTAAGTGCCTTTTTCTGGAGTTTGTGCAATATTTGGTATTGGCTTATCAGAATCAGATTCTGCTACATCAGGTTGACCATAATTGGTAATTCCAAATTCTGTAACTCCAGGAATTCCAAGACTAAATTCAGAAATTTTTTTAATTTTTTTTAAAATTTCATCATAAGAATTAACAATTTTTGCTAATGGCGCAACCGCTATTTGCGCAAAATAAGCAATGTTTTTCATTGCCAATTCGATTTTTTCCCATGCTTTTGCGTTTTCTTGTACAGCGGCAATCAACTCAGGATCACCCATTTCTTTGTATTTATCTACAAATTGCCTAACATCAACGCCCTTCATTGCCTTACCAAGCAATTCTTGTTGTAATGCTGCCCTTTCAGTTGTGTTTTCTACCTTTGCAAGTTCTTGTGCAACTCGCTTGAACATATCTTCAAGACTAAGTTTTTCTACATCTTTGCCGCTTATTCCTAATTTATCAAACGCATCACGCATTTGATCACTGCCATCTCTAGCGTCTTGTTGTGCGCTTGCTAGTTTTTGCAGTGCTGTGCCAATATTTTTTGCATCACCGCCAGCACCTTGCATTGCCGCTTGTAAAGCAATTAATGCTTGCGTTGTTACATCATAAGCAGCCGCAGTTTCTTCAATTTCATCGGCATATTTAAATGCACTGCCAACCGCTAATGCAGCAGCGGCAATAGCAGCAGAACCTTTAGCCGCTGTTGCCATCATCGAATTTAACGCTTGCTCTGCTTCTTTTAAAGCCTTCTTTTGATTTCTTTCAAAATCACGAGTTTTCTTTGTGGCCTCATCTAAGCCTTTTACAAATTCGGTAGTATTAAGACCCAACCAAACGCCAAGACGCGCAATGATGCTCATGTTATTTGCCCTTCATCTTCCGTGATCTATAAGCATTTAATGTGTATGCCAATGCAGATGATAATCGTCTTAAAACAACTTCCTGATTATTTTCTAATGCCGGGCGCAAAAATGGATGCCCTGCTTTTTTTGCAGTACCAAATTCTTCGCCCAATGAAACAGAACTTTGTTTTGCAGATAAAACTGCAACTACCGCATCACCTTGCTGATAATATGCGCTTTTTTTATCGCCTTCATTTGGGATTCTTGCGTCCACTCTAATACTTTGCCGCATATTCCCAGTGTTTGATCTTGCCATCGATTTAGCTGGCAACAAGGTTGCTTCCATTGCTGCCTTTGCTGATTTGGTTAATACATTTCTAGTTGTTTCTTTATAGCCAAAATCCTTGCCCATTTCAACAAGCAATTTTTCAAAATCATCAAACCCTTCTGTTTTTATTTCAGACATTAAATTTGCCTTCTGCACCGGGAGACATCTGCATAAATGTCAATAACCGTTGGTTTGCTTCTTCTGCTTTTTGCTCATCTGTCAATGGTCTGTAAATGTAATCGTAAGACAAACCAAGAATTTCATTCAATGTATATGCTTTGGCATTGCCGCCGCGAATGTAATTAAAAACGCCGGTGGTTAATAGCCCCAGTGTATTTAATAAAACTTTGTTGCCTATAAACCCATCATTCAAAGCAATCATTACCGAACTAAAATCATCTTCGCTCATTGCATCTGGATCACCGCCATGCGCCAACACATATGCCCTAGTTTGCAGACGCAATGAGCGTGTTAGTTTTTTCGCGTTTCCTCATAGCCGGGCGAAATAACTTCTGTAATCTTTTTCATCAATTCCAATTGCACAGCAAAAGGAAATTCATTGTTAATTTCTTCGTAAGTTAATTCTTCCATGTTTGCACCTTCCATTTCAGGCACAAGCAATTTCACCATTTCAAGAATGCGTTGCTCAGTTTGAGCAGTCATCTTTGCCAAATCTTTTACTGATTTGCCATCCACCAAAACATCATCATCAAGGTAAACAATTGAATCGCTTTCTAATGTACCTTTTTTTTCTAGCAATGGGTTTATTAATTCTTCAATTTTTTTTGTCGCATCAATCTCAGAAATGCGCTTATTTATAATTTCCATTTCTGAAGTTAATGGAACGCGCACCTTAAAATTTTGACCGCCCAAAACAAATGCGCGAGTTCTCAATACTTGCTGATTAACTTTTAGGATTTCTGACAATTTCATGTTTATACTTTCTTAATAATATTGTTGTATATTTCATTGTTCAAATCATTGACGTATTGAACAATTTCTTGTGGTGACATTTTGTCAGCGTGATTGGCAG
>JACCEC011573986.1_pt1 | contig 12362 bp, 11 predicted proteins | sample 7450121 | NCBI WGS metagenome assembly JACCEC01 (sample SAMN15323455, study PRJNA562643) | freshwater metagenome | isolation source: river surface water | place: USA:Blue River Watershed | collected 2017-08-18 | reverse complement strand
AGGCGCGTGTAAAGTAGTGCGGGTGGGGGGGGCACGTTTAAGCAAGGGCAAACGAGGGGGCATGTAAAGCGCCGCGCGAAACCGTTTGAAGGGAAAAAAGGAACCCGACAAAAAAAGAAAAAAAGAAAAAAAGAAAAAGGTTACACATACCCCCCTTTTTTTTTTCTTTTTCCTTTGTTTCTTCCTCGTTTGTTGTTCCTTCCTCGTTTGTTGTTCCTTCTTTTTTTTGCAGGGTTCGATCGCGTGGAAAAGAAAAGAAATGGACGCGGGCGCCGAAGAAGAGTCGTCGTCGTGGGAAGCGATGCCGTTGCCCGACGCGTTGTTGCGCGGCGTGTTTGCGTACGGGTTCGAGCAGCCGAGCCCGATCCAGCGCCGCGCGATCCCGGCGATCGTGCGCAAACAAGACGCCTTCGTGCAGGCGCAAAGCGGCACGGGCAAGACGGGGACGTTTGCGATCGGGGCGTTGCAGCGCGTGCAGCTGGGCACCTCGGCCACGCAAGTGTTGGTGTTGTCGCCGACCAAAGAGTTGAGCGAGCAAACCGACGCGGTGATCGGACAGCTCGGGCAATACATGACCGGGTTGACGCACGGCGTGGCCGTGGGCAAGACACCTTACGCCAACTTGACCAAAACGCACGTGGTGTGCGGGTGCGTCGGCCGCGTGCTCGACCTGCTCAACCGCAAACTCTTGTCGTTGGCGGCGGTCGACCTGCTGGTCGTGGACGAGGCGGACGAAATGGTGCGCGGGGCGCACGACGATTTGCGGACCGTTGTGTCCAGTTTGCCCGTGCAGACGCAGATCGTCCTGGTCAGCGCCACCGCGCCGCCGGCGCTGCAGGCCGTGATGGAACGGTTCATGCGGTCGCCCACGATCCTCTCGGTGCCCGCCGACGAATTGTCGCTGGAGGGCATCGGCCAATACGTCGACGTGTACGACACCCCGCGCGCCAAATTCGACGCGCTGCTCGACCTGTTCCGCGCGCTGTCCCTGTCGCAAACCATCATTTACTGCAACACCATCGACCGCGCCACCGACGTGCACCGCACCTTGGAAACGCAAGGGTACGCGGCGTGCCTGATGCACGGCGAGCTGTCTCCGGCCGACCGCGCCGCGTCCTTCCGGGCGTTCAAGAACGGTTCGTTCCGCATCCTCGTGTCCACCGATTTAACGAGCCGCGGAATTGACATCCAACAAGTCGGCGTCGTCGTCAACTTCGATTTCCCCACCAACGAACACACATACCTGCACCGCATCGGGCGGTCGGGGCGGTGGGGACGCAAAGGCATCGCGGTCAACTTGCTCTTGCCCCAGGACCGCGCCAATTTTCAGTTCGTCGAAAACCATTACAACATCTGCATGGAACGATTGCCCAGCAACCTCCAAGACCTCGGCGCCGCCACGCTGTAAACCAACGGGGAGGGTTTTTTTCCAACCCCCTTTTCCCTGTGTAAAAAAAAAAGAAAAACCAACACCCCCCCTTTTTTTTTCTTTTTTCTTCTTTCTTTTTTCTTCTTTCTTCTTTCTTTTCGTGTTCGTTGGGCGAGTCCATGGGTTTTTCCTCGCCCAGGATGCACACTCCACCCCCCAACCCGAAATGAGAAAGTCTTCGGTCTCGTCGAAGCGCGTGTTGCGCACGCCCATCGAACATTTGCCCGCAGACCAGCGACAAACGTTGAGCCCCGCCGTCGCGACCGACCTCGACCTGCACGCCGAGGTCGCGGCCCACGTGTTCCGGTGCCGCCCCGACCGCATGCGGCCGGCCGAACGAGCTTTGTACGACTGCATGGCCACCACGTATACCAGCCAGACCGCGTTCTTGCGCGCCTCGCACACCTTTGTCCGAGCGTATGCGACCAAAGCGTATGCGACCAAAGCGTATGCGACCGTCGCACTCGGCGCAACCCCCACGACGGACGGGGCCGGCGAACGCGACCTGCACTGGGGCGCGCCGCCGCCCCCGCCGTTCCAGATGGGGTGGCTGAACCGCTGCGCGTGGGCGCTGCAACTGTGCGCGTGCGCGCAACTGGCGATGCCCGTATTCGCGCTGCTCGTGCCGCTCGCGCAGTTCGTCGCGTATTACTTGGCGGCCAAGGCCGCGGGCGACGTGCACGACGTGCCGTCGTTCCTGGAGCACGTGCGCGTCAACCTCGACCTGTACCCGGGCGAACTGATGTTCGTGCGCCTCGCGCGAATGTCCGCGACGGTCGCCGACCTCGGGGAAGGCGTCACGGTCAGCGTGGCCTACGCGTTCTCGCTGCTCGGCCAGTACCGCAAAACTGCCTTGCTGCTCGAACAAATGCGCGAGTGGCACCTCGTCGCGCGAGGACACATTCGACTGCTCGACGCGGCCAAGAGCGCCGCGCACACACTGATCGCCGCCGCGCAAGAGGCCGAGCACTCTGCTTACCGCGGGTTCGCCGACCAGTTGGCGCCGTTTGTCGCCGACGCCGACGCGTGGCTGTCCTCGCTGCGCGCGGCCGCGCCGTCCCCCGACGGATGGCGGTACGCCGACATGGGCGCGTTGTGGAAGGAACGCCTCGACTGCGGCCCGCACAACGACCACAAGCAAACGGTGCTGCAGCTCGCGAAAGACGTGTGCGCGTTCGACCGTTGGGTCGGCGCGCTCGCCGCACGGACCGATTTTCAGCCGGCGCGGTTTTCGAAGGCGGCGCCGACCCTGCTGCGCCACGCGACGCACCCCGCCGTCGCCGCGCCCGTCGGCAACACCGTCGACTTCGCGCACCACCTGCTGCTCACGGGCCCCAACGCCGCGGGCAAAACCACCGTGCTGAAGAGCGCGCTGCTCAACCACGTGTTCGCGCAGCAGTGGGGCGGCGGGTTTTTCGCGCCGCGGTCGACCGTGCGGTGCGCCGACGTGTTCCACAGCTACCTCGCCATCCCCCACGTGTCTGCCCGGGAAAGCCTCTTCGAGGCCGAGGCGCGGCGCTGCAAGGACATCTTGGACGCGCTCGACGCCACGCCGCCGGACGCCAGACACGTGTGCGTCTTCGACGAACTGTTTTCGGGGACCAACCCCGACGACGCCGTCGCCAGCGCCTCGGCCTTTGTCAAACACCTCGTGCACAAACACCGCGACAAAGTCCGGTGCCTCGTGACCACCCACTTCGCGGGGCTGTGCCACCGCTTGCGCGACTGCCCCGCCGTGTGCCTGCGCAAAATGGAGGTCGTCGTGCACGCCGACCACCTCACGTACTTGTACACCATGCACCCCGGCATTTCGACCGTGCGAGGCGGAAAAAGCGTGCTGCTCTCGCTCCAGTACCCCGCGCCCATCGTCGACGCCGTCTCGTTTGACCACGAACGAGAACACGAACGCGAAGAACCCAAAAACGAAGAAGCCAAAGAAGAGAAAGAAACCAACGAAAAAGAAACCAACGAAAAAGAACGGACACAGGAACGAGGATAAAAAAGGAAAAAAAGGAAAACGAAGACGCGAGGAAAAAAAGGAAAACGAAGACGCGAGGAAAAAAAAGAAAAAGAGGGAAAGGGGGGAATTGGAAAAAAAAAGAAAAAAAGAAAAAAAGGGAAAGGGGGGGATTGGAAAAAAAAGAAAAAAAAAGAAAAAGGTGCAACGATGTGAAAAAAAAACACAACCACCCCACCCTTTTCTTTCCAACTGTCTTTTTTTTTCCAATCCCCCTTTCCCTTTTTTTTCTTTTTTTTCCTCGCGTCTTCGTTTTCCTTTTCTTTTTTTTCCTTTCCGTTGGCGCGTCTTCTTTTTTTTTCCCACGCCCCTTCTTCAAACGCAACCGCCAACCGCCAACCGCCAACCCCCCCCAACACCCACTGCCATGGTTTCGGTGGTCATCTGTTTAGCATTGTTGATTTTTGCGCTGGGGTGTTTGATCGGCTATGCCCACCAACGCGCCAATCCTTCTCCTGCGTGTGCGCCGGAACCGCCTGTCGTGATTTACGCGTATGAGCCGTTCAATGCCTGCAGGCAATACGACGTGTTCAATCAGTTGCACGCGATGTCCTCGTCGTCTACCTTGTCCGAAGACAAACTCACCCCGGTGATCCACCGCGTGTGCACGCAGGTCAAAGACGTCGCGGTGCCGACGATGAGCGACATGAGCGACTTGGACGAAGACTCGGACGAAGACTTCGACGAAGACGAGTGCTGCCTGTGCACTGGCGCGTGTTTGTGCGCTGGCAAGTTCGACTTCGACTTTGAACCCGAAGAAGGCAACGAGGATCCGTTTGCGTGCAGCGACGCGTCCAGTTCGATGGCGGTGGACAGCGACCAGCGAAGCGTCGATTCGTTCGACGACTTTTTGCCGCGCGAACAAGACGAAGTCAAACTCGTGCACTTGCCTTTTGACCAAGAAGAAGAACGAGAAAAGGGGGAAGAAGAAGGATGGGCCACCGAAGAAAGAAGGGAAGACGGAAACGAAGAAGACGCACACGCACACGTCGAAGAAGAAGAAGAGGCAAGAGAAAAGGAGGAAGAAGAAGAAGAAGGAAACGAAGACAGAGGGGAAAAAGGAACAGAAAAAGACGCAAACGAAGAAAGAGGGGAAGTAGAAGAAGAAAAAGAAGAAGAAAGAGGAAACGAAGAAGGAGGAAACGCCGACGACAAAGTCGTGCAATTGCCGCTGGACACCTCGGACTTCGCCGTGTCGTACGACGGCGTCAAAGTGCCCGACTTGAGACAATTGCTCGTGAAACATCAGTTGGTGAAAAACATGCACGCCGCCAACAAACTCAAACGCTCGGACATTGTCGCGATGCTCGCGCGCGCCAACATTCGCGCTTAACACCTAATTCCATTTCGGTTCGTCTGTTTCTCGTTTTTTTTCGTTTTCTCTTCTCTTCTCTTCTTTTTCTTCTTTCCCCTTCTTTTCATCCCATTCCTCCCCTCTTCTTTCTTCTTTTCGTCGTTCCTTTCTTTTTTTTTCCCTTCCATCCACTCTTTTCGTTCGGCGTCATGGACACGTCGTCGTCGCCCCCAGCGTGGACTCAGTGTTTCGAGGCGCCCAACAATGCGCAGCCCGCCATGCCGGCGATGATGAGCGACGGACGAGCGTGGACGCAGTGGCAATCGGACGCGGAGACGAACCGCCGCGTCCGCGAGGAGGCCCACGTCACCAGCAACTGGGCGTACCGGCAATACTTGCAGGCGCACGGCACCGAACTCATGTTGCACAACACCGCGGCGGCGTGCGCGGCCTCGGGGTTGCCCGCCGTCTACGACTCGGCGACCGCGTCGGCCCCCACGGGCAACACCCCGTTCGTGTTCCAACACACGTTCGACGCGCGGCGGCCATCGTTCGGGTACAGCACCAGCGACCTCAAACACCCGTACCTCACGCGAGAACAACTGCAAGCGCGCATGATCGCGCCCACGATTCGCCCGCCGTCAACCTCGCAGTGATTGTTTTTGTTGGTTGAGGTGGGGGGGTGTTTTGTTTTTTTTTTAACCGCGGTGCGCGTGCGCGACGACGGTGGTCGGGTCGTCGTTGAGCACCGGCGGGGTGAGGTCTTTGACCGAGTGGTAGACGTAGTAGAGTTGGGGCGCGGTGAGCGGGTGGTCGAAGTACACGACGTTGCACAGCCCGCCGAGGGGTCCGTCGACCTGGCCGACGACCAGGGCGTCGTTGCTCCGGTACGGCAACACCTCGGACACGCTGGTGCGCAGTTCGCCGTCGACGAAGACGTCGACGACGCCGTCGCGGCAGTTCAGCGCGACGTGGGTCCACTTTTGCAGCGTGGCGGGGCCCTCGAACACGACACGGTCGCCGGCCACGCTCGGGGCGCCGTTGGCGCGCGCGCTCACGCGCAGCGCTTGCTGCTCGGCGTTGTACGCAACGACCAAGGTGCGGCCGTACGCCAGGATGCGCGAGAATTCGCGGTATTTGAGCGCGGCGTTCGGGGGCACGGCGTCGAGGTAGAACCACGCCGACAAGGCGTAGTTGGCGCGAAAGCCCCGTTCGTGCGCGCCGTCGCCGCCGTTCAGCGACTCGTACGTGGCCAACGTATACTCTCGGTCGAGCAACACGGGCTGGTTGACGAGCAGCGTGCCTCCCTGTTCGCTGATGCGCGACACCCAGCCGGGCACGTAGTGGTATCCGACGAGCAATGCGACCGCGAGGACGAGCATCGCGACGGACCCCTGCTCGGTCTGCTTGACTTCGCCGTTCACCCAGGCGCTCGCCTTTTCGAACCAGTCGCTCACGACGCAGGGCACGCAGAGCGCGCTGTTCACGAGCAGGTCGACCAAGGGGTTGCGCACGGTGGCGCCGGGCGTCTTTACGCGCAGCCCGCGCCACAGCACGCCGAGCAAGAGGGTCGCCGCCACGCCGTTGACGCAGACGCTGACCCAGCCGGTGCCGCCGTGCGTCCACTCGGTGAGCGCGTTGGCGACCCACGCGATCAACGCGGCGGAGACCCCGAGCCCCAAAAGCCCGGTGAACCCGCGCTGCACCATGTCGCGCGTGGCGTTGTTGCCCGCGTTCAATTGCTCGAGATCGTCGGACGTGAAAAGTTTCGTGCCGAGCAGCGCCACCCAACACACGCTGCACAGGAGCGCGAGGGTGAGCATGGCGAACCCGACGGCGGGCTCGGCGTCTTCGGCGTGGGGGTCGAACCACTCGCGGCGGTGCAGCACGAGGAGCGCCGTGACCGTCGCCAGAAACGCCGCGAACCCGGCGTTGGCCAGCACGCTGGCGGGCGACATTGCCGACAGGACCGACTTGCCCGGCTGTTTGCTGGCGCGCACCGTCGACGGCAGCGTGACCAGCGACACCGCGTACAGAAACGCAAGGGCGGTGAGCGCGAGCGTCAGTTCGGTGCTCCGGTTGTGCATGTCCGGGTCCTTGGCGTACAAGGTCGTCCCGACAGTGAGCCCGCACAGCGCCAGCACGAAGTAGCGGACGCGTTCGTAGGTCGCGTTGACGTAGGGCACCGCCTGCGTGGAGCGCACGGTGGACGTGGGCGCTCGGCCCAGCCCGGCGTAAAAGGCCGGCGCCCCGACGCACAACATCGCGAGGTCGATCCATCCCCCGTAACGCACCAAGTGTTTGTGCGACACCATCGTGTAGACGCAGGTCGCGAACACCGTGAAGAGCACCGGGTACCCCACCGCGCCGATTTGTCCGAGCATGAACCCCAGTTCGCCAAACTGCGGAAGCATGGCCCATGCGAGCCCCAGCACCAACACGCCAAAACACACCGCGCCAAACACCCACGCCGTCAATTCCTGGCTCGACTTGATGCCCAGCATCGACGGGTGCGGGCTCGGGGACGTCTCGACCTTCAACCCGTACACCACCCACATCAACACCGTGAGCACCACGATGCAACCGGTCAACAGCACCGCGGCCGACATCGAGTGAGAAAGGGGAGAGGATTGGATAGAAGGAGGGGTTGCAAAAAAAACAAACAAAAAACGACGGGGTTGAAGTCGGGGGGTTGGGGTTTGCTTTACTTTACGTCGTCGTTACCCGAAAACCAGACAAAAAAAAGAAAAAAAAAGAAAAAAACAGACAACAACAGAAAAACGAGGACAACGAAACAAAAACAAAAGCTTCAATAGCCGTCGTGCATCATTTTGTCGCGCGCAGTCTTGAGTCCGTGGCACGACCGACACAACGCGCGCAATTGCACGTCTCCGTCCTCGCCAACCACATCGTTGGTGCCGCCGTGGACCAAGGGCACGTGGTGGTCGACTTCGTACGTGTGGTCGAGAAGCACCCCGCAATCGTAGCATTTGTAGCCTTGTATGTAAGCCACCCATTTCTTGCGGGTTTCGCTCACGGCGCGGCGTTGGCGACGCCCACCACCACCATCACCTCCTCCTCCTCCGGAACCCTTGGAGGATAGAGGAAGGGTCGATGTCGGGTTCACGCGGTGCATGAACCCGGGGCGCGTCGGCGTGTGCTCGGTGAAATCGAACACGGAACTGAAGAGCCTCGCGCTTTGTTTGTCGATGGGCATGCTCGTGACGAGGTTGCGCGTGTGCAGCACGAGGTCGCGCGCTCGCGAGGGGTGACGTCGGATCAACTGACAGATCAAGAGCGCCCCGGCCGCGTACACCAGGACGCGCACATAAGGATAGCCTCGTCGAAACCACGACAGAAAGGCCGAGGTATACGCTCGTTGCGCATACAAATCGTACACGTACGCCGCAGCGACAAACAAGACCGCCAATTCAACCCGCATCAACCTCCAACCGTGCAAACAAAAGAACGAACACGCCAGAGAATGCTCGTGCCTCGCCACAAAAAAAGCGACCAAGATTTTTTCATTTCATTGGTTGTAGCCGAGCATCTATTTATCTGTAAGGACGGGGGCAGGGGTAGGCGTGGCCATGGGTTCCATGCCATACGCGCCTTGGATCTTCAAAGCTCGCAAAAAGGCACGAGCGTCTGGCGACAAATGGTACACATTCATCGAGGCCAACAACATGAGCAAGTACGGGAACAAGACCAAGAACCACGAGACTTTGCTCATGCCGCGTTGGCACAACCAACTGATCAAGTAGGTCCACCCGAACGCAAAAACCATTTTCCAAACGGCCATGGTGATGGGGGCGCCGTTGAACACCGCGAACAAACTGGCGAACAACGCAATGCTAAAATACAACATGGCCGGGGGGCACAGTTGCCGGAAGTTTTTCAACGCCAACGCCATGACAAATGGGGGGGGGTGTTTTTTGGTCGAGAGGGGGGGGCAACCGGAACGGACAACAACAAACGAAAATTTGGGCGGGTGGGTTGAACAAACAACCGAAAAAAAAAAGGTTTTTGTTGGAAAGGGGGGGTTGTTGTTGTTGTTGTTTTTTTTACGCGGGCAAAGGGAGGGAAGAAGGGAAGAAGGGAAGAAGGGATGGATGGGAAAGACAACGGGAAGGAGTGGTTCGTTGGGGGGGGAGGGGAGGAGGTACACCCGAGTTTTCGCTCAACTGTCGTCGACGCGAGACGGTGTTAAGCGGATTGGAACGCGCGGCCGATGCGTTGCAAGTGTAGGTGCACGTCGGTGTCTGGCCACGGGGTCGCGCGCGGCGTGAAGAAACAGGCGTGGAACATGGTCGCGAGGGCGACGGCGGCGTCGCGGTGGGTGCCTTGGGTGTACAGCGCGTCGAACATGGGTTCGTAGGTGGCCAAAATGCCCCACGTGTCGACCATGGGCATGAACGTCTGGCGCAAAAACGCGACCCACCACTGCGGGTTGTCTCGGCGCGGGTTGAAGTGTTTGGCGGCGTGTGCGAGCCAGTGTGCAAGCATGGGCGCCGTGTGTTGCTGGAAGTGGGCGTCGAGGTCTGCGTCTCGGTCTTCGTGGCCCAGGACCACCCGGACCTTGAAGTGCATGGAGTTGATCATCTTCAGGTGTCCGTCGCCGCGCTCCAACACGTGGTCGGTCATGCAGCGGAGGGTGGCGTCCAGGTCGTCCGGGTCGGGCGCTCGCTCGACGAAGAGGCGCGTGAACAAGACCACGGTGTACGGCACGTTGTATTGAAACGGGCGCTCGCGCCAAGGAGACGGCACGTCGTCGACCGAGGAGATGTCGTCGTCGACGTCGAGCACGGACAATCCCCAGTCGATGAGCCGCAGTTTGGGTCCGTCGACGAGCATGTTGGCCGCTTTGATGTCGCCGTGGAACACGTTGGCCGCGTTCATGGGCAGCACGCCCTGGTGCCACAAGTCGACGAGCCGCACGTGGTACGCCAGCCAGTGCGCGAACGTGTCTGCGTCCGCGGGGATCAAATCCTCGAGCGACGTGCCGCCGTCGGGCATCGTGAGCACGCGCAAGGCCGACGACCGACGGTTCACGTTGTACGACGAAATGTTGTGGCGCTGCATGGCCGTGCACTTGTTGTCGAAGCCCGCCAAATCGCCGGCGGACAACGTCGCCGGCGAGCACAGGTGCGACCCGTACACGAGGAAATAGTCCTTGTAGTGCGGGATGTGGCGCAACCGTTCCTCCACGGCTTGGATGTTGTCGAACTCTTGCTCCGCGTGGTCTTCGGTCAACAACTTGCTGATGTGGCCGCGCGACCGCGGCGACGCCGTCGTGCTTTTGCTTTTGCTTTTGCTTTTGCTGTCCGTGTTCTCATTCTTGCACCTCAAGGCCGGGCGAAACACGCACCCAAACCCGCCGGACCCCACCGTTTTGCCCCCGCGTTTGACCGTGCGACGACCTTGACGCGAATACGACCGCGACCGCGACCGCGACTTAGGACGAGCTTTTGATCGCCGTGCACAACGTCGACGCCGCCGGGTCATCGTGGGTCGGGCGCGCATGACGGAATTAAAAAAAAAAGAAAAAAATGCACGAAACAAAAGGGGATCGTTCCCTGTTGCCCGACAAAAAAACTTTTTTTTCCACAAATCAACCACCTCCCTTTCTTCCTTCCCGAAAAAAAAAGAAAAGAACATTGTACACGACACGATACAAATGCAACAACCACAACAACCACTTGTCGACAAGTTGCGACGGTTGGGCAAAACGTCCAGCGTCGAAGAGTTGGTGGCCGGATTACAAGCCGCGGCGACGTTTCTCGACCAACACTCTCCGACGTCTGAGCGAACGAAACAAGTGCGCGCCCTCGTCGACAACCTCCAGAAACTCTTGGAAGAGGCATGGTTCTTGGTGGGCGGCATTGCGTGCACGGTCGACAACATGACCGTCACACCCGTCACGACAGGTAAACCTACGACGACGGGCAAACGGTCTCGCGATTCGCAACCCGACACGGCCAAAGCATTGAAACCCACTGCCCGGTTGGCGTTGGACAAAGACCACAAGGCGCGCATCGCGTGCCTCGCCCTGCATTCCGCGCCGACCAACACGATTCAGTCGACCGTTTATTGCACGATCACCCACATACACCTGTTTGAATGTCACCAGTCCTATTACCGTGACGTTCTCCGCCAACCGCTCCCAGAAATCGAGCACCCCAGTTATTACACCGTGTCCTTTTGGCACACCGTGGACGCCGCGTGGAAAACCCGCTTCAAAACCGAACCCCACTTTCCGAGGATCGACGCCGATGATGGCAAACCGGGCAAACGCTTCCGCCAAGAAGACGCGGACAAGCTGATCAGTCTGTTGGCGTCTGACCGAGAGGCGTTGAAACGAGACGTTCTGGACGTCGCGGTCGTCGCTGCCCACGTGGACCCGCCGAACCAATCGGTAGCCACGCCCGTCGGGCGGACGGGCACCTTGATCGAACTGTAGTTGTCGTTGCCCTCCTCTGTGTAATTTCATCGTTGAACCAACACCCCCCCCGCAAACAACCCCTTTTTTTTGTTTTTTTTTCGCTTCTACCTTTCGTCTTCCAACGATCAAGGGTCGCGCTCGCGCAAGGTGTACCACGCAATGCCGGCGCACGCGGCAAACGCCGCGGCCACGAGCAGTTTTTGGCGAAGGCGATGTCTCGCCCAAAACCGGTCTTGCGGAGGAAGGTATGCCTCGTGATGCTCTTCCAAAAACGCCCCGAACGACCGTTCGGGTTTGCCCAACTCGCGGTTGACGCGGTTGTGGAAATCGTGCGTCCATTGCACGAGCGAGGCGCGAGTGTCCAAACACGGCGACACGGGCTGTTCTTTCAACCACCGGGCCACGTTTTGCGACACGTGGTCGACGGGGATGAACAAGGGCAAATGCTCGTAGAATTCGTAGTAGGTTTTCTTGGTCACCGCGTTGGGGTACTGCGGGTATGTCATCGCCACCGTGTGCAAGAAAAACCAGTACGGCGGCCCCCACACTTTCGGGTCCAAATACACCGTCAACGGGTCGTCCGTCGTCGTCGGTGTTGCGTGTGCCATAGAGAAGAAGAGAAGAGAAGAGAAGAGAAAGAGAAGAGACAGGGGAGAAAAAGGGAAAAAAAGGACAAAAACAAAGCGAGTTGGCGTGCGTGGATTTGTTTGAATGGGGGGGGAATTTTTTACACGAGGGGTGATACAGTGTCTCTGGAAATAGATTGCGCGTAGTTGACGCGCGTCGTCGGTTCACGTTGGGGCAACAATGGCTCGTCGTGGTCCACAGACGGGGGGGAGGTCATGTTGGTGTACAGGACGTCGAACACTTTCCAGGCCGCGAGGCACTGGTTGGTTTGAATCGTGACGAACAACGCGGCGCAGTCCGTGGCGCTGCGCCGTCCTTCGCACAAAAACTCGATTGGCAACACGACACACACAAACGTCGTCCAAGTCGCGAGCCACAACACGTGGTGCACCAACACCACCGTCAACGCCACGGGCATCAGCGCCAACAACACCACCGTGTACCGTCCTTGCGGCGGCGACGACGATGACGACGATCGTGCAAACGGCATGTAGACAACCAGATGGGGGGGGGTGTGGTGGTTTGGTGTGGTTTGGTGTGGTTTGGTGTGGTT
>JACCEC012909543.1_pt1 | contig 12363 bp, 8 predicted proteins | sample 7450121 | NCBI WGS metagenome assembly JACCEC01 (sample SAMN15323455, study PRJNA562643) | freshwater metagenome | isolation source: river surface water | place: USA:Blue River Watershed | collected 2017-08-18 | reverse complement strand
AGACGGTGTTCCTGAAACCCGGCGAGCAGAAGAACTTCCTGATCGTCGATGCGGCGATGAACGACCTGCCGCGCCCGGCGATGTACGAGGCCTACCACGCCATCGTTCCGGTGCAGCCGCGCGAGGGTGAAGCGCAGACCTGGGACGTGGTCGGCCCGGTCTGCGAGAGCGGCGACTGGCTGGGCCGCGAGCGCGAACTCGCCGTCCAGGCAGGCGATCTGCTGGCGGTCTGCTCGGCAGGTGCCTACTGCATGAGCATGTCCAGCAACTACAACACGCGCGGCCGCGCGGCCGAGGTGCTGGTCGATGGCGTGCAGGCCAGGCTGGTGCGCGCGCGCGAATCCATCGACGATCAGCTGCGGCTCGAAGCCTGACCTCGGGTCCCGGCAACGGGACTAAACTGGTCGGAGGGAGGCCGCCATGCAGCGCAACATCACCTTCGACCTGATCGAACATGCCAGGGTGCAGCCGGCAGCACCGGCACTGCTGCTGCCAGGGCGGACCCTCAGCTACCGGGAACTCGACGGGCTGGTGTGGCGCTGCGCCCGGCACCTGCATGCGCTCGGCGTGCGGGCCGGCCAGGTCGTCGCCCTGACCTTCGCCGAGGAGATCGGCCTGGTGCTTGCCATGCTGGCGGTGAGTCGTCTGGGCGCCAGCGCGTACTCGATCCCGCGCAGCGCAAGCCCCAGCCAGCGCCGCGAGATGGCGGCGCAGGCGCGGGTGAAGTGGCTCGCCAGCGATCAGCCGGAAGCGTTCGACGCCGGCGTTGCCGCGCTGAGGCTGGAGCGCCGGGCAGTCGAGGCCGGCCCGGGCGAAGACGACTCCAGCCTGCTGGCGCCGGTGCCGGCTGCCCCCTGGCTGCTGATCACCGGCTCCGGTTCGACCGGCAGGCCCAAGCTGATCCCGGTCAGCCATGCGCAGGGACGGGCCCGGTCGGAGCTGGGCGCCCGGGCGCTCGGGCTGACGCCCGCGGACCGGGTGGCGGCACTGAGCCATTTCGACTTCTCGACCTCGAAGTTCCGCCTGCACGAGGCCCTATGGGCCGGAGCCGCCTGTGCGCTCGGGCCCTGGCCCGATGCCGCAGCGGTGCTGCAGCGCTGCGCCAGCGACAGGCTCTCGGTGCTCTACGGCACCGTCTTCCATGCCGAAAACCTGATCGCCTCGTTGCCGGAGGACCGCCGCGATGCGCTGCCGATGCTGCGCGCCTTCGAGCTCACGGCCTCGACGGTCAGCGACGAGCTGCGCCGGCGCATCAGGAAAACACTGACGCCGCAGCTCCATGTGCGCTACGGCATCAACGAGGCCGGGCCGGTCACGATGGCGGGACCTCCCGCGGTCCACGAAGTGGCGGGCACGGTCGGTCGCGCCCTCGCAGGGGTCGAGATCAGGGTGGTCGATCGCCGGGGACAAGCCCTGCCGCCGGCCACGGTGGGTCTGGTCGAGATCAGGACACCGGCACTGGTCGATGGCTACCTCGACGACGAGCCGGCCACGCGCGCCAACTTCCGGGATGGCTGGTTCCGGCCTGGCGACCTCGGACGGCTCACGCCCGAGGGTCAGCTGATCTTCTGCGGCCGCGCCGACCACCTGATGATCATGAACGGGATCAACATCTACCCCGCCGAGATCGAGCAGCTCATGAGCAGCCATGCCGGCGTCGCCGACGTCGCCGTCATTCCGGTGCGGCACCGCATCCACCAGGACATCCCGGTCTGCGCGGTGACCCTGCGGGCCGGATCGACGTGGTCGGAACAGGACTTGCTCGACCATGCCAGGAGCCGGCTCGGAGCCCGCGGCCCGCACCGCGTCCTGGTTTTCGACCGGATACCCCGCAACCACGAAGGCAAGCTGCTGCGGGCCGACCTGCTGCGCCTGATCGAAAGCCGGCTCCATGCCCCCCGCCAGACGAGCGCGGACAGGCCCGTCACGCGCCGCCGACAGCAGATCAGGCATTTCGACCAGCTCTTCGCCTTGCCGGAAAAGGTCGATTGGCAGCGGCTGGACCGCTGGCTCGACACGGTGCTCGACCGCCCCGATACCCTGGAACCGCCGGCGTCAGATCCCCCCCTGCAGGAGGCTGGCCGCTGGCTGTGGCGGGCCCTGCTGCTCGCACGCTGGCTGCTGCAGGCCGGCCGCATCCCCGTCTTCGACCCGCCGCACATCGTTTCGCTGTCACGACACGCGACAGCGGGCTGGCAGGCCCAGGCAGGACTGGCGCTGGTCGAGCAGCTCCCGGCGTCGGCCCATGGCAAGGTGCTGGCAGCGGCGCTCAGGCTCTGCGACTGGGCTGCCACCCGGGAGCTCACCGATGCCAAGCTGCAAGCCTTCCACGACGCTGCCAGCCAGGTGCAAGCGCAGCTGTCCAGGCTGATGCCGGGCGGCAAGTCCACGCTGCCGGTGCTCAGAGTGGCACACGAACTGGACATTCCCTTCACCCATCTGGGCGCTGGCGTGTTCCAGCTCGGCTGGGGCAGCCAGGCCTGCCGCCTGGACCGCAGCGCCAGCGAGCGTGACTCGGCCATAGGGGCCAGGCTGTCACAGAACAAGGCCATCACCGCCAGACTGTTGCGCATGGCGGGGCTTCCGGCTCCCGAGCACCGGGTCGTGATGCGCGAGGAGGCCGCGCTGAAGGCGGCGCGCGCAATCGGCTGGCCAGTGGTGGTCAAGCCCACCGATCTCGATCGCGGCGAGGGCATCACGCTGGACGTCGCCGACGAGACCGGCCTCAGGTCAGCCTTCGCCAGGGCGCAGCGCCTGTCGCCGGCGCGACAGGTCATCGTCGAGCGCCAGGTCCCTGGCTGCTGCCACCGCCTGTTCATTGCCCAGGACCGGCTGCTGTACGCCGTCAAGCGTCTGCCGATGTCGGTGCTGGCTGACGGCCAGCGCAGCATCGCCGAACTCGTCGCGGCCGAAGTGCGGGCCCAGCAAGTCCTGCCGCCCTGGTCGAGATCCGGCATCCGGCCGCTCGACGAACTGGCACAGGCCGCGCTGGCCGCTGCCGGCCTCGCGGCCTCGTCCGTACCGGCCGCAGGTACCCGGGTCGCCTTGCGCCGCATCGAGTCCAGCGCATGGGGCGGCGTGGACGAGGAAGTCAGCGCCGCAGTGCACCCGGAAAACCTAGGGATCGCGCTGGAAGCCGCGCGGCTGCTCGGGCTCGACATCGCCGGCATCGACCTGATCACGCCCGACATCAGCCAGCCCTGGTTCGAGAACGGCGCCGTCATCAACGAGGTCAATTATTCGCCGCTGCTGGGCGGCGGCGAGATCTCGCGCCGGCAGATTCCGGCCTTGCTGGAACGGATGCTGCCCGGGAGCGGCCGCATCCCGATCGAAATCTTCGTCGGCGACGAGGCCGCCTGGACGGCGGCGAGCCTGCGCTGGCAGCAACTGCTGGCCGAAGGCCTGCGCGCCTGGCTCAGCAGCGCGACGCTGACGCTGGCGCCATCGGGTCAGACCCGGCACCTCACCGGCAACGGCTGCTACCCGCGTGCCCGCGCGCTGGTCCTGTCGGCGGACACGGATGCCCTGGTGCTGGTGGTCCCGGCGCAGGAATTCATCGGCACCGAACTGCCGTTCGCCCGCGTGGACCGGATCGTCCGCCTGGACGGCCCCGCACTGCCCGCGGCGTGACAGGCTGACCCGGAGCGCACAGGCGACTGGCCTGCAGGACAGACTTTTTCCTGGCTCCTTTGCCCCAGGCCGAAAAAATAAGATACAAGTAGAATAAGACAAGGACATCCAAAGAAAAAATACCAGACATTAAATGAATCATCCGTCCAATCAGGGGGTATCCCGGCTGCCTGTCGCCCATGGAGGCTGCGGCGTCGTCCGTGCACGGCTGGCGGGCCGCGGCTTCACCTTGCTCGAACTGATGATGACGATCGCGGTAGTTGGCATCCTGGTGATGCTGGCCATGCCAGCCTTCGACTCGATGCTCAGGGCCAGGCGCACCCAGACGGTCGCCAACGAGTTGCTGGCAGCGCTGAACCTGGCACGCTCCGAATCCATGCGGCGCGGCCAGCCGGTCAGCGTCTGCCGCAGCAACGATGGCAGCTCGTGCGCCACGACAGGAACGGGCTGGGACCAGGGCTGGATCGTCTTCGTCAACGAGGATGGCGTCAGTGAAGGCACATCGGCCGCGCGCGACGACGGGGAACTGCTGCTGCAGGTCAAGCAGAACCTGCCGGCCGGGATCACCGTGCGCCCGAACGGCAACTTCACCCAGGCAATCACCTTCCTGCGCACGGGCCTGGTCTGGGGCCTGGGAACCGGTACCTTCCCGATTTGCGCCAACGGGGAACTGGACCGGTCGCAAGCCATACTGGTGATCGCCACCCGGTCCGTGCTGGCGACCGACAGCGACAGCGACGGCATACCCGAGAAGGGTGACGGCAGCAACCTCAAGGGCTGCGAGAACCCATGAAGCGCCACCGGATGCCCGCCCGCGGCACCTCGCTGCTCGAAGTCCTGGTCACTATCGTGATCATGGCCGTGGGCCTGCTGGGGCTGGCCAAGCTGCAGGTCAGCACGCTGCGCAACAACCAGAACTCGCTCTACCGCACCGAGGCGACCTTGCTGGCCAACGACATCCTCGACAGCATGCGCGTCGTCAACAGTGACAGCCACGACCAGGCCGGGGCTTACGCGGTGGCGACCGGCAGCACCTCGGCTGCCGGCCCGAATCCGGTCGCCACCACGGATGTCAGCGACTGGAAAACCCGGATCGCGCAAGCCCTGCCCGACGGCGACGGCTCGATCAGCGTCAACGGCCGCATCGCCACCATCAGGATCGAGTGGAATGACCGCCGCCCCGGCATACCGGACAGCGCCGACCGCTGCAGCAGCGACAAGACGGCCCGACCGGCCTGCTTCGAGACCCAGGGAGGCGTATGAAACTGCAACACCGCGCCCTTGGGGTCAGCCTGGTCGAGCTGCTGGTCGGCATCAGCCTGGGACTGGTCATCGTCGGCGCCATGGCCGCGCTCTACATCGGCACCGCGCGCAGCTACCGCCAGCTCGAAGCGCTGGCACAGCTGCAGTCAAACGCACGCTACCTATTCGAGATCATGGGCTACGACATCCGGATGGCAGGCAACATGGGCTGCCAGGTGCCGGGCCAGGCCAGCCCGGCCAACTTCGTCAGCGACCCTGCCAGCCACTGGTGGAGCTACACGGACCGGCCACTGTTCGGGCAGGACGAGAGCGAGAACGGCAACGCGGTGCGCGACACCGGTTTCCCGGCCGACTACCGGGACAAGGCCTTGCGCGGCGACACCCTCATCGTCGTGCGTGCCAATCCGGATGAGACAGCCCCCGGAGTCGTTGCCAGCTACAACACAGCCCCCACGAACCCCAAGGCCTCCACCGCCCCGATCGTCATGCAAAGCGGCAGTTTCAATATCGGCAGCCTGCTGCTGCTGACCGACTGCAACACGACAGCCGCCGTGTTCCAGATGCTTGGTGACAAGGACGGCATTCAGCACGGCATGCCCGCCGGCCCCGATCAGGACATGGCAGGCGCCAAGGTGATCCAGCTATCCGCCAACGCCTACTACCTGCGCAACAGCGGGCGCAAATATGCCAGCAACAGTTTCATTCCCTCGCTGTACCGCCAGGCCTTGACCACGACTGGCGGCGCCCCCGCGACGGAAGGCCAGGAACTGGTCAGCGGCGTGACCGACATGCAGATCCGGTACGGCGTGGACACCGGCGCCAGCCCTGCCGGCGTGATCGGCAGCTACATGACGGCCAGCGAGATCGATGCGGCCGGCTACGGCTGGACCGACCCGAAAAGGGTGCTGGCGGTGCGCGTGACCGTGACGCTCGAATCCCAGGACGACAACGTGAGCGACGTCAGCCGCAGCTTCACGCTCGGCAACGGGACCGTCATCACCGACCAGCGGCTGCGGCGCAGCTACACGATGACTTTCGGCATCCGCCAGCGACTGTCATGAAACCGCGCCTCATCCGGTCCGCCCGTGGGACAGCACAGCGCGGCATGGTGCTGGTGACGGGGCTGCTGCTGCTGGTGCTGGTCACGCTGATCGTGCTGGCGGCATCGAGCTTCGGCCGCCTGCACGGCGTCATGAGCAACAACACGCGCGACCACGACCTGGCCTTCCAGGCTGCCGAAGCCGCGCTGGTGGACGCCGAACTGCGCTTGAACGGTTTCCATGTCAACCATTTCCGTCCCAGTGCAGCGCTCGCCGGCCTGATCGATCGCAGCACGGCGAGCACGGCACTCAAGGTGGCGGCATCGACGGCCGATTACTGGGTCAATCCCGGCCATACCTTGCCTGATGGCACGCCGGGCTATCGCTGGTTCGACGCCGACGGCACGATCGACGGTAGCAAGTCGATCGCATCGAGCCAGACGGTTGCAGACGTGGACCAGCAACCACGCTTCGTCATCGAGTACCTGGGTACGGGCGGAAACGATTGCGGCGCCCAGACGCATTACCGCTACCGCATCACGGCGCTGGCCGTCGGTGCCGCGAAAGCCGCACGCAAGCAGGCCGACACCCGGGTGGTCCTGCAAAGCGAATACCGTTTGTGCGCCGAATGAAGCCGGCCAGAGAGGAATGCCATGAAGAAACTGCTCCTGCCGCTGGCCCTGGCGGGCTGGCTGCTGTCCGGCCCGGCGGGCAGCTTCGAGATTTCGCCCCTGCCGCTGTTCGTGACCGGCAACGTCGCGCCCAATCTGGTGCTGACGCTGGACGACTCGGGCAGCATGCGGCGCGGCTATGTCCCGGAACATTGCAATGACGGCAGCGATTGCGAGGCACTTGACAACCGCTGGGCCAAGGCCGCGAATCGCAATGCGCTCTACTACAACCCCCATGTCCACTACCCGGCACCGTTCGACGCCGACCTGAGCCGGCGCAGCACCCGCTTCAACGCCGCCTGGGTCAACGGTTTCTACCCCGAGGGAGGCTTCATCAACCTGGCAGACGGCTATCGCCCGACGGCCGGCCTGCAGATGGGCGGCGGCATCTTCCGATGCGCGGGCAACGGCGGCTTCAGCAGCGGCAACCAGTGGTTCGAGTGCCACATGGGGCATTACAGCGGGGATCTGAACGCGCTGCAGGCCCCCAATGCGAACAGTCCCACCAAGGCCTACTACTACGCCTACAACAGCGAACTGGCTGACTGCAAGACTGCCGCCAACCCCAGGAACGCGAACGAATGCTACCAGCTGGTCATCGTGGGCGAAAGCTCGGGGCCGGGAACGAGCGACATCAACGGCGACGGCGTCGTCAGCGACGCCGACAAGGACGAACGGCAGAACTTCGCCAACTGGTACTCGTTCCACCGGACGCGGAACCTGGCCGTGATCTCGGCGGCTTCGCTGGCCTTTGCCAACCTGAGCGCTTCGTCGCGGCTGTCGTGGCAGGCGCTCAATACCTGTCGCGACTCGCCCGGCTCGCTGGTGACGCGCAACTGTTCCGGCTGGAGCAGCAGCTTCGGCAGCAACGCGATCAACGCCTTCGGCGATACCGACCACCGGCGCAACTTCTACGACTGGCTGTCGAGATTGCCCATGGGGGGTGACACGCCGCTGCGCCAGGCGCTGACCCGGGCCGGCGAATACTTCAAGACCACGGGCGAGAACAGCCCTTACGACAACGACTTCAGGACGGGCAACTCGGGGCAGTACAGCTGCCGGCGCAACTTCCACATCCTGATGACGGACGGCATCTGGAACGACTCGAATGCCAGCTATGGCAATGACGACAATGCCAGCCTGACCTTGCCCGACCAAAGCCGTTACGAGCCGGGTACCGACCTGACCCGCATCTACGCCGACAGCACGGAGCAGACGCTGTCCGATCTGGCTTTCCGCTACTGGCTGACCGATCTCACGAACCTGGACAACAGCCTGGTTCCCGTCGTGCAGGAGGAGGACAGCGACAACGACGGCCGCATGGATACCGCGCCAACCCGCTACTGGAACCCGAAGAACAATCCGGCCAGCTGGCAGCATATGGTGAACTTCACGATCGGACTGGGCCTGACCGAGTTCCTCGCTGCCGCCGGCCTGGACTGGAACGGTGACATGTACGGCGGCAGCTACCCGGGCCTGCGCTCGGGCGCGTTGAGCTGGCCCCCCGCGACAGCGACGATGGGCAGCAGCGGGGTCGATTACGGCAAGAGCGCGCACGACCTCTGGCATGCGGCCATCAACAGCCGTGGACGCTTCTTCAGCGTGGACTCGGCCAGCACGCTGCAGGATGCCTTCGCCCGGATACTGGCGATGATCGAAGCAGCCACGCCGACCTCGGCGGCGCTGGCAGCCAACGCCACCAACACCAGCGGCGACACGCAGAGAACCCGCATCTTCCAGGCGCGCTTCGACACCCGCTACTGGAACGGCAACCTGTATGCCCTCGAGGTCAACCCGGCCAACGGCAGCATCAGCGGACCGCTCTGGGATGCGGCGAGCCAGCTGCCGGCTCACAGTGAACGCAGGATCTACATCCGCAATGACCGTGGCGGCGCCAGCTTCGCCTGGAACAACCTGACTGGCAGCCAGAAGAACCACCTGAAGCCGAACGCTGATGACGATGCCGGCAGGCTGCGCCTGAACTGGCTGCGCGGCGACCACTCGATGGAACAGCGCCAGGCCGGCGGCATGCTCCGCAATCGCAGCTCATTCGGGATCGATTACAGTGGCACGCCCAGCTCCAGGAGCAGCGATTGGGTGCTGGGAGACATCGTGGCGTCCGACCCGCTCTACGTCGGCGCCGGCAGCCAGAATTACGACCAGCTGCCCGTCGGCGCCCCGGGACGCGACAGCTACGCCGCCTATGTCAGCGCCAAGGCCAGCAGGACGCCGATGATCTATGTCGGCGCCAACGACGGCATGCTGCACGCCTTCCGCGCCACCGACGGTGTCGAGCAGTTCGCCGTGATCCCGACGGCCGTCTTTCCCAACCTGCTGCAGCTGACCAAGCCGGATTACAGCCACGGCCACTATGTGGACGGCTCGCCCAGCGGCGGCGACGCCTACCTGAACGGTGCCTGGAAGACCGTGGTCGTAGCGGGGCTGCGCGGCGGCGGCAAATCGGTCTTCGCGGTCGATGCCACCCACCCGGACCAGCCCACGGCGAGCCAGTTCATGTGGGAGTTCAACCCCGGTGACAGCGACGACAACATGGGTTACAGCTACAGCCAGCCGCAGGTGGTGCGCCTCAACGACGGCAACTGGGCGGCCGTGTTCGGCAACGGCTACAACAGCAGGCGTGGCGGCGCCTCGCTGTACCTCGTCAACCTGGCGGACGGCAGCCTGATCCAGCGCATCGACACCGGGAACGACAATAACAACGGCCTGTCCACCCCCACGCTGCTCGATACCGATGGCGACCAGATCGTCGATGTCGCTTATGCCGGCGACCTCAGGGGCCGGGTCTGGAAGTTCGACCTGAAGTCCGGTTCAGCGGCGGGCTGGACCGCCTCACTGCTGTTCACGGCGCAGGACGGCAACGGCAACGCGCAAGCCATCACGGTCCAGCCCAAGGTCGCACAAGGGGTCAATGGCTACTGGGTCTTCCTGGGCACCGGCCGCCTGCTGGCCAGCGAAGACATCGGGACAGCGGCCATGTCGAGCAGGCAAAGCTTCTACGGACTGTGGGACAACGGCAAGGCCATCGGCCGCAGCGACCTGGTGGAACAGACTGTCATCAGCACGAACGGCCTGCGGATCACGTCGGACAACGAGGTCGATCTGAGCACGCAGGGCGGCTGGTACATGGATCTGCCCGGCAGCGGCGAGCGAGTGATCGCCGAGGCGACGACGGTGATCGACAACGTCAACGCGTCCGACAACCGCATCATCTTCACGACCGCCATTCCGTCGTCAGACCCCTGCAGCGCGCAGGGCTCGAGCTGGCTGATGGAACTGACGTTCAAGGGCCGCCGCCCCGGCAGGCCGGTATTCGACCTGAACCAGGATCTGCAGTTCAACGAATCGGACAAGCTCGACGGGATCGTTCCCACCGGGATGCAGTCCACTGTCGGCATCATGGACTCGGTGACCTGGCTGGACAAGGACGCCAACCTGGCGTTCAAGCTGATCCCGGGAACCAAGGGCAAGGTCCAGACCATCGCCAACCGGGGGCGCGGCCAGGAAGGCCGGCCCAGGCGCATGAGCTGGCAACAGTTGATGTGAGCCGGCGGATGAAGCGATTCCCCCCAGGCATGTCGGGCTTCAGCCTGATCGAGCTCGTGATCGCGGTCGCCATCATCGGCATCCTGGCTGCCTTGGCGATGCCGTCATACGTGGGCCATGTCGCGCGCGGCAAGCGTGCCGAGGCCAAGGGAGCCTTGCACGAGAACGCACAGTTCCTGGAGAGCTACTACACGACGCGCGGCTTCTACTCGACCGCCCCGGGCAACAACACCGCGCCTGCGCTGCCGGTCGCGCGGGTACCGCAATCGGGGACCGCCAACTACACCATCGCGGCGACGGTCACCAACAGCAGCTACACGCTGACCGCGACGGCAGTGAACTCGATGGCAGCCGACGGCTGCGGCAACTTCACGCTGTCCCACACCGGTGCGCAGGGCGTGAGCGGCACGCTCGGCGTGGCAGACTGCTGGAACCGCTGACCAGGCCAGCTCAGTAGAAACGCTGCAGGTCCATGCCGGCATAGAGCTGCGCGACCTGCGCCGCGTAGCCGTTGAACGGCAGCGTCGGGCGCCGCCTGGCGAACAGGCCGCCGGCCTCACCCAGGCGCCGCTCGCTGGCCTGGCTCCAGCGCGGATGCGGTACCTCCGGGTTCACGTTGGAATAGAAGCCGTACTCGCGCGGCGCTGCCAGGTTCCAGGATGTCCTGGGCTGCTGCTCGACCAGACGGATCCTGACGATGGACTTGGCGCTCTTGAAGCCGTATTTCCACGGCACGACCAGCCGCAGCGGCGCGCCGTTCTGGTTCGGCAGGATTTCGCCATAGAGGCCAAAGGCCAGCAGCGTCAGCGGGTGCATGGCCTCGTCGAGCCGCAGGCCCTCGACATAGGGCCAGTCGAGCACATCCGAGCGCAGCCCCGGCATGGTGGCCGGATCGGCCTGGCTGACGAACTCGACATACTTTGCGCTGCCGAGCGGCTCGACCTGGCGCAGCAGCTCCGCCAGCGGGTAGCCGACCCAGGGGATGACCATCGACCAGCCCTCGACGCAGCGCAGGCGGTAGATGCGCTCCTCCATTGCGGCGAGCTTGAGCAGCTCATCGATGCCGAAGCGGCGCGGCTTGCCGACCAGGCCTTCGACGCTGACGGTCCAGGGCCGGGTCTTCAGGCGCTGCGCATGGCGCGCCGGATCGGACTTGTCGGTGCCGAACTCGTAGAAGTTGTTGTAGCCGGTGACATCGGCATAAGGCGTGAACGGCTCCAGCGTGAGGGCACCCGGCACGCCGGATCGCACGCCCGGCAACGGCGCCAGCTTGCCGGGTCGCGTGACCGCAGCCTGACCGGGCATGGCTTGCGCCCGGAGCTCGGCCGACCCGAGCGCCAGCGCGCCACCGGCAACGGCGAACTGCAGCAAGGTCCGGCGCTGGCGCCAGACCTCGGGCGGCGTGATCTCGCTCGCGGGCGGCGGGTCGATGCGCTGCAACATGGCCGATCAGAGTTCGCCGTAGCTGTGCAGGCCGCTGAGGAACATGTTGACGCCGAGGAAGGCGAAGGTGGTCACGACCAGGCCGGTCAGCGCCCACCAGGCCGCCACCGTGCCGCGCAGGCCCTTCATCAGGCGCATGTGCAGCCAGGCTGCGTAGTTGAGCCAGACGATCAGCGCCCAGGTTTCCTTGGGGTCCCAGCTCCAGTAGCCACCCCAGGCCTCGGCCGCCCACAGCGCACCGAGCACGGTCGCGATGGTGAAGAAGGCGAAACCGACCGCGATCGCCTTGTACATCACGACGTCGAGCACCTCGAGCGTGGGCAGGCGCTCGGCGATGCGGCCGCGTGCCGCCAGGATGCCGCCGACGATCAGCGCCGAGATGCCGAAGTAGATGAACCAGTAGCTGCCACCGGCCTCGGTCGCGCCACGGCGGAACACCAGCGGCTCGAAGCACAGCACGATGCCCAGCCCCCACAGCGGCGCGAGCTTGATCCAGCGCGTCTCGCCGGCGCTGTGCTTGATCAGGTAGGCGAAGGCCAGCATGGCCGACAGCGCGAAAGTGCCGTAGCCGATGAAGTTGGCCGGCACATGCAGCTTCATCCACCAGCTCTGCAGCGCGGGAACGAGCGGCTGGATCTGGTGTGCCTCGCGCACCACGGTGTACCAGAGCAGGAAGCCGACCGCCGCGCTGACCACCAGCATCACGAAGGCGCCCATGCGGCGGGTCTGGTACTGGTCCTCGTAGTAGAGGT
>JACCEC010713944.1_pt1 | contig 12364 bp, 8 predicted proteins | sample 7450121 | NCBI WGS metagenome assembly JACCEC01 (sample SAMN15323455, study PRJNA562643) | freshwater metagenome | isolation source: river surface water | place: USA:Blue River Watershed | collected 2017-08-18 | reverse complement strand
TTCCTGCGCCGCTGCTGCTTCCCCTACATCAAGTTCCCCGAGGCCGAGACGATGCGCCGCATCGTCGAAGGGCACTTCCCCGGCCTCAAGCAGGAACTGCTGCAGGCGGCCATGAAGACCTTCTTCGATGTACGCAACCTGCCCGGCCTGAAGAAGAAGCCGTCCACCAGCGAACTGCTGGACTGGCTCAAGCTGCTGCTGGCCGAGGACATTCCCCCGGAAGCCCTACGCAGCCAGGATCAGAAAGCCATCGTCCCGCCCTTGCACGGTGCGTTGCTGAAGAACGAGCAGGACGTGCACCTGTTCGAGCGGCTGGTGTTCATGTCGCGCAATAACCGCTGATCCTCAGGCCATCACACCGTCATCATGCTGATCGACTTCTTTTTCACGCTGAAAGATGCGAAGGTTCCGGTCTCGATCAAGGAATTCCTCGTGCTGCTGGAAGCGCTGGACAAGCAGGTGATCTCGCCTTCACTGGACGATTTTTATTTCCTGTCACGCACCACGCTGGTCAAGGACGAGGCCAACTTCGACAAGTTCGACCAGGCCTTCGGCGCGTACTTTCATGGTGTCGACACGCTGTTCGAGAAAAATCCCGAGATCCCGCTCGACTGGCTGATGAATCGGCTGCAGCGCGAGCTGACGCCCGAGCAGAAAGCCGCGATAGAAAAATTCGGCTATGACAAGCTGATGGATCGCCTCAAACAGCTGCTGGAAGAACAAAAAGGCCGGCACGAAGGCGGCAACAAATGGATAGGCACCGGCGGCACTTCGCCGTTCGGCAACAGCGGGCAGAATCCCGAGGGCATTCGCATCGGCGGCGAGGGCGGCAAGCGCAGCGCCGTCAAGGTCTGGGAGCAGCGCGCCTATCGTGACTATGACAGTGAGCGCGAACTGGGCACGCGCAATATCAAGGTCGCACTACGGCGATTGCGCAAGTTCGCGCGCGAAGGCGCGGACGAAGAGCTCGCACTGGACGACACGATCCGCGCGACCGCGAACAATGCCGGCTGGCTGGACCTGAAGATGCAGCCCGAGCGCAAGAACAAGGTCAAGGTGCTGATGCTGATGGATGTGGGCGGCAGCATGGATGACCACATCGCGCGCGTCGAGGAACTGTTCTCCGCTGCGAAGACCGAGTTCAAGAACATGGAGTTCTTCTACTTCCACAACTGCGTGTACGAGACGCTGTGGAAGCACAACCGCCGCCGTCATGCCGAGCGCTTCTCCACCTGGGACGTGATCCGCAAGTACCCGCCCGACACGAAACTGATCTTCGTCGGCGATGCGACCATGAGCCCCTACGAGATCGTCCAGCCCGGCGGCTCGGTCGAGTATCACAATGAAGAAGCCGGGGCGGTGTGGCTGCAGCGCTTCGTCCATCAGTTCCCGAAATTCATCTGGCTCAATCCCGAGCCGGAAGGCCTGTGGCAGTACCGGCAGTCGATCACCATCATCCGTCAGCTGATGGCCAACCGCATGTACCCGGTCACGATGGACGGTCTGGAGCGGGCGATGCAGATGCTCTCGAAGTGAACCGCCGCCGACCTGCATTCGGTCCGCGCCATGTCCGGCGAATGCCTGCACTTTCTGGCAAAAGCCGGGCCTGCCTGAAAATTCATTAGAATTCCCGGAATTTTGTCCCGCCGGGACCCCCACCCTTTTCCAACCCAGTTCCCACCCAGGCTTTCGCGCATGGCAAGCAAATCCTCTGATTACAGTGAATCATCGATACGCGTCCTGAAAGGACTCGAACCCGTCAAGCAGCGGCCCGGCATGTACACCCGGACCGAGAATCCGCTCCATATCATTCAGGAAGTGATCGACAACGCCTCCGACGAAGCGCTCGGTGGCTATGGCAAGAACATCATCGTCACGCTGCACAAGGATGGCAGTGTCAGCGTCGAGGACGACGGCCGTGGCATTCCGGTCGGCCTGCACCCGGAAGAGAAGGTGCCGACGGTAGAGATCGTGTTCACCCGCCTGCACGCGGGCGGCAAGTTTGACAAGGGCTCGGGCGGCGCCTACGCATTTTCCGGCGGTCTGCATGGGGTGGGCGTGTCGGTCACCAATGCGCTGGCCTCGAAGCTGGAGATCACGGTCTGGCGCAAGGACGACAAGGGGAATGGCGTGCACACGATCGCCTTCTCCGGCGGCGACGTCACGTCGAAGCTGAAATCGCGGGCGGCCGGCAAGGAAGACAAGAAGTCCGGCACGCGCGTCACCGTCTGGCCCGATCCGAAATATTTCGATTCCGCCGTCATCCCGGTGGGCGAGCTGCAGCGCCTGCTGCGCTCGAAGGCCGTGCTGCTGCCGGGCGTGAAAGTCACCTTCATTCAGGAAAAATCCGGCGACACGCAGAGCTGGCTGTATGAACAAGGCCTGCGCGGCTATCTGAACGAAGCGCTCGCGCAGGGCGGCAGCAGCGCGACACTGATACCACTGTTCGAGGGCGAACAGTACGCCACCGCAGAAGCGGAAGGTTTTGCCGAGGGCGAAGGCGCGGCGTGGGTCGTCGCGTGGACGGAAGACGGCGCGATCGTGCGCGAATCCTATGTGAACCTGATCCCGACACCCGCCGGCGGCACGCATGAATCCGGGCTGCGCGAGGGCTTGTTCGGTGCGGTGAAGAGCTTTGTCGAAATGCACTCGCTGCTGCCGAAGGGCGTGAAGCTGTTGCCGGAGGATGTGTTCGCGCGCGCCTCGTTTGTGCTGTCGGCCAAAGTGCTCGATCCGCAGTTTCAGGGCCAGATCAAGGAGCGACTGAACTCCCGCGATGCGGTGCGGCTGGTCGGTGGCTTCTCGCGCACCGCACTCGAGCTGTGGCTGAACCAGCATGTCGACTACGGCAAGAAGCTGGCCGAGCTTGTGATACGGCAGGCACAGAGCCGCCTGCGCTCTGCGCAAAAAGTCGAGAAGAAAAAATCCTCGGGCGTGGCGGTCCTGCCCGGCAAGCTCACCGATTGCGAATCCAGCGACATCTCGCGCAACGAGATCTTTCTGGTCGAGGGCGATTCCGCCGGCGGCTCGGCGAAGATGGGCCGCGACAAGGAATTTCAGGCCATCCTGCCGCTGCGCGGCAAGGTGCTCAATGCATGGGAGACCGAGCGCGACCGGCTGTTTGCGAACAACGAGATCCACGATATCGCCGTGGCGATCGGCGTTGACCCGCATGGCAAGCAGGATGAACCGGACTTGTCCGGCCTGCGCTATGGCCGCGTGTGCATCCTGTCGGACGCCGATGTCGATGGCTCGCATATTCAGGTGCTGCTGCTGACCCTGTTCTTCCGCCACTTCCCGAAACTGATCGAACGCGGCCATATCTATGTGGCGCGTCCGCCGCTGTACCGGGTCGATGCGCCCGCACGCGGCAAAAAGCCTGCGCAAAAGATCTACGCACTTGATGATGGCGAACTGGAGGCCATCGAGGACAAACTGCGCAAGGATGGCGTGAAAGAAGGCGCATGGAGCATCGCCCGTTTCAAGGGTCTCGGCGAAATGAGCGCCGAACAGCTGTGGGAAACTACGATGAACCCCGACACGCGCCGCCTGCTGCCCGTGGCCCTGGGTGAGCTCGGCCTCAAGGCCTCGGAAGATCGTTTCACCATGCTGATGGGCAAAGGCGAAGCGGCCGCACGGCGCGCCTGGCTCGAGGAGCATGGGAATGAGGTGGAAGCGGATATTTAATTTGAACACTGTCGTCGTCCCGGCGAAAGCCGGGACCCATCGTCGAAACACCACAGACTGTTGACAACAACACGGACACATGACCGACCAAACCAACCTGTTTGAAGCCGCCGCTGACGAAGGCGGCGAATCACTGACCCTGGCGACCTTTGCCGAACGTGCGTATCTCGATTACGCGATCTCGGTCGTCAAGGGCCGTGCGCTGCCGGATGTCTCCGATGGCCAGAAACCGGTGCAGCGCCGCATCCTGTATGCAATGGACCAGCTACGGCTGGCCCCGGATGCCAAGCCCCGCAAATCGGCGGCCGTCGTCGGTGATGTGCTGGGCAAATTGCACCCGCATGGCGATCAGTCGGTCTATGACGCAATGGTGCGCATGGCCCAGGATTTCTCGCTGCGCTATCCGCTGATCGATGGCCATGGCAACTTCGGCTCACGCGATGGCGATGGCGCAGCAGCGATGCGCTATACCGAAGCGCGCCTTACACCGATCTCGCGCCTGCTGCTCGATGAGATCGACATGGGCACGGTGGACTTCGCACCCAACTATGACGGCTCCAGCGAAGAACCGACACTGCTGCCCGCCCGCCTGCCTTTCGTGCTGCTGAATGGCGCCTCCGGCATCGCGGTGGGCATGGCCACCGAAATACCGTCGCATAACCTGCATGAAGTCGCCGAGGCGGCGATTGCGGTCATCAAGCAGCCCAGGTTTGCGCATGATGACCTGATGCAGATCCTGCCCGGACCCGACTTCCCCGGCGGCGGGCAGATCATCACGCCCGCCTCGACGATCTCGGAGATCTATCAGTCCGGTCGCGGCAGCATCAAGGTGCGCGCGCGCTGGAAGATCGAAGATCTCGCGCGCGGCCAGTGGCAGCTGGTGGTCACTGAGCTGCCGCCCGGCACTTCGGCGCAAAAGATCCTCGAAGAGATTGAAGAGCTCACCAATCCCAAGGTCAAGCTGGGCAAGAAGAGCCTGACGCCCGACCAGCTGGCCACCAAACAGACCCTGCTCGGCGTGCTGGACACGGTGCGTGATGAATCCGGACGCGATGCGCCGGTGCGGCTGGTGTTCGAGCCGAAGTCGAAAAATCAGGATCAGGAAGAATTCAGCAACCTGCTGCTCGCGCACACCTCACTGGAAAACAATGTCGGTGTGAATCTCGTGATGATCGGCGCTGATGGCCGGCCGCGCCAGAAAGGCGTGCTCGAGATCCTGCGCGAGTGGACCAGCTTCCGCTTCGATACCGTCACGCGCCGCACACAGCACCGTCTGGGCAAGGTGGATGACCGCATCCATATCCTCGAGGGCCGCGAGGCCGTGCTGCTGAATATCGACAAGGTGATCAAGATCATCCGCGAGTCGGACGAGCCCAAGCCGGCCCTGATGAAGGCCTTCAGGCTGTCTGAGCGTCAGGCAGAGGACATCCTTGAGATTCGCCTGCGCCAGCTGGCCAGACTGGAAGCGATCAAAGTGCAGCAGGAACTCGCCGAGCTGCGCAAGGAAAAGACCACGCTGCAAGAGCTGCTCGACAATCCGGCGTCGATGAAAAAGCTGCTGGTCAAAGAGATCGAGTCGGATGCGAAAAAGTATGGCGACAAGCGTCGCACACTGATCAAGGAAGCCGAGAAAGCCGTCGCCGAAGCGAAGGTGATCGATGAACCAGTCACGGTGATCATCTCGCAAAAGGGCTGGGTACGCGCGCGTCAGGGGCATGGCCATGATGCGCAGCAGTTCAGCTTCAAGGCGGGTGATGCGCTGTATGGCGCCTTTGAGTGCCGCACTACCGATCATGTTCTGGCATTCGGCTCGAATGGCCGTGTCTATACCGTGTCTGTCGCTCAATTGCCCGGCGCGCGCGGCGATGGCTCACCGCTGACGACCATGGTCGAGGTCGAGTCCGGCACGCGACTCGTGCATTACTTTGCCGGCACGGCCGACACACCGCTGCTGCTGGCCTCGACCGCAGGCTTTGGTTTCGCGGCCAAGGCAGGCGACATGCTGAGCCGGCAGAAAGGCGGCAAGTCTTTCATGACAATGGACGAAGGCGACGAGCCGGTGATGCCGACGGTGATCCCCAAGGCGGCAAGCGCGCTGGTCTGTCTGTCCGAGCAGGGACGCCTGCTGGTGTTCGGCCTCGACGAGATCAAGACCCAGTCAGCCGGTGGACGCGGCGTGACGCTGATGGATCTCGATCCGAAAGAAAAGCTGCTGGCCGCACAGGCGATCACGCAGAAAGGCGTGCGCATCATGGGCAACGCCCCGCGCAGTGGCAAGCCGCAGGACATCGCGCTTTCGGGCAAGGATCTCGCGCATCATTTCGGCAAGCGCGCGCGCAAGGGCAAGCTGCTCGCCTCGCGCATGAAGGCCCAGCGGATGCAGGCCATCGAGTGATCCGACCGCAGGACTTGACCGCCTCACAAGGAGCGCCGCGTGCGCTCCTTTTTTTCGTCCATCGCGGGGAACTTGTGGGCAGATGTTGCTGCACGCGATACGACGAGCACAGGCAGAAAGACCGGCCAGTTAGAACAAATCCAAGTAATGAATTTAGTGATGGGAATTATTCCTTAAAGCATTGAAGTGAGGAAAGCGCGTCTTTAGAATCGGCAGCATTGCCCTTCGTAAAGACGACATGAACGCTTCTTCCTTTACCTCCTTCGCACCCTTCGCATACCTGTCACACCTTGCCCGTCATGCGCGACGCCTGTTCATCGGCCTCGCGGTCAGCTCATCGGCACTTGTTGGTACGGCACAGGCTGAATCGATCGATCCGTCGGTCAATGAACAGATCGTGATGCTGCCGGTGACGTCAGGTGGCAGCAAGCTGCAGTTCCAGACCACGATCTTCCGTCCGCCGGGCGAAGGTCCTTTTCCGCTGCTGCTGATGAATCATGGCAAAGAGCGAGGCAACCCGTCGCTGCAAAAGCGCGACCGCTTTCTTGCGATGAGCCGCGAGTTCGTCAGGCGCGGCTATGCGGTGGTCGTGCCCATGCGCAAAGGCTTTGCCAAATCGGGCGGCAGCTACAGTGATTTCGGTTGCAACATGACCGATAACGGCCAGCAGCAGGCCGACGACATCGAATCGGTGCTCACCGCGCTGGTACAGCAGCCGTGGGTGGACAAAGATCGCATCATCGTCGCCGGTCAGTCCTACGGTGGTCTGGCCACGATGGCCTTTGGCACGCGAAATTTCCCCGGCGTGCGTGGACTGCTGAATTTTGCGGGCGGGCTGCGCATCGATGGCAGCAGCTGCGACTGGAAACAATCTCTGGTCACAGCATTCGGGTCGTACGGCGCGCGCACGACACTGCCCAGCCTGTGGTTCTATGGCGAGAATGACAGTTACTTCGATCATCCGCTGGCCGAGCGGCTGCAGCAATCCTATCAGTCGGCAGGCGGTCCGTCGCGGCTGATCGCCTATGGCAAGTTCAAGAACGATGCCCACGGCATGATCGGCAGCCGCGATGGCCTGCCCACCTGGCTGCCCGAAACCGAGCACTTCCTGAAAAGTCTGGGCATGCCCACTCAGCCGACGATCGCCATTGCAGACACGCCGCGACTGCCGGCCACCAGCTTTGCAACAGTCGAGAACATCGCCGCAGTGCCTCATCTGACGGACAAGGGCCGTGCCGGCTATCGTGATTATCTGGGCAAGTCGGCACCGCGCGCATTCGCACTGTCCTCGACCGGCGCATGGAGCTGGGCGGAAGAAGGCGACGATCCGGCTGAGCGTGCACTGGCCAGCTGCCAGAAAAACAGCACGACCGCCTGCCAGCTGTACTCCATAGATCACGATGTGGTCTGGAGCAGTGCCGCGTCGAGCCTGATTCCCCCGGTCTCGGTCAACTGATCAGCGCGGGATCAGTCGCGGCTGGCCAGCACCACAGTATCGGTGTTGGCCAGTCGCTCGCGCAGCCGCTCGGTAGTGCGAAAATCATGTCCGAGAATCACGCGCAGTTGCGTGTCGCCCTGCTGATAATTCGGGCGCAGCTGCGCGGTGATGCCCAGCGCTTCCGAGAGCTCCCTCGCGGCCGCGTAGCGATGCTTGGCGTACTCGATGCGCGTCGTGGTCACGCTGAACTCCTCATGATTGATCACACGGATCACCTGCCACTGCGACCCGGTGATCAGGTCGCGCAAGGATCGCGCGAGGCGGGGAATGCCATTCCCGTTGGCCAGCTCGATGCGCAGCTTGCCGCCCGCCGGAGCAGCATCTTGTCCGGCAGAAGCCACCGGCGTGGTGACGCTTGTCTGAGTGGCTGCGGTCGCTGCCGGCACCACTGTCGCGGGCCTTTCTGTAGCAGGCCCGGCAACCGGTGTCACGACGTGCTCCCCAGCCGGTGAAGGACTCATCTCTGCGATGCGTGGCAGCTCGCAGCGCATCGGCTGGGGCGCACTGGCCACATCCGCGGCGAGCGGACGGATCAGCTGATAGACGCCTTCGCTCACCTTCTGCACCGGATTGCGGGGCAGAGCATTCGCCTCGGCAGGCCGGGGCAGCGGCGGTACGGCGACCACTTCAGTGACGGCCTCGGTGTCCTGTGGTTCGCCGAGTTTCTCTCTCACCAGCGCGAGCTTGCGCCGCACAGCATCGTTGTCGGGTGCGAGCGCAAGGGCTCTCGACAGCCAGTCCTTTGCCTGAACATAGTCGCCCTTCAGATAATGCGCATGACCGAGATTGGCCAGCAGGTGCGGCTGGTCGGGGTGCGCGTGCGCCAGTGTGCTGAGCATCGTAATCGCCTGGGCGATATCGCCCCGGCTGGCCGCGATCACCGCGAGCGCATTCCGGGCCTCGGTATGCGCAGGATCGAAATCCAGCGCGCGCCGGTACGCCCGTTCGGCATCGTCCAGACGGCCCTCGCGCTGCAAATGGCGGCCCAGCGCATGAAAGGCGGCGGCAGAATCCCCCCCATCCTGAATGCGCGCATGAGGAACGATGCGGGGCGACTGCGCTCCGAACGCAGACTGAGATGCCGGCTGCTGATGCCAGGGCAGCCATGCGCAGCCCGTGATCAGGCTCGTGCTCAACAAAACAGGTAAAAACAGGGGCGTGTTTTTCATTGTTTCCTCTCAGTTGGATAATCGCCTCGCCTCGCGTCACTCATTGCTGGCCGGTCAGCGCCGGTAACAGCACACGATAGATCTGCATCGCTGCCGGCCCCACCAGCACCAGCATCAGCGTCGGAAAGATCAGGAAGATCAGCGGGAACAGGAGCTTGAGCGAGATCTTCGCGGCCGCCTCCTCGGCGCGCTGCCGGCGCTTGGTGCGCAGGTTCTCCGAATGGATGCGCAGGGACTCGCCCATGCTGGTACCGAAGCGATCCGACTGGATCAACATGGCGACCAGCAGATCAATGTCTTCAACGCCGGTGCGCAGCGCGAGATTGCGCAGCGCACGCTCCTTGGTGAAGCCGGCGCGCAGCTCCATGGTCACCAGCTGCAGCTCTTGCCCGAGCTCGCGGCTCTTGATATGGATCTCGTCAGCGACCCGGTTGAGCGAGGCATCGAGGCCCAGACCGGCCTCGACACAGATGGTCAGCAGATCCAGTGCATCCGGAAAGCTGTCGAAGATTTCCCGCTGGCGCTTCTCGATACGATGCCTGAGCAGGATGTTGGGCAGGTAATAGCCTATGCACGCGCACAGCAGCAGCACGACCAGCACCTGCGCCGGACCGTCGGCGAAAAGGCCCTCACCGCCATAGAGCATGCCGAGCAAAGGCAGCAGGATGGCCAGCGCCGTCTTTGCGGCAAAAAACAGATAGGGTGCGGAGCGGTCACGCCAGCCGGCATTCATGAACCGAATGCGCATCGGCGAATTTTCCCAGCCTTCTGCGGGCAGCCCCAGCCTGGCCAGAGGACGGCTAAGCCATACTGCGCGCGCCATCCATGGATGCTCGTCCCCCGAGTCCAGCGCCGCCCTGCCCTCCTGCTGCAGGCTGGCCATACGCCGCCGGAATTTGTCAGGCATCAGCAGCCAGGCAGCCGCTGCCGCGATCGCCGCCCAGAGGATGAACACCGCCGTCAGGAACAGCAGGGATTGCGCAGTCATGATCGCTCCTTCACGATCGGGTTGATGAAGGCATCAGACATGGATGCGCACGATAGAGCGCATCCACATCACACCGAGGAACATCATCACGCCGGCCGCCACCAGCATGTTCGGCCCCGCCGGGTCCTCCAGAAAACGTTTCAGATAACCGGGGCTCGTCAGCGAGAAAACGCCAGACACGCCGACCGGCAACAGGCACAGGATCCACGCGGACAAACGACCCTCGGCAGACATCACGCGCACATCGCCCATCAGCTTCAGCCGCTGCCGCACGAGCAGGCTGACCTTGCTCATCAGCTCGGACAAATTGCCGCCTGCCTCGCGCTGGATCAGGATGGCGATCACCAGATACTGCAGATCGGGCAGCGGGACGCGGCCGGCGAGCCGTTGCAGCGCATCGGCCATCGGCAGCCCGAAATTCACCTCATCCGACACAATGCGAAATTCTGCGCTGATGGGAAGCGGCATCTCATCGGCCAGCATCTGCAGTGTCGCGGGCAGCGCATGGCCGGCGCGCAGGCTGCGGCTGATGAGATCGGCCGCCTCAGGGAGCTGCTGCTCCAGCATCCCCAGCCGCTGGCGGCGCTGATGCATCACCACCAGCCAGGGCAGCAGCGAGGCAATGCCCACGACGAGCAGCAACAGCACCACGGGCAAGGCAAGCAGCAGCGCCAGCGCGACACCCATCCCGCAGGCACCGGCCTCGATGGCGAGAAACACCGGGACTGACCATGACGCACCGGACTGCTGCAGGAAAGTGTGCAGCCTGAACGTTCCGGGAAGCCGCCGCAGCAACGCGTCCAGCGGAGCGGACTGTGCCAGCCGCTGTTCTTTCAGCAGGCTGACGTTACCGGTCTCGCCGTTGCGGGACTGCGATCGCACCTGCTGCAGCCGCTTGCTCATGCGTCGCGCCGCGCGGCTCTGCGTGGAGAACCACCACTGCCAACCGGCCTCAATTGCCAGCGCCACCGCAATGAACACGAGGACCGCGAAAGCATAGTAAAGAAAGTCCATGGCCGCTCTCCTTGAGAAAGGTCGGTCTAGTCGAAGACCCGGGCCGGGTCATAAATGGATTCCGGTACGGCCGCGCCGAATTCGCGCAGCCGCTTGTCGAACTGCGGATAAATACCGGTCGCACAAAAATGGCCGAGTACCTTGCCCTCGGCGCTCACGCCGCTGCGCTTGAACTGGAAGATTTCCTGCATGGTGATGGTGTCGCCCTCCATGCCGTTGACTTCCTGCAGGCTGACCAGCTTGCGGCTGCCGTCGGTGAAACGCATGATCTGTATCACCACCGTGATGGCCGACGCGATCTGCTGCCTGACCGCACGCTGGCCAAGATTGGCATTGGCCATGCCGACCATGTTCTCCAGCCGCGCCAGCGCATCGCGCGGCGAGTTCGCATGGATCGTCGCAAACGAGCCCTCGTGACCGGTGTTCATGGCCTGCAGCATGTCGAGCGCCTCGCCGCCGCGCACCTCGCCGAGGATGATGCGGTCCGGTCGCATGCGCAGTGCATTCTTCACCAGCGCGCGCTGCGGTATCTCGCCCTTGCCCTCGATATTCGGCGGCCGCGTCTCGAGCCGGACCACATGTGGCTGCTGCAGCTGCAGCTCGGCCGCGTCCTCGATGGTCACGATGCGCTCGTCGGTGGGAATGAAGCCCGACAGCACATTCAGCAGCGTCGTCTTGCCGCTGCCCGTGCCGCCCGAGATCAGGATATTCACCTTGGCCCGGGCCAGTGCATCGAGCAGGGTGGCAATCGGCGGCGTCAGGCTCTGGTACTTGATCAGATCGTCCATGGTCAGCGGCTTGACCGAAAAGCGGCGGATGGACAGCATCGGGCCATCCAGCGCCAGCGGCGGGATGATCGCGTTGACCCGCGATCCGTCCGGCAGGCGCGCATCGACCATCGGGCTGGATTCATCAATGCGGCGCCCGACCCGGGACACAATCTTCTCGATCACCTTCAGCAGGTGCGCATCATCATTGAACGTGATCGGCGTCAGCTCGAGCTTGCCGCGCCGCTCGACATAGATCTGGCTATGACCGTTGACAAGGATGTCGGACACGGAAGGATCGGTCAGCAAAGGCTCGAGCGGACCGAAGCCGAGCATCTCGTTCTGCATGTCGAGGACAAGCTGGCGGCGCTCGGCCTGATTGACCATGATCTTTTCATCATCAATGAGTCGCTCCACCAGATGCGACAGCTCGCGCCGCAACTGTTCGGTCGACAGCTGCTGCAAGCGCTCGAGATCGATGCGCTCCAGCAGGGTCTGGTGCAGGTGCTTCTTCAGCTGCTGATAGGAGACCGAATGAAAATCCATCTCAGTCGCCAGTGAGGGCTTGATCGGTGCTACGACGGTGAGTCTTTCCCGGTAACTCATTCATTCATCTCCCTGCGGGCGAACGGATCGTGCCACCCGAAAATCATGCTGCAATTTATGCAGCCCAGTGTCTCTGCCCCGGGACCGCGCGGATATCGCCATGCTCAGTGCGCCTGCTGCCCGGAGGGACTGCGCACGAAGATTCGTCGGATGATGCTGCCGGTAGAGGGGGCATCACCGTCCACCAGACGATTCACCCATTCCGCAAGGCTCTTGGATACGGAGCTGCTGCGCGCCAGC
>JACCEC010078493.1_pt1 | contig 12364 bp, 3 predicted proteins | sample 7450121 | NCBI WGS metagenome assembly JACCEC01 (sample SAMN15323455, study PRJNA562643) | freshwater metagenome | isolation source: river surface water | place: USA:Blue River Watershed | collected 2017-08-18 | reverse complement strand
TCTCCTCTCACTATTGATTCTAATATTTTTGTTCCAATAGGAAGCAGAGGACCAGAATTTTCAATTGGTATTTTTGATCATGTTTGGACTCATCCAAGGCCTATAAGATTTGGAGTTCCAGTAATATCTACAGTTCCTGCTCATGGTGAAGATCTAACTGACGAAGAGCAATATTATTATGATCAAGGTAAAGGCCCTAAGAGTAAAACAATGTACTTCAGGGTGGTGTGCAGTCAAGAATTATCAAGTGATTTACCTGTAAAATTATTAATTTACTTACCAAATGGCTTGGATACCATTACCAATCCAGTTGCTGTCAATTTGACAAAAATATCTGTGTCTGGGCCATCTGTTTATTCTGGTAGTTATGTCTTTTATGAAGAAGACACAGTTTTTACTGTTGATGGATTCGCGTATTTTAGCGTTTATGTTGATATAATTCAACAAATAGCTTTACCTATGAAAGCAGATGATCCTGCATCGACATTCACAACAAGAGCAACAAGTGAACTGAGATTTTAATCTAGCCAACAAGTGATAGGCTGGATGTATAAAGAATAATTATAATTATAAATAAAAATTGGTTAAGCAAAAATGTCTTTAAATATTAGAGTTGTACTTCCGCCAAACTTAAAAAATAGCTATCTTCAAAATGAAATCATTAATGATGGCGAAACATATTTCACAGGTAAAGCAAGCTTAAACCCAGATTTTGACAACAATAGAGTCTCTTTGACTTTTGGACTTGAGTTGGCAGATACAGATTTAAGAGAGCCTGTAGATCTTAAAACAATTAACTGGATTAAACTTTCAAATGATCCAGATTTTGCGGTATCTTCTACAATTCAGATTAATGACTTTCCTTATGCCGGAAATGATGCAAACCCAGCTCATGTTGTCACTGGAAGTAATAAAAATTTTATATTTAACATTAATCCAGCTGCCTTTTTTGATCCAGATAATGTACCTTTAGAGCTTAGTAGATCTGAAGAGGTTGGCGATGACTTATTTATTATCAATAACTGGCCTTTGTCTGCAAACGGCGGACTTTCTACTGTTTACTATCAAATTCAAGTTCAATCAATCTCTGGTGAACAGGGGACATATCCTAATAGTCAAGGAATTTATGACCAGGTATTTTGGCAACCAGAATCAGGCACTAGGCCTGGGCAGCCAGACGCAATCACAAGAGTTACAGGATATAGTGGAAGAAAATCATTATGGAGATTCAATGCTGCGAATGAAGCAGCTACAGGTCTATATGGAACTGGTGTAGCTAGATACACTGCTGATATAATTGAACTTCGTGGAACAGACCCTGGTGATGAAACCTATAATATATTATCTAATGTTACAACCTTAGCGAATATCAAAAGAACTTTAGCCCCAGATTACAATACCTACACAGCTACCACTCTTACCAGATATAGTTATGTTCCATCTTCTGGTGCGTATACATCTGATGGAACTGTAGCAATTAATACTGTTGCTTCTGGGACACTTACCTCAAATACTGGCAAGGCTTTTTATTCAACGAGTACAATAGCTCCAGGAACTTATTCACCAGATTTATTCGCACAATCAAAAGTTTCAATTAGCGCTGATGATAATCAATCATATTCATATGCTGTTTCTTTAAGAATTCATACCTCTGGTCATGATCAAGCTACTAATTCTGGTACATCAGATGAGCTTGAAATCAGAATCGAATTTGCAAATGGCAATTTAGGGACATATCCAAGGGCAAAGTTATATAGAAGATACAATGGTGTAGTCGGAGTAATTTCAGGTCCGGCATATCAGATACAAACAACTACACTGCCCAAGTCAATTGTGAATCATTTGAAACAGGGTGCTATCATAGAATTATATTCTTCAGATTTTGTAAGACCTGGCGACATAATTGCTTCAAGTGTATTTGATGAAAGAAGAGTTGTCAGAGCATATTTAACACCTGAATCAGATAAAACTAAATCATATTTACTTGGTTCTGCAGTTTTGGCAACTAGAGGATATGCTGGAAATATAGGCGCGAATGTAGTTGTGGAAGCTGTTTCAGGAACTGTTATTTATTCTGTTGATGAAATAGCATTTGGCAGCGGTAGAATATTGCTTGATGTTGACGCTGGTGATTGTAATAATGATGATATTCAATTCGATTCTTTACCAACTACAAATACGTCGGTAGAAGGTTGGCAAACAGCTATAACAAATGGTGTCTGGGAAGAGATTGAAGAAAATAATACCGGAACATCTGAAGTTGATGTTGCTGATGGTTACCATTTTGTAACAGCTGTACCAACGAGTGGAAGGGCAATAGCAGAAGTTTTTGCCTACATGCCAACATTTTCTGATAGATGTTTGATAGATTTTGATTTTTTACCAGTTCATGGTGAATTTTATGTCTGTGTAAGCCCAAATCCAGTGCTTACTCCAGCTCCTGGGCCGTTCGATCCTTATAATGACAGACCAATGGGTGTCAGATGTGATGGATTGAATTCAGATACCGATGAGCTTATAAACAAACCAACCCTTATGGTTTGTTTTGATAGAGAGAGTTCTTATATCACAATAACACAGAGAAAAATTGATAACACCTTAACTAATAAAATTTATTTACCCTATAGCTATGATGACGCTGATACAAATGGTGAATCATGGAAGATTATAATTAGTGATGATAGCCCAGATGGAATAGGTGATGGGGCTAGAATCATCATTAAAAGAGGTACAGATTTAGTAGGTACATCCAGATTAGAAATGCCTTTACCTTCATCTAGAATGGGTATGGGTTGGTATGTTTCATTTGGGGTAAGATCTCAAATTGATTATAATTTTAGGCTTGGTCATACATCAGCGTCAATCAATGTTACAGAACCAACTGCCAAATATGGCGAAGCATTTTTAAGAAATGTTAAAATTTATGGGCTACCCAAAAAAGTAAATTCATCTGAATTGGATTTGGTAAACCAAAGACATCTTGTTAAAGCCAATGCGGGTGCTGCATATTTGAAGCCTTTACTTGGCCAACAAATGCTTGCTGGAAATACAGAATTTAGAGATTTTGTATATGAATCGTGGAATACAAATGGTTATTCATATTTTATTCATAAATTTACACCAATAACAAAAGTTTATGATTTAGCAGTATATCCACAGCTGATAGAATTAATGGTTACTAATTCTAATACAGATCTTATAGAAGATACACTTCCAATATTTCCATCTATTCAAATCTATACAGATGATGCAGGCATCATAGATGCACCGATTTTTGCAGACTGGATAACTCCGCATACAGAAAGCCTATATGATTCTGGACAAGAATTGCCGCCTTATGCATCTCCTGGATTTAAAGTACCTAATAATAATTTATTGCAATTTGTATTAGGCAATGCAACTGCTGAGAGTTTAACAACTGGAAACGATTACTGGATTGTAATCAAGTTGCCATATGGATTAAATCTTGCAAGAGCTAAAGGTTCAAATTCATTTTCAAACTATATTTATAAAGATGCCTCAGACACATTGCTGGAAAATGTAACAGCTGGAGTAGAAACTTCTGCTTGGAGAGCTGTTCCATCATTGTGGTTCAAATTATTCCATGGCTACAGAGAGCGCCATGACAATGTTTGGGACACTGCTTTGATACACACTAGGGTTTGTGCTGAAAGTCATGCTTTAGTGTCATCTGAGCCATCAGGATTGTCAGATGGAGTTATTGTTGATTTAAGTCCACCTCAGTATTTGACAACAGGCAAACCCAAGATTAATTTACAGCTTAAACCAGGCGTAAGGACTACAATGCTTGGGATTGAGGCAGAAGATTCACAGTCTGGAATTTTAGCATTTAGAGTTGGTAGAGAATCAGACTTTGGTAGAGTAATTTACTCAGATTGGCAGCAATGGAGCGCATTTACTATTAGTGGCGCGGCGTCATACACTATTTATCATTATGGGTCTTGGTATCAAGATTTTTATGGCGACCCAGACACTTTCACAACAGATGTAGATTCTTCTCAAAATCTGGGTACAGATGGGCCAAGAAAAGTATGGGTCCAAGTTGTTGATAAAGTTGGAAATATAAGCGAATCATACCCAGTGACCATCAACGCTCAGTTAATGGCTATAGTAGATACTACACCTCCTACAGCTGGAATTGAAATAGTAGATAACTCAGGTACTGCAATAGATTTCACCAATACTTCAACAGTCAATTTAAAAATTACATCTTCTGATCTAATTACATCAGTAAAAGATATGAGATTTAGATTGATAAATGGAGAAGGAACTGGCAGTTGGTCAAATTTTCAACAATTTAGTGAAGTATTTACAAGATCAATAGTTGGCACTGGATCAACCTCGCAGCTAAGCGGCATAAAAAGAATAGAAATACAAGTAAGAGATTATGGTAATAATATGTCTCAGCCCACAGGTGCATGGGATAATATTTTGCCTGCTACTTATACTATAGATGCTGAAATCTTTCCTAGAAATGTATTAATCAATAATGCAATTACTTGGACAGCACCAAATGAAACTGAAGAAAAAGTATTTTTTACTGCTATAAAGACTGAAAGTTACAGCGATGTATCTTTAGTTGATAGCAGAGATTCTGCTTTTGCGAGTAGCACTGCTTACTATGGTGTATCAAATGATGAAGCTACCTATTTAACAAGAATTAATTTTAGTAATACCGATAATATAACATTAACAGTAAATAGCACGACTTGGAACCAAGTTGCAGATTCTACAGTTGCAGGCTCAAATAGATTTTATGTTGATAGTTCTAAGGGCTATATTGTTTTTATTGATGCATTACCAGGTAGCCCAGTCTTTGCTTGTTCTGTGGAAAGAACAATTGCTCAAGTCTGGAGATGGGACAGAAACGCCGTAGAAAAAATTGGCGATGTTGATATCACAAATGAAAGAGTAATCTTGTCTGTGGTATCCACCGATAATGAAATTTTACTTGGAGGTGGCTCTGGAAATCTATGGACATTTGATGGAGTTAATATAACTGGTCCAATTTTTACTGCATCGAATGATGCTGGTACAGAGCTTCCAATTTCTTGTTTGATTAAGCACCAATTTCAACATGAATCAAAAGAATATATTTATGTTGGCACATCAATTGAGAGCTTCTTATTCAGAGCTCCTATAGATGGATTAGAAGATTCGTGGGTTTCAATTGCTACATCTGGTTCCCCAGACACATTGCATGGATTATCATACGATATTTCAAGTGCAACTAGTGCTTATGATTATATATTCTTTGGTACACGACAAGGCAAGATTTTCAAGTACGGAAGAAGATTAGATAAAACAAATTTAACTACCGAAACTGAATCAATGAATGTTCATATTCTCAAATCCAGTGATGTAGACGAATTTGAGCCAATTTTACTACCTGTAAACGATATGATATCAGTTTCTAATCAAGTTTTTGTAGCAATAGCAGATAGACCAGAAATTTACAGTTATTCTGAGTCTTTAAGAGAAGTCCCATCTAATAATAATGAATTTGTATCTAGCTTTGCATACAATGATGCGTGGAGTACTGAAAATTTCGATGTACAGTTTGTTCAAGATCATGCTCCATGGCAATTTTACAACAATGGACGAACAGATACAAGAGGCCAATCTGTAGTAGTTGCGACTGCAATAGAAGATCCAAATTCAGAATTTGGATTTAAATATGGAATGAATATAGTCGGAGCTAGTGCTCAAAACCAAAACTTTACTAGCGAAACTGGTTCTGACTGGGAACAAGCAATTGTCAATGAAACAATTTACACTGTTGAATTTGAAATGAAACATGTTTCTGGTACTGGATCACAAGGTTTTGAAATTAATGATGGAAGATACTATTTAGATGTTCAACTTACTAGTTCGACAATTAAAATAACAAGTGGAAGCAAATCTACTACTAAAAACTTAGTGGAACTATCTGATATTGTAACACCTTTTGAACTTACATCGCAGACTTATCCTGACAAAGGCATTCAAAAGCTCTGGAATTTTTCTTCAGATTCTCTAGAGGATACCAATTCATTAAATCCAGGCTCTGGAGCAGGAGCTTCTTCAGTTACAATTCAAGGGTGGACAAATATTCAATTTTGTAGTTTGACCACTGGGTCTGAATCAGAAACCATAGGTACAACCACCCAAGTTTCGAATCATCTTGTGATCGATCCAACAAATACAGGAACACCAATTATTGGAGCTAAGAATTTAACTTCAATACTGGTAGATACTCACTCACTTGTTTTAATTAAAGTAAGAATTGATCCATCTTTGACATATTTTGCGCCAAATGCCAAAATGTTATTTACTTGGAGCAATAGTCCAGATGTAACAGAATTTACCGATTATGAATGGTTTGAACAACCTTTGACTTACTCTTCTGAATTCAAAACTTATATTTTGAGGCCAAGCTGGAAGGGTGGAGTTCGAAGTGTTTACTTAAAATTTGAAGATATTCCAGATAGTGCATCTAGACCTAATATTTATATTGATTATATAGCTATTGTTACTGAATCTGGCAACCATCAGATCACTAGAGACTTTACTCCTGTTCGAGTAGGCATCAATGGTACATCGGTAAAGGTTTGGGTTGGTAAATATGAAAATCCAATTATATTTGAAGATAACTTCCTTTCGTTGACTTCATCTGCTTATCAGCTAAGATTTGGCAAAACAGTACAGAATGAAGCTTCCAGCACATGGTCTTATAGCAGATTGAGATACTATATAGGAGCAGTTGTTCCACCAGTTGTGAGAGATATAAAAGATTTTTATGTCAGTTATAGATTTAATTCTACTGGTGGTGTTCGTAAATTTGCAGAACATCAGGGTTCTGTCTGGGCTCTCACCGATGGTTATTACACCAAGAGATTGGCGGATAATCCAGATGATCATGCCTTTAAGGCTTGGTCATATTACCCAGAACAGCAAGTTTGGAAATTTGAAAATCCTCAGACATCTAGATTTACTGGTGGTAGTGGTATAATTAGACCACTGGCGGTTACATCTTTTAAAGAAAATTTAATTGTAGCAGGACAAAGGGGTATTATTAATAATCAAAAAACAGTGCCATCATAATAGGGCTTTAGCCTTTCAAGCTGTAAAATAGATAGTAACATGGACTCGAGAAAAAATAATTCCCCTAATCCTAATAATAAAGATATTCAAGATAACAAAGTAAATTCTGACAGCAATCTCGATAAACCAATCGAAATATCATTTGACCAACTGCCAGAATCTGCAAATGATCTAAATGAAGTCCACAGTTTCTCTGATGATACTGTGGTTTCTGTATTGTCTTCTGATCCTGAGCTAACCTCTGCTGCACTTTCTGCAGATGGTTTGTCCATTGCTGCCACATTTGCCACTGCATCAGCACCAATGCTCCCATCCATTGGTGCATCAAATTTTTATGTAAAAGTCAATAACGTTCCAATGCCGGTCACTTTTGGAACTAGAGATTCGGCCAGTAATACTACATATATTATTAATTTGCCAGAGCCATTAATTCATAATTTTTCTACTGGATATGGCATCACAAATGTTACACTATCTTATATTGGCGGAAATGTAAGAAATAACAGCGGCGTGGGACTTTCTGCATTTAAAGATATTCCCGTAACAGTAAGTTCTGCAGATTTTCCTGTAAGTTATTTTGATCCTCTTAATTGGACCATCGGAGGATATGCAAGCTCAGTCCCATCTGGCGACCTATTCGAAAGGCGCAGCGGTAGTGTTGCAGGTCTTGTAATTTACGATTCTGGATCTGGAGGCACTGGTGGAACTGGAGGAGGAACTGGCACTACTGGTGGCGGTACTGGCACATCCGTTGGTTTAACTGGAAATATATATGGCCAAACAGTTCTAAATTATAATGCAGCTTCTGGCGGTATGCAAGTTCATTATTTTGGCTGCTATTCTACAAATAATGATACAGAAACTTCAGATAATATTTTATCTGGCACTTATTTTATTCAAGATATTTTAGACAACACTCTAAGGGCAGCAACAGCTTTCGGTGGCGCTGCTGCACCAGATCAAACAGATACATTTGGTGATGGATACAGTTACTCAGTAATAAATTATTTAACAAAAGTATCAGGAGTGTATCCTATTGTAAAATCTATTGAGTTTTGTGTTACAGCCAGCATACCTAAGAATTTTGTTCTTGAAGTTAAGGCTGGTCCAAATGATAGTTGGCAAGAACTATTGTACATGTATGCTAGTTCCAGAACTCAAGAGTATTTTAGATATGTTTTTACATCTAACTCATTAAGATTATATGCAATAAGATTAAGATATCGTGGTGATTATTATTACCAAGATAATACAGGCACCATCACAGTAGCTGGCAAAGATACTGTAGTTGGAGTTAAAGCTTTACAAGTTTCACATTATCCTGATTTTAGCGATGCTGAAACTTTTGCAAATACATTCCCTGCAGGTGTCAATCTTGGCGGCGGTTGGATCAAATTCACCGATGGAATAGCTGAATATCCATGGGATATGGTGAATTCTTCTAGTCTGTGGACTAGCTTTGTTGGGCTTGGAACTTCTGGTTCTAAACTTGCATATTTTAAAAATTCATTAATAGCAGCCTCATCTGCAATTGGAAATACATCTTACATTTATAATATCAACTCTTCAGGAGTTGGCACAACAATTTACTCTGTTGCTTCTACCATAAATGACTTTATGGTTCATGATAATAAGCTGTATGCAGCTCTTGAGTCAGGAAAAGTAATCAGGACAACAACTGGAACTACATTTACAGATGCAATTTCTGGACTTTCACCAGTCAAGGCGCTCTCGAGTTTCGCAAATAAGCTTTGGATTGGTACTGGTACAAGTGGCACTGCTTATCCAGATGGAAAAGTATATTCTTACAATGCATCTACCAGCGCATTGGCTCTATCTAGAACATTTACTCAGGCTAGTGTTGTATCATTTGGAAAATCTACTAAATATTTATTTGCTGGATTAGGTGGACAACTCAAGGGACAAGTATACAACACAGATGGTAATACTTGGAGTCAAACACTAGACTCATTGGAAGACAGAATTGATAGTTTGGAATTTAATAGTGGCAAGAACCAGATTTGGGCAGGAGATTCTTCTGGAGCTATTTACGCAGTATCCTTTAATAATGATGGCACTGTAAGTACTACATCAAGAATTTACGATCAGCAATCTGATAGATATTATGATTTTACAAATAGCCCTGACAGCGATATTTTCTGGACTATATCATCAAATACCACCAATGGTGTCACAGCCTATATTGTAGGGCTGGATGCATTTAAATATGTTGACCAGCCAACTTCTACAAATATTAGAGAAATGACATATTGGGGTTCAACTGCATATGGTATTGCCATAAATGGTAATGTTTATCGTGCTGACACATCATCTTTGATAACCAATAATAGAAAAGTCTATGTTAGATTCAAAAATAATGCAAATAATATATCAAACACATCTGTAATTGATAATATTATTTTTGGCACAGCTGCAACTGGAGTTTCTTCACAAGAACCCGCTGGTAAAATTTATCAAATAACTCCAGGAGTAACACCATCTGGTTCGTCAGTAGTAACATATACTACCACCAACGCACCAACATCTGCATTGTTTGCTCCAACAAGAAAAACACGGCAAACTGGTGTTTACGAATCTGAGCCATTCTATGTTGCTACATTAACTCGCTGGGATGATGTTACTACAGTAGCTAATTATCCTGCTGGTTCAAGTGGAGGACCTGGGCTAGAGGCAGGTGTTAAGGTTGATGTATATATTAGAACTGCAAACACCAGAACTGAGTTGCTAGAAAAAGATTGGGGAAATCCATTCACTTACTCTACAATAGATGGTGATACAAGCGGGACGATTACTAACACATATTCCTTAGCAGCATATGGTGGTCAATGGATTCAATACAAGGCAATTTTAACCACTGCAACTGAAGCAGTTACACCTTATATTGATTCAGTAAGTATTGCTTATTATGCTTCTGAAGCAACTTATTTTTACACAAAGTTATTTGACACAGCAAGTCAATTAGATTCAACTCCTGCTCCGTTAATAAGAAGAGGTTTACTGACTTACAATGGAATGGAAAATGGCGGACTAATTGAATTCAAATATACCACAGACCCAGATGAAAATACAGCTTTCCAATTATCAAATTATAATAGTTTGACTCCTAATTCTGTATTTACATTAGATACTCCGTCTCAATATATCAGGTTTGCAGCTTTGTTGGTTTCTGTTGATGCAGATCCTGCTGTCATTGACGACATAGCTATTCAGCTTGAAACAGCTGCAGACGATCTCTATTGGATGAGACCAGAGAGTTTATCTGGATTATCTTTAACAGCTACATCTGTATCTGGTGGTTCTCCTACAACTTGTGCAGTAACAATAGTAGGACCAGCCCCAACTGGTGGAACTGTAATTACGCTTTCTTCTGATGATGTTCATGCATCGGTTCCTGCGTCGGTGACTATTACTTCCGGAAATTCTAGAGTGACATTTACAGTTACTACAACTTCGGTTACAGAAGAAACAATTGCAACTATAACTGCAACTTTAAATGGTGGTGCTGTTTCTACAAGTCTTACAATTACTTAAGGAGCAATATAATGGAAGAACAAATTAAAGATCAAGATGTACCAGTTGTAGATTTAGAAGAGCTTGTCAAAGAAGGTGAATTTGAAGAATTAGATTTTTCTTTATTATCTACATTTAGTAATCAAGAATTTGCATTGGAATTACTTAAGACGAGTTCCGAATATTTAGGAATTTCAAGATCAAGCAATATTCAACAAATTGGTAGATTTTTAAGATTATTTGGGCTTGGGACAAAAGACACAAGTGGCAAATGGATGCCTTTTTGTGCAGCAGGTTTAAGCTTTGCTGCTGCAAAAACTTTTTGTGATTTATCAGGAATCAAATATAATCAAAATAATGCAATTTCTGTATTTAAGTCTGTTCTTTTAGTAATTAAAGATAGATTTTTTAGACCTTCAGCTAGAGTCAGAGAAATTAAAGAAACGGCCATAAATCAAGGAAGATACTTAGTCAATAGTGCCGCCAACAGAAAGTTAGTAAAGCCTGGTTATTTGATTTTATTTCAATTTGATTCTGATATTATGCCAGATCATATCGGAATCGTGGTTTCAATAGACTCGGATAGCATAAAGACAGTAGAGTTTAATACATCAGCAGAAAATGACACAAATGGCGGAGCAGTTTCAAGAAGAGACAGATCTTTCAAAACTATTGATGGTTTTGTAAAATTATATTAATAACTTATGGGAAAAATAACACCAATATACCAGTATTACACTCTCACACAAGGCGATATAGTCTATCCAGTATTTGATGAGAGAAACATGATGACCACCGACAATTCTTTCGGTGGTCTATATGGGTTTGTTGGTCCTGGAATTATTGAAGGTTGGCAGGTTACAAAATTATCATCTGACATAACTTATTCTTCTGATTTGAATAATACTATCAGAGCTGAACAAATAGCCCTCATAGATGCATATAATGCAGATCCAGATTCATATCTAGGGCGCAGAATTGTATTTATGAATATGCAGCCAGTGCTTACATGTGCTGCTGCAACCACGACTAACCTTGGTTCCCTTAGTGGTCTGCTTACAATTGATGGAGTTTCATTATTAGCTGGAGATATTGTTTTAGTTAAAGACCAAACTTCAAAAGAAGACAATGGATTATATGTAGTTAACTCAAGTGCATGGTCTCGCCATTCTTCATTCAATACTAATCAAGAATTTATAGATGCATTTAATGCATATAGTTGCTTTTGGGTTGAATCTGGCACAGTTAATCAAAAGACAATTTGGAATTTAAATTTAAATACAAGTGGTGTTGGATTATTATATAGAATTTTTCAAAACACATTTGAGCAATGTGTAAGGGTAACTACTGGAAACGGGATTGTAGGCCCATACAGAGCCTATACAGAAGAACCTGTTTACTTTAGGTATTATGACAGCAATGTGTATTATATTTGGGCATCAAGTAGCCCTTGTTTGGCAACTGAGGGCAAGGCGACAATAATAAGCCCCTTAGACCCCGATTATAATTATAATTTATATCATACCGCTACATATTTAGCCACTGTACAGGTTGGAGTTTATACTCAGCCTTCTGGCACAAGCGCCTATGTAGATTTAGTCGAATATGATGACAGAAGAAATGAACTAAAAAATTTAAGTGGGGCTTTTGAAGCTGCATTAAGGCGAGGTTTTTATAAACACATTCACTTGGGAGGAAATAATCACCCAAGTAAAATTAATTTATCTAC
>JACCEC012600518.1_pt1 | contig 12365 bp, 10 predicted proteins | sample 7450121 | NCBI WGS metagenome assembly JACCEC01 (sample SAMN15323455, study PRJNA562643) | freshwater metagenome | isolation source: river surface water | place: USA:Blue River Watershed | collected 2017-08-18 | reverse complement strand
GTGCAATGCCATTGCCCATGGTGCCCGCGCCAATGATGCCAACGGTTTGAATGCTCATGCTCAATCCTTGAAATTAAAAACGGAGAAAAATCAATCTTAGCGGCGACTTCGGGTCAATTTGCTGACAAGGAGCCGCCCCAATCCACACCCCACTGTCCACGCCCAACTGGCCACATACCCACAACCACCTGCCCACACACACATCGCAAATCACTCAACTCCGGGTTCCACCTCTCAGCTGCGGAACCTTTTTCGGGTCAACGCCAAGGCCACCCAAAACGACACGCACGCCACGCCCGCCAACACCAACACCAAGCGCAGCGGCGACTCGGGCCAACGGTCTAAAAACAAGGGGCGCACCAGGTCCACGGCTACCGACAGAGGCAACCAATCGGCAATGGCGCGAACAAATTCTGGCAGTTGCTCGCGTGGGAAAAAGATGCCGGAGAGAAACATCATCGGCGTGAGAAACAGCGTGAAGTAGTAGGTGAAAAAATCGTAGCCCTTGGCCAAGGCGTTGAAAATCAAGGCCATGCAACTGAAGGTGATGCCTACCCCCAACAGCACCGGCCAAGCCGCCAATAACTTCCAGCTGTGGCTGATGCCCAAAGCCAACATGACGAGCAAAATGGCGGTCACAGTGAACAAGGCTTTGAACGCGGCCCACAGCATTTCGGCCAACACCACGTCGTCCAAGCGCACCGGGGCATTCATGATGCCGTCCCAAGTTTTCTGCACATGCATGCGAGAAAACGCCGAGTAAAGGGCCTCAAAAGTGGCCGCATTCATGGCGCTCATGCAAATGCTGCCGCTGGCCAAATACAAGATGTAGGGGACTTTTTCGCCCCCCAACTCGATTTCGCCAACCAGTGAACCCAAGCCATAACCAAAGGCGACCAACCACATCAAGGGCTCGGCAATATTGCCCACCAAGCTGGGGATGGCCAGCTTTTTCCAGACCAGCCAATTGCGTTGAAAGACGGGCCACCAGCGCATGGACAAGCGGGGCGCCGCCCACAGGTTGTTTTGTATTTGGCTCATGGCTTAAGCGTCCTCGCGGATCTGACGTCCGGTTAATTTCAAAAACAAATCTTCCAAATTAGAAGGGCGGTGCAAGGTGCGCAGTGCAGGCCAGGCCTCCAGCGCGTGCATCAGCGTCCGGCTGTTCTGGGTGTAGAAGAAAACAGTTTCACCACTCACTTCGACCCGACCGGCCAAGGCTTTCAGGCCAGCGTCTTGAGCCAAGGCCACGGCCCCTTGGCCGAACACCTCGACCACCTCGGGCTCCAAGTGCTCGGCAATCAGATCGCGCGGCTTGCCTTCGGCAATTTTTCGACCTTGATCCAACACCAACAGGCGCGAGCACAAGCGCTCGGCCTCGTCCATGAAATGGGTGGTCAACAAGATCGATTTGCCTTCTTGCAGCAAGACCTGCAAGCGCTCCCACATCAAATGCCGCGCTTGCGGGTCGAGCCCGGTGGTGGGTTCATCGAGCATCAGCAACTGGGGGTGGTTGATGAGGGCGCGCGCCAAACTCAACCGTCTTTTCATGCCGCCTGACAGCTCACCCGGCTTGGCGTGGGCCTTGTGGGTGAGCGATGCAAATTCGAGCAATTTGGGAATCCGCCCCCGAATCGTCGTCTCCGGCAAGCCAAAGTAACGACCAAAGACCAACAGGTTTTCAGCCGCGGTGAAATCGGGATCCAAGGTGTCCATTTGCGCGACTACGCCCAAACGTGCCTTGATGGCCAGCGCATCACGCGGCATGCGCAGATCGTCGAAATATCGAATTTCGCCATCGTCTGGCTCCGACAAGCCCAAGCACATGCGCAGCGTGGTGGTTTTGCCCGCGCCATTGGGGCCAATCACGCCCAAACACTCGCCGGGTTCAATGTGGAAGGTCAGGTCATTGACCACGGTGGCATCGCCGTAGCGCTTGATCAGGTGTTCGACCGAAAGCAAAGGGGTATTCATGGCTGAATTGTGCCTGCTCTGACACGGGGAAACCCGCGGCCAAGGACCGATAAAATTGAGGCTCCCTTCTGTACCGCCTTGGCGGCCGCTTCATGTCCAATTTTTTTTCTGACCGCTTGGCGGTTTTGCCGCAATACCTGATCCCCAAACAAGCCTTGACGGTTTTTGCAGGTTGGGTGGCCAGCGGTCAATGGGGCAGCGTGACGACCGCGATCATCAATCGGTTTGTCAAACGCTACAACGTCAACATGGCCGAAGCGGCCAATCCCGACACGGCCAGCTACTCCAGCTTCAACACCTTTTTCACCCGTCCATTGCGCGCCGACGCACGGCCCTTGGCGGCGGCCGGTTTGGTGAGCCCCGTGGACGGCGCCATCAGCCAGTGCGGCCCCATCGCGGGAGACCGGGTGTTTCAGGCCAAAGGGCACAGCTACAGCACACAGGCTTTGCTGGGAGGCGATGCGGCATTGGCGGCCGAGTTTCAAGACGGCCAATTTGCCACGCTGTATTTGAGTCCGCGTGACTACCACCGCATTCACATGCCTTGTGCCGGGCAGTTGCGGCGCATGGTCTATGTGCCGGGCGATTTGTTTTCAGTGAACCCCACCACCGCCCGCGGTGTGCCCGGCTTGTTTGCCCGCAACGAGCGGGTGGTGTGCGTGTTTGATGGCGAGTGGGGGCCCTTTGCCATGGTGCTGGTCGGGGCCACCATTGTCGGCAGCATGGCCACGGTGTGGCATGGCGTGGTCAATCCCCCGCGCCCGGGCACTGTGCGCGAATGGACTTACGAGATGGGCAACATCGCTTTGGCCCAAGGTGAAGAAATGGGCCGATTTTTGTTGGGCTCGACCGTGGTGATGCTGTTCCCGAAAGGCGCCATGGGGTTCAACCCCGACTGGACGCCCGCCCGCCCGATCGTGATGGGCGAAGCGATGGGCCACTGGCAGTGACACCCCGCCCGGAAGCCCCCATATGGGGGCTCATAAGTTCAACAACCCTTTGAGTGCCGCACTGGGTTGGTGGGCGATCACTTGCTCTTGCAGCACCGACGGTTTGACTTCAAACACCCGCTCGATCACTTTGGCGTACACCGCCGCCACATCGATGGTGGCCGGCAAATCTCGGCCTTCAAACAATTGCTCTTTTTTCAGGCCACGCCAATCCGAATAAACCTGCGCGCGGTCGATCAATCCACCAGCCAGCAAGCAACAAGTGCCCACGCCGTGATCGGTGCCAGTGGTGCCATTTTCTGCGGCGGTGCGACCAAACTCGGTCACCGTCACCACCAAGGTGTTGGACCACTGGGGGCCGATGGCGGCCTGAAAGTTTTGCACCAAACGGTCCAGTTGTGCCAATTGATCGGCATGCCCGCCTTGGTCGCCGCCTTGGCTGGCGTGGGTGTCAAAACCATGGGTGAAATCAATCAGCCCCACGCGCGGCCCCTGCGCTTGCGCCATTTCTTGCCCCGCCAAACGGCCCAGTTCGGGCAGTGAGCGGGCCGTGCCGAAGTCTTGCCGCACCATGCCCGCTTGCCGCTGGGTGGCGGCTTCGGCGCGGATGATCGGCGCGTAAGGAGAGATCAAGGCATCTTGAGCCCAAAGGGCTTCGAGCGATTCAGCCACCGAGCTCGAAAGGGGCGGCATCCAATTGGGGAACTGCGTGGACGAATCGGGGTTGCCGCGCAAGATCAAGGGCATGGGAATCGAAATGGACACCCCACCCCCCACTCGCGCCACTTGCATGGCCCGTCCCAACCAGCCCGAAGCCGAGGTGTAAGGTTTGGCCATGCCCGATTGCATCAGGTCTTGTCCTTCAAAGTGTGAGCGGCCTGAATAGGCAAATCCAGTGCTGTGCACCACCGCCAATTGGCCTTGACCCCACAGTTGGTGCAAATGCTTGAAGGCCGGATGCAGCCCAAAAGAGCCGTCTAAGCGCAAACTGTTTTGCACGGCGATAGTGGGACGTATCGCGGCGTAAGTGACATCGCCAATGGGCGGCACTGCGGCCAAGCCGTCCATGCCGCCACGCAACAACACCACCAGCAGCTTGGGCGTTGAGGTGTTGCTGCTGGCCCATGCGGATGGGATGCCGGCAAAACTCAAGGCGGTTGCACCCGCGGTTTTCAGCCATTGTCTTCTTTGCATAAAGGTCAACTCCAAAGCAGCGTGGGGCTGGCGTGAAACAAGGAATGGGCCGAGCGCCAATCGTTTTTGGCCATCTGCTGGCGAATCAGCGCGAGCTCAGGGCTGCTGGCACTGAAATGTTGCTCACACAACTGGTTCAAAACTTGGCGCGGCCGCGATTCCTTTTGCAGCCAATCGCGGGTGACCACGGCCATAAAGCGCACCCGACGGTCGAGCATTTCCTTGGAGATCCAATCGACTGAGCGGATAGGCCAACCATTGGGTTGCGGGCAACGCGGCAAGGGCTGACCCAAGTCACCCATCACATTCATGGTCTTCAGCCCGCCGCGATCGTCCAATGGCGCAGTGCGGGGGGGCGCAACCCCCATCAATGTCCAAGTTTGCAACAACCATGTCTCCGGTGACATGAATTTGCGTGTGCTCCCCAGGTGTTCCCAGCACATCTCGAGCACCGCCTCGTGCACCGAAGGCAAATGCCCTTTGGTCTGTAAAAAAACTTGCTCCACATGGCGCACCGCTGCCGCGGGCGGCTCATCGTCCATGAAATACACACACAGCTTGCGCGCCAGGTGTTTGGCCGTGGCAGGGTGCACTGCCAAATCGGCAATCAGATCTTCCAGCTTGGCCGAGGGACGGAACAAAGCCGAATAGGTTTTTCCCAACACCACTTGCGAGCCGGGTTCGTGGTGATTGAAATCAAAGTAAGTGCCCAAGGGCACGCCCGACTTGTGGTGTTTGTCCGGTCGCATCTCACGCCAGCCCGTCAAGATGAGGGTGACCGCTTCGACATCTTTTTGGCTGTAGCCCCCTTCTGGGCTCAGCGAGAACAACTCTAATAGCTCACGCCCCAGGTTTTCATTGATGCTGTTGGTGGTCCACTTTTGCAGGGCCGCGCGCGAGCGGGGCCCGGTGTTGGTGTTGTTGTCCAAATAAACCAACATGGCCGGATGGGTCGTGGCATGCCAAAGCAAGGCATGAAAGTCACCGGTCATTTTTTCGCGCAAACTGCGCTGGTAGGGTCCAATCAAGGTGTCGTTGTTTTGATTACCCGGAGCCACCATGAAATGGTTGGTCCAAAAATGCCAGAACCTTTCAAACACCGGCGCTTCACCATACAAAGCCGTGGTGGCACGGGCCTGCACTTCTTTCCAATGCTCCATTTGCCAAATTGGAATACCAATGTCGCGCTTGCGTTCAGCGAGGTACTGCTCTTTTGAAAGGGTCTTGGCTTTGTTGAAGGATTCGGCTTCGAGTTTGCGGTGCTTCTCGAAGGCATGCATCACATCGTCCATCTGCGAAAGCAGTTTGACCCAATCGGGAAGGTCGCTGCGGCGAGTGCCATCGGGCTCAAAAATATCAATCGGCGGAGCGCGCTTGAGTTGGGCTTTGGCCCAAGCCAGTGGGTCATCGGGCATGGCCGCACCTTGGCGCAGGCCAAACCCCACTCGCCTCATGAATTGATGGTGGTTTTGCACTGATCGTTGCATAGCGCCCCTTCACACGGCCGTGCAGCGCTGGGCCGTCAAAAGTCCATGATCGACAAGGACAAGGTGGGCCCGTGCGTGGCCGACATTCCCAGCCTTGCGGCGGTTCAAATTTCGATTTTAGAACCCAATTCCACCACCGCGTTGGTCGGCAAGTTCAAGAACTCGGCGGCGGCGCTGGCATTGTGGTGCATCTGTGCGAAAAGTTTTTCTCGCCAAGGCGCCATGCCTCCGCCAATGGTCGGAATCACAATGTCGCGCGACAAGAAGTAGCTGGTCATCATGGGATCGAGCTTGCAACCTCGGCCCTCAATGGCGGCTAAAGCAGATGGCAAATCGGGGTTGTCTTTGAAGCCGTAATTGACAATCACCTGCCAGCATTCGTGCCCAAGGGAAGTCACCTCCAGCCGTTGGCTGGCGTCCATGCGGGGCACCTCGTGGCTGCGCACGGTGACGAACAGATTGTGTTGGTGCAGCACTTTGTTGTGCTTCAAATTGTGCAGCAAGGCGTTGGGCACAGCGCCGGTTTCTGCGGTCAAAAACACCGCCGTCCCCTCCACGCGGGTGGGTGGGGTCACAAAGACAGCTTCCAGAAAATCACTCAGCTTCAGGGCGTCTGAGCGCAGCGACTCATTGAGCAAGCGCCGACCATCGTGCCAAGTGACCATGAGGGTGAAGACCCCCGCGCCAATGACCAAGGGGAACCAGCCCCCTTCGAACAACTTGAGCAAGTTCGAGGCCCAGAAAGCCAAGTCCACCAGAAAGAAGAACCCGGTCGCGCCAATGCACAAAAACAAAGGCATCTTCCACGCGTAACGAATCACAAAGAAGGTCAAGATGGTGGTGATCAGCATGTCGGTGCACACGGCAATGCCATAGGCCGCGGCCAGATTGCTGGACGACTTGAACATCACCACCGCCAACACGATGGCCACAAACAAGCCCCAATTGACAAACGGCATGTAGATTTGGCCGGTGTCTGTTTCGCTGGTGTGCTGCACCTGCAAACGCGGCAAATAGCCCAGCTGAATCACTTGCTTGGTCACGCTGAATGCGCCCGAAATCAAGGCCTGCGATGCAATGACGGTGGCCATGGTGGCCAAGCCCACCAAGGGCAACAAGGCCCAATCGGGGGCCATCATGTAAAACGGGTTTTTGACGGCTTCAGGGGTGCTCAAGAGCAAAGCGCCTTGGCCAAAATAATTCAAGGTCAAGGCGGGCATGACCACGCTGAACCACGCCAAACGAATCGGCTTTTTGCCGAAGTGCCCCATGTCGGCGTACAAGGCTTCGCCCCCCGTGACGCACAACACCACCGCGCCCAAAATGATGAAGGTGGTGCCCGGCTCTTGCCAGATGAAATTCAAAGCGTAGTGGGGGCTAACGGCCAACAAAATTTCAGGGTGTTGCACGATGTGCGACACGCCCAACACCGCGATGGTCAAAAACCAAACCAGCGTGATCGGACCAAAAAATTTGCCAATACCAGCGGTGCCTCGTTTTTGCACCCAAAACAGCAAAAACAAAATCAGCAAAGTGAGCGGGATGACCCATTTTTTGAAGGTGGGCGAGATGATCTCAAGGCCTTCAACCGCCGACAGCACCGAAATCGCCGGGGTGATGACGCCATCGCCATAAAACAAGCAGGTGCCAAAAATACCCACCACCAACAAGATTTTGCGCAGCCGCGGTTGGTCTTTCACCGACTGCGATGCCAGCGCCAACATGGCCACCAAGCCGCCCTCGCCGTGGTTGTCGGCACGCAGCACCAAGACCACGTATTTGACCGACACGATGGTCGTCAGCGTCCAAAAAAAGATCGAGAGGATGCCGTACACGTTCTCATGTGTGAACGGCACATGGCCAGAGCCAAAGACCTCTTTCATCGCATACAGCACACTGGTGCCGATGTCGCCATAAACCACGCCAATGGCGCCCAAAGTCAGTGCGACGAGTGAAGAACGAGTGGAAGACACAGGAAAGGACCTGACCGAGATCAAGCCAAGTGAATGACAAGGTGGCTATTTTGCGCCTGATTCAGACGCTGTGTCACCGATATTGAGGCCATTTTGTTGCAGTGCAGCAACTTTAATCATAAACCTCAGCTTCGGGGTCGGTCGCTTCCAGTTCATAACTGGCTGCGAGCATGGCCAGGCGGCCAATCACGCCGTACATATAAAAGCGGTTGGGCACACTGGCGCCCGGTTTGACACCCGGCTGGGGCAGATGGGGCGTGTCGGCAAAGGCCAACGGCACAAAACTGGCGCCCGGGGCGTTGAGGTTTTCGTCCACCCCGCGCTCGGCGTGCACACGGTAAAACCCACCCACCACATAGCGGTCCATCATGTAGACCACGGGTTCGGCTACCGCGTCGTTGATGCGCTCATGGGTCAGCACGCCTTCTTGAATGATCACATCGTTGACGGTCTGACCGTCTTTGATGACGTTCATCTTGTTGCGTGTTTTGCGGTTCAGCACATCCAGATCGGCCACATCGCGCACCGTCATGATGCCCATGCCATAGGTGCCGTTATCGGCCTTGACCACCACAAAGGGCTTTTCGTTGATGCCGTACTCTTTGTATTTGCGCTTGATTTTGGTCAGCAAAGCATCCACATTGCTGCGCAAACAGTCCATGCCGGTGCCTTCGGCAAAGTTGACATCGCCGCACTGGCTGAACATTGGGTTGATGAGCCAAGGGTCAATGCCCAACAGTTTGCCAAAGCGCTTGGCCACTTCTTCGTAGCTTTGAAAGTGCTTGGTCTTGCGGCGCACGCTCCAGCCTGCGTGCAAAGGTGGCAGCAAATATTGCTCGTGCAAATCTTCCAGAATGCCCGGAGCGCCGGCTGACAAGTCGTTGTTCAACAAGATGGTGCAAGGGTCAAAATCTTTCAGCCCCAAGCGATGCTTGCTGCGCACCACTGGCTCAAGGGTGATGCTTTCGCCGTTGGGCAAGGCGATGGTGGTCGACTCTTTGATCTCGGGGTTGATCGAGCCAATGCGCACGTTCAGCCCAGCCATGTGGAAGATGCGCTGCAACTGCATCACATTCGCCAAATAGAAGGTGTTGCGGGTGTGGTTTTCAGGAATGATCAGCAGGTTTTTGGCCTCGGGGCAGATCTTTTCCACCGCCGCTTGTGCCGATTGCACCGCCAAAGGCAGCATTTCGGGCGTCAGGTTGTTCCATCCCCCGGGGTACAGATTGGTATCGACCGGGGCCAGTTTGAAACCAGCGTTGCGAATGTCCACCGAGGTGTAGAACGGGGGCGTGTGCTCCATCCACTCCAGCCGAAACCAACGCTCAATCGCGGGCATGGAGTCAAGAATGCGCTGCTCTAGCTCATTGATGGGGCCGGTCAGGGCAGTGACAAGATGGGGAACCATGGGCGACCTTTATACGGCTAAAGAGACAAACACAAGGAAAATCATATGGGGCGGGACGGCCCCATTGCAAGATCAGGCTCGGATTTCACCCTCGCCCAACACCACATATTTGAGGGACGTCAGCCCTTCAATGCCCACCGGACCACGGGCATGGAATTTGTCGGTACTGATGCCGATTTCTGCGCCCAAGCCATATTCAAAACCATCCGCAAAGCGGGTGCTGGCGTTGACCATGACACTGGACGAGTCGACCTCGCGCAAAAAGCGCTGCGCATGCATATGGTCGCGGGTGAGGATGGCATCGGTGTGGTGGCTGCTGTAGTGGTTGATGTGCGCGATGGCTTCATCCAGACCGGCCACCACCTTGACGCTGATGATCGGCGCCAAATACTCCTCAAACCAGTCTTGCTCGGTCGCGTCTTTCAATTGGGCACCGGCGACCTGACTGAGAATGGCCTTGGCTTTGGGACAGCAGCGCATTTCCACGCCTTTGGCGGCGTAAATCGCGCCTATTTTCGGCAAAAACGCACTTGCCACACTCTGCGCCACCAGCAAACCTTCGCTGGCATTGCAGGGGCTGTACTTGTTGGTTTTGGCGTTGTCGGCCACTTTGACGGCCATCTCGATGTCGCAAGGATCGTCCACATAAGTGTGGCAATTGCCATCCAAGTGCTTGATGACCGGCACTTTGGCTTCGGCACTGATGCGCTCGATCAGGCTCTTGCCGCCGCGCGGAATGATCACATCCACAAATTGGGGCATGCTGATCAATTGGCCGACGGCTGCGCGGTCGGTGGTTTGCACCAACTGCACCGCGTCGGTGGGCAAGCCACTGCTGTGCAAGGCCTGTTGCACCAATTTGGCCAAAGCCTTGTTCGACTCGATGGCCTCAGACCCGCCGCGCAAAATACAGGCGTTACCGCTCTTGATCGACAGGCTTGCCGCCTCGATGGTCACATTGGGACGGCTTTCGAAAATCATGCCAAAGACCCCAATGGGCACCCGCATCTGGCCGACGCGGATCCCGCTGGGAACTTGCTTCATGCCGATGATTTCACCGATCACATCGGGCATGGCCGCCAACTGCTCGCAGCCTTGGGCGCAGGTCTCGAGTACTTTGGGGCTGAGTTTCAGGCGGTCCACCAGCGGCACTGCCAGTCCTGCCGCGCGGGCACGCGCCAAATCTTTGGCATTGTCGATTTGCAAAGCTTCGGTGTGCTCGCGCAACAAGGCCGCCAAATGACGCAGGGCCTTGTTTTTCGTCGCAGCCGTGGCCTTGGCCATCAGGGCCGAGGCCACTTTGGCTTGCTGGCCGAGCGCTTGGACATGTTCAGCGGTGTTCAATTCAGTCATAAGTTCATTTTCGCAGAAGCGGACAGCCGATGGACAGGGCGGTCATCGCGTCAACGCACGATGCAAAAGCGCGACAAACGCACGGCCAAACGCTGCAAGGCCTGCCAAGGATCGGTGGGCCAATCTGGGACTTTCAGCCCTTTGACAATGCCATCCACGTGGTGCGCCGATTGCAACAAGCCGTTCAAACGCGACTCGTTCAAGCGGGGCAACACCCGCTCAAAAAGACGTTCTTTGTTGCCCCACACCCGTTGCTCTCGCAAGGCCATGGGCATGGGCTTGCCGCCCGCCATCGCGTCTTTGACGCGCTTCAGGGCGCGAATGTCTTCGGCCAAGGTGTAGTGCACCAAAACGGCCGCCTCACCCTCGGCCTGCAATCCCTCGAGCATGCGCTGCACCCGGGCCACCTGCCCGGACAACACCGCCTCTGAGAGTTTGAAGACGTCATAGCGGGCCACATTGACCACCGCCGACTCGACCTGGGCCTGCGTGAGTTCACCCTGCGGATGAAGCAAGCCAAGTTTTTGAATTTCTTGGTGCGCCGCCAGCAAGTTGCCTTCAACCCGGTCGGCAAAAAATTGCAAGGTCCGCTGCCCCTCTTCACCGGCCACCACGCGCTGCCCTTGCAACTGCAAGCGTTGCGCAATCCACTGCGGCAAGGCACTGCGCTCAACCGCATCGACTGAGATCGACACGCCGGTGTTTTCCAGCGCACCAAACCATGCCCCTTTGCGCGTCGCCGCATCCAAGCGCGGCAGCACAAACAGCGTCAAGGTGCTGTCGTTGCCCTCGGCCGAAGCGGCCAATTGCTGAATCGCCACGCTGCCCTCTTTGCCGGGCTTGCCCGAGGGCACACGCACTTCGACAATTTGCTTGTCGGCAAACAAGCTGAGCGAGCCCCCGGCCGCCAGCACTTCGCTCCAGTCAAAGTGCGCGCCTGAGACCGTGTGCACACTGCGCTCGGTGAAACCCTGGGCGCGGGCTGTGGCGCGAATGGCGTCTGCGGCTTCCTGAACCAACAGCGCTTCGTCGCCGTGCAACACATACAAACTGCGCAAGCCCTTTTGCAGGTGCGCCGTCAATTGTGAAAGGGCCAGTTGCATGCGCCCGCTCAGCCTGACTTGGCTGCAGAACGCGGCTTGACGGCCGCCAATCGGCGCATGATTTGCTGCACGATATCGGTCTGCATGTCGCGGTACAACATGCCTTGCTCGATCTCTTTCGACAAGGCCGCCGATTCGGTAAAACTCAAATCGCGTTGTTGAAACAATTCGACAGGCTCAATCAACTCGACGCCTTGCGCCGTGCGCAGGCGAAAGCTCACGCGCAAACGCAGTTGCAATTCGCGCACTTGACCGGTCGCACTGACGCCCACCGCCACTTGTTGGGTTTGCTCACTCAAGATGTCCAAGATGGCATCGGCATTGAGCATGTCTTTGGGATCGGTCAGCAACTCCAGCCGGCCCGTGCCCAACAAATTGCGCCGCAACTCCACCCCCAAAGGCGATGTGGCCGAGAAGTTGGGATACAGGGTTTTGAACGCGAACTCGGTGTTTTGTCGCAGCTGAAACCCGCAACCCAGCAAGCCAAGCGGCACCACGCCGAGCGTCAGCGCACGGATACAAAGTCGTCGTGAGGGAGTCATAGCGCGATTGGGCTTACAGCACCACATTGACCAAGCGGCCAGGCACCACGATGACTTTTTTGGGCGCAGCGCCTTCGGCTTGTTTCTGCACCGCTTCACTGGCCAAAGCCGTCGCTTCAATTTGCCCCTTGTCGGCATTGGCCGCCACCCAGATGGAGCCGCGCAATTTGCCGTTGATCTGCAACATCAACTCTATTTGGTCGCGCTCGAGTGCCGACTCATCCAACTCTGGCCACGGCGTGTCCAACAGTTCACCAGCGGCTTGGGCATAACCCAACTGCTGCCAAATTTCGTCGGTGATGTGCGGGCAAGCGGGGTACAACATGCGCATCAACAGCGAAACCCCCTCGCACAGCACGGCCGTATCGCCGTCTGAGCCAT